>Ga0068863_100000136_pt1 | contig 78102 bp, 74 predicted proteins | sample KBSSwiS62_FD_66596 | JGI IMG/M metagenome (GOLD analysis project Ga0068863, IMG submission 66596) | Switchgrass rhizosphere microbial communities from Kellogg Biological Station, Michigan, USA - KBS Switchgrass S6-2 | ecosystem: Host-associated > Plants > Roots > Rhizosphere > Soil ... | reverse complement strand
ACCGACTTCTCCTTCGCCGGAGGACTGAGCCTGACCAACACCCTGACCCGTACCTGCGAGGCGAAGGGATGAAGCCGAAGCTCACCTACGCCAACGTCACCGCGACCCTGGCGCTCTTCATCGCCCTGACGGGAGCGACCGCTTTCGCGGCCTCAAAGCTCCCCGACCGCTCGGTCGGGGAGTTCCAGCTACGCCCGGGAGCGGTCACCGCCGAAAAGCTCAGGAGCAACGCCGTCACCTCGCCCAAGATCAAGTCGGGGGCGGTGAAGCAGGGAAAGATCGCCAACGGATCGATCACCGCGGCGAAGATGACGGCGGCTTCTGTTGAGAACGGATCGCTCGTCAACGGCTCCGTCACCAACGAGAAGATCGCCCCCGAGGCGGTTACCGGGGACAAGGCCCTGGAGTCGACCTTCTCCCAGGTTCCCTCTGCTGCGAAAGCGGAATTCGCCACCAACGCCGAATCGGGCAATCCACCCGCCTTTGCCTACGTGACCAAAGAAGCGACGATCGACAGCTCGCTTTCCAAGAATGTCGCCCAGGTCAAAGACGGAACCTTGGCGGGGATCTATTGCGTGGCGGTCTCCGGCTTCAACCCTCGTGGCGCTCAGGTGACGCCGAGATTCGAAGTCTCGGGGGCGGTTACCGCTTACGCGATCGTCGGCGGGACCAACTCCTGCCCTGCTCCGCAGGTCGAGGTGCAGACCTTCGACTCGGGGGTCAGGACCAGGGAGCCGTTTTACGTGGAGCTTTATCGGTAGGGGTCAAGGCACGCGTACGTCGACCAGATCTTCGATCAGCGAAAAGTCCTTGACGTTGTAAGTCAGCAGCGGTACCCCATGCACGTTGGCCGTAGCGGCGATTGCCAGGTCGAGTGCCCGGCGACGTGGCTGACCGCCTCGCTGGGAGACCGCCGCGTGCAGCCTGCCGCACTCGCGTGCGGCAGCGGCATCGAAGGGGAGGGCATCGAAGCGATCCTCGATCACGCCGAGTCGGCGCACGCGGCGGGCGCGAGTGTCGTCATCGGGAGCCACCAGGACGCCGAAATGCAGCTCGGTAAGCGATACGACGCTGATTGCGGTGTCCTCCTCCGGCCCTTCCTCAGCACCGATCAGCACCGAGGTATCGAGCAGGGCGGGCACGCTTACGAGGTCCAGGGATCTGTCAGCTCTCCACCCAGCGCCTCGAGATCTCTATCCAGAGTGGAGTCTGGGGGGGCGTGCCACAGGTCGGCAAGCTGAGCCTGGGGCACCCACTGACGAGTGCGGGCAGGTCCCAACTGGGCAACCGGCCGCCCGGAAACGGTGATCGTGATCTCCTCTCCGGACTCGGCTCGCCGCAGCACCTCGCCGATGTTGTTGCGCAGCTCTTTCTGTGGAATCGTCGCCATGGAGCCAAGGTAGCAGAACTGCTACCCGAGCCACGGTGACTAGCCTCTGCTTGGTTTCGGCTCTAGGGGGAGAACTTTGCTCGCCAGACCCTTAGATCCGAATGCGATTCAGTCGACACGCGAAAAATCGAATGCGGCTGTATCGGCTCTCGCGAGCCCAGGTCGCTGAGATCGTGGCAGCGGGTCAGGTCTCCAGAATCGACCCAAATAGAAGGCCTGTATTCGTCGGGCGAGTTTCCGACGGGCGTTTGATGGAAGTCGTGATTGCCCTTGACGACCCTGGATATGTGATTACCGTGTTTGGCGAGGTGATTGATGCGAGCTGACTACGACAGCGGCGCCGAAACGATCCAGATCGAACTGGAGGCGGCCGAGCGTCTCGATGGAGACGACGTGAGCATCGACGGGATCGCTGTTGGGATATGCGACGGTCGGCCGGTGCTGGTCGATCTGATCGGGATCGGCCCCACCATTGAAGAGCGCCTCCGCGCCGCCGCCGATCGCCACGATCTTGACGTCGAGGCGTTGATCGCGGCCGCAAACGCAGCTCTGGCGGCGCCAAACCGCACGGTCACTCTGGATGTGGCCATACCCTCGCTTTGACGCCTCAGCGAGCCGCCACCGCCAGCTCCTCGCTGGCCGCCTCGTGCCCCTCGTAAGGGAGCACGGCGAAGTACATCAGCGAGGAGAGGAGGGAGTCGAGCTCTTCGGTCTCGCCGCGGTTGAGGCGGGCGTAGAGCAGGGCCTCGATGCCGCCGACTATGCCGGCCGCGGCGATCGCCGACGGCGGCGAATCGGCGGGTGCTTCGGCGCGGACCTGTGTGTCGAGGCAGGAGGCGAAGTGGTCGAGAACCTCGTCGCGGCGGGCCAGGGCGGAGGGGCAGGCCGCCCGCGCGTCGACGATCAGCGACATCGCCGCGTCGGGCTCCTCGATGACGAAGCGCAGCAGCTCTTCGAGGCTGAGGCGCAAACGGTCGCGCCAGCTCTCGGTGTCCTGCGCTGCTTCGGCTGCCGCGAGGCGCTGACGCAGTCGCGTCGCCGCGGTATCGAAGGCCGCGAGGAAGCAGTCTTCCTTGTTCTCGAAGTGTTCGTAGAAGGTAGGACGGGAGACGCCGGCGCGCTCGAGCACGTCCTGGACGCTGACTTCCCGGTAGCCGAGCTGCGCCGTCGCCCTCAGCATCGCTGCCAGCAGGCGCTCACGCTGGACTGCGCTGACCAGGTCCGAGGGCAGCGAGCGGATGCCCGAGGGAAACTGACCTTCACCGCCCGAGAGCAGCTCGGCGGCGGCGTTGACGTCGCTTGGTGACCAGCCGTCGCCAAGCGCGGCGAGCAGCATGTCCTGGCTGAGTTCGACCCTCTCTGGCGCCATAAAGAAACCTAACCGTTTCTGTTAAAAACCCAATAGGTCGTTACAAGGTACCACCTGAGTTGCTGCCGTGCAAGGGTAAATCGCCGTCCCGGGGTATCCTTGGCCGATGCCGCCGCGCGCACAGGCGAGGATTAGGGCCCAGACCGCCGGCCCAGCGGTCCGTCCCTCTCTTTCACCGGAGTTCGTCGCCGTCCACAAGCGGCGTCGCATCATGGATGCGATCGCCGAGCTGACCGCCGAACAGGGTTACGACGCCACCAAGATCGGCGACATCGTGCGCCGCGCCGGCGTCGCCCGCAAAACGCTCTACGACAATTTCGAGGGCAAGGAGGAAGTCTTCCTCGCCGCCTTCGACGCCGCCTTCGACGAGGCGATGCGAAGGATCGAAGCGGATTGCGCCAAGGTCGAAGGGGGCTGGGAGGAGCGCGTGCAGGCCGGCCTCGCCGCCTTCCTCGGCTACGTCGCCGAGCAGCCGGCGCTGGCCCGGATGTGCATGATCGAGGCGCTCTCGGCAACCCCGGCCGCGACCGAACGCTACGAGGACGCGCTGCAGCGTTTCGTCGACCTGACCAAGCAGAACGTGCCCCACGACGACCAGCTTCCCGAGACGATCGAAGAGACGCTGGTCGGCGGCGTTGCCTGGATCGTCTACCAGCAGATTCGCCGCCACGAAGCCGACAAGGCCGAGGATCTTCTGCCCGAGCTCTCCGAATTCATGCTCGCGCCATTTCACGGCGCGGCGGAGGCCGCACAGAAGCGAGCCAGCGCCTAGAGCCGCGCGCTGGCAGACTCCAGCGTTCCGTGGAACGACTTCCCCGTGGCCGTCACGGCCTTTCCCGCGAGTTCATCGCGCAGAACCAGCGCGAACGGCTACTCGCCGCGCTCGCCGAGTGCCTCGATGAGCGCGGCTACGACGGCACCACGGTCTCGATGATCGGCAGCCGCGCCGGCGTCTCCAAGAGCGACTTCTACAAGCAGTTCGAGAGTAAGGACGCCTGCTTTCTCGCCGCCTACGACGACTCGGTCGAGCGGATCCGCGAGCGGGTGCGCGCCGCTTGTGGCGAAGGCAGGGACTGGGCCACCGGGGTGCTCGCCGCGCTCGCCGCGCTGGTCGACCTGCTGGCCGCTGAGCCAGCGCAGACGCAGCTTGTGCTGGTCGAGGGCCTGCGCGCTGGCCGCGGCGTCTACGACCGCTACCAGGAGGGCCTGCAGAGCTTCGTCCCACTGCTGCGCGACGGCGCGCCCTCGCCGGCCGGTGGCGAGCCGCCGCCCGCCGCGACCGACGAGGCCGTGGTTGGCGGCATCGCCTCGCTGCTGGCCCGCCGCGTGCTCGCCGGCGAGACCGAGAAGCTGGCCGATTTCCTGCCGGAGATTGCGGAGTTCGCGCTCACCCCATATATAGGCGCGGCCGAGGCGCGCCGCGTGATCGCGGAGCGATGACCTCTGCCCGAACTCGGCCTCTCGGTATTACGCGTGGAAGATGTTGCATTCTCGCGCGCCACAGGTGACACCGAAACGTTTACGGTGCAATCATGGAGGCGATGAGAGAGAGCTGGACCGACGCAAGGTTGAGTGATTTCGCGGCCCACACCGACCTGCGCTTCGAGACCCTCGAACGTCGAGTCGATGAGGGGTTCAGGCGCGTCGACGCCGACCTGCGCGCGCTCAATGGCCGGTTTGACTCGCTTCAACGCACGATGCTTCAGATCGGCGGCGGCGTCATTGTCGTCTTGGTCGGTCTGATCGCCACCCAGCTCTAGCGGGAGCTACACCTTTTCGCCGTGAGGGCTTAATCTGCGGGCGATGAGCGACTCGGGGGCAATGGCCGCAGGCGCAGAGGCCGTCACGACGCTCGATGGGGTGCTGCCCTCGCAGGCGCTGAGCGAGGCGATCGCCGCCGATTGGGTCAGCTCCGGCGACTACCGGATCCGCCCCGAGGCGATCCAGCCGGCCAGCATCGACCTGCGGCTCGGCGACCACGCCTGGGCGCTGCGCTGCTCCTTCCTGCCCGACGTCGACTCGACCGTCGAGGAGAAGATCGAGGGCCTCGCCTTCCAGAAAGTCGACCTGCGCGACGGGGCGGTGCTGGAGCGCGACCGTCCCTACCTGGTGCCGCTGATCGAGGAGCTGGCGCTGCCGGCGGACGTACGGGCGAAGGCTAACCCGAAGAGCTCGACCGGCCGCCTCGATGTCTTCACCCGGGTGCTGACCGATCGCCACCATCGCTTCGACGAGATCCGCCCCGGCTACCAGGGCAAGCTCTACCTGGAGGTTGTGCCGCGCTCCTTCGCGATCCAGGTGCAGACCGGGCTCTCGCTCAACCAGCTGCGGCTGGCCCGCGGCGACGTGCGGCTGAGCGACGCGGAGATCCGCGACCTGCAGGACGAGTTCCCGCTGCTCTACCTCGATTCGCACGCGCTGCGCGAGTCCGAGCTGGCGCTTGCCGATGGCCTCTTTCTCAGCGTCGACCTCTCCGGGCCGAGCGACCGCATCGTCGGCTACCGGGCAAAGAAGAACAGCCTGCCGATCGACCTTTCCCGCATTCGCGCCTACCGCTGGACCGATTTCTGGGATCCGGTCTTCCCCGAGGCGGGGGGAAAGATCGTGCTCGAGCCGGAGATCTTCTACCTGTTGCTCTCCGCCGAGGGTGTCTGCATTCCGCCGCAGATCGCGGCCGAGATGATGGCCTACGACCCGACCGCCGGCGAGCTGCGCACCCACTACGCCGGCTTCTTCGACCCCGGCTTCGGCTACGACCCTGGCGGCGACCGGCACGGCAGCCGCGCTGCCCTGGAGGTGCGGGCCCGCGACGTCTCCTTCATGGTCGAGCACCGCCAGCCGGTCTGCAAGCTGGCGCTGGAGCGGACCAGCGCGCCGGCAGAGCGGCTCTACGGGGCTGGGCTCGGGTCTAACTACCAGGGGCAGGTGACGATGCTGTCCAAGCATTTTGAGGAGCAGGTGGTGGGGGGAGGCCCAGGGTCCTCTCCCAAAACGAGCGGCGGAAGCCGCTCTTGAGCGTTTTGGGAGAGGACCCTGGGCCTCCAGCGCGGACCTGGCTGGTTTATCTGGCTGGGGAGATTCACTCGGATTGGCGGGAGCGGATCGAAGCGGGGGCGGCGGGGCTGCCCGTTTCGTTCTCGGCGCCGGTCACCGATCACGCTGCTTCTGATGATGCTGGGACTGGGACGCTGGGGGAGGAGGGGACGCCGTTTTGGCGGGACCACATGGGTGCGGGCGTCAACGCGATCCGGACTCAGACGCTGATTCGTGATGCTGATGTGGTCGTCGTTCGCTTTGGCGACAAATACCGCCAGTGGAACGCGGCCTTCGACGCTGGCTACGCGGCGGCGCTGGGCAAGCCGGTCGTCACTCTGCACGACCCCGAGCTCGACCATGCGCTGAAGGAGGTGGACCGTGCCGCTCAGGCGACGGCCCGTAGCGCCGAGCAGGTGGTCGACGTGTTGCGCTACGTGATCAGCGGCAAGCTGCCCCACGGCTGAGCGCATATGGTGAGCGGGTGTCCGCAGACGCCAACCGCGAGCTGATCGAGCGCTTCTACGCGGCGTTCGGCCGCTGCGACGGTGCCGCGATGAGCGCCTGTTACGCGCCCGGCGCCCACTTCCACGACCCGGCCTTCGGCGACCTCGAGGGCGATGAGATCGGCGCGATGTGGCGGATGCTGACCGGCCGCGCCACCGATCTGAAGGTCGAGCTGCACGAGCACGAGGCCGGCGAGGACAGCGGCTCGGCCCACTGGATCGCCCGCTACACCTTCAACACCGGCCGCCCGGTCGTCAACGACATCCAGGCCAAGCTCCGCTTCGCCGACGGCCTGATCATCGATCACGTCGACGACTTCGACTTCCGCAGCTGGGCCAAGCAGGCGCTGGGCCCGATGGGGAATCTGGTCGCCGTATTGCCGCCCCTGCGCAAGAAGGCCCGCGCTCAGGCCCGCGGCCAGCTCGACGAGTTCATCGCGGCTGAGCAGGACAAGGGCGCCTCACTCGCTTAGATTCCCCCGAGCCGCATGCGAACATGTGTTCGTATGCGCTGGGATGAGCAACGAGTAGAGAACGACCTGCGCCTGCCGGGTGTCGGCGACGGCACACTCGTGCGCACCTTCGACGCCCCCGAGGCGATGGGGATCAACTTCCACGAGGTCCGAGCCCGCTCGGCGCTGAACCACGTGCCCGGCGGTCGCTATGGGTTCGGCTGGACGATCAACCCGTATCGAGGATGCACGCACGCATGTACCTACTGCTTTGCCAGGCGGACGCACACCTTTCTCGACATGAACGCGGGCCGGGACTTCGAGCGGGAGATCGTCGTCAAGGTCAACGTGCCGGAGCTGCTGCGGGGAGAGCTGGCGCGAGACAGCTGGAAACGCGACCTGGTCGCGCTGGGCACCAACACCGACCCATACCAGTGGGTCGAGAGCCGCTACCGGATGATGCCGGAGATCCTCGCCGCCCTGGAGGAAGCAGAAACCCCCGTCTCGATCCTGACCAAGTCCCCTTTGGTGATGCGCGACATCAAGCTCTACGAGCGCATGGCCAAGCACCTGCCGATCTCGGTCAACCTCTCCGTTCCCACCCTCGACGAAGACGCCTGGCGCGCCACTGAGCCGCACACCCCCAGCCCCGCCGCCCGCCTCGATGCACTCGCCGAGCTACGCCGCCGGGGCATCGACGCCGGCGTCCTGATCGCCCCCTTGATGCCGGGCATCAACGACAGCCCTGAGCAAGTCCAGCCGATCATCGACTTGGCCCGCAAGGCAGGCGCCACCTTCCTGGGCAGCGCAGCCCTCCACCTACGCGGCGAGGTCAAGGACGTCTTCTTCGCCTGGCTGGAAGCCAAACGCCCCGATCTGATTCCTCGCTACGAAAAGCTCTATCGAGGGCGCTCCAACATGCTCCCCGAGCAACGCAAGCAAGCCACGAGAGCCGTTCGAGGCTGGGGCAAAGGCAGACGACGCACGGGGGAGGGTCAGCAGGCCCCTCCCCGGACACTCAAGAGCAGACCGAAGGGCTGCTCGTCCGGGGAGGGGCCTGCTGACCCTCCCCAGCCACGCCTTTTCTAAAAGATTTCGGTGCGCCAATTCGTCGCATTTAGCGCACCACGCGCGTGGATTTTCCCGGCAGAGTCAGGCCGGTGCTGCTCGTGGCGGGCTTTTTCCCCACCCTTCATAGCGAAGTAGCGAGTACCGCATTGGGCTTGGCCGTATTCGCCACAAGCATGGGGGTCTTTTTCGTGTTGAGCGCTCGGGATGAACGGGCCCGTCACAGGAACGACCGCCACTCGGCCTAGCCCTCGTCCAGATCGGAGAACAGGCACTCCCTGGGATCTTTGTCGTCCCGGAAGCGCCTGAACCTTGCCCCGTGCCTGATCCGACCCGCCGCCGCATGGTCGTAGCCGACTTCGATCACCAGCTCCGGCCTCAGCGCCACCCACTCCAGATCCCGCCCACCGGTCCAGCGGCTTGGCTCGGCCGTGCCGCTGTCGCCAGTCTCCAGCGGCTCCAGCATCACGCGCATGCTTCGTTTGGCCGCTGCGCTGAAGCCTGAGATGTGGCCGACGGAGCGCAACTCGTCGCCGTCGTAGAGGCCGAGAATGAGGGAGCCAACGGTTCCCTCCTCTTTACCTGGGCGCCAGCCCATCACGACGCAGTCGATCTCACGCTCGCGCTTGACCTTGGCCATGCCTTTGCGTTTGCCGGGGATGTATGTCGCGGTTAGCTGCTTCGCCATCACCCCCTCGGTTGTGCGAAGCCACTGCTCGGCTTGATCTGTGTCAGGGCTGAGCACGCTGGCTTCGACCCCGGTGTTCCCGGCCAGCTTCACCAGTCGCTCCCGCCTCTGCCCGAACGGGGTCTCCAGCAGCGACTCGTCCCCCTCTGCGAGCAGGTCGAAGGCGACGTAGTCAGCCGGGATCTCCTTTGAGAGCAGGGTTATCCGGGACTCGGCCGGGTGGATGCGGCTTTGCAGGGCGTCGAATTCGAGGTTGCCCCCGGCGTCGCGGATGACCAGCTCGCCGTCGAGCACGTAGCGCCCGGGGGCGAAGGTCAGCTCCGGGAAGTAGCGGCCGAGGGCTTTGGCGCCGCGCGACTGGATGTAGGTCTCGGCGCCGTCGACGAAGACGATCGCGCGGAAGCCGTCGAGCTTCTGCTCGTAAGCCCACTCCTCGCCGAGGGGGAGCTCTTTGCGGGTCAGCGCCAGCTGCGGTTTGATCGGTGGGGCAAGCGGAAGGGTCAAGCTGACCCAATAGTTTGCCGACGTGCCCGCGCCTCGCGCGGATCGGCGATCGGCACCGCCGCCAGCAGCTGCTTGGTGTAGGCGTCCTTGGGCCGCTCGCAGACGTCGGCGGCTGGGCCCTGCTCGACGATCTTGCCCTGGTGCATGACCGCGATCCGGTCGGAGACGTGGCGGACGATGCCGATGTCGTGGGCGACGAAGACGAAGGCGAGGTCGAGCTCCTCCTGCAGGTCGGCGAGCAGGTTGACGATCTGCGCCTGGATCGAGACATCGAGGGCAGAGACCGGCTCGTCGGCGACGATCAGCTTTGGCCGCAGCGCCAGCGCCCGGGCGATCCCGATCCGCTGCCGCTGACCGCCGGAGAACTCGTGCGGGAAGCGGTCGTAGTGCTCGGGCGAGAGGCCGACCCGCTCGAGCAGCTCCTGCACTCGCTGGCGCAGCTCCGTGCCACTGGCCTCGCCCTGCAGCTTCAGCGGGTCGCCGATGATCTGCCCGACCCGCTTGCGCGGGTTGAGTGAGGCGTAGGGGTCCTGGAAGACCATCTGCATCTCGCGTCGCAGCGGCCGCATCGCCCGCTGCGAGAGGCCGGCGATCTCCCTGCCCTCGAAGTGGACCGAGCCGGAGGTGGGCTCGATCAGCTGCAGCGCAGCCCGGCAGGCCGTCGACTTGCCGCTGCCGGACTCGCCCACAAGCCCCAGCGTTTCGCCGCGCCCGACGCTGAAGCTGATCCCGTCGACGGCGCGCACCCGGTCGACCTCGCGGTCGAAGAGCAGCCCGCGCTTGACCGGGAAGTGCTTGACCAGGTCGGTGACCTCGAAGAGGGGCTCGGCGGCGCTCACCGGGCGGGCTCCCCGAGGCCGATCTCGCCCTCGACCAGGCGGCGCTCGCGCTTCTGCTCGGGGCTGAGCCAGCAGCGATCGCAGTGGCCAGGCGCCTCGGCGAGCCTGGCGTCGAGGCCCGGCAGCTCCGCACAGCGGTTGAACTCGTGCGGGCAGCGGAGGCGGAAGGAGCAGCCGGTGGGCAGGTCGAGCAGCGAGGGAGGGGCGCCGCTGATCTGCGGCAGCCGCTCGAGGCGGGGACGGTCGAGCCGGGTCAGCGAGCCGAGCAGCCCCCATGTGTAGGGGTGCTGGGGGTCGTAGAAGATCTCGTCGAGGGTGCCCTGCTCGACCACTCGTCCTCCATACATCACCAGCACCCGGTCGGCGACCTCGGCGACGACGCCGAGGTCATGCGTGATCAGGATCGTCGCCAGGCCGCGCTCGCGGTTGAGCCGCTCGAGCAGGGCGAGGATCTGCGCCTGCACCGTGACGTCGAGGGCGGTTGTCGGCTCGTCGGCGATCAGCACCTCCGGCTCGAGCGCAAGCGACATTGCGATCATCGCCCGCTGGCGCATGCCCCCCGAGAACTCGTGCGGATAGTCGTCGACGCGGCGCTCCGCATCGGGGATGCCGACTGAGTCGAGCAGCTCGATCGCCGTACGGTGCGCATCGCGCTTGCTCGTCTCGGGGCGGTGGGCGCGGATCGCCTCGATGATCTGGCTGCCGATCCGGTAGACCGGGTTGAAGGAGGTCATCGGGTCCTGGAAGACCATGCCGATCTGCTCGCCGCGCACCTGCTGCAGCGTTTCCTCGCTTGCCTCCAGCAGCTCGTTCCCCCGCAGCCGCACCGAGCCCTCGATCCGCGAGTTGGCCGACCGCGTCAGGCCGATGATCGTCTGCGCGGTGACGCTCTTGCCCGAGCCCGACTCGCCGACGATCGCCAGCACTTCACCGGGCGCGAGATCGAAGGAGACGCCGTCGACCGCCTGCACCCGCCCGGCTTCGGTGACGAAGCCGACCCGCAGATCCCTGACGCTGAGCAGCGCCTCGCTCATTGGGCTGAGGTCCCGAGGCGGATTCGGGGATCGAGGTAGGCGTAGGCGATGTCGACCAGCGTGTTGAAGACGACGACGAAGAAGGCGCCGAAGAGGACCACCGCCATGATCGGCGGCAGGTCGACATTGGAGAGCGCTTCGAAGGCGTACTGGCCGACCCCTTCGAGGCCGAAGATCCCTTCGATCAGGATCGCGCCGCCAAGCAGGGCGCCGAAGTCGAGCCCAAAGAGGGTGACGATTGGGATCAGCGAGTTGCGCATCACGTGACGGCTCATCACTCGGCGCTCGCTCAGGCCCTTGGCGCGCGCCGTGCGCACGTAGTCCTCGTTCATCACGTCAAGCATGCTCGAGCGCAGGACGCGGCTGTAGAAGCCGGCGTAGAGGATCGCCAGCGTCACCCAGGGCAGGATTAGGTGGCTGGCCCATTCGAGCGGGTTTTCGGTCAGTTCGACGTAGCCGCCCGAGGGAAAGATTTCGGTCTTGTAGGTCAGGTAGTTGAGGAAGATCGCGGCCAGCCAGAAGACCGGCATCGAGATCCCGGTCACGGCGAGAACGGTCAGCCCGCGGTCGAGCCAGCCGCCCGCCCGGACTGCGGAGAGGTAGCCGAAGAGGATGCCGAAGAACATCCAGATCGCGGCGGCGCCGATGCAGAGTGAGAAGGTCGCCGGGATGCCTTCGACGATCCGTTCGTTGACGTTTTCGCGCGTCGAGTAGGAGATCAGTTCGCCCGTGAAGACCTTGCGCATCATCGTCAAGTACTGCTGGGGGAGAGAGTCATCGAAACCCCATTCTTCGGTGATGCTGGCGACCAACTCCGGGGTGGCGTTCTTGCCCGCCATGCGCTGCGCCGGGTCGGAGTTGGGGATCACATTGAAGATCACAAAAGTGAGCACCGAGACGGCGAAGAGCACAGCGACCATGCCGACCAGCCGCCTGAGGATGAAGCGGCCCATCAGGGCGCGACCCCCTCGATCGTCTCGCTACCCTCGGGCGTGCTGAGCCCGCTGTGCGCCTCGAAGCGCACTTTTGACTTCGGGTCGAGCGCGTCGCGCAGGCCGTCGCCGAAGACGTTCAGCGCCAGCACGGTGAGCAGGATCATCGTGCCGGGGATGATCGTCAGCAGCGGCGCAGTGGTGATCAGGGTGTAGCCGGTGGCAATCATCGTCCCCCAGGAGGCATTCGGGGGCTGCACGCCGACACCGAGGAAGGAGAGCGCTGACTCGAGCAGCATGTTGGCGGCGATGTTGAGGGTGAAGAAGACGATGATCATCGACCAGAGGTTGGGCAGAAGCTCGCCGAACATCACCCGCAGCGATCCGGCCCCCTGGGCAACCGCCGCCTCGACGAACTCCTTTTCACGCAGGGCCAAGACCTCACCGCGGACCGGTCGCGCCATATAAGGGACCGAAACGAAGCCGATGATCAGGATCGGGATCCAGATCGAGCCGCCGGAGAGGTGGATCGGCCCGATCTGCAGGCCGCCCACGGCCAGCACCAGGCCAAGAGCGATTGCCAGCAGCAGCACCGGGAAGGCCCAGAGCACGTCCATCGCCCGGGCGATCACTGTGTCGGTCCAGCCGCGGTAGTAGCCGGCGAGCAGGCCAAGCAGCGTGGCGAAGAAGGTCGTGATCAGCGCCGAGGCGATGCCGATCAAAAGGGAGTTGCGACCGCCGTACATCAGCCGCACCATCTCGTCGCGGCCGAGCCGCCCGTCGGCGCCGAGGAAGAACTTGCCGTCGGCGCCGAACCAGACCGGCCCGATCGGCTGGCCGGTGGGGTCGACGACGTCGCGCTTTTCGCCGTCGACGGCGATCTTTTCCAGCGTGTGAGTGTCGTTCGGCCCGGTCTCGGCAACGTTGTCGGCCCACAGCGGGGCCGCAAGGACGAAGACGACGATCAGGAAGAAGAGGCCGAGAAAGGCGAGCGCCACCCGGTTGCGCCGCAGTCGCCGCAGCGCCAGCCGCCACGGACTGCTGCCCGCCGGGCCCGCCGCGGCGATCGACTCCGGAGCCACGCTCGTAGTTTGAAGCAGGGCCTGGCGCCTACTTGAACTGGAAGCTGGTCAGGTCCTGGCCGAAGGTCGGGTTGAAGATCACGCTATCCAGGTCGATCGCGCTGGAGACGAAGGTCGAGGTCCTGTTGTTGCCGTAGGGAGCCCACGGCGCCTGTTCCATGAATTCCTTGTCCATCGCCGCGTATTCGTCTATCTGTGTCGCCCCCAGCTGTTCTTCCCCGAGCTTGGTGATTTTCTTGTTGAGCGCGGGGATGTCGGTCTGGGAGAAGTTGCTGTTGTTGGCGGGCAGGATGCTTTCGCCGGCGAGCAGCGGCTGGAAGTAGTCGTTCGGGTGGGGGTAGTCCTGGTACCAGTCGAACCAGCCGGTATCGAGGTCGGGCGTGTTTTCGTTGCCGATCACGGTGAAGTAGTTGTCGGCGTTGATTTCCTTGAACTTGGCGTTGAAGCCCAGTTTGGTGAGGATGTCCTGGTAGTAGGCGCCGGCTTCGTTGTTGGGGTTTTCGTTGTCGGTCCAGACCGTGATGTCGCGATCGCTCGGGTTGGCTTCGGCGATCAGCTGCTTCGCCTTCTTCATGTTGTAGGGGTAGAGATCGAAGTCTTCATGGCCCGGCATCCCGGGGGGGAGGATCTGGTGGGCGCCGGAGAGCGAGCCGGCGTAGAGCCGTTCGAAGGCTTCGGGGTTGATCGCATAGTTGACCGCCTGGCGGACCTTGAGGTCGTCGAAGGGCGGCTTTTTCATGTTCATCCAGAAGTAGTAGATGCTGACCGTGTTCTCCGGCCGGAACTGGGTGCCTTCGTATTTGGTCTTCACCTGCTGGTAGAGGTCTGAAGGCGGCGAGGCTTGCGTCCATTCCCGCTTGCCCCGTTCGACTTCGTTGATTCGGGTCGAGTCGTTGCGGATCACCGCGATGTCAATCTTGTCGACGTGCCCGCTGGGCTGTTCGGGCATCAGCTTGGCGTTGTTCTTTTCCCACTGCGGGTTGCGTTCGTAGGACCAGGCGCGGCCAGGCTCGGATTTGACGATCTCGTAGGGGCCGGTTGCGGGGGGCGGGTCGGCGGTGAGGTTCTTGATCGGGGTGCCTTTGGGGACGAGGGCGACGAAGGGGAGCGCCAGCTCGTTGGTGAAGGTCCCGCGCGGGGCGGTCAGATCGATCACGATTTCGCCGCTCTTGTCGTCGACTTTGATCCCGCTGATCCCGCCGCTCTTCGTTTCGGCGAACTTTTCGGCGCCGACGATGCCGGTGTAGAAGGGGGAGCCGCCGCCGTTGAGCTTGAAGAGGCGTTCGACCGAGTAGGGGAAGTCGGAGGCACGGACCGGGGTGCCGTCGGAGTACTTGAGGCCCTTGCGCAGGAAGAGGGTGTAGGTCTTGCCGCCGTTGGTGATCCTGGGCATGGCTTTTGCCAGGCCGGGGACCACCCTGCTGCCGGCCTCGCCGCTGGCGTGGGCGTAGTCGAGCAGCGGCGTGTAGCTGTTCCAGAGCGCGGTCCACCCTTCCGCGGTGTAGGAGAGCTGCGGGTCGAGGTAGTCGGGGAACGAGGCGTAACTGGCCGTCAGCGTCCCTCCCTCCTTGCCGCTGGAGCCGCTGCCGCAGGCAGCGAGACCGAAGGCCGAGGCCCCGGCGAGAGCAAGCACCAGCGCAACGAGACCAAACTTTCTCAATTCACAACCTCCGAATCGGACTGCCGGGCAGGTGGAAGCTCTCCCACTGGAATCAACTCCACCATAATCTCCTCTTCGGCGTCAAGGGCATCTGGACCTGTTTTTTCCCTGCGCTCAGGCCAGTTTGTGCCGAGGGCAAAGGCGGCGATGAGAGCGATGGCCAGGACGCCGAGACCGGCAACGAGGAACGTCGCCCGGGGGTCTACGGCGACGGCGATCAGGGCTCCGAGGCCGTAGCCGATCCCCGGCATCGCGGCTGCGATCGATGACAGCACACTCATCATCCGCGCTTGCATGTTCTGCGTCGTCAGCTCCTGCACGGCGCTGATCACCGAGACCCACTGCACGCCGTTGCCGGCGCCGCCGATGATCGAGGCGCCGCAGGCAGCGGCAAGGGTTGGCGCCGCGGACAGCCCCAGGTAGCCGATCCCCACGGCGAGGGTGCTGAAGAAGAGCAGGATCGGCAGCTTGATCTTCCGCGCGGCGGCGAAGACGAGGCTGCCCACCACCATCCCGACGCCCCAGCTGGCGAGCAGGATCCCGTAGCCCGAGTCGCTGGTTCCCAGCGTTTCCTTGGCGTAGACCACCTCGATCGGGATTACCGCGGCGAAGAAGACGAAGGCGGCGCCCTGGGCGATCAGCAGCCGCCGCAGGTTCTTCTCCTCGCGCAGGTAGGCGATCCCGGCGCGGACGCGTTCGTGCAGCCGGCCCTCTTCGGGCTCGGCCTGCGGCAACGGCCCGGCGGTGAGCAGGACCCAGGCGATCACGTAGAAGGAGGCCGCGTCGAGGAGCAGCGCGGTCTGTACCCCGAAGCCGGCGACTATGAGGCCGGCGAGGCCGGGGCCGATGGCCGCGCACGGCGTCAGGGCGATATTGAGCAGGGCATTGCCGGCGCGCAGTTCGCCGCGGGGCTCGAGCAGGGCGGCGATCACCGCCCTGGTCAGGGAGCGCCCGGTCAGCGCCAGGGCACCGTCGACGGTCGCCAGCACAATCACCCCCGCCAGTGAGAAGTCGCTGCCGCCGAGCAGGGCAAGGCCGGCGAAGGCGGTCGCCTCGCCGCAGTAGATGACGGGAAGGGCAAAGCGCGGCGGCGGCTGCTCGACCCGGGTGACCAGGATCGGGGCCAGCAGGGCCGGCAGGAAGCGGGTGCCGAGGAAGAGGCCAGCGGTCGCCAGGGCGCTCCCCGTGCGGTCAAAGACCAGCACTGAGAGGGCGACGATCCCCATCCAGTCGCCCAGTTCGTTGATCACGTAGCTCGTCGCCAGCCGCCGGAAAACGGGGTGGCTCAGGGGCTTCGTGAGCTCGCGTTTATGCATGGGCTGCTTTACGTCCTACCGTATTTCTGCACAACTTTTCCTGCAGATGCACAAGTTTCGGCGAAGTTGTGCTACAAAGTTGTCCACGTATCTGCAAGTTAGGAGGGCAGCGCATAGCTGCCCGGGCTTCAATCACTGAATGGAAGGGGATTGCAATGGGTTTCCACGCCGGCCACTAAGCAAGATCTTTCAGGGCGCCAAAGCGGCGTCCGGTGAAGTATTTCCGAAGGGCGCCTGCAGGCGCCCTTCGGCGTGTCTGGGCCGAAAATCTCGCTCAGATTCTCGCCCGAGGACCTTTTAGCTGCAAATTCCGAGAGTCCTGCGACGCCTGCAATATGTCCACCGCGCGTTGCGCCCCTCGTTGGCGCCCCAGTACTTTGCGGTAGACCACGCATTGCAATGCGGCAAAGATGTCCCCGCAGGGGATAGCGGGCGGTTCGGGAACCTACACTGGGTGGCGCCGAACACGCCGCGTCTGCCATCGACCATAGACATGGCCCAGAAACGTCCAACCCCCCTTGCCATCGCCGTCATGTTTGCCGGCCTGGGCCTGACTGCGGCCTTGGCGCTCTTGGGAGCGCAGGAGGCAAACTGGGACCTACCCCTCTTCGCGGTTCTGCTGGCGTTCGCGACCTTCAGCTACCTCACCGCGGTCGGGACCGAGTCGAAGCTCAGGGTCTCCGGCGCCTTCCTGGCGATCGTCCTCGCCATGGTCTTCCTCGGCGGCACGCCCGCGGCTGTGATCGGCGTCACCGTGCACGTCGTCGGCTGGATCTTCAGGTGGCGGGACGAGCCGCACCTGCTGCTCTGCAACGTCCTCACCTACGCGCTCTTCCCCCTGATCGGCGGCATCGTCTTCCACGAATTCGTCGTCGGCAACGGCGTCGCGCCCTCGGACTGGGCCTTCTACCTCTGCGTCTTCGGGCTCTTCCAGCTCGCCCTGGCGATGAACTTCCTGATGATCGCCGGCTACGGCTGCTACGTGGAAAGGTCGACCTTCACCAGCAAGCTGAAGGTCCTGCCCGCCGTGCTTCCTTCCGAGTTCGCCAGCGCGATGCTCGCCGTCGCCGTCGCCTTCATCTACCACGTGATCGGGATCGCCGCGATCGCCCTCTTCGGCGTCGTCTTGATCACCTTCCAGTACCTGCTCGGCCAGCTGCTGCTCTCCCAGCAGCGCGCTGACGAGCTGGAGCAGCGCAGCAAGCAACTGGCCAGCTTCCAGGTGGGGATGTTGAGCGCGATGCTGCGCACGCTCGACCTGCGGGATCAGATGACGGCGCGGCACAGCGCTGCCGTGGCGCGCTACTCGCGGGCGATCGCCCAGCGTGCCGGCTACTCGCGCCAGGAGGAGGAGCTGGTTCACATCGCCGCGCTGCTGCACGACATCGGCAAGTTCATCCTCCCTGACCGGATCCTCAAGGCCAACGTGCCGCTCACCGACGAGGACTGGATGCTGATCCGCCGCCACCCCCAGCAGGGCGCTCGCGTCGTCTCTTCCCTTGACGGCTACGGTCCGGTCGCCGAGATCATCCTCGCCCACCACGAGCGGATCGACGGCAAAGGCTATCCCCGTGGGCTTGCCGGGGACGACATTCCCGAGTTCGCCCGGATCATCTCCGTCGCCGACACCTATGACGTGATGACCGCGCGCGATTCCTACCGCACCCCGGTCTCGACGATGGAGGCGATGCAGGAGCTGCGGCGGGTCGCCGGCAAACAGCTCGACCCGCACTTCGTCGAGGTCTTCATCGAGCTGCTCGAGGGCAAGGACGTCTCCTTCCAGCACGGTGAGGCCGCCGACTTCGAGAAGGAGCTGGCGCTGGAGGCCCGGATCGCCGAGACCGCCGACCCGGTCGGCAGCGGCAGTCGCTTCCAGGTCCCCGGCGTAACCGTCGGCTAGGCGGGTGCCCCCGAATTCCCGCACCCGCGCACGTTAATTCGGCGCCAACCGCCTAGCCGACGACCGATAGGTTCTGGTCTATGAGAGCAGTTACTTTTCAGGCGCCCGGCGAGGTCCGGGTCGAGGAGAAGCCCGCGCCCGAGCTGGGGGCGGGGGACGACGCGCTGGTCCAGGTCGACGCGAGTGGGATCTGCGGCTCGGACCTGCACATCTTTCACGGCCGGGTGCCGGTCGAGCCCGGCTTCACGATTGGGCACGAGTTCGTCGGCACGGTGCTGGCCGCCGGGGCCGACGTCGAGCGGGTCGCGGTCGGCGACCGGGTGCTCGGTTGCTTCCACACCGCCTGTGCGACCTGCGTCCCCTGCCTGCGCGGCGATTACCACCGCTGCGACAACGGGCAGACCTTTGGCCATGGCGCGCACCTGGGCGACCTGCAGGGCGCCCAGGCCGAGCAACTGCTGGTGCCGCGCGCCAACCTGACCCTGCGCCGGGTGCCGGAGGGGATGTCCGACGAGGTGGCGCTGTTCGCCGGCGACGTGATGGGGACCGGCTACCACGCCGTCGCCCACGCGGGAATGCGCTCCGGCGACACGGTCGCCGTGCTCGGGCTCGGGCCGGTTGGCCTCTGCGCGGTGCAGGCGGCGCTGGCCGGCGGCGCGACCAGGGTCTTCGCGATCGATTCAGTTGAGCAGCGGCTGGAGATGGCGCGGGATTTCGGCGCCACGCCGGTCCACCTGACCGAGGAGGAGCCGAAGCGGGTCGTGCGCTCGGCGACCGAGAAGCGCGGCGTCGACGTGGTGGTCGACGCGGTCGGAGACCCGGGGCCGCTGGCGATGGCGGTCAGCCTCGCCCGCGACGCCGGCACCGTCTCAGGAATCGGCGCCTACGCCGGCAAGGGCGAAGTGCCACTGGGCCTGGCCTGGCTCAAGGGCCTCACCCTGCGGCTCGGCCTCGCCAACGTGATCGCCCACGTCGACCGGGTGCTGGCCCTGATCGAGGCCGGCAAGCTCGACCCCTCGCCGCTGGTCACCCACCACATGAAGCTCGACGAAGCGTTCGAGGCCTACGCGCTCTACGACCAGCGCGAAGCCCTCAAGATCGTCCTCACGCCCTAATCCCATCCACCAGGTGCAACGCGCAACGGTTCCGTAGGGACCACAAAGCGTTGCACCTCGAAGGCGCCCCGGCAGTGCAACGCGTTACGGCTCCAGAGGGACCGAAAGGCGTTGCACGGAGTCGGCCGCGGCGGCTCTGGCGGTGCAACGCGCTACGGCTCTGGAGGGGCCGAAAAGCGTTGCACCTCGAGATTCGGGGTTTGAGAAACGGGAGGTTTATCTCTACATTGGGTCGGTGCGAGTGAGGCGCATGTTGGCGGCGTTGCTGTTCGTCGCGCTGGCGGGATTGGCTCTCGCCGGCGGCGCGGCGGCTTGCTCCTGCGCGCCGCAGGCGCCGGCGCAGTCGCTGCAGCAAGCCGATGCCGCGCTCGTCGGCCGCCTGGTGGCGGTGCAGCAACGTGGGCGCCTGCACGCTGACTATCGCTATGAAGTCCAGCGGGTCTTTCGCGGCGGGGAGCTGGTCGAAGGGGGTCAGATGCTGACCGTGCGCAGCGCCCGCCGCGCCGCCGCTTGCGCCCTGCCGCGCCGCCTCGGCCACCAATACGGCCTGTTCCTGGTTCGCGATCGGGGCCACTGGTTCGGCGGCATCTGCGGCGTGATCGAACCGCAGCGGCTCTGGCACGCGGCGCAGCGCCAGCCGCGCGTCTACCGCCGCTCCTCCGGGCATAGCGTCGTCAGCTGCGCGTCTGCCTGAGTCTCAGCGAGGCCGGCCGTAGAGCCGATCCTTGGCCGCCAGCAGCCGCTCGTCGGCGATTGCGTGCAGGACGGCTGGGTCCTCGGCGCCTTCGGCGACGCCGAAGGAGGCTCCGAGCGAGCCGTCCGACATGCCGATCCGGCTGATCTCCCCGCTCAGGCGCGCGGCGGCCAATTCCGCGTCGGTGCGACAGGTCTTCGGCATCAGCAGGGCGAACTCGTCGCCGCCGATGCGGAAGCCGTCGTCGGCCAGGCGGGACTCGTCGATCAGGGCGGCGACCTGCTGCAGGGCCCGATCGCCGGCCGGATGCCCGAGCGTGTCGTTGATCGCCTTGAAGCCGTCGAGGTCGAGCAGGCAGAGCGAGAGCGGCCAGCCGTAGCGGCTGGCGCGGGTGACCTCGACCGGCACGTTCCTCGTAGGCGCGGCGGTTGAGCAGGCCGGTGAGCGCGTCGTGGCGGCCGCCGTGCACCTCGGCGGCGAAGCGGTTGGCGTGCGACATGTGGGCGGCGACCAGCCCGCTGAGCAGCTCCAGCGCCTCGACGTCGCCGCCGTCGAAGTTGTGAGCCTCGGGCGAGTAGACCTTGAGCACGCCGACCGTCTCGCCCTGGTGGACGAGGGGCACGCAGAGCATCGAGCGCGCATTGACCCGCCGGCAGGCCTCGCTGTCGACGCGCGGATCCTCGGCGGTGTCGTCGCTGCGCAGGACGCGGCCTTCTCGCACGCAGAGCCCGGAGAGGCTTGTTGCGATCTTCACCCGCACGCCTAAGAACGGCGTCGCCTCGCCAGTCGTCACCCGGTAGACCATCTCGTCGCCGTCGGCGAGCTCGACCACGCCGGCGCTCGCCCCGGTCAGCTGCTGGCCCCGCGAGGCGATCAGCTCCATCGCCGTATTCAGATCCAGATCGCTTGCCGCGATCTCCGTCTGGGTCTGGATGATCGCGCGCAGATCTTCGGCGCTCGGTTTGTCCATGACGCCTGTATCGGCGCTTGCGCTACCAAAATTTAACTACTGGGCGGGAGCTGTCGCCAGGGGTCCTGGCGGGCGGCGGTGGCGGCGATACATCTCTTCGACCCACTGGTAGCCGGGGCGCTCGCGCAGCGGGGCGCGGAACCCCTCGATCCCGGCCGGCGGTGTTTCGGTGGCCGGCAGCGGGCCGCCCTCCGGGAGGACGAGCGGGAAGAAGAGGGCGGCCGCGGTGAGGTCGGCGACGGTGAAGGAGTCGCCGACGAGGTACTCGCTGCCGCCGAGCTCGGCCTCGAGGCGGTCGAGCGCGGCAACGACCTTGACCCGGGCCAGCGCCGCAGCCTCCTCGTCGCGGACGCCGAAGCGCAGGCCGGTGTAGGTGCGGGCGTAGGCGACGGCACCACCGCCGATCCGGGTCAGCGGCCCGGGCGCGGTGCGCTCGATCACGGCTTTGAAGCGCTCGGGATCCTTGCCCAGCTCGTGGAAGGCGAGCAGGCGCAGGTGCGCGCCCAGCTCCTCGTCGAAGAAGTCCTCCAGCTCGAGCGCGCGGCGGCGCTGGACGGGTTCGGCCGGGTAGAGCGGCGGTTCGGGGAAGGTGCCCTCGAGCACCGCGATGATCTCGGTCGAGTCGCCGATCGCGCGACCGTCGATCTCGAGCACCGGGAAGGTCTGGCTGGCGCCGCGGGTGAGCCACATCGACGCCGGAATGTGAGTGCCGGGGACGGCGACGGCGCGGCGGCGGTGGGGGACTTCCTTGTAGTCGAGCGCCCAGCGTGCCTTCTCGCTGTAGTGCGAAACAGCGATGTGCCAGAGGAGGGGAGTGGAGTCGCTCATTGCTTCCTCGGTGTAGCCATGGCAGCATAGCCCGCGGATGGCGCTGCTCACAGATGCGGAGATCGAGGCGAAGCTCGCCGGCTTGACCGGCTGGACGCGCGAGGGCGCGGCGATCTGCAAGCAGTTCAAGTGCGAGGACTTCGTTGGCTCGGTGCGCTTCGTTCAGAGCCTGGTCGAGCCGGCCGAGGAGATGAACCACCACCCGGATCTGGAGATCTCCTGGGACAAGGTCAAGGTGACGCTCTCGACCCATTCCGAGGGCGGCCTCACCGCCGCTGACTTCGAGCTGGCCGGCAGGATCGACGCGAGGGCTTGAGCGATGGCTTGGCCGTGGTCTGGCGAGCGGCCGCGTGCCGAGGACAGCGGCTTGCGCAAGGCCGTCCCCGCCGAGGCGCGGCGCGATGCCGAACGGCGGACGGGCTCGCGGTTCTGGCGTCGCTTCGTCGACGGCAGCGTCCCTGAGCCGATCCCCTCGCACCACGGGACGGTGGAGGACCCCGAGGACGGCAAGCTGGGGATCTGCTGCTCGGGCGGCGGGATTCGCTCGGCGGCTTTTTGCCTCGGGGCGCTGCAGTCCCTGCAGGAGGAGGGCGAGCTGCGCCGCGCCGCCTACCTGTCGGCGGTCTCCGGCGGCTCCTACATCGCCGGCGCGATCTCGATGGTCGCCCACGCCGACGACGCGTCTTCAGGGGGGAAAGGGCCCAACTCGGATCCCGAACGGCTTGAACGCATGAAGCCGTTTGCACCGGGCTCACCCGAGGAGCAGTACCTGCGCAACCGCAGCAAATACCTGGCGCCGACCATGACCGACAAGATCTACCTCGGCTGGCGAATCCTGCTCGGGCTGCTCTTCAATCTGGTCTTCATCGCAACGCCGCTGGTCGGCATCACCATGGTCTTGACCGGGCTCTTCTACGCGCCCCTGGTGCCCGACCTGGCGGGGACCTGCGGAGCCGGTTGCGAAGCGAACATCCCGATCGGGTTCTGGATCGCGCCGCTTGCCGCGCTGGGGGTGGCGTTGCTGTTCGGCCTCGCCACCCTGCTCCTGCGCTGGCGCACGGATCGCCGCGGGCGCTTCTTCGCGGTCTGGTCGGCGCGGGCGCTGATGGTTGCCGCCGGCCTGGCAGTGGTCCTGGTCCTGCTGCCGAACCTGGTCGACTGGATCGGCGGGACACCGGCGGAAGCGGAAACGATCCAACCCTCCAAGGGCGACGCCGCGCCGGCGATCGGCGCCGCGCTGATCGCGCTGATCGCCGGCGTGATCGCCCAGCTCACCCACCTGCTGACCTCGAAAGAGGCGAGCGAGGGAATCGGATGGGCGCGGAAGGGGTTCGCCAAGCTCGGCAAAGGGGCGAGGCTGGCGCTCGCCTACCTCGCCGCTGCGCTCGCCGGCCCCTTGCTGCTGCTCGCCGTGGCCGCGCTGACGCTGGCGGCGGGCCTGGGGCAGGCGAGCGGTGGCCGCGTCGACGCCGGCCTGATCGTCGTCGGAGTCGCCGTGCTCGCAGTCTGGGGTGTTGTCTACGCGGTGGCGGACCTGACCACCTGGTCGCTGCATCCCTTCTACAAGCGCCGCCTCAGCAGCGTCTTCGCGCTGAAGCGAATCGCCGCGGCGAACCTCGACCCCGAGGAACGCAAGCGGGTCGAGGCGATCGATCCCGACCAGGGCCCCGACGACCCGGGCATCGCGGTCGAGCGTGACTTCAACCGGCTCGTGCCGCTCTCGGAGACGGCCTTGAACGAGGCGCAGGCGAAGGAGTGGCCGACGCTGTTGGTCTGCGCGGCGGCGAACATCTCGGACTCCGGAGCGTCGCCGCCGGGGCGCCCCGTGACCAGCTTCACCTTCAGCTCCCACACCGTCGGCGGCCCGCTGGTTGGGGCGGCCTCTACATGGGAAATGGAGGGCGCCTTCGAAAGCCGCGAGGAACGGTTCCCCGATCCGGCGGCGCCGAAGCCGCAACTGCCCGAGCAGCCGCGCACGATCTTCGAATGGGCCGCCGACCGTGCCCGGGCGCGGCGCCGTCGCGATCTGACGCTGCCGGCGGCGATCGCGATGTCGGGGGCGGCGATCTCCCCCTCGATGGGCAAGATGACCCGGCGCCCGCTGACCTTCCTGATGGCGCTGGCCAACATCCGGCTCGGCGTCTGGGTGCCGAACCCGCGCTGGCTGGGCGAGTGGAACCGCGACGAGCGTCTGCGCAACCGCAACCTGCGGCCGCGGCCCTCCTACCTGCTGCGCGAGATGTTCGGGCTCAACCGCGTCGGCGCCAAGTACCTCTACGTGACCGACGGCGGGCACTACGAGAATCTCGGCCTGGTCGAGCTGCTGCGCCGCGGCTGCAGCGAGGTCTACTGCTTCGACGCCAGCGGGGTGGGCAAGGGAAGGGCCGAATTCGAGCAGCTCGGTGACGCGATCGCGCTGGCGCGGAGCGAGCTTGGGGTCGAGATCCACTTCGACACCGACCCGGAAGACTTGGCGCCCGACAAAGAGTCCCGCCTGGCCAAAAAAGACATGGCGCAAGGGACGATCAGCTATCCCGACGGCAGCACCGGCACGCTGATCTACGTGCGCAACTCGATCACCGCCGCCGCGCCCTGGGACGCCAAGGCCTACCACAAGGCCGATCCCCGCTTTCCCCACAACCCGACGGTCGACCAGCTCTACACCGACCAGAAATTCGAGGCCTACCGGGTGCTCGGCCAGCGCGCTGGGGCGGAGGCCGTGGAGTCGATGCGCTCGGCTTAGGACATATCCCTCCTAACGGAATTGGCCCTCGATGGCTAACTTTGGCTGGTGGCGGACGAGCTGAGAATCGACGACCGGCTGGCGATCCCGCTGGCTGAGATCGAGCTGCGCGCAAGCCGCTCCTCGGGCCCCGGCGGGCAGCACGCCAACGTGACCGCCTCGCGGGTGGAAGCGGTGTTCGACGTCGAGGCCTCGCGGGCGCTTGATGAGAGGCAGCGGGATCGGCTGGTCGGGCGCGCCGGCTCGACGATCACCGCAGTCGCTCAGGACTCCCGCGGCCAGGCCCGCAACCGCGAACTTGCTCTGCGCCGGCTGGCGGAGAAGATCGCCGCCGGCCTGGCGGAGCCGCCCCGCCGCCGCCCGAGCCGCCCGACCCGCGCCTCACGCGAGCGCCGCCTCGAAGACAAGCGCCGCGCCGGCGAACGCAAGCGTGGCCGCCGCCGCCCCGGCGGTGACTACTGATGGCGAAGAAGCGCAAGAAGAAGCGAGTGCCGAAGCAGAAGGCGACGACCGTCGACTACGTCGACGGCGAAGGCAACATCCTCTCGCTGCGCCAGTCGCTCAGCGCCGGCACGATCGCCAAGCTCGCCGAGGGGCCGGCGACCGCCGCGACCTCGCAGGAGGACGCCTGGCACCGGCGCTCCGAGCTGCTCTTCGAGCGGCTTGCGGTGCGCTGGGAGATCGCCGGCCTGCCGCTCGACGACCAGAAGATGTTGCTCGGCCGCTACCGGATGGCCGACCCGGCCAGCCAGCAATGGGTTCGGGAGACGATCGCCGCCCACCTCGAGCGATACCTGCCAGAGCTTTCCGAGTAACCCAGATCAATTAGGGTGCTCAGATCGGTGTGAGTCCGATTGGCGCAGCAAGGGAGACCGTGGCTCTCTCATCCACACTCGGTCTCGAGTTGCGTACTGCCGCCATAGTGCTGGTCTTCGCCGGGCTGACCTTTGCCGTCGTTCTCGCCGTCCTGTTCAAGCCCAAGCTGGGAGCGATTTTCGAGCGGGCGCTCGATGCGGCGAAGTGGGTGCTGATGTACGGCATCTGGTTGGCATTCATTGCCTTGCTGCTGATCCTGGCTTTGCGCGTGGGGCGGGGAAAGCTGGACCCCGACGCCGCGGCCGTCGCCGCGGTTCTCTTGATTGGGACTGGGGCTCTGATGTCGCTCGGCACCTCGGCGGGGCGGAAACTGCTCGGTCGGATCGGCAAGGCGAGCGTCGGTCCCGTCGCTCTCGAGTTCGTCAGCGAGGCCCGCGAGGCGGCGGGCCTCTACGCGGAGTCCGAGCAGGAGACGACGAAGGACGGAGAGGAGCCACTCGAGAGCCTGCTCTCACTGCGTCTTCGACTGGAGGCGAAGCTCGCCTACATTGCCAAGCACCTGCTGACCGAAGACGGCGATCATCCCCGCCACGCGACCTTCGTCACCATCGGCAGCCTTCGCGAGGACAAATTGATCACCGAGAAGGAGGCCCATACCGCGACACGGATCATGGTCTTGCGCGAAGAAGAGCTGGATGCGATCGATCCGCGAGAAAAGCAGATCTTCCTCGTAAGCGCCACAAACGTGGTCGACAACATCCGCGCCAGCGTGCACTACGGCCGGGTCAAAAAGCTGCTCAAGAGCAAAGGCTGGTTCGTGGTCGAGCTACCGCGGGGAAAGCTGCGTCCCGACCTGTGGGCGGAGAAGGGCGACACCTGCTTGCGCGTCGTGCCCCGCTTCGAGGCGGGGAAGAAGAACCTCGACAAGCAGATCACCCGGCTCGAAGAGAGGGCAAAGGTGCCACGAGTGCGACGGCGACTGATCGTCATCCCGGATCGCGCCGATCAGGCCCGCGTAAGATCGGGAGAGCTGGATCCACTCGTCGTCAAGTTCTCCAGTTTGCCTAGGACGATCTCCCTCCTAAAGGAGCCGAAAATGCTCGCAGACAGCAAAGCAACAAATGGTTTCGCCGTCGATGATCTCGAGGCCGCAAAACAGTTCTACGGCGAGACACTCGGCCTGAACTACACGGTCCTCAGCGAGGAGAATGGACTGATCTCCCTCCACATGGCCGACGGGCGCGACACGCTTGTCTACCTCAAGCCCGACTTCACCCCAGCCACCTACACGATCCTCAACTTCGAAGTCGACGACATCGAGAGCGCGGTCGACGAGCTGATCTCGCGCGGGGTCAGCATGGAGCGCTACGAGGGCTTTGAGCAGGACGAGAAGGGAATCGCCCACGGCCCGGGCCCCCACATCGCCTGGTTCGAGGACCCCGCTGGGAACATCCTGTCGGTGCTGCAGCAGCCGTCCTCGAGCTGAGAGCCTGCCCTAAGGGGCGGCGGCGGGCACCTGCTCGGATCGGCCTGGCGCTTGGGCCGGCTCTTCGGCGTGGCGGTAGTTTCCGCCGCGCATCATCGAGGCGGCGGCGGCGATCAGGCAGACGACGATCGAGAAGGTGAAGGCCGCGTCGAGGCCGTCGTGGAACGGGGCTGAGATCAGGCGCGGGAAGAAGGTGGGGCCGGTGAGGACGGCGTGGGCGTGGGCGCTGAGGCCGCCGAGCGCTTCTGCCCCGACCAGGTGCTGGATCGGGTTGTAGCCGAGGAAGGCGGCGAAGAGGATCGAGATCGGCGGTGCGTGGGCGACCTTGTGGGCGGTGGCGGCGGGCAGGCCGTGGGCCTGCAGCCCGGAGCTCGCCGCCTCGGGCAGGCTGGAGGCGAGGCCGACGATCATCAGGGTGAAGAAGATCCCGACGGAGAGCACCTGGGCCGAGTTCTGGAAGGTCTGGTTCATGCCACCGCCGGCGCCGCGGTCGCCGGGCGGCAGGCTGTTCATCACCCCGGCCCGGTTGGGCGAGGCGAAGAGCCCCATCGTCGCCCCGTTGAGGAAGAGGATCAGGGCGAAGGCCCAGTATTCGAAATCGGTCGGCAGCAGCATCAGCAGGGCGAAGCTGAGCGCCGCGCCGAGCATGCCGCCGGTGGCGAAGGGGCGGGCGCCGAAGCGGTCGGAGAGGTAGCCGGAGATCGGCCCGAAGATCAGCAGCCCCAGCGTCAGCGGCAGCATGTAGATACCGGCCCAGAGCGGCGTCTCGGTGAAGCTGTAGCCGTGCTCGGGCAGCCAGATGCCCTGCAGCCAGATGATCAGCATGAACATCAGGCCGCCGCGGGCGATCGCGGCGAGGAAGGTCGAGAGCGTGCCGAAGGTGAAGGCGCGGATGCGGAAGAGGGCGAGGTTGAACATCGGCGCGGCGACGCGGCGCTCGATCGTGACGAAGGCGATCAGCGAGGTGAGCGAGGCGGCGAGCAGGGCGATCACCAGCGGGCTGCCCCAGCCGGTTGGGTGGCCGTGGTAGGGGCGGATGCCGTAGGTGACGGCGACCATCGTCAGGACCAAGCCGAGGGCGAAGGTGACGTTGCCCCACCAGTCGATCGAGGCAGGGCGGGGCTTGCTGCGCTCCTCCAGCTTGAGGTAGCCCCAGACGGTGCCGAAGAGGCCGACCGGGACCGAGATCAGGAAGACGAGGCGCCAGTCGATCGGCGCCAGAAGGCCGCCGAGGATGAGGCCGACGAAGAGCCCGCTGACGCCGACGATGTTGTTGATCCCCAGTGCCATGCCGCGCTGGTTGGCGGGGAAGGCGTCGGTGATGATCGCCGCCGCGTTGGCCAGCAGGCAGGCGCCGCCGACCCCCTGGACGAGGCGGAAGACGATCAGGTAGGTGGCGCCGGAGCGGCCGGTCATCCAGTCGACCGCGAGCAGCAGCGAGGCGACGGTGTAGATGACGAAGCCGAGGTTGTAGATGCGGACGCGGCCGTACATGTCGCCGAGGCGGCCGAGGCTGACGATCAGCACGCTGGAGACGACTAGATAGCCGAGGATCATCCAGAGCAGGTAGGTGCTGTTGGCCGGGACGAGCGGGTCGAGGTGGATGCCGCGGAAGATGTCGGGCATCGCGATCAGCGTGATCGAGGCGTCGAGCGTCGCCAGCAGCACCGCCAGGGTGGTGTTGGAGAGCGCGATCCACTTGTAATCCCGCACCTCTGAAAGTCTACAGGCAAACTGCGCAGTTTGCCTGTGCTTTTTCGGTTATGATCCGTGCCATGCCGACTCCTGTGGACAGCGGACCGCTCGCCGGTGAGCTGAGCGTTGCGCTTGGCCATCTGATGCGCCGCTTGCGCACCCAGCACGGCTTCTCGCTGTCGCAGGGATCGGTCCTGGGACGATTGGATCGTGAAGGCGCGCAGTGCACGAGCCACCTCGCGGCGGCCGAGCGCGTACGGCCACAGTCGATGGGCCAGACGGTCGCCGAGCTCGAGGAGCAGGGCCTGGTCGAACGCAGCGCCGACCCCGACGACGGCCGTCGCACCCTGATCGAGCTGACCGAGGCCGGTCGGATCGAGTTGCAGGAGGTTCGCGGCCGGCGGGAGGGGTGGCTGGCGGAGGCAATCGAGGAGAGCTTTAGTGCCGAGGAGCGCCGGGCGCTGGAGAAGGCGGTGCCCCTGCTGGGGCGGCTGGCAGAGCTTTGACGCCGTACGCGCCGAGCAGCCGCCGCCGCTGGATCGCCCTGGTCGTGCTCTGTCTCGGCCAGCTGATGATCGTGCTCGACGCGACGATCGTCAACGTCGCCCTGCCCGCGATTCAGGGCGATCTGCACTTCACCCAGGCGAGCCTGACCTGGGTGGTGAACGCCTACCTGATCGCCTTCGGCAGCTTCCTCCTGCTGGCTGGGCGGCTGGGCGATCTGGTCGGGCGCAAGAAGGTCTTCATCGGTGGCCTGGTGCTGTTCACGCTGGCCTCGGCGCTCTGCGGGCTCGCCGACAGCCAGGGGCTGCTGATCGCGGCGCGCTTCCTGCAGGGCATCGGCGGCGCGGTCGCCTCCTCGGTGATCATCGCGATCATCGTCACCGAGTTCCCGGCGCAGCCCGAGCAGGCGAAAGCGATGGGCGTCTTCGCCTTCGTCGCCTCGGCGGGCGGCTCGATCGGCCTGCTCGCTGGCGGCGTCCTCACCCACGCGCTCAACTGGCACTGGATCTTCTTCATCAACCTGCCGATCGGCCTGGCGGCGATCGGGCTCGGCCTGGTCCTGGTTGAGGAGAACAAGGGCAAGGGGCTGCGTGAAGGAGTCGACATCCTCGGCTCGGTGCTGATCACCGCGGCGATGATGCTCGGCGTCTACACGATCGTGAAGACCGGCGACTACGGTTGGGGCTCGGCGCGGACGCTGGGCTTCGGTGCCCTTTCGCTGACGATGATCGCCGCCTTCGGGATCTACGAGTCGCGCATCGACAACCCGATCATGCCGCTGCGGATTCTGCGTTCGCGCAGCCTCAGCGGCGCCAACCTGGTCCGCGGCCTGCTCGTCGTCGGCATGTTCTCCTCCTTCTTTCTCGGCGCCCTCTACCTCGAGCACGTGCTCGACTACAGCGCCGTCGACACCGGCCTCGCCTTCATGCCGATGACGCTCAGCATCGGCGCCCTCTCGGTCGCCGTCACCCCCCGTCTGCTGACCCGCTTCGGCCCCAAGCGCACCCTGATCCCGGGCCTGGTGATGACCCTCGCCGGCCTGATCATCTTCGCCCGCATCCCCGTCGACGCCAGCTACTGGCCCGACCTGTTCCCCGCCTTCCTCCTGCTCGGCCTCGGCGCCGGCACCTCCTTCATGCCGCTGATCACCCTGGCGATGTCCGAGGTCCCGAAAGCCGACGCCGGCCTCGGCTCCGGCCTGATCAACGTCGCCCAGCAGATGGCCGCTGCGATTGGCGTAGCCGTCCTCGGCACCGTCGCGGCAAGCCACACCGCCAGCCTCCTCGCCGCCGGCCACGCCGAAGCCAACGCCCTGACCAGCGGCTTCCACCTCTCCTTCACGATCGCCTCGGCCTGCGTAGCGCTGGGAATCGTCTTCGCCCTGACGATTCTCCGCTCGCCGGCCCCGAGCCGCGGTGCCGAGGCGCCAAGTAGCGAGGAACTCCGCATCCGCGAGGGACTGCTGGCCGACGAGATGGTCTGAGTCCTGCTTATAAGATGATTCTGCGTCTAGACGATTAGACGTTTAATCGTCTAGAATGAGGTCGTGCTTTCTGCGACACCAACAATTTCGACTGAGCTCAAGACACAGCTAGATGAGCTTGACGGGCTTCGAGCTTCACTTGGCCAGGGGGTCACCCGGCCCTCGCCGTGGATTGGCGCGCTGCGCCGCCAGGTGCGGGCGTCCGCGTTCGAGGGCTCGACCGCGATCGAGGGATTCACCGTGGCGCCTGGGGATGCGGTCGCGCTGGTCAGCGGCGACGAGCAGGTCGACCCCGAAGACGAGAATCGGATGGCGGTTGCTTGCTACGCGCGGGCGATGGATCACGTCGGAGTCATGACCCAGGACCAGACATTTCGCTGGCTGGATCGAGTCGTCCTCGACCTGCATTTCGATGCCTGCTCCTTCCAACGAGGAGAGAGCCCGGGCCGCTGGCGCACCGGTCCGGTCGGCATCTCGGGAAGCGATGGCCGCCTCGTCTACCAGGCGCCCGACGCCGGCGAAGTCCCCGACCTGATGAGCGCGGTCGTCGATTGGCTCCAAAACGGCGACCTCGAGGCCCACGTCGTCGTTCGTGCCGCGATGGCCCACCTCCACGTCGTCTCGGTCCACCCGTTCCGCGATGGCAACGGCCGCATCTCCCGCATCGTCCAATCCCTGGTCCTGGCCCGAGAGGGCCTGATCTCCCCAGAGTTCGGCTCGATCGAGGAGTACCTCGGCGCCCACACGGCGCAGTACTACGCCGCCCTCAACAAGACCCACGGCCCCACCTACCAACCCGAGCGCGACGCATCCGACTGGGTCGCCTTCTGCGTCAAAGCCCACTTGGCCCAAGCCCGCCAGCGGCTAGCCCAGATCGAAGACGCAGCCGCCCGCTGGGACCATCTCGAACAACTCGTCAGGTCTCGCAACTGGCCCGACCGCCTGGTGATCGCCTTGGAGCAGAGCCTCATAAGCGGATCCAGCCGGACGAGCTACGCCACGGAAGCGGACGTCTCACCGGCAACGGCAAGCGCCGACTTTCGCCGCCTCCTGGACGCTGGCCTGGTCGAGCAACACGGCCGAGGCCGAAGCGTCCGTTACCGGGCGAGCAAGACCCTGCGGGGCCATGTGATGTGAATCGTCAGTTCGGCTGCGTTCTGCCCGATGAACGGATATTTGCCGACGGAAGGCCGCGCCGCGCTGCGACCAGCTCGAAGGCCGCAACGACCTTGGGGTCGAACTGCGAGCCGGCACTGCGGCGTAGCTCTTCGAGAGCTCGCGAGGGGAGCATCGCGACGCTGTAGGGGCGCTCTGAGACCATCGCCGCGTAGGCATCGCAAACGGCGACCACCCGCGCGCCGAGGGGGATCTGCTCGCCGCGCAAAGAGTCTGGGTAGCCGCTGCCATCCCAGCGCTCGCCGCTCGAGCGCACCAGACGTGCGACCGGTACGAGCGCCGCCGCGGAGGCGATGATCCGCTCGCCGATCAGGGTGTGCTGGCGGACGAACTCCCACTCGGGCTCCTCGAGCGGGCCTGGCTTGTTCAGGATCGCGTCGGGAATCGCCATCTTTCCTGTCTCGTGCAACTGCGCGGCGCGGTAGGTCTCGTCGCGTTGCTCGGCCTCCATGCCCAGCTCCTCGGCGGTCGCGAGCGCCAGCTCGGCGATATCGACGGCCTGCTCGGCCAGCTGTGGCTGGCGCTCGCGTAGCGCCGTCAACAGCACGTCGCGGGATTGCGAGCCGGCCGAGGTCCGCTCGCTCACCTTGTTCGCGTACATTCGCCGGTCGGCGAGCTGCATGGCCTCTTCGATCGAGGCGGCCTCGCTCGGCAACAGGACGTTGCCCTGCGAGGCGGTGATCGCGAAGCCCTCGCCCCCCTCGGAGAGCGCTGCCGTCGCGCCGGCGATGATCGCGTCGACCTCCGCCGCCGTGCACTCGACTAGAAAGCAGAACTCATCGCCCCCCAGTCGGTAGGCGCGGCCGTCTTGCGAGGTGGCGAAGCGTTCCAGTCGCCCGCCGAGTCGCGCCAGCAAGGCGTCGCCGGCAGGGTGGCCAAAGGTGTCGTTGTAATGCTTGAAACCGTCAAGGTCGAACAGCGCCAGGAGCCGAAGGGACCCGGCGGGGGCAGGCCGCGTGATCGCACGCTCCAGGTCCATCATCAGCGCCCTGCGGTTGGCCAGGCCGGTCAACTCGTCGGTGCGCGACGCTTGCGCGCTCGTGCGAGCTTCCCCCTGGCTCTCACGCAACGAGAGGACGAGGCGCACGACGACCGCGATCAGCGTCAGCAGGGAGATCACCGCCGCCGCGGTGGGGGCGGTGGCGAATCGTTCGGCTGCCTGAATGCAGATCGCGATCAGGGCCGCGGCGGCCGGTATCGCGATGATCCGCACCGCCCGCGATTGCAGTGGCTTCGCGGTGCCCGGCTCGATCCACGCCGCGCAAGCCACCAGCAGCACACCGAATGGCCAGCCAGCGTCGAGAATCGTGCCTTCGACGTAGGTGCCGTTTGCGGTCTGCAGCAGATAGAAGCCGTCGGAGACGGCGAGCAGCAGGAGGCCGGCACCGAGCACCGCCCAGCTGCGCCCGGGTCGCCAGCCGGTGAACGAGGCGGCGGTCGCCACTATCGTCAACAGGGTCAGGTCGGCGATCGGGTAGGCCAGGTTGGTTGCGACGGCGAGTGTCTGACCTTCGCTTGATGCATCGACGATCGGCCCGAGCGCGAGCGCTGCCGCCAGCGCCGCAACGGCGGAGCCAACGATCGCACCGTCCAGCCACCGGGCGACCGGAAAGGCCCCGATCCTCGCCCGCAGAAGGGCGATCAGCGCCGCGTAGGCGAGCGGATAGAAGGCGAGGTAGCCGCCATCGGCGGGAGAGGGGATCGGCACCGACACCTTCCCGGCGAGCACCGCGGCGTAATAGATTTCTCCGCCGCTGTAGAGCAGCAAGCCGAGACCAAGCAGTATCCACGCAGCCCGCTCGCGGCGGATCAGCGCGGCCCTCAGCAAACAGGCAGCGGCGCTTGTCAGCATCAGGGCGCAGTAGATCCAGGTGTTGAAGAGTGCGTCGGTGCTGCGGCCGCCAAACCCGACAACGACGTGGGAGGTGAAGGCGGCAAGCAGGCAGAGGGCAAGGAGGCCGCCAACAAGGACGACCCTTCGCTCGCTCTGGCTCAGCCCAGATACCACCTCCATCAATCGGAATCCTGAGCGGCAACCTTGACCGCTGAGACTTATTGGCCGACCGTCATGTCGGCATCGAGCCGGCAGGTCAGCGGCTTGCCGCCGTACTGGCTGACGGCCGCCAGGACCGTCTCCCGCGTAACCCGCCTGACCGCGACCAGCAGCACCGAGCTCCCGGGCCTCAACAGACCCTTGACCTGCTGGCGAAAGCTCAGGTCGAGCTCGCTCGGCTCGGCCTCGTTCATAACGACGCCGAAGATGACTCCCCAGAATCGGCTCCAGGCCGCCGTCGCCCCGGGATGCCGGCTGCTCAGCAGTTGGTGGTTGCCGTTCTTCTCGGCCACGATCACGCCGATCGCGTCGGGGTCGAGGGGAATTTCGGCGGCGCATCGGTCGAGCTCCGCCGCTGCCTGAGCGGCGACGGTCTCCTCCGTGTATGCGATGGCGATTAGCTCTGGCATCAGTCGAGCTGCCCTCAGAGGGGCAACTGTCCCAACGTAGGTCTGGGCCGCCGGGTCCGCATCGCCCGAAGCGGGTGATCGTCAGAGCAGGCCCGCGTCTCGCGCCAGCTCGACCGCCTGCCGCCGCGACGAGGCGCCGAGCTTGCGGTAGATGCTCTGCGCCTGGGTCTTGACGGTGTTCGGCGAGACGAAGGTCTCCGTGGCGATCTGGGGGTAGGAGAGATGGCCCGGGAGAAACTGGAGCACGCGCAACTCGGCGGGGGAGAGCCCGCTCACCTCGGCAACGGAAAGCTCCTCGACCGCCCGGGCCGACTGCTCGATCCACTCGCCGAGCACGAGCGCGTCCGGGGTGCGCTTCAGCAGCTTCCTCGCCTCGGCGAGAAACGCCTTGGCCGTCGTGCCATCGCCGAGGCGCGAGGCGCAGCGAGCCAGCGCGATCCTCGCCTCGACTTCGTACCAGGGCGCAAATTCATCGAGCTCGCCGAGCAGGTCGATGCCAATCCGCATGTCGGCCATCGCCTTCTCGACCCTTCCGAACCTGGATTCGACCAGCGCCGAGACCGCCATCGCCAGCGCGACCATCGGGTACTCGATCAGCCCGGAGCGGTTGACCTGCGCCCGGGCCTGGGCCGCCAGCGACTCGGCGAGCTGCCAGTCCTCATCCTCGATCGCGAGCAGGGCGAGCTGGGAGAGGGCGAGCACCTGGATGGTGGGGGCGCTGACCGATCCGCGACGGGCGCCCTCCACCAGCCTTCCGTGCGCCGGCTCGCGGAGTCCGCGCAGATGCAGCCCGACCCCATCGAGCATGCAGCACATCGACAACCACGGGCTCTCGTCGGCGAGATCCTTCGCGGCGATCTCGGTGCTGGCGCACATCGCCTCGACCCCCTGCCGGGCGAGGCCGGCTTCGGCCAGCGCCAAGCCCGGCACGAGGTCGAGGCTCCGATCGGAGCTCCCTTCCCCCTGCAGCAGGCTCCGTGCAACCGTGGTCCACCGTTCGGCCTGCGAGCCGGCGCCGCGAGTGATCCCGCCGAAGGCCGCGGTCAGGCTCAGGGCGGGGTCCGAGGCGATGGTCTCCTCCCCGAGCTGACCCAGCCAGCCGATCACGGTGGCAACCCGTCCTCGGGTCATGTACCTGGGCACTCCTAACCACAGCAGCTCTCCGGCTCGCGCCGGGTCTTCCGCCTCGATCGCGTACTGGATCGCCCGATCCCAATCGCCCTGCCCGGCCCACCATTCCGAGGCGCGAAGGTTCAGCTCCGTTTCCTTACCCGGCTCCACGCGGTGCAGCTCTGAGCGCAGCATCTCGCGGAACATCGGGTGGAAGCGAAACCACTCGTCGCGCCGGTCCAGCGGCGTCAGCAGCGAGTTCGAGCGCGAGAGGTCGACCAGCGTCCGCGCCGAGCCGGTGCGCCCGAGGACGGCGTCGCAGAGATCGCCGCTGAGGCGATCGAGGACAGAGGCCCGCCGCATGAACTCCAGCCTGCGCTGGGAGACCGAGGCGAGGAATTCCTCCTTGATGTAGTCGACGACGATTCGGTCATCGCCGGCAAATCGGGAGATCGCCCCGTCGAGGTCCGGCTGTTCGCTGAGGGCGAGGCCGGCGAGGTAGAGGGCGGCCGGCCAACCCTCCGCGTGCAGGATCATCGCGTCGAGCTGTTTGCCGGTGAGCTCGACGCCGAGCCCGGCGAGCAGGGCCGCGCACTCGGCCTTGGTCATCATCAGCTCCGTCCTGCCGAGCTCGGTCAGCATGCGGTGGGCGCGCAGCCTGCCGATCGGCAGGGCCGGTTCGGTTCGGCAGGCGAGCGCAAGCCGGGAGCGGGAGGGGAGCTGGCCGGCGATCGCCGCGATTACCGCCAGCGCCTGGGGGGACTCGATCCGCTCGAGGTCGTCGAGGACGAGGACCATCGGTACCGTGCGATCGCCCAGGGCGCGGCCGAGCCGCGGCAGGACGATGCTTTCGATGCTGGGCTCGGGAGCCCGGAGGGCCGTGGAGACGTCCTCCGGCATCGGCTCGATCCGCTCGAGCGCCTCGACGATCGAGGCCACCAGCATCCCGGGATCGTTGTGCAGGTCGCCGAGGATGATCGACGTGAACGGGCGCGGGTCCGCTTCGGCCCACTGCTCCAGGAGGACCGACTTGCCGTATCCCGAGGGCGCGCTGAGCAGGACGACCGGCGCTGTGCTCTCCTTCAGCTTCTCGATCAGGCGCGAGCGCGGGACCAGGGACGGGGCGCTTAGGGCGCTCGGAGCGGGCTTAGCGATGGCGCCGCCATCCTCGTTCAAAACGCAGATCGGACGTAGAGAGACACAGTCGGCCTGAGCCGACTGTATCGCCCGTCGGGAATTCTTGTGCGAAACCTAGGTCAGGAACCCGATCACGCCACGCAGGAGCAGGATGACGCCGATCCCCGCGGCGCCGACAACCGCGATCCGGCGGCTGCTTTGGGTCAGCCAGGTGCGAAAGCGCTGCACCGCAGCCACCGTCCGCCCCGGGGCCACGAGGTAGCCGACCAGGGGGACCTCGAGCAGGATCAGGAGCATGACGTTGAAGCCGAGGATGACGAGGATCTCACCGGCCGCTCCGTATTCCAGTTGTTGAAGGTCGTGCAGCGCCGCCAGATAGGCGACGCCGGGAAGGGTGAAGACGACGCCGAGTGCGAAGGTGATGCGGGCATCGCCACGGCCGAGTAGCTGCTCCACCTTGGAGGGACCCTTCTCGGCTTCCTCGGCATCGGACTCCCGCTTCTTTGCCTTGCGCCGCTCTTTCAGCCTTTCGTCGCGACCGCTGCCCAGCACATAGGCAACGAGCAGGAAGATCGCTCCCAGGGCGATGTCCATCGAGGGGCTGAGTGAGCTCTGCGCGGTTTCGGTCGCGCCCGAGTCATGGACGACGAAGACGATCACGAAGCCGATCGTGAGGCTGACCAGCAGGGCGCCGGCCAGGTAGCCGATCAGCAGCCGCTTCGGGTTCTCCAAGAACAGCATCACGGTCACCGCCGCGAGCAGGGTGGCGTTCGCCGCGGCTACCAGTGAGAGAAGAAAGATGTCGCCCATGAGCGCACCGGCCGCGGGAGCCCGGCAAACGTCGCCGGGCTCCCGCCTGCCGACTCAGACCCCCGCGGTCCGATCGTCCTCGCCGTAGACGACCAGGCCGTGGATGCAGATGACGCAGATGGCGAAGATGCCCAGCGACCAGAACGGGTAGGCGCCGCCCACCGCCAGCAGTGCGCCGATCGCCCCGAGCGAGGCGGCGATAATCCCGATCACGCGGCCGAAGGCGCCGCCGGCGAACAGCGAGAAGCCGGCGAACAGCTGAATCACCCCGAGCAGAATCGTGATCCAGCCCCAGGTGTGCAGGCTGGAGAGCACATAGTGGGTATTGCCGGCGTAGAAGTTCGCATCGCCAACCGCGGCGATGCCGTAGATGACGTTGAGCGTTCCCGCGATCAACAGCAAGATGGCGACGAACACAGCGCGACCGAGACCTCTCATAGTTCCGCTCCCTTCGTAGTTGCGTGTGAATGCAGGCTCGCGTCTGAGGGACGCGCGGGCATCATCTGAAACGGGTGATTGTCGGCCGCCGGGGGTTCACCCGGTTCAGGTGATGCGCCCGGCGCCTCGCCTGCTTAGCTTCGGTCGGGATGAGCCTCGAGGCCGCCAAGCCCACCTCGTGCTGCGGTCCCTCGCGCGCCGGCTCCGAGCCGGTCGCCGCCCGCGAAGTGGGGTCCGACCCGCCGGTTTCGGGGTCGCAGCCGAGTCCGGCGGCCGAGATGGTGGCGCTGGAGGGCGCCACCTTCCTGATGGGAGCCGAGGGCCCGGAGTGTGTCGCCGCCGACTGCGAGGGGCCGGTGCGCGAGGTCGAGGTCGATCCCTTCGCGATCGATCCCTGCGCGGTTACCAACCGCGGATTTGCCGAGTTCGTCGAGGCGACCGGCCATGCCACCGACGCCGAGCGCTACGGATGGTCATTCGTCTTCGGCGGCCTGCTTCCCGACGAGTTCCCCGACACCCGCGGCGCCATCGAGGCGCCCTGGTGGCGCCAGGTCTTCGGCGCCTGCTGGCGCCAGCCCGAGGGGCCGCACTCCTCGATCGAGGACCGGCTCGATCATCCCGTCGTCCATGTCTCCTGGCGCGACGCCGAGGCGTTCTGTCGCTGGAGCGGGGTGAGGTTGCCGAGCGAGGCCGAGTGGGAGTACGCGGCCCGCGGCGGCCTGGTCGGGAAGCGCTTCCCCTGGGGCGATGAGCTGGAGCCGGGCGGGGAGCACCGCATGAACGTCTGGCAGGGCACCTTCCCTTCTGCGAACACCCTTGGCGACGGCTACCTGGGCACCTGCCCGGTCGACGCCTTCCCCGCCAACGGCTACGGACTCCATAACACCACCGGCAACGTCTGGGAATGGTGCGCGGATTCCTTCGACGGCGATCGGGCGATGGTCACCCGCGGTGGCTCCTATCTCTGTCACGACTCTTACTGCAACCGCTACCGGGTCGCGGCCCGGAGCTCCAACACCGTGGACACCTCAACGGGAAACACGGGATTCAGGTGCGCCCGCGACCCACTCACGAACTAGGGAGACGAAATGAGCAGCAAGAACGACGAGGTCAAGCGCGACGTCCTGCCGATTCCCGACCGGCCCTACGAGGGTCCGATCACCTACGACGCCAAGGACCCCGACACTTCCTTCCCCCCAATCGAGCAGCTGCGCCCGCCCGCGCAGGCGCCGAACGTCCTCGTCGTCCTGCTCGACGACGTCGGCTTCGCCGCCTCCAGTGCCTTCGGCGGCCCCTGCGCGAGCCCGGTCGCCGAGGCGCTGGCGGCAGAGGGTCTGAAGTACACCCGCTTTCACACCACCGCGCTCTGCTCGCCGACCCGCGCCGCCCTGCTCAGCGGCCGCAACCACCACTCGGTCGGGATGGGCGGGATCACCGAGATCGCCACCTCCGCGCCCGGCTACAACTCGGTCCGCCCCAACACGGCGGCGCCCCTGGCCGAGACGCTGAAGCTGAACGGCTTCTCGACCGCGCAGTTCGGCAAGTGCCACGAGGTCCCGGTCTGGGAGACCAGCCCGATGGGCCCCTTCGACGCTTGGCCCTCGCGCGGCGGCGGCTTCGAGCACTTCTACGGCTTCATCGCCGGCGAGACGAACCAGTACTTCCCGGCGCTCTACAACGACACCGTCGCGGTCGAGCCCGACCGCTCGCCGGAGGAGGGCTACCACCTCACCGAGGACCTCGCCGACAAAGCGATCAGCTGGGTGCGCGAGCAGAAGGCGCTGATGCCCGACAAGCCCTTCTTCATGTACTTCGCCCCCGGCGCCACCCACGCTCCCCACCACTGCCCCGAGGAGTGGTCGGCCAAATACAAAGGCCGTTTCGACAAGGGCTGGGACGCGCTGCGCGAGGAGACGCTGGCGCGGCAGAAGCAGCTCGGGGTCGTCCCCGAGGACGCCGTCCTCACCGAGCGCCCCGAGGAGATCCCCGCCTGGGACGAGATGCCCGAGGAGCTGAAGCCGGTGCTGGCGCGCCAGATGGAGATCTACGCCGGCTTCCTCGAGCATGCCGACTACCACGTCGGCCGCCTGATCGAGACCCTGCGCGACCTGGAAGTGCTCGATGACACGCTGGTCTACTACGTGATCGGCGACAACGGGGCCTCGGCCGAGGGCACGATCAACGGCACCTTCAACGAGAACTTCACCTTCAACGCCGCAAACGCCTTGGAGACGCCGGAGATGCTGGCCGCCAGGATCGACGAGCTGGGCACTCCCACGGCCAACAACCATTTCGCGGTCGGCTGGGCACACGCGCTTGACACCCCCTACAAATGGACCAAGCAGGTCGGCTCCCACTGGGGCGGGACGCGCAACGGCACCGTCGTCCACTGGCCCGCCGGGATCGAGGCCAGGGGCGAGATCCGCCACCAGTTCAGCCATGTGATCGACATCGCCGCGACGGTCCTCGACGCGGCGGGGCTGCCCGAGCCGACCTTCGTCCACGGCGTCCAGCAGATGCCCCTGCACGGCAAAAGCATGCTGCCGAGCTTCGATGACGCCGAGGCCCCCGAGCACCGCGAGACCCAGTACTTCGAGATGTTCGTCAACCGCGGCGTCTACCACAAAGGCTGGACCGCGGCGACCCGTCACAGCGTCCCCTGGGTGGTGGGGGCGGAGCTGCCGGCGATCGACGACGACGTCTGGGAGCTCTACGCGCCCGATGACTGGACCCAGTCCAACGACCTCGCCGCCGAGAACCCCGAGAAGCTGGCTGAGCTGCAGCGACTGTTCCTGATCGAGGCGACCAGGTACGGGGTGCTGCCGCTCGACGACCGCCGGGTCGAGCGCTTCGTGCCCGAGGTCGCCGGCCGGCCGAGCCTGATCAAGGGCAACTCGCAGCTGCTCTTCGGCGGCATGAAGCGGATCTCGGAAAACTCGATGATCGTGATCAAGAACCGCTCGCACTCGGTCACGGCGCAGCTGGTCGTGCCCGAGGGTGGGGCGGAGGGCGTGGTGATCGCCCAGGGCGGCGCCTTCGGCGGCTGGAGCATCTACTTCAACGAGGGTCGGCCGACCTACTGCTACAACCTGCTGGGGATCGCCCGCTTCAAGGTCGCCGGCGGCGAGTCGCTGGACGCCGGAGAGCACCAGGTCCGTATGGAGTTCGCCTACGACGGCGGCGGCCTCGGCAAAGGCGGCGACGCCGTGCTCTATGTCGACGGCGCCAAGGTCGGCGAGGGCCGCGTCGAGGGGACGCACCCACTCCTCTTCTCCGGCGATGAGACGACCGACCTCGGCTCCGACCTCGGCACGCCGGTCAGCGACGACTACGCCTCAGCCGACAGCGCCTTCACCGGCAAGGTCGAGTGGGTCCAGATCGACGTCGACGAGGCCGCCGAGGACCCCGACCACCTGATCTCCCCGGAGGAGCGCTTCCGTGTGGCGATGGCCCGCCAGTAGGCGAGCCCTCCTTGGTCACCGCTCGGGGAACTCCGCCGCCGTCTGGCGGCGGAGCACCTCAGTGCCCAGCACCAGCAGCGCCGCCAAGAGGATCATCCCGATCGGTTTCTGGAAGGCGACCACCGGCGCCCAGAGGACGAGGGCGAGGAAGACGAGCGCGACCGCGCCGTAGGTGGTGCCGGTCTCGCGCAGGTAAGGGGCGGCCTCCTCGCGCAACTTCTTCGCGATCCGGGTCGGGCCGGCGATCCAGGCGGCGATGACGACGAGGATGCCGAAGCTGATCGCCGAGACCGCGACCGTCACCAGCAGCGAGGTGCCGATGTCCCAGACGGCTTCGACGGCGGGCTTGACCGCATCGGTTTGTGCCAGGGCATCGGTCACCGACCCCTCGCCGATCCGGCGCAGCAGCAGGCTGAGCACGCCGGCGACGATGAAGCCGAAGCCGACCGAGCGAAGCGCCTGTCGGCGGCGCGGGCCGGCCAGGTAGACCGCGAGCCCGTAGAGGAAGAGGGCGAGGAGGGTGAGCACGATCGGCAGGTGCCTGACCAGGGACGAGGCGTCCTGGGCCATCGAGAGCTGGTCGGACTTGAGGATCGTCAGCTGGCCGGCGTCCGGAGGGATCTTCGAGGCGAGCTTGCCGGCGACCCCGAGCTGACCGCCGCTTTCGGAGACCAGCGAGCCCAGGTCGAGTGTGACTTCGCCGTTGCCGGTCGAGACCGCCGAGCCTTCGTCGTTGAGAATCTTGAGAAGCGTCTCGTGGGCGGCGCGATTGGCGTCCGCCCAAAGGCTTTCCGCCTGCGAGGTGGCGAGCGCCCGTTCTGCGACCTGCGGGGCGAGCTGGTGCAGCCCCCCGGCCGCCGGCCCGGCCAGGGGCGCCAGCCGCGGCGGGAAGGTCTTTTCCAGTTCGGCCTGGACGTCGACGTTGGCGAACAGTTCGTCGGCGAGGTAGTTGGAGAGCTGGGTCCTGATCTCGTCATTGCGCAGGAGCTTGCCGCTGGTGTCGACCCAGTTGTCGGTGTTGAGCGCCTGGCGGTTGACCCAGATCGAGAAGACGGCGAGGAAGGCGATCAGCGTCGCGACGACGAGGAGCGCGGTGACGATGCGGGGGTGTCCCGAACCATCCTGCTCGACACTGCGCTCGGGTCCTGGGCTCGCCATTGCTCCTCCTCGTGTCATTGGATCAGCCGACTCCGGCCGAGCGTATCCCAGGGCCGCTCGCCAACTATCACCCTGTTCAGATGATGTTGCGCAGTTCGGGCGGGCGTACTTTCGGTGGGCAGTGTTCTGCCCAAATCAAGCGGATTCCGGGCTATGGGCGCGGCTGGGTTCGAACCAGCGACCTCTCGCGTGTGAGGCGAGCGCTCTCCCACTGAGCTACGCGCCCGGGAGAGGGTCAATCATAGGCGCGCGGAGGGGCTCGGGATCAGGCGGTGGCTGGGGCTGGCGCGGTGTCCGGCGGCGGCTCGTCGCCCTGCTCTGCCATGGCTCGCTTTTGCAGCGCCATGCCGACGAAGGGGAAGACCAAAGTTGAGAGCATGGCGGCGCCGACCAGGCCGGCTGCGGTCGAGGGGCGCATCTTGCCGGCGTCGATCGCGATCGTGGTGATCGCGACGACGAGGGGGAGCTCGGTAGCGCTGAAGAAGGCGAGGGCGCGGCGCTCGGTGGCGCTGAGCACCTTGCGGTAGAGCAGCATCGCCGGGGCGCCGCGGACGATCAGGAAGAGGGCGAAGAAGAGGGCCAGCTTGGCCAGGGCTTCGGCTGAGCCGAGGGCGCCGAGGTCGAACTCGATGCCGCTGGTGATGAAGAAGAAGGGGACGAAGAAGCCAAAGCCGACCGCGGTCAGCTTCGACTCGAAGATCTGCAGCTCGTGGCCCCTGAGGGCGGCTCTTGTGATCATCCCGGCGACGAAGCCGCCGAGCAGAACGTCGAGGCCGAGCTTGCTCGCCAGCAGGACCAGGCCGAAGACGAGGACGACGGTGATCCGCACCGCCAACTGGCTGCTTGCCTCGAAGGTTTTTTCGAAGGCCGGCCAGCCGCGCCAGGCGAGGCGGACCGAGGCGAGCGCGACCCCGAGCGCGAGGAAGACGAAGGCGACCAGGATCGCCGCCTCGTGCAGGGGGCTCGAGGTGGTGAGGACGAGCGTGACGAGCAGGATCGGGCCGAACTCGCCGGCGCCCCCGGCCGCCAGTAGGTAGGTGCCGAAGCGAGTTTTCAGGCCGCCGCTGTCTTTGAGGATCGGGATCAGCGTGCCGATCGCCGTCGTCGCCAGGGCCGAGCCCGTGTAGAGAAAGGAGACGACGATGCCGGCCGCGGCGAGCACCCCGCCGATGCCGTAGGCGAGGGCCACCGAGAGCACCCAACCGAGCGCCCCGAGATTCAGCGGCGTGCCCTTAATCCGTTCGAAATCGATCTCGTAGCCGGCGAAGTAGAAGAGCATCCCGAGGCCGAGGTTCGAGAAAAACTCGATGAAGTTGGAGGACTGGGCGAGGTTGAGGACTTCCGGCCCGACCACGATCCCCAGCATCAGCTCCAGCACCACCACCGGCGGCGCCATTCCCTTCGGCACGACCGCCACCGTGATCGCGGCAATTGCCGCGATCAGGACGATGACGAAGAAGGAAGAGGTGTCGACGTCGATCACGTGGCGCCGATCCTACGTTTGTCCACGGCAGCAAGCCGGGGCAGTGGCATTGGGTACCCAGAATTCAGTAGTCGCCTTGCAGGGCGAACCGACCCGCCAAAGAGGAGGACCCCGATGTCCCTTGCGCTGCCCCGTCGCGTCGGCTTTGTCGTCGCAGCATGTCTCTCCAGCCTTCTGCTCGCGCTCCCGGCGGGGGCCGGGGCCTCGAGCAGCAAATACCCGCCCGCCGCCGCTGCGCGCGGCTTCGACGGCGGCCTTTCAGGCTGGACTTCCTCGACGAGCAGCGAAGGGGGTTGCCTGGCGCCGTTGCTCTGCGCCAGCGCCGAAAACTCCTTCCAGGGTTCCGGCGGGGCCGACGGCGGTGGCTTCATCCGCTCCGCCTACACCGGCGTCGCCGGGGTGATGGCGGTCGCTGGGACCACGACGGCGGTCTGGCAAAGCCCCAGCTTCACCTACTCGGGTGCCGACGGGGCCTCGCCCGGGGCGGTGAGTCTCGTCCTGGACCGCCGCGCCAACGTCGACCAACTGCTCGCCGTGGATGGCAACTCGGCTGAGTACTCGCTGCAGATCGTCGACCTCAGCGCGGCCGGGGAGGCGGTGCCGCTAATCGGCCCGACGACCCTGGCGGGCGCCCGCTCGTGGACCAATGTGCGCGCCTCGGTCGACCCGGACAGCCTCACGACCGGCGATCAGTACCGGGTTCAGATCACCAGCCGTTACACGAGCGGCACAAGCGTGCTGGTCAGCGGCAGCGCCGACTACGACAACGTCGTTCTCGCCGCGACCACAGGCTCCAACGGTTCCGGCAACGGTGGTAGCGGAGGTGGCGCGGGCTCTGGCAAATACGCCGGCGCGCTCAGCTCGCAACGGCTCGAGGATCTGCTGCGCGGGGCGACGCCGGGCACGGCGACGCTCAACGGCAACGGCAAGCGCCTCCTCGTCCGCGTCAAGTGCCCGCGCAGGATCGGCAGGGCCTGCCGGACCACGGCGCAGGGGCTGCTGAGGAAGGGACGCCCGGCGACCAGGAAGCGCACGGTCCGCCTGCGCAGCGGCAAGGCCAAGCTGGTTGCGCTGCGGGTCAAGCCGAAGGCGAGCAAGCAGCTGGCGGCGCGCAAGCGCCTGCTGGTGCGCCAGAAGGTGCGCGCCGGCAAGGTCACGGCGACCCTCTACAAGTCACGCCGGTTGGTCCGGCGTGACTAACGGGCCGGGTATGGATACGATGCGCTTGGACCGTGCTAGGCGGGGAATCAGCGGTGCCTTGTAACCCGCAATCCGCTCTAGCGGGGCCGAATCCCGTTCTGAGGGGCTGGCCGTCGGGGTCAGTGCGCCGCAGGCGGCGTTGACGGCCGGGTCCTGCGCGACGTGGGCACGCGAATCAGGTCAGGTCCGGAAGGAAGCAGCCTTAAGCGGATGCCGCGGGTGCCGCAGGAGAGCCCGGCTCGAGCCAAACGCGACGGACACGCCCGGTGACTTCGTTTCGACGGACGGGGCGCACGGTCCATTTTTTCCGGTGACTTCGTGGTTAGTTGCGGATAGCGCGACTAACCACGAAGTCAGCGAGCGGTTCGCGCTCAGTCGATCAGGCGGTTGTACATGCGGCTGATCGCGACGCGCCAGGTCAGGAGGGCGAAGCCGATCAGGAAGGCGAAGCGGGCTATGTCGACCGGCTCGAAGCCGAAGGCGCCGCCGCGGACCAGTTCGACCAGCTGGTGCAGGGGGTTGAGCTGGGCGACGACCTGAACGCCCTCGGGCAGGCCTTCGATCGGGAAGAAGGTGCCGGCGACGAGGAAGAGGGGGGTGATGCAGAGCGCGGTGACGTAGTTGAACTGGTCGATCTTGGCCACCGTCGCCGCCATCGCCACGCCGAAGCCGGCGAAGCCGAGGGCGGTGACGAAGCAGAAGAGCGGCACCAGCAGCATCCCCCAGGCCGGGTCGAGGCCGAAGGCGATCGTGACCAGCAGCGGCACGCAGCCATAGGTGCCGGAGCGCAGGCCGATCCAGAGCATCTCCGCCGTGACCAGCTCTTCGACGTCGACCGGGGCGGCGAGGATCGCGTCGTAGGTGTTCTGGAAGCGGTGCTTGACGAAGGTGCCGAACATCGCCGGCAGGGCGCTGGAGAAGATCACCGCGGTCGCGACCATGCCGGTGCCGACGAACTGGATGTAGGGGACGCCGTTGACTTCGTCGACCAGGGTCGCGCTCAGGCCGAGGCCGAAGGCGAGCAGGTAGACGATCGGTTCGAGCACGCTGGAGAAGGTCGTGCCCTTCCAGTAGGTACGGAAGTTGGCGAGCTCGCGGCTCATGATGCCGGCGATCGCCGCCGGTTCGAGGCGCCTCACTCGGCCTCCTCGCCAGTCAGCAGGACGAAGACGTCCTCGAGCGAGGCGGCGCGGACGACGGCGTCCTCGGGGATCGCGCCGTTGGCGGCGCTCTCGGAGCCGACGATCGCGACCGCCGGGCCGGCGGCGCGGACGGCGAGCCCCTGCGACTCCGCTGTCTCGCGAGCCTCGGCAAGCCGCTCGGGCGGCCCGTAGACCTCGGCGGTCTGCACGCCGGCGTGCTCGCTGATCAGCTCGACCGGCTTGCCGCGGCTGATGATCTTCCCCTTGTGCATCACCGCCACCTCGTCGGCGAGGCGCTCGGCCTCCTCGATGTAGTGGGTCGACATCAGGATCGTCGTGCCGCCCGAGCGCAGCTCGCCGATCAGGGCCCAGAGCTCGGTGCGGATCTGCGGGTCGAGCCCGACCGTGGGCTCGTCGAGCAGGATCAGCTTCGGTTCGTGGACCAGGCCACGAGCCAGCAGCAGGCGGCGGCGCATGCCGCCGGAGAGCTCGTCGACGGCGTCGCGGCGGCGATCGCGCAGGCGGGCGAGGTCGAGCGCCCGGTCAACCGCGGCGCCGACGTCCGGCACCCGGTAGAGCCGGGCGAAGATCGCCAGGTTGTCCTCGACCGTGACGTCGACGTCGAGGTTGTCGAGCTGGGGGACGACGCCCATCTCGGCGCGGGCGGCCTTGGCGTCGGCCGGCAGCTCGTGGCCCAGCACCTGCAGCTCGCCGGCATCGGGGATCGCCTGGCCGGTGAGCAGCCGCATCGTCGTCGACTTGCCGGCGCCGTTGGGCCCGAGCAGGCCGAGGCAGATGCCCTCGGGCACCTCGAGGTCGAGCCCGTCCACCGCCGTGATCGGGCCGAAGCGCTTGAAGACTCCGCGGAGCCGTATCGCCGACATGCAGCGATTCTCAACGATCGCTGGCGCCGGCAGCGAGCTGGCGTTCCAGCTCGGCCGCCCGCGGGGCGTCGAAGAGGCTGAGCACGACCGCCGTCGCGACCGAGCGCAGGCCGGAGATCGCCAGCAGGCGGGGATCGCTGGGCAGCCGCTGCGCGGTCTCGGGCAGGAAGGTCTCGGCGAGCACCGGCAGGTCCTTGCCGCCGGCGGTGCTCAGCACATGCAGGACGGAGAGCGTTGCGCTGGCATCGGAGACCCGCTGGTCCCAGGAGGAGGGGCTCGGGGTGACGAAGACGACGTGCGGCGTGACCTCGAGCAGGGTGCGCGGCAGATGCGCCGGCTCGGTCGGCTTCGCCTCGAAGAAGCGGATCGCGATGCCCGACGGTTCGGTGTTGCCCAGGTAGCGGTCGAAGGCTTCGCGGGGAGCGATCATCGTCACCTCGAAGTACTCGGCGCCGACCTCGGCCAGGTCCTCCATCAGCGCCGGCGCGTTAATCCCGCAGCCGACGATGGTGAGCCGTAGCGGCCCGCCGTCGGCGGCCTTCCAAGCCCGGTCGACCAGTCGGGCGAAGCTCTCGATCGAGCCGTGCTCGTCGACCCAGCCCGGCAGCTTCTCCAGCGCCGGCGGCCTGGTGATCGCGAGGCGCTGGACGGCGGAGACCGTGCGGTCGCCGACCACCGCGTCCCAATCGGGTGGAAACAGCTCCCAGCTCGCATCGACGTTGCGGCCGCGGCGGAAGAGCAGGCGCACCAGCGGCGAGGCGTCGTGCTCCTTCAGGTAGTCGAGCAGGGCGAGGCCGGCCTGGGTCACCTCGACGTCGGCGGCCTCGGCGGCGATCGGGCCGCTGGTCGCCGGCATCAGCAGGATCGCGCGCGCCCGCTCGGCGCCAGCGAGCTCGAACCCCGAGTCGCCGGCCGTGTCGCCGAAGACCAGGTCGACCTTGAGGTCGCCGGCGGTGTCGTTGAGCTCGTCCCGGATCTGAGCGCGGGACTCGCGAGCCGACTCCGGCGCGAGGACCACCAGTCGCTTGAGGCCGGTCTCCAGGTTGGCCTCGGCCGCCGCGGAAGTAGCCACCGAGACGAGGTCGACCCCGCCGACGACGAGCAGGTGATCGCGGCAGGTGACCGGCCGGTCGGATTGTCCGATCCGCTCCAGCGAGCTGCCGACGACCTCGGCGACGAAGGTGAAGAGCAGGCCGACCAGCAGGACGAGGCCGGTGATCACCTGGAAGACGCCGATCGTGCGCTGGGCGGCGCTGTGGTCCTCGTGCAGGCTGGAGGGATCGAGCAGGTGCAGGGTCGCCGACCAGAGCGCGCCGCCGAAGCTCCGGTACTCGTCGAAGGCGTAGTGGGCGAGAGCGGCGCTGCCGAGCAGCACCAGGGCAACGGCGGAGACGAGCAGGACCAGGCGCCCTTGCGTGGTCTCGGTCGCTCGTCTCAACATGCTGGAAGACTGACGGCTGTGCTGGACGAGCGCTGGATCAGGTCGCTGCATGTGGAGACGCTGCGCGAGGAGGAACTTCACGCCGAGCGCGAGCCGCACGTGCTCTTCCAGGCCTCGACGATCGGGGCGCTGCTCGAGGGTGCCTACGACGGCGACCTCAGCTTCGCCGAGCTGGCCGAGCACGGCGACCTCGGGCTGGGGACGCTGAACGGCCTCGACGGCGAGATGATCGCCCTCGACGGGCGCTTCTACCGCGCCGACGTCGACGGTGCGGTGGGGGAGGTGGATGCGGCGACGCGGACGCCGTTTGCGGTGGTGACCAGGTTTGAGCCGGCGATCGATACGGAGATCGGGGGCCCGCTTGGGCACGAAGGGCTGCTGGCCCGTCTCGACGAGCTGATCCCGGCCGGCGCCGCCTCCTGCGCGATCCGTCTCGACGGGCGCTTCGAGCTGGTCAAGGCCAGGTCGGTGCCGCGCCAGAGCCCGCCCTACCGGCCGCTGACCGAGGTCGTCGCCGAGCAGCACGTCTTCGAAATGACGGATGTGGCGGGGACGATGCTGGGCTTCCGCTTTCCCGCCTACGTCGAGGGGATCGAGGTCAGCGGCTACCACCTGCACTTCATCAGCGAGGATCGCCGCCGTGGCGGGCACGTGCTCGGCTCGCGCTGCGCTGGCGCGCTACGCGTCCGCCTCGATCCCTCCAGCGACCTGCACGTCGAGCTGCCGCCGGGCGTCGAGCTGGCCGATCCCGGGGTTGCCGCCGCAACGCACGCAGCCGTCGATCTGATCGAGCGCAGCAGCTAGGCCGCGTCGGCCAACCGCTCGGCGAGCCAGAGGTCACAGAGCCAGTCGGCCTGCGCACCCCCCTTGCGCTCGATGACGATGCCCTCGGGGCCGCCCGCGACGGTCAGTTTCTTCCAGCGGGTCGAGTTGGGCATCGAGCGCATCGCCGCGGCGATGCGCTCAGGCACCTCGCCGCCCGGGCGCACCTTCCCGTCGCGCGATTTCGCCTTGAACTCGGGCACGGGCGCGCCCACCGTCACTTCGCTGCGCGCGCTCACCTCGCCGCTGCCGAGCCGCACCGAGACCGGCCGCCCATGGCGCTCGCCGCTCAGCACCAGGGCCCCGTGGATCTTCGGCCCGACCCGGCCCGTGGTCGCTTCGCGCACCTCGATGTTGACCTTGGGCCGCTCGGTCACCTCGAAGCCGAGCGGCGCCATCGCCAGGCCGACCTTCTCGTAGGCGCTGTCCATCTCGCCGCCCGGGGCCAGGGCGCGAACGCTGCCGTAGATCGCCGCGGTCACGATCAGGGGACCGCCGATCAGCAGCGGCACGAAGCTTTCGAGGAGATAGATCGGCGGCACGGTGAGGAAGATCAGCGCCATCACGACCCAGCCGAGGCGCTGGCTGCGGCGACTCGAGTCCCAGACCGAGCCCCGCGCCTTGATCGCCTCGTCGTCGATCGGCTTGACCGCGAGCGCCGCCCAGAGCTGCTGCTCCTCCATCGTCGTCGGGTTCTCGATCTTGCCGCCGCCTGCGGCGACGGCGCGCTGCACCGCCTTGGCATCCCCACCCGCGACCCGCTCCAGATCAGAGCGCTGCAGGATGAGGAGGATCACGACGAAGACCGCGATCACGCCGAAGATCAGCGCCATCGTCCCCTTCGGATTGGCATCACTGCTGCCGGCATTAAGCGCGATCAGCGCCACCGCGATCATCACCACGACGACGCCAACCAGCCCGAAGACCCCCGACCTCTTAAACCCCCCGGCCATTGAGGCGCCACCCTACCCCGCCGACGGGACTCAAATCGATCTATATCTTCGCTTCGAGTCCCGTCGGCAGGTCAGCAGCGCTTGTAGAGGAGCCAGGAGTCGTTGGCGGCGACGCGGTTGAAGCCTTGGGGGACGGTCGTCTTGAGGCGGGTGGGGTCGTTGGGGTCGAGGATGAAGTTGTGGATGACGAAGGGGCTGGCGGGTTTGAGGAAGTAGCCGCGACGGGGTATGCCTTCCTCGGAAGCGCTGACGATCGCGGTCGGCTTGACGTCGAGGCCGAAGGCGAGGCGGGGGATGGCGCGATGGTTGGGCACGGCGATCGGGCCGCAGAGGGGCTTGCTGAAGCCGCCGCCGTCGACCAGGTCACTGAGGTCGCGCTCGATCGTCCCCTGGTCGCTGAGGTCGCTGTGGACGGTCGAGTCGAGGTCCCACTGGTTGGGCAGCCAGAGCACGAACATCAGCGCCACCACGCCGGCGAAGATCTGCCAGCGTCGCCGCCAGGGATCGTCGGCCTCGAGCAGGCGCCAGCCAAGCAGGGCGAGGGCGACGAAGATCGCCAGGATCGCGCCGGCGAGCATCGTGTAACGGGCGATGATCGCCAGACCGGCGGCGCCGAGGAAGGCGAAGCCGGCGAGGGCGAGGACAGCAGCGGCGATCCCCAGCGCCGAGCGGCGGCGCAGGAAGGCGAAGCCGAGAATTACGCCGCCGAGCGCACCGATCATTCCCGGCCACTGCATGACTTCGCCGAGCGCACGCGGGCCATAGAGGACGAGGTCGGCGGGGCCGGTTCTCCGCTTCAGCGTGTCGACGGTTTCCTGTGTGCCGATGAGCGAGTAGAGCAGGTTGCCGGTGGTGATTCCGTCGAACAGGACCCAGGCGATCGGGGCTGAGAGCGCCAGGGCTACCAGCGCCGCGCCGCGTTGGGAGAAGAGGGCACCCCTCGCCCGTCCAATCGCCGGCCTAATTAGGCCGGCGATTTGAGTATCCGCCCGGTCGAGGGGTGCCCTCTTCTCCTCTTCGGGGCCGCGCTGAGAGGGCGGGTTGCTGGAGACCGGCTGGGGGGAAGAGCTCGTGGGCTCGGTCGTCCCGGCTTGAGTGGAAGCTTCATTGGGATCGAGCAGGAGATAAATGAGGTAGGCGATCGAGAAGCCCCAGGCCTCGGGGCGGAGGAGGCCGGCCAGGGCAAGGAGGGCGAGGACCGGCCAGCCGGCGCGGGGGCGCTTGCTCTCTATGACAAGGGCCCCGAGGCATAGGGCTATGTACGGGAGGTCGACGTAGGCGCGCAGGCCGTTGGAGAGGTAGGGGGCGCGGGTGAGGACGATCAGGGCGGCGACGGCGCCGATCGGGCGGTCGAACCAGAGGGAGCCGAGGCGGTAGACGAGGTAGCCGACGAGGCCGAGGGAGACGTAGGCGATCGCCATCGTCACGTCGATCGCGCCGTCGCCGAGTGGCGTCGTCACCATGCCGAGCAGGTCGGCGAGCGGGTGGGGGGTGGGGGGCAGTGCCGCGCCGTAGTCGGGACTAACGCCATGTGCCAGTTCGCGTCCCCAAACCAGCGCGTAGATCGTGTCGTAGTTGGGAAAGCCGAGCGGGAAGACGACCAGCAGGACGGCGACGATGGCGGCCACCCAGGCGAGGGGGCTCAGCCAGTTGCGGGCCCGGATCGGCACCGGCGCAACCTACCGTTGGTTGCCGGTCGCGAGTGTGGCGACTTACTCGTGCATAGGACGAGAAAGTCGCCACACTCCCGCAGATACACTGGCCTTGGTGCCCTCCCCCAGCGATTCGATCTCCCTCTACCGACGCCACCGGCCCGGTTCTTTCGACGAGGTTGTCGGCCAGCAGCACGTCGTCCGCACCCTGCGCAACGCGGTCGAGCAGGACAAGGTCCACCATGCCTACCTCTTCGTCGGCTCGCGCGGCACCGGCAAGACCTCGATGGCGAAGATCCTCGCCCGCTCGCTCAACTGCGAGCGCGGCGGCCCGACCGTCTCCCCCTGCGGCGAGTGCGAATCCTGCGTGACGATCGCCTCCGGCACCTCGATCGACGTGATCGAGATGGACGCCGCCTCCAACCGCTCGGTCGACGACGTCCGCGACCTGCGCGAGCGGGTCGCCTATGCCCCGACCGGCGGCCGCTGGAAGGTCTACATCCTCGACGAGGCGCACATGCTGACCAAGGAGGCCTGGAACGCCTTTCTGAAGACGCTCGAGGAGCCGCCGCCGAACACCGTCTTCGTCCTCGCCACCACCGAGGCGCACAAGGTGATGGCGACGATCGCCGACCGCTGCCAGCGCTTCGACTTCCAGCGCCCCTCGCTGGAGCAGATCTCCGAGGTGCTGACGCGGGTCGCCGCCGCTGAGGAGATCGAGGCCGAGGACGCGGCGGTGGCGATGATCGCCCGCTCCGCCTCCGGCTCCTTCCGCGACGCCCTCGGCACGCTCGACCAGCTGGTCGCCTACGGCGGCAGCAAAGTCGAGCTGGACAGCGTCCTCGAGCTGCTGGGGGCAGCCGATGCGGAGCTCCTCTTCGCGGCCGTCGACGCGGTCATCGCCGAAGACCCCAAGGGCGTCCTGCTCGGAGTCGAGCAGATGGCCCGGTCCGGCCGCGACCCCTCCCAATTCGCCCGCGACCTGCTCGCCCACCTGCGCCACCTCCTGGTCACGCAGACCGTCGGCGAGGTCCCCAACACCTTCGTGGTGACCGCAACGGATGCCGACCGCCTCACGGCCCAAGCAAGCTCAATAGGAGCGGCGACCCTCGTCCGCACCATCGACGAACTGGCAAACGCCCTAACCGCCGTCCGCGAGGGCGATGACGCTCGCATGGCAGTGGAGATCGCCCTGCTCAAGGCGGCCCGCCCCGATCTGGACCCCTCCACTGAGGGCCTACTCAGACGCATCGAGAGACTTGAGCAAGGGACAAAGGCGTCCGGGCCGGCGGGTCCTGTCACGGATTCGGTGCCACCACCCGCTGCGGGGGCGGCTGCGCCGCCTCCTCGGGGTGGTCCCCCAAATCCGAGCCACCCCCCGGCAGAGACCGCTCCTACCGACGAGCCTGAGCCCGAGGCGTCCACCGAGGACGACTCTCCCGCGGGCCAGCTCGACCTCGAGCAGATCGTCAGTACCTGGCCTGCCGTCCTGGACAAGCTTCGAGAGTCAAGCCCTGCCCTGGCGGCAACATTCGACGGGGCCAGGCCGGTTGCTCTCGACGAAGAGGGGCTGAAGGTCGGCTTCCCGGCTGAGCTGACGTTCAACAAGCGCAAGGCGGAGACGCCGGAGAAGCGGGAGCTGATGGCGGGCGTGATCGAGGACGTGCTCGGCGAGCGGTTGCGCCCCACGTATGTGCTGCTCGAGGAGGTATCCGCCGCTCCGGAGGAGGAGTCAAAAGGCTCCGACCGCGAGGTCGATCACGATGCTTTGCTGGAGAAGCTGAAGAGCGAGTTCAACGCTGAGGAGGTTGGTTAGGTGGCCAAGGGGATGCCGGGTGGCTTTGACGTCAACGCGCTGATGAAACAGGCGCAGAAGATGCAGACCGAGATGCTGCAGGCGCAGGAGTCGCTCAAAGACGAGGTGGTCGAGGCCAGCGCCGGCGGTGGCATGGTCAAGGTCAAGATCGGCGGCGATCTGACCCTGCGCGAGATCGTCATCGATCCCGAGGCGATCGATCCCGAGGAGGCCGAGCTGCTCGCCGAGATGGTCCAGGCAGCGGTCAACGAGGGCCTGCGCGCCGCCCAGCAGCTTGCTGAGTCGAAGATGGGCGGCATCACCGGCGGCCTCCCCGGCCTCCCCGGAATGTGAGCCAATGAGCTTCCGGTGCGCCTTTTACGGCCTATACCCGGATAAAGCGCACCGGAAGGCGGTGCGTTGAGCGCCGAGGGTCCGGCGCCGCTGGCGCGGCTTGTCGCTGAGCTCTCGCGGCTGCCGGGGATCGGCCAGCGCACCGCGCAGCGGCTCGCCTTTCACGTCCTCCGCGCCCCCGACGAAGAGGCGGCGGCGCTGGCGGCGGCGATCACCGAGGTGAAGGAGAAGGTCGGCCTCTGCGAGGTCTGCTTCAACCTCTCTGAGGGGCCACGCTGCCGTATCTGCCTGGATCCGAACCGCGACCAGGAGACGATCTGCGTGGTCGAGGAACCCGCCGACGTGATCCCGATCGAGCGCACCCACGAGTACCGCGGCCTCTACCACGTGCTCGGCGGCGCTCTCTCGCCGATCGACGGCGTCGATGCCGAGGACCTGAAGATCGCCGAGCTGCTGCGCCGGGTCGAGGGGGGAGGGGTGCGAGAGGTCGTGCTCGCCACCAACCCGACCACGACCGGTGAGGCGACAGCGCTGCATATCGCCGAGCGCCTGCGCGGCCAGGCGGCCGTCACGCGCCTCGCCAGCGGCCTGCCCGTCGGCGCCGACCTCGAGCATGCCGACGAGGTCACCCTCGGCAAGGCCTTCGCCGGCCGCCGCAGCCTCGACTAGCTGCCGAGGCCCTTAAGGAAGCTGGCCAGCCGCTCGTCGTAGAGGCGCGGGTCGACGTTCCAGGCCTCAGTGTGCCCGGCGCGGGGCAGGCGGTAGTAGGTGACCCAGCGGGGCAGCTCCTCGGCAAATTCGTCGCTGGTCGAGATCGGCACGACCTTGTCCTCATCGCCGTGGAAGAGCAGGATCGGCAGCTGAAAGTCCCGCGGGTGCCGGATCGCGTCGAGGCTGTCCCAGTCAGCGTCGATCCGAGCGCCGATCGCCCACTCAACCGGCAGGCTGGCGAATCCGGGCAGGCCCATCTCGGTGGCGTTGAAGGAGAGGACCTTCTGCCAGTTGAGCGCGGGCGCATCGAGCACGAGGCCGGCGACGCGCGGCGTCAGCGCCGAGTTCTCCATGAACTGGGCGACGATCGCGCCGCCCATCGAGTAGCCGACGAGCACCAGGCGCCGCGCCCCGTGGGCGAGTGCGTAGCGAGCCGCCGCCTGAAGATCGTGCCACTCGGTCAGGCCCATGTGGTGGAAGCCGTCAGGGCTGGCCGGTGCGCCGAGGTCCTCCCGATAGGTGATCGAGAGGGTCGGCATTCCGGCCCGGTGCAGAGTGGGGAGGATGCGCAGGCTCTCCCGTGGGGTGCCGTTGATCCCGTGCACGACGATCGCCCAGGTGCGACCGCGGGCAGGAGTCAGCCAGGCTGGCATCGGACCCAGTTCGCCGCGGACGCGGATGTCGCTTGTGGGCAGCCCAAGTTCCTGCTGAGGGTTGCCCGCGTAGACGTCGGCATCGACCGCGGCCTTCTGTCCCGGCACCAGGTAGCCGCTCACCGCGCGCAGCCGGCGGCTGACCGTGTCGTCACTTTCGGCCGTCACCGCCCCGATCACGGCGTGCCCCGCCCGCCAGTTGAGCCCGTAGACCCCGGGCCGTTCCGTTTCTTCGTCGCGCGACAGCGTGATCGAGCCAGGGCCGAGCCGCTCGACCGTCGCGTTCTCGGGCCAATCGGAATGGTTGGGGACGAGCACGGCCGAGGAGAAGTGCCAGCTGATCGCCGCTCCGATCGCCACGGCGGCGAGCAGCGCTACCACGCTCCCGATCACCCATCTGCGGCGGACGAACTTCTTAGACATTTATCGGTCCGTAAATAGCGAGATTTTGCGTCCCTGTCGTCCGTTGCTTTCGAGAAGGTCTGAACGTGGCGACGCGCATCCCGACGAACAATGGCAACGGAGGCGCTTCTTCGGCGGGCCAGGTCGCTCGCGAGGTCTCCTCGTTGCAGGCGTCGCTGCTGGCGAAGCTGCGCGACGAGCTGCACGGCGACGGCCCCGAGCCGTTCGCCGATGCGGCTCAGAAGCTCGCCGAGGAGTTCGGCTCGGTCACCGCGACAGCGGTGGCGGCGGTCTGCGAGCGGCCGGCGACCGAGGTCGTTCCTCCTGAAGCTCACGCCAGCCTTTTCCAGCCGGGTCACATGCGCCGCCGTCTCGACCAGTTGATCGAGACCAACAAGCGCTACGGGCACCCCTTTGGCTTGGTCGTCTTCGACGTCGACGGGCCGGGCACCCGCGAGGATGGCAGCGGCGACGCCCAGGAGACGATGCTGGCTGTGGTCGGCGCGGCGCTGCGCGACAGTGTCCGCCTCGTCGATGAGACCTTTCGCCTCGAGGAGGACGCGCTCTGCGTGCTGGCGCCGAACCTGACCACGGTCGAGGGGGTGCAGATGGCCGAGCGACTGCTGCGGCTGCTCGACGAGCTGGAGGCGGCGGGCGGCTTGCGGATTGCGATCTCAGCGGGCGTGGTCGCCTGCCCGGACCACGGCGCCGACGCCGAGAGCTTGCTGAAAAAGGCCGACGAGGCAATGTGGCGAGCCCGTGCGCTGGGCCAGCCGGTGGGCGTGGGCGCTTTGCAAGATCGCTGACAGATTCTGGAAATCTGTCCATAACTTGCGTAAACCTGGATTTCTGATGGGAAGATGCCGATGTCCAGCGAATGGTGCTGGACAAAGCCCGAAGGACCATCTGAGATGCCAGGAATAAGAACAAATGCCGCCGCCGAAGTGCTTGGGGTCAGTCCCAACACGTTGCGCAGCTGGGAGCGCCGCTATGGCTTCCCCACGCCCAAGCGCACCCAGGGCAACCATCGCAACTACGAGTTGGTCGAGCTGCAGACCCTGCGCGACGCCCTGGCCCAGACCGGCAACATCTCCTCGGCGATTGAGCTGACGCGCCAGCGCCAGGCGGCGCCGGCCAGCGATGGCTCTCTCTTCGCGGCGCTGGAAAGCTTCGACGAGGAGGCCGCCAACCGCGCGGTCGAGGAAAGCCTGGCGCTGCGCCCGCTGGAGCGCACGGTGGAGGAGCTGCTGCTGCCGGCGATCGATCGCCTTGCCACGGACCCCGACCGCGACGCCGAGCTGGAGTTCGCCTCGCGCTGGGCGACCGGCTGGCTGCACGGCGCCCGCCGCCTCGCCTCTGCCGCTTCCCGCCCGGCCGGGATCCTGCTGCTCGATTCGAGTAGCGGTTCCGACGCCGAGGCCGTCCACGCCCAGGCGCTCGACCTGACCCTGCGCCGCGCCGGCTTCCGCGTGCTGATGCTCTCCAACCAGCTCGGCGACGAGCGCCTCGAGCGCGCCCTGCGCGCCCTCGACCCGACCGCGATCGTCATCTGCGGTCCCGGCGCCGACACCGCCGGCGCCGTCAAGCTGGTCCGCAAGATCCGCGAGGTCGGTTTCGACGCCCCTCTTCTCGGCTTCCGCGCCTCCGGCCTGATCGGTGACGCGGTTCCCTCCGCGGGAGCAACCCCCAGTGAAGTGACGGGAATGCTCAACGCGGACCTGCGCCGTCGCGCCGCCCAAGCCTTCGCCTGAGCGGGCCGCCCAGGCCTAAGAGCCTTGAATCAAGAGCCCGCCCGGGACCCCCTTGCGGAGTCCCGGGCGGGCTCTGAGCGGTTGGGCCGCCTATCCGGCGGCGCCGGTCGCCTTAGAGTCCTGCGAGCGCGCTTTTACCTGCGTTGAGGACGACTTTCGGCAGTGGCGCGAAATCGAGCGCCGGACCGTATTTCTGCCCGATCGTCATCGCGTAGAGGATGAATTCGGAAAGAGAGCTCTTCTGCGGAGCATTGTGAGGAGCAATCGCGTAGGTGAACGTCGAGATCGGGTACGCCGAGGAGAATTTTTTCGGCGGGTTGACGATGTGGAGTTCATTGCTGGGCGGGACTGACTTCACCATTTCCGCCGCGTTGGAGATGTTTTTCAGGTTCGGGTACTCGAAATTGCCGGCTTCGTTCTGCACGGCGGCAGCACGCATGCCCGCCGCGAGGATGTAGGAGGCCGAGATGTACCCGATGGCACCGTTGGTCGTCTGCACGACCGAGGTCACACCCGAGTTGCCTTTAGCTCCAACTCCGGCGGGGAAGCTGACCGACGTTGCGAAACCGCGTTCGCTCTTCCAGGCTTTGCTGACCTTGGAGAGGTAGTTGGTGAACGCGTAGGTGTCTCCGGAGCCATCGCTTCGGAAGACAGGCGTGATCGTGACACCGGGGATTTTCACGCCGGGGTTCAGTTTCTTGATCTTGGGGTCGTTCCACTTGGTGATCTTGCCGAAGTAGATGCCGGAGATGACCGGACCCGAGAGGTTCAGTTTTTTAACGCCCTGGATATTGAAGGCGAGACCGGTTGCCGTCAGCCCCCAAGGAATCTGCACACAACCGTTGCAGGCGGTGGCCTGTTCGGGGGTGAGCGGAGCATCGGATGCACCGAAGTCCACAGTGCGGGCGGTGATCTGGGCAATGCCCGTACCGGATCCGACCGAGGCGTAGGTGAGTTTGACGGTGCCGTTCATGCGCGCTTCGAAGCCATTGATCCAGTTGGCCATCAGAGGCGCGACCAGCGAGGAGCCGGCGCCGGTGATGGTGGCTGATGCGGCAGCGGTTGAGATGGTCGCCATACACCCGACCGTCCCTACTATCGCGATGAGGAAACCAGACAACCTGTTGCGAATCAAAAGGGGATCCTTTCGGCTTGTAGTCATAAGCGTTAGCGCCACAGGCGTCGAACGCCCTCTGGCGAACCGCAGGATCGCGCCGGGATGCAGCACACTTGTTTCAATTGTGTGAAAGATCGGCTGTTTCAAATATGTGAAAAGCAACGCGTTGTTTAAATCCTGTGAACGACGCCCACACACTTGTTTCAATTCTGTGAAAATTGGTCGTGCCGGTGAATTTTGTGATCGATCTGCTCTACGCTGCCGGCCGTGAGCACCGCCGTCAGCCCCGCGCCTTCGCCCAGCCCTCGTCCCGCCGATCGCCGATCAGCCGATCGCCGGCGCTCGTTGGACCGGTTCGGCGATGCGGCTCTGTATGGGTTTTGCGTGCTCGCGGCGCTGCTCGCGGCGGCGACGCTGCTTGCGATCGGCTACCAGATCGTCCACGGCGCCAGCCCGGCAATTTCCAAGTTCGGCCTGGGCTTCGTCTTCGAAACGAAGTGGCTGCCCAGCTTCGGAGTGTTCGGCGCCGGCACGCTGTTGTTCGGCACGCTGGTCAGCTCGTTCTTCGCCCTCTTTCTCGGCGCGCCGATCGCGATCGCGATCGGCCTCTACCTGAGCCTGCTGGCGCCCAGGGGGCTGCGGGCGGTGCTCTCGCCGCTGGTCGAAATGCTGGCGGCGATCCCTAGCGTGATCCTCGGTTTCTGGGGGATCCTGATCCTCGCCCCGTTTGTGCAGGGGTCAATCGAGCCCTGGCTCAACGACACACTCGGCTTCATCCCTCTCTTCGGCCCTCCGCAGACGACCGGCTCCAGCATTTTCACCGCCAGCCTGATCCTGACGATCATGGTGATCCCGATCATCGCCTCGATCTCGCGCGATCTCTTCCTGGCGGTGCCGCGCGATGTTCAGGATGGTGCCAGCGCCCTCGGCGCGACGCGCTGGGAGGTCGTTCGTGGGGTGGTGCTGCCGAGCACCACGTCCGGCATTGTCGCGGCATCGCTGCTCGGTCTGGGGCGGGCCCTGGGAGAGGCGATCGCGGTGGCGCAGGTGGTCGGCGCCGGCGAAGCGATCAAGGCCTCGCTGTTCGAAACGGGTGACACCCTGGCGGCTCGAATCGCCAACCAGTTTCCCGGTGCGATCACCGAAATGCATAAAGCCTCGCTGTTCTACCTCGGGGTCATCCTGCTCGTGATCGGCCTGGCCTCGAATCTCGCGGCGCAGTGGATCGGTCGCCGATTCGACTACCAGCGGATGGCGACCCGATGAGCGCGGCGCCCTTCGATCCGACGGCGCCGCTGACCCCGTCGGGCAACCTGCGTCGCCGCCGGCTCTTCAGCCGCTTCGCCGAGTACGGCGCGACAAGCGCGGCGCTGGTCGCGGTTGCCGTGCTGGCGATCGTGGTCTACTCGGTCGCGGTCGAAGGCGCCAGCGCGATCAGCCTCGACTTTCTCTTCGAGGGCGCGCCGGTGGGGATCGCCCCGGAGCTCGTCGGCACCGCCGAGCTCGTCGCGATCGCGACGGTGATCGCAGCGCCCATCGGCGTTCTCATCGCGCTCTACCTGACCGAGTTCGGTGACCGCCGTGCGGCGGGGCCGCTGCGGACGACGCTCGACCTGATGAACGGGCTGCCCTCGATCATCATCGGCCTCTTCATCTTCGGCCTGATCGTCGAGGCGACGCACAAGCAGTCGGGCTTTGCCGGCTCGGTCGCCCTGGCGATCATCATGCTGCCGATCATCGCCCGCGGGACCCAGGAGGTCCTGCTGCTCGTGCCCGCCAATCTGCGCGAAGCGGCCGATGCGCTCGGCGTCAGTCGCTGGCGCACGGTGCTCGGGGTGATCCTGCCCAGCGCCATGGGGGGGATCCTCACGGCGACGGTGCTGGCGGTCGCCCGCGCGGCCGGTGAGACGGCGCCGTTGATCCTGCTTGATTCCGCCTTCGACGGCAGCGAAGTCTCCCTCAATCCGTTCGAAGCGGTCCCCAACATCCCGACGACGATCTTCAGGCTCTCCGAGGAAGCGAGCCCGACCGGCTTCGCCCAGGCCTGGGGGGCGGGATTGGTGCTGCTCGTCTTCATCATGGTTTCCAGCCTCTGCGCCCGCATGCTGCTTGCCCGGACCCGAAGGAGGATGGCGGCGCAATGAGCATCGAGTCGACGGAATTCAGTCAGATCGTGGCCGCGGCGCCGCGCCGGGTGCGGATCCAGACGGGTCCCCTGGCGGACGCCGGCACCGCTACTGGCAGACCCCGTGAGCTGCCGGTCGAGTCGGTCTTCGAGGCCCAGGACGTATCCGTCTTCTACGGCAGGAAGCAGGCGCTGAACGGGGTCACGCTGCGCATCCAGCGCAGCCGGATCACGGCCCTGATCGGGCCCTCGGGATGCGGCAAGTCAACCTTCCTGCGCAGCCTCAATCGCATGAACGACCCGGTGCCGGGGTTCAGGCTCGAGGGCCAGGTCCTCTACCACGGGCACGACCTCTACGCCGGCGACGTCGACGAGGTCGAGGTGCGGCGCCGGATCGGCATGGTCTTCCAGAAGCCCAACCCGTTCCCGAAGTCGATCTACGACAACGTTGCCTGGGCGCCGCGCAACCTCGGCCTCAAGCAGGGCCTTGACGAGCGCGTCGAGAAAGCGCTGAGAGGCGCCGCGCTTTGGGACGAGGTCAAAGACCGGATCAAGGACAGCGCGCTCGGCCTCTCTGGCGGCCAGCAGCAAAGGCTCTGCATCGCCCGCGCGATCGCGATCGAACCCGACGTGCTGCTGCTCGACGAGCCGGCCTCCGCGCTCGACCCGATCGCGACCGCCTCGATCGAGGACCTGATGCACAGCCTGAAAGGACGCTTCACGATCGTGATCGTCACTCACAACATGCAGCAGGCCGCGCGCGTCGCCGACGAGACGGCCTTCTTTGGCCTCGACGCGGCAGGGGGAGAGCCCTCTGGAGCGCTGATCGAGTGCGCGCCCACAGAGACGATCTTCAACACCCCCGCCGACCCGCGCACCCGCGACTACGTCTCGGGCCGCTTCGGCTGAGCTGAGCCTTCTAGCGACGGACGATCGCGTCGCTGGGGACCTGCTGCAGCAGCGGCTGCCCGCACTGCCAGCAGAAGGTCGCTCCGGTGCTGTGTGGCGACCCGCAGGAGGTGCAGGAGCCGGCCGCGCCGGTCTGCTCCATGCGCACGATCCGTTCGACCTCGCTGAGCTCCGCGTCGGCATCCTGCAGGGCAACCGCTCGTTTCACCAGCACCTCAACCTCGATGCGGTTGCGCACCGCCATCTCGTAGACCAGTCCGCCCAGATCCCACTGCAGCTCGGCGACGCGGGCGACCAGCTGGTCGCGGCGACGTTCGAGGTCGACTGTGAGCTCGTGCTGAGGTGTTGCGCTCGTCCCAGCGGGGGCGGGGGTGGCCGCTGCGCCGCTGCGCTTGCCATTCCTGCTCGGTTTTCTCAGCAGTTTCATTCGCCGAAGAATTCGCCTGTGAATTCACCGTCTTTGCAGCCGGCGGCGCCGCTTTCACACTTGCCACCCGGTTGCACCGTCGCCGGCGGCAGCTTGACGTCGCCGGCCGGCTTGAGGACTTCTTCCGCACCCTGACCTGTATCGGCCTTCTTTTTCGCGCTGGCCGCGGCCTTCTTGTCGGGCTTGCCTTTTTTGGCGTTGCCCTTAGACGCGGAGTCGGCTGTCGTCGTGGGTTCGCTTCCGCCGCCTCCATTGACCGTGATCACCTGCGCCGGCGCGGCGGCGGTGGAGGCCGAGTGATTGCCCGAGCGGCCGATCAGCACACCCACCCCCATCGCCAGCAGCAGCGTGGCGACGCCAGTGATCAGCGCCGCGTTCGGCGATATTCCACGCCGCTTTGCTTTCGGTTGGGCAGGAGGTGGCGAGGCCGGACGCTTCATCGCGTCCATGAAGGTAACGGCGTTCATGATCGGCAGGCGTGGCTCGCCGTAGCGCTGCCCGCAGTTGAGGCAGTAGCGCTGGTCCGACGCCACCGGGTTCCCACACGAGGAGCAGCGATCGCTCGGGGTGGAAACCAGAGAGTGAGTACCCGTAGGAGGCGCTGGCGCCGGCGTTGGGATGTGAGCCGGCTCGGCCGCAGCGACAGTTGGTTGCGCGTCTATGGCGTTTGTCGAGTCCATCGTGGTTCGCCGAGGGCCGCGCACTGCTGACGGGACACCCACACGGCTGATCCACATGGTCATCGCCGGCGGTCGACCAGGTGTTGCCGAGTTGTGAACGAGCGGTAAAGAGGACGGACAGTGGCCAGATGTGTGCTTTGTGCCTCCGAAAACTTCACATCTGCGTCACATATACACACCCCAGCACCGACAGACTCAGGCGTGGTGTCAATTGCAACGGACCACGAAGGTCTTGGCGCTTCGGCCTGCGCGAGTTGCGGCGCCGGGCTCGCCGCGGCCCAGCGCTACTGCCTCGAGTGCGGCGAGCGCCGGGGACCGCTTCCCACCGCCGTCGCGACGTGGCTCTCGATCGTTCCGCCCGAGCCCGCCGAGAAGGCCTCACCGGCCACGGCTGTCGCGGAGGATGGGGCCGAGGAGGATGCGCTGCTCAAGCGCTACATGCCCGAGCCGCGGGCGGCGGCCGTGGCGGTGATGGCGCTGCTCGCCTTTGGCGTCGTGATCGGGGCGGTGACCGGCCCGGTGGCGCAGAGCGCCGGTGGCGGCCCGATCGTCCTCTATACCGAACCGGAACCGGAACTGGCCGCGCCCGAACCGGTGGAAGAAGCGGCGGAACCGAGCGAACCGGCGCCGGCCGCGCCCGCGATCGCCGAAGAAGCGGCCCTGCCGGCGGCGCCACCGCCGCTGGAAGAAGCCCCGGCGTCTGCCCCGATCCCCGAACTTCCCCCGGAAGTGACCGAAGAACCGGGCCTGCCGCCGATCGAACACGTCTTCCTGATCGTGCTCGGCGAGGGCGGCTACGAAGCCGCCTACGGCGACGCCTCACCTGCCCCATACCTCGCCCAAACCCTGCCGGAAAAAGGCGAGCTGCTCGCCAACTACTACGCGGTGGCGCAGGGCGACCTGGCGAATGAGATCGCCCTGGTCAGCGGCCAGGGTCCAAACCCGGCGACGGCAGCGAACTGCCCCGAATACAAGGACGTCGTGCCGGGCACGCTCGACGCCAAAGGCCTGGCCGCAGGGGAAGGTTGCGTGTACCCGGCCGAAGTCCAGTCCCTGCCCGCCGAGCTCACCAAAGCGAAAAAAACCTGGAAAGCCTACATCGAGGGCCAGGGCAGTGGCGAAGCGGGGCAGCCGGCGAGCTGTCGGCACCCGGCGCCCGGTGCCGCCGACGAAGCGCACGCCCCGCGGCCGGGTGACCCGTATGAGACCTGGCGCAATCCCTTCGTCTATTTCCACCCTCTGATCGATGGCCCCGAATGCGGCGAACGCAACGTCGGCCTGGAACAGCTCACGGCGGACCTGGCGGTGGAAAAACGCACCCCCTCCTTCTCTTACATCGCCCCGAACGCCTGTCACGACGGGAGCGAAGAGCCCTGCGAAGTGGGTCAGCCAGCCGGGCTCGCGGCAGCCCAGCCGTTCCTGGAAAAGGTCGTGCCGGAAATCGAAGCCTCAGCGGCCTACAAAAAAGGCGGGCTGATTGCGATCACCTTCGCCCAGGCGCCGCAGACAGGGCCCGAACCCGACACCAGCTCCTGCTGCGCGAACCCCGAATACCCAAACCTGCCTCCTCCCACCGCGCCGCCACCACCGCCAAGCGGTCCGGTCCGGGAAACGGGCGGCGGGGGAAGGGTGGGGATGCTGCTGCTCTCACCCTTCGTCGAACCCGGCAGCGTCAACGAAACCGGCTACTACAACCACTTCTCCTTCCTCCTCAGCGTCGAGGAAATGTTCGGGCTGACGCCGCCGGCCGGCTACGCCGCCGAACCGGCCCTCTCCGCCTTCGACAGCACGTTGTTCACCTCGACTCCTGAGACACCGGCAACCCCGTCTCACTGATCCCAAGCCGTTCGTGCAGTCGCCGCAGCGGTTTCGGCGCTTACCATCGGGACAGATGCGGGCTTGCGCCAAGTGGTGCCACGCACGGGTCCGCGCATGCGGTGATCCGCTCTGTCGCCACTTGCAGCCTGAAACGCTTGCTTTTGCCCTGACCTCGACTGGGCAAGGGCCCGTCGCTTGAGCACGCTTCATCTCTCTGTTAAGCACCTCGGGCCGGGGAGCGACCCAAAGGAGGAAAGAGATGAGAATCGGAAAAACAATCGGACTTGCATTCGTGGCGGCCGTCGCCGCCAGCGCAATTGCCGGTGCGTCAAGCGCGTCAGCAACCACCACCGAGCTCTGCAAAGTGCACCAGGAGCCCTGCCAGGCTGCAAATCACTGGGCGGAAATACACGTCATCTCGGTGGGCAAGACAAAAGTAATCACCTCGATCGCCACCGTGGAATGCACTGGCTTATTCAAAGCGTCGCTCTTAGCCTTAGCCTCGCCACAGATAGCCCACGAAGTTGAAAACGTCTCGTCGGAATGCACAGCAGGAGAAGCCGGCGCGTGCGAAGTCACGACAACGGCGCTCGGCTTATACAGGCTCTTAAAAACCGTCTTAAACTTAGGCACCGTCTCCACTGGCGGCCGGCGGTTCAAGGTCAAATGTGGGTCCTTCCTGAACTGTGAATTTGCCGAAGATGAAACGGAAGCTCCTATCGGCACGATCGAAGGAGCTGGGCACCAGGCGGGTTCGGGGCACGGCATGTTCAACATCGGCCCCAGGACGCTGAAAAAGGTAGAAGGATTCCTCTGTCCCTCGAGCGCCAAATTCGCGGCGTTATACGAACCGTTAGCCGATTTCTACGTAGTGGCTTGAGTTAGGCAGGTAAGGCGTTAGGCCTTTTCCGGCTCCGCCAACGTGCCCTCGCTGATCCCGAATCGCTCGTGTAGGCGTCGCAGTGGTGCCGGCGCCCACCAGTTCCACTTGCCGAGCAACTCCATCAGCGAGGGCACCAGCAGCGCTCTGATGATGCTGGCGTCGATCAAGACGGCCAGCGCCGTGCCGACGCCGTTCTCCTTGATGAAGATGATTTCGGAGGTGGCGAAGGCGAACATGGCGACGGCGAAGAGCAGGGCTGCTGCGGTGACGATGCGGCCGGTTCGCTCGAGGCCGATCGCCACCGACTCGGAGTCCGAGGCGCCGTTGTCGCGCGCCTCCTTGATCCGCGAGAGCAGGAAGACGGCGTAGTCGGTGGAGAGGCCGAAGGCGACGGCGAAGAGCAGGATCGGCATCGTCTGCTCGATCGCGCCGGGGCTCGTGTAGTTGAGGAAGCCCTCCAGTCGCCCGTCCTGGAAGATCAGCACGAGGAGGCCGAAGACGGCGCTGAGGTTGAGGAAGTTCATCAGCAGCGACTTGATCGGCAGGATCACCGAGCCGGTCATCAGGAAGAGGATCGTCAGCGTCGCGACGACGATGATCGTCAAGACGATCGGTAGATGACGGACGAGGCTCGACTGCAGGTCGACGAAGTCAGCGGTCGCCCCACCGACCAGCGCCGTTGTCCCCGGCGGCGGCTGCAGCGCCCGGATCCGCTTCACCGTTTCCTGGCTGGCCTCGGAGACGAACGGGTGTGCGGAGACGACCTGGAGCGCGGTTACGTCGCCTCTCAGCGGCTGAGGCGGGTTGACTTCGGCGACGCCGGGCAGGCGGCGAACCTGGGCGGCGAGCAGGCTGGCTGCCTTCGGCCCGCCACCTTCCACGTCGATCCAGATCGGCGTCTCACGGTAGGGCGGGAATTCGTCGCTGACCGTGTCGTAGGCCTGCCGCGCGCTCGCCGAGGTTGGCAGCACGGTGGGGTCGACGGTGTCGAACTTGATCGCGAAGAAGGGCAGGCCCATGACGATCAGCAGCAGAGCGCTGAAGGTCGCCACCGGCACCGGCCGGCGCATGACGAAGCGCGAGAGCCGGTACCAGAAGCCGTGCTCGTCGGGCCTGGTTTCGGCCTCGGCGCGGCGTTTGAGGAAGCGCGGGGCGAGCGAGTTGACCCGCGTCCCCAGCAGGGTCAGCACGGCGGGCAGCACGGTGAGCGAGATCAGCGCCGCAAAGAGCGCCACCAGGGCGCCGCCGAGGCCCATCGAGTAGAGGAAACGCTGGGGGAAGACGAGCAGCGAGGCAAGCGCGGCAGAGACCGTCAGCGAGGAGAAGAAGACCGTCCGCCCGGCCGTGGCGAGCACGCGTCGCATCGCCGCCAGCCCCGGCCCGTCCTTGGCGATCTCCTCGCGGTAGCGGGAGACGATGAAGAGGCTGTAGTCGATCGCCAGGCCGAGGCCGAGCGCCGTGGTCAGATTGAGGGCGAAGATCGAGATCGAGCCGAATTCGCTGGCGATGCGCAGGATCAGGAAGGTGCCGACGATCGCCAGGCCACCGATCATCAGCGGCAGCACCGAGGCGACGAGGCTGCGGAAGAAGAGCAGCGAGAGCAGGAAGAGCAGCGGGAAGGCGAGCATCTCCGCCATCCGCAGGTCTTTCTCGACCTGCTTGTTGACCTGCTCCTGGGCAACTGCGGCGCCACCGACGACGACGCCGGGCTTGGCCGAGAGCTGGTCAGCGATGTCGGCGCCGGCCTTCTGCCATTGCTTGTCGTCGGTCGGCCGCAGCGCGATGGCGAAGTAGGTGGAGCGCCCGTCTTTGGAGACGAAGACGGGGGAGTGGGTGTCGTAGTAGCCGGTGACCGACTTAACGTCGGCGCGACGACGCACGCTGCGCTCGAGCGCCTCGACCCGGGCCCGGGTCGAGGGCGCGGCGACGGGCGCGTTTTCGACCACGGCCAGTACCGCCGGGATCCGCAGCCCGGCGTCGAACAGCCGGTCCTTCGCCTGCACCGTCTCGGTGGCGGGATCGTCGGCGCCGTAGGGGTCGAGGCGGCTCGCGACCGAGCCACCGAGGGCGCCGGCAAGGAGGAAGAAGACGATCGCGAGAAGGCCGATACGGCGGGCGTTGCCGTCGGCGAGGCGAGCGAGGGAGTCGAACATCAGCTGCTCCTTTCGAGGTGGGCGGAGTCGAGGAGCCGGGCCTCCATCCGCTCGCACCAGTCGGCGAACCACTCGTTGAACTCGATTCCCCCCTGCAGCACCATCAGCGAGAAGGGGTCCTTTTCCTGCGCCTCCGGCTCGAAGCCGCGCAGGCGCGCGGCTAGGGCAAGGCGCTGCTTACGCATCGCCTGCAGCGTCTCGACCGCATCCTCGGGCGGCAACACGCCGGCGAAGAACAGCTTCAGCAGCCCTTCTTCGCGCATCTCCGAGGTCTGCGGCGGCTGGCGCAGCCAGTCCTTCAACTCGCCTTCGCCGTCGGCGGTGATCGCGTAGACGGTCCGCTTGCGGTCGCCGCGGGGGGAGTCGATGCCCTCGACCAGCCCAGCCTCCGAGAGCCGTTTCAGCTCCGGATAGATCTGCCCGTAGCTGGCAGCCCAGAAGAATCGGGTCGAGTTGTCGACCGCCGCCTTGATCTCATAGCCCGAGCGCGCCTCGCGGCTGACCATGCCGAGGATCACGTAGGCGGTCGGGCTCAGGTCCACGCGGTCAATATATCGGCCCGATATATCTTTAAGTGTGATCTTCCGCACGCTCTAATTCGGCATTCTCGGATTGAAATCTATATAGGATTCGTGGTATAAAAGTAGGCTTACATATGCCTATGGTTGACACAAAAGAGCTGATGTCTATCTCGGACGCCGGCAAGGCAGGGATTTCAGCGCTGGTCAAGGCGGTCGAGCAGGGCGAGCAGCGTGTGCTGATGCGAAACAGCAAGCCGGTAGCCGCCGTGGTGAGCATCGACGCGCTCGAACGGGCCGAGGAGCTCGAAGAGCGACTTCTGGATGTCTCTCTCGCGCTTACGCGCCTTTTGACTGCCAGCGAACGGCGGCATTCTCTCGATGATGTGCTGGATCGCTTTGGATTCACCCGCGACGAGCTGGAAGAGGATTAGCCGTATGCCGGTGCGGGTTGAGTTGATAGACGACGCTATCGCCGACCTCGCAAAGCACACCGAGAGTGGTAAACGCAAGGCTTTCCTCAAAAAGTTGGTGGAGATTGAGGCGAAGGGTTCGCAGGCGGGTGAGCCACTGGGTCGAGACCTGGTCGGATGGCGGAAAATTACAGTCGGAAATCGGGATTGGCGGATCGTCTTCCGGGTTGACAAAGCCGAGACCGTTGCCACGATCTGTGTGGTTGGGGACCGGGACGATGGCGCTTGCTATGAGGAGGCCAAGAAGCGCGCAAGAGACGTCCAGGATGTGGATGCGGCGAGCCTTGCCGAATCGATGATGGAGTTGTTCGGAAGCCGCAAGGAACGGAAGGCTGCCCAGAGGCGCAGGGCGGCGGAAGCAGCAAAAAACTAAAGGACGAAGATGCCGATCGACCAGAGCAAGATGGGGCAGGTGGTGACCGCCCAGATGGAGGCGCTTGAAGCCGACTACGGCGAGGACTGCCAGATCGGCGACGTTTGCACGATCGTCGAGGTCGTCGGCCCCCACGGTTCGCACGTCCGGGTGCGGACCAGCGACATGCGCCCCCACATGGCTTTGGGCTTGATCCGCATGGCCGAGCACGCGATGCTCGGCAACCTCGGCGGCGCCGAGTAGACCCTCCTAGTTCAGCTCGGCGACGAGCGCGCTGACCACCGCGGGATCGAACTGGGTGTCAGCGCCGGCACGCAGCTCGAGGATGGCCTCGGGCTTCGACATCGCCTTGCGGTAGGAGCGGTCCGAAGTCATCGCGTGGTAGGCGTCGCAGGTGGCGATGATCATCGCCCCGCGGGGGATCTCGTCGCCACGCAGGCCATCGGGATAGCCGCTGCCGTCGACGCGCTCATGGGCGGAGCGGACGAGAGGCGCGACGGGAGCGAGGAAGGGGATGCGTTCCAGCATGCGGGCGCCGATCGCGGTGTGGGTATCCATTCTCTGCCGCTCCTCGGCGCTGAGCGGGCCGGCCTTGCGCAACAGCTCCCCGGGAACGCCGATCTTGCCGACGTCGTGGAGCAGTGCGCCGTAACGGAGGCGGTCAAGCTCGGGGCCGGCGATCCCCATCCGCCTGCCGACGCTCACCGCCAGCTCGGCGACCTCGTTGGCATGGTCGGCGGTGTAGGCGTCCTGCAGCTCGACCGCGTCTGCGAGCACACCGAGCGTGGTGAGGAAGGCGCCCTCGAGCTCGTCGACCAGCTGGCAGCGGTAGATCGCCGAGCCCAGCTGGCCGGCGACGATGTGGGCGAGCAGGAGGTCGTCGTCGGCGAAGGCCCCGGGCGCCTCCTGCTCGAGGTTCATCACGCCCCAGACCGAGCCGGCGACGCGGATCGGCAGCGAGAGCTCCGAGCCGGGATCGGTGCGAGCGTCGCGGCGCAGATAGTCGGAGTCGAGGCGAGTGTCGTTGACCATCGCCGCCTGTCCGCTGCGGGCGACGCGGCCGTTGACGCCATGCTCGACCGGCTGCACCAGGGCGAGGAAGTCGTCGACCTCTTCCGCCAGCGGGCCGGCGCCGGCGACGACTCGCAGCGAGCCGTCGGGGTCGAGCCGCTGAACCACCGCCAGGTAATAGTCGAAGGACTCGTGCAGCTGGCCGACCGCGATCGTCGCCACGTCCTCGATGCTGTGAGCTCGCGCCAGGTTGGTCGAGAGACGGCTGGCGACGACCAGCCGCTCGTCGCGATCCGTAGGTCCGCCCCCGGGGACGGCGATCGGGATTTCGGTGGTGGTCGGCTCCACGTCGAAAACTCATCGGTTTTCCACAGCCCAGCCTTTAGGGCCGACTATCCTCAGCTCTCTATGGGCGAGAGCGCATCCAAAACCGTGGTGATGAAGTTCGGCGGCACCTCCGTCGCCGGCGCCGAGGAGATCAAACGGGCGGCGCGGCGGATCGTCGCCGCCCGCGAGGCCGGCAACCGCGCGGTTGCCGTGCTCTCGGCGCGAGGAAAGACGACCGATGAGCTGGTCGCCCAGGCGCTGGAGATCTCGGACCGCCCCGACTCGCGCGAGATGGACATGCTGCTCTCCACCGGCGAGCGGATCTCCTGCGCGCTCTGCGCGATGGCAATCCACGACATGGGTCACAAGGCGATCTCGCTGACCGGCTCGCAGGCGGGAATCGTCACCGACTCCTCGCACACCAAGGCGCGGATCATCGACGTCCGCGCCGATCGCATCCGCGAGGCCCTCGACGAGGACAGGATCGTCCTGGTCGCCGGCTTCCAAGGGGTCTCGACCGAGACCCTCGACGTAACGACGCTCGGTCGCGGCGGCTCCGACACGACCGCGGTGGCGCTCGCCGCGGCCCTCGACGCCGACGTCTGCGAGATCTACACCGACGTTGCCGGCGTCTTCAGTGCCGACCCGCGCATCGTCCCCGATGCCCGCAAGATCTCGCGCGCCTCCTACGAGGAGACCCTGGAGATGGCGGCCTCGGGTGCCCGCGTCCTGCAGCTGCGCTCGGTCGAGTACGCCCGCAACCACGGCGTCCGCATCCATTGCCGCAGCAGCTTCGAGGACGGCCCCGGTACCCTCGTGGTCAGCGAGGACGAGACCGAGCAGGAGACCGTGGAGCAACCTTTCGTAACAGCCGTGACCCACTCCGACGACGAGGCGCGCGTGACCCTGACCGGCATCCGCGACGAGCCCGGCGTCGCCGGCAAAATCTTCACCGCGCTGGCCGAGGCCGGCATCAACGTTGACGTGATCATCCAGAACGAGCCGGTCCGTCCCGATGAGCTGGCGGATCTCTCCTTCACGATCGACCGCGCCGAGCTGACCACCGCGACCGACACGATCGCCGCTCTCGGCGGGGTAAGTCAGGGCGTGCGCACAGACGACCGGATCGGCAAGGTCTCGATCATCGGCGCCGGGATGCGCTCGCACCCCGGCGTCGCCGCCAAGGTCTTCGAGGTGCTCGGCCGCGAGCGGATCAACATCGAGATGATCTCCACTTCGCCGATCAAGATCTCATGTGTGATCTCCGCCGATCAGGTGGCGGAGGCGGTGCGAGCGCTGCACCAGGCCTTCGAGCTCGGCGCCGACGCGGTGCGCCATGAAGACCCGGCTGGCGCTGAGCACCGCCCGACGATCTCATCATGAGCGGTTACCGCGTTGGGGTGCTGGGCGCCACCGGCGCCGTCGGCTCGACCATCCTCGAGGTGCTCGCAGAGCGGGACTTCCCCGCCGCCGAGGTCGTTCCGTTCGCCTCGGAGCGCTCGGCCGGGCGTGAGATCGCCTGGAACGGCTCGGTGCTCGAGTGCCGGCCGTTGAGCCCGGAGACGATCCAGGGCCTCGACGTCGTGCTCTCCTCGGCCGGCGGCGCGGTCAGTGCCGAGTGGGCGCCGCAGCTGGTCGAGGCCGGAGCGGTCGTCGTCGACAACACCAGCTACTGGCGCATGCACGAGGACGTGCCGCTGGTCGTAGCCGGGGTCAACCCGGAGGCGGCCGACGGCCACAAGGGCATCGTCGCCAACCCCAACTGCACAACGATGGTGGCGATGATGGCGCTGGCGCCGATCCATCGTGCGGTCGGCCTCGAGCGCCTTATCGTCTCCACCTACCAGGCGGTCTCCGGGACCGGTCAGCGGGCGATCGAGGAGCTGCAGGCGCAGTCGCGCGCGGTGTTGGCCGGCGACGACATTCCCGAGCCGAGCATCTACCCGCACCGGATCGCCTTCAACGTCTTGCCCCAGGTCGAGGTCTTCAAGGACGGCGACGACTACACGACCGAGGAGCGCAAGGTGATGGCCGAGACGCGCAAGATCCTCGACATCGGCGAGGAGGTTGCGATCTCAGCCACCTGCGCCCGCGTCCCCGTCGTCAGCGGCCACTCCGAGTCGGTCAACGTGCGCACCCGCGAGGATCTCCCGCCGGACGAGTGCCGCGCCTTGCTGGCCGGCGCCCCAGGCGTGATCGTCGTCGACGATCCTGCCGCCGGCGCCTACCCGATGGCGATCGATGCCGCCGGCCGCGACGAGGTCCTCGTCGGCCGCATCCGCCGCGACCCCGGCCAGGAGCGCACCCTCAACCTCTGGGTGGCCGGCGACAACCTGCGCAAGGGCGCCGCGACCAACGCCGTGCAGGTCGCAGAGTTGCTGATCGAGCGGCAGCTGCTTCCTCCTAGGGCGTAATTTCCCCATCTCATGGGTGAATTTCACCCATGAGATGGGGAAATTACGCCCTATCTTGGTAAGATCGACCCCATGATCGAGAGGTCCCTGCGAACCAAGATCCGGGCGGCGTTGGGAGACACGCCCGTGGTGATGCTCGTGGGGCCTCGTCAGGCGGGAAAGAGCACCCTGGCGTCATCGGCGCTGTTTGAGGGTCCGCCGCCCACGTTCATCAGCTTCGATGATCCGGCCGAGCTCGCCGCTGCACAAGCCGATCCAGGGGGCTTTGTCGCATCTCTAGGCGACCGCGTCGTCCTCGACGAGGCGCAGCGAGCGCCCGAGATCTTCCTGCCAATCAAGGCCTCTGTCGACCGCGATCGTCGGCCGGGGCGCTTTCTCCTGACTGGTTCCGCGAACCCGCTCTTCGTTCCGGTCGTCGCAGACGCCCTCGTCGGCCGCATGGAGGTAATCACCCTCTGGCCGTTTTCCGGTGTCGAGCTAGCCGGTCGCCCAGGTGCTGCAATCTGCGACACGCTCCTGGGCGAGCGTCCACAATTGCCCGAGGGGGCCACGAGCCGAGAGGAGTTGGCTGCGCGGCTGGTCCAAGGCGGATTTCCGGAGGTCGTCAAGCGCCACGACGACGAGCGCCGAAAGGCCTGGTTCGACAGCTACCTGACGACGATCCTCGAGCGCGACGTCCGGGCGGTCGCGGACATCTCGCGCTTGGAGCAACTGCCGGTACTGCTGACCGCGGTCGCCCTGCGGTCGAGGGGTCCCCTGAACAAGAGCGGCTTGAGCCAGGATCTCGCGGTTCCAGTCAGCTCCCTGGATCGCTACCTCGCGCTTTTGGAGCGGGTGTTTGTCGTGCAGCGGCTACGCGCCTGGCACAACCGCCTGCAGCCGCGGCTGGTGAAGTCACCGAAGATGCTGATCGCGGATTCAGGGCTGTTCTGTCACCTCCTGCGCCTCGATGCCTCGCGATTGTTGGCAGAGCCGACCACTCTCGGGCTCGCGCTCGAGTCCTATGTGGGGTCCGAACTGCTCAAGGCGGTGGCCGTCGCGAGGGAGACAACGAAGCTGATGCACTACCGCACGGCCAAGGGAACCGAGATCGACTTCATGCTGGAAGGCGGCGACGGTCGCGTTGCCGCGATTGAGGTGAAGGCATCGCGCTCGGTCGGGGCGGGTGACTTCAGGCGCTTCGAGCGGCTCCGTGAGACCCTGGGGTCCCGCTTCGTGCGCGGTGTCGTCCTCTACACCGGCGAGCGCTCACTTTCTTTCGGCGACCGGCTCGAAGCCTGGCCACTCTCGCTGCTGTGGGGTGGATCGTGAGCATCGGCTTCGGCGACGCGATGCTGCTCTTCGGCGGGTTGCTGACGATCGTCGCAGCGCTCTCCGGCGTAATGAAGGGCACGGTGCTCTCGGCCTCGGTCCTCTCGGTGGCGCTGGGAATCCTGCTCGCGGCAACCGACGTCGTCGAAGTCGACGCGACAAGCGAGTCGATCGTCGAGCTGGTCGAGCTGGCGCTGATCCTCACCCTCTTCTCCGACGGGATGTTCGTCGAGCGCGAGCTGCTGCGGCGCCACTGGAGCCCGGTGGCACGGGCGCTGGTGATCGCGATGCCGATCACGATGGCGCTGCTTGGGCTCGCGGCGAAGGCGCTCTTTCCCGACCTGAGCTGGGCCGAGGCGCTGCTGCTGGCGGCGGTGCTCTCACCAACCGACCCGGTTGTCACCTCTGCCGTGGTCACCTCCCGCCTGGTGCCGCAAGCGGTGAGGCACACGCTCAACCTCGAGTCCGGCCTCAACGATGGTCTGGCATTGCCCTTCGTCCTCTTCTTCCTCGTCCTCGCCGGCCCGGGTGGAGATCCCGGCGGCGAAGCCGCCAAGCTCGTCGGCGAGGCGCTTTTCGGCGCCGCCGTCGGCGCTGGCCTCGGCACCCTCGCCGGGCGGTTGCACCATCGCCTGCCGGGCGGGGGCCTGACCCAGCGCTACGAGGGGATCTACGCGGTCGGCTTCGCCCTTGTCGCCTTTGGCTTCTCCGAAGTGACGATTGGCAACGGCCTGATCGCCGCCTTCGTCTGCGGGATCGCGATGGCGGCGACAGAGCGCGACGTGCCCGAGGGCTTCGTCGAGTTTGCCGAGAACGCCAGCGCAATCCTGCAGGTGCTGACCTTCTTCGTCTTCGGCGCCCTGATCGTCGCCACCGGCTTCCACCACAGCATCCCGCCGCTGGCGATCTTCGTCATCTTCGCCCTGCTGGTCGCCCGCCCGGTCGCGGTGATGCTCTCCTTCCTGAAAACGGGAATCCCCAGACCCCAGAAGCTCTTCATGGCCTGGTTCGGCCCCAAGGGCGTTGCCTCGATGCTCTTTGCCCTCTTCGTCCTCAAGTCGAACGTCGGCAACGCCTCCCTGATCTTCGACATCGCCTCGATCGCAATCATCGCCTCGATCGTCGCCCACGGCCTAACCGACACCGTAGGCGCCCAATGGATGGCCCGCCGAGTCGGCCTCGGCCAGCAGCCCGACTAATCGATTCGTCCGGCCCACTTCCGCGCGCCACACGTAACGTTTTGTCCGCTAGCCTCTTGTGTATGGAGAAGTGGGAGCAAGCCAGAATCGATCGTCTAGAGGATCGCGTTTTCCAGCTTGAATGCAAGAACTGGGAACGCTCAACCCGCGTCTTTCAGCTCGTCATGTACGGACTAACGGCAGCCTTCGTCATTCTGGCTTTTGTCTTTGTGGCAGTCCACGCCTCGCACCCAGCTCACTGAGCTCACGGCAGGATCTCCCCTGACGCGCTCATCCCACACCACGAAGTTTGAAAAAATCAGGCGGGAACCGCAGCAAGCCGCTCTTCGACCCACTTGGTCGAGGCGATGTGCTTGCTCATCCCCAGCTGCTTGGGCTCGGCGCCGAGCGCCAGGCCGACCAGCTGGGGCAGGTGCAGGACCGCGAGGCCGAGGTCGCGGTTGACCACCTTGGCCGCCTCGGGCTGCTGCATGTCGAGGTTGAGGTGGCAGAGCGGGCAGGGGGTGACGAGGCAGTCGGCGCCGGCGTCGATCGCGTCGCCGACGTGGGTGCCGGCCTGGCGCAGCGAGGTATCGCGGTTCATCGTGATCACCGGGAAGCCGCAGCACTTGCGGGCGCCGTCGTACTCGACGACCTGTCCCCCGAGAGCCTCGATCACCTTCTCCAGGTAGATGTCGCGGTCCGGGAACTCGTCGTAGCCGAGCCGCTCCTTCGGACGCACCACGTAGCAGCCGTAGAAGGGACCGACCCGGAGTCCCGAGAGCGGCCGCTTGACCTGCTCGGCAAGGCGGTCGAGGCCGTAGTCCTCGACCAGCAGCCAGAGGAAGTTCTTGTTGGTGAAGCCGTCTTTGCCCTTCTCGTAGGCGAGGCCCTGGCCGCTCAGCACCTCGTTGATGTGAGCGCGGTAGGAGGAGTCGGCGTCGAGGCGCTGCTGGCACTCGGACTGGGCGCCCTGGCAGGTGGAGCAGATGTTCATCATCGAGAGCCCGGTCTGCTGGGCGAGGGCGAAGGTGCGGGCGTTGAGCGTGTCGGCGAGCTCCTGGTTGTGCTCGGCGATCACGCCGGCGCCGCAGCAGTTGGCGCGGTCGAGTTCGAGCAGCTCGATGCCGAGCTTCTCGGCGACGATCGCCATCGAGCCATGCAGCTCGGGGGTGAAGCCGCGCGAGACGCAGCCGGGCCAGTAGGCGACCTTGATTTGGCCGTCGCTCATGACTCCTCGCTCTCTGCGGCCGTGGCCGCCTCCGCCGTGATCGCCTCTTCCGTCATCTCATCGGGCTCCGGTTCAACGAAGTCCTCGTCCTCGCCCTTGATGTAGAGGTTGAATTCCTCGCGATGCTCCTCGGCGTGCTTGTAGATCGCCTTGACGTCGTCCTGGGCGCCACCGGGCAGCTTGTGATGCGGCGCGATCCACTTGCTGCGGACCTTGCCGGTCTTGATTGTGCGGAAGATCGTCGGCAGCGCGCCGAGGACTTCTTTGATCGCCCGCTTACTCGGTTTCAGCTTGCCCTTGATGCCGAAGGCGAATGACTCTTTCGGCAGTGCCACCTCGTCGAGCGTCCCCTTCTTCTCGATGATCTGGGCGAAGGCGAGCTCGTGGTGGTGACCGCTGTTGGGATCCTCGATCCCCTCCTCGCCGGCTTTGCGGCGCAGGCGCATAATCTGGTCCATCGGCGCCACGCCCTTGGGGCAGGCGTCGATGCAGCTGAAGCAGTGGGTGCAGTCGTAGATCCCGTGCGGGTCCTCGGCCAGGTCGTGGAGGCGCTCCTTGGTCTCGGCGTCGCGCGGGTCGCCGACGAAGCGGTAGGCCTTGGCCAGCGCCGCCGGGCCGATGAAGTCGGGGTCGGCTTCCATCGAGAGGCAGGAGGAGACGCAGGCGCCGCACTGGATGCAGGCCATCGACTGGGTGATGTCGATCATCGACTCGGGCTCGACCACGTACTCGCGCTCGGGCGCCTCGCCGTGCGGCAGTAGCCATGGCGTGACCCGGCGAATCTTCTTCCAGTGGGTCGACTCCATGTCGGTGACCAGATCCTTGACGACTGGCATATTTCCCATCGGCTCGATCACGATCGGGGGTGTGTCGCCATTGGCGCTGGGACTGACGCTGGCCTTCTTCTCGGCCAGCTCCTGCGCCTCGCCGACCTGGGTCTTGCAGCCGAGGCCGGACTGGCCGTTGATCTTCATCCCGCAGGAGCCGCAGATCGCGGCGCGACAGGAGCAGCGGACCGAGAGCGAGCCGTCGTCGCGGTCCTTGGCCTGCAGCAGACCGTCGAGGACGGAGAGCGAGGGGTCGAGCTCGACTTTGAACTCCTCCCAGTAAGGACCCTCGCCACTCTCAGGCTGGAACCGGCGGACTTTCAAGGTGTAGGTGGCCATCAGTAAGTCCTCTCTTGCGGCTCCCACTTGGTAATGGTCACCTCTGAGTATGAGATCTCCGGCCCGTCGTCATTGAGCTGGAGGTCGATGTGCTTGAGCCACTCCTCGTCGTTGCGCTCGGGGAAGTCGGTCCTGTACTGGGCGCCGCGGCTCTCCTTGCGCTCCAGCGCGGCGACGCAGGTGCACTCGGCGTTGTCGATCATGTAGCCAAGCTCGATCGCGCCGAGGATGTCCTGGTTGAAGATGCTGCCCTTGTCGTCGATGTAGGCGGTCTCAGCCTCCTCCTTGAGGCGCCGCACGGTCTCCAGCGCCCGCTGAATGCCGGCCTCGTCGCGGAAGACCGAGACGTCTTTGTCCATCGCCGTGCCGAGGTCGAGCTTGATCTCGGAGATGCGCCTGCCCGAGCCCTTCTCGCGGGCGGAGATCGCGTCGATCGTCGCCTGCTCGGCCTCGAGCACCGCTTTCGAAGGCCTTGAGCCCTCGATCCGCTTGGCGCGGGCGGCCGCGTCGGCGCCGGAGCGGCGGCCGAAGATCAGCGTGTCGAGCAATGAGTTGGCGCCGAGCCGGTTGCCGCCATGGACGGAGACGCAGGCGGTCTCGCCGGCCGAGTAGAGGCCCGGGATGTCGGTGCGCCCGTCGACGTCGGTCTTGACCCCGCCCATCGTGTAGTGGTTGCCGGGCTTGATGTGGATCGGTTCCTTGGTGATGTCGACGCCGGCAAAGTCCTTGCCGACCAGGACAATCTCGCGCAGCGCCTCGTGCACGCGCTTTTTCGGCACCACCGTGATGTCGAGGGCGACGGTGCCGTCGGGGAAGCCGCGGCCCTCGTTGATCTCGGTCTGCTCGGCGCGGGAGACGACGTCGCGCGAGGCCAGCTCCATCTTG
>Ga0068863_100000134_pt1 | contig 78372 bp, 71 predicted proteins | sample KBSSwiS62_FD_66596 | JGI IMG/M metagenome (GOLD analysis project Ga0068863, IMG submission 66596) | Switchgrass rhizosphere microbial communities from Kellogg Biological Station, Michigan, USA - KBS Switchgrass S6-2 | ecosystem: Host-associated > Plants > Roots > Rhizosphere > Soil ... | reverse complement strand
GCCGCCGCCGCCGGTCTCGAAATTCTGCAGAAGGGCGGGAACGCCTTTGATGCCGCAGTGGCCACGGCAGCGGTGCTCAACCTCGTCGAGCCGGGCAGCGCGGGCAACACATCAAAGCCGTGGTATCGAGTGGTGATGGGGGTTTGCCAGGTAGGCTGCTCACGGGCGAGATCTGGCGGCGCTTGGGCCGCGCTCGCCCGCCTACTGGCACTTGTTGGTGATCTCCAAATCATACGCCGGGGAGCTCTGCGGCCGGATCGACACTGTGATCCGCCGATACGCGGCCCGGTTTACCCCGAATCCGCGGTTCGAGTGGTCCTTCCTGACTGCCGCCTCGATCCCGCAGTTGCTACCCGTGCTCGATTGCCGGCATGAGCCAGCACCTCTCGCCGTACCCATCGTCATCATTTCTGAGGCCGTCGCAGACGGTCTGGGAATATTTGAGGACGTCGTCCCGGTTCAACGATCTGATCGCAGTATCACGCATGTGCCTTCTCGCGCTCGTCGATGGATTGCCAGATCATGGCGGCAACCAATGCTAAATGGCTGAGAACAATGAACGATGCAGTTTCCACCGTGAAGTCACGGAACATCCTCGTGCTGGGCGCTGGCGAATTGGGTATGCCGGTCTTACGCAACCTGGCGCGTCGCGCGAAGAAGATCGACGGAGCCAAGATCAGCGTGTTGCTGCGCGCCAGGGCCGTCGAGTCCGACGCGCCGGCCAAACAGCGCGATATCGCCGAAATCCGCGATTTGGGTATCGAGATCGTCATGGGCGATCTGGTGAACGAGTCGATCGACGAACTGGCATCTATGTTCTCGCGCTATGACACGGTGATCGGCTGCGCGGGCTATGCGGCCGGAATAGAAACACCGATGAAGCTCGCCAAGGCGGCATTGCAGTCCGGGATCCCGCGCTACTTCCCGTGGCAGTTTGGCGTCGATTTTGAAGCGATCGGGCGCGGCGGTCCGCAGGAAATTTTCGACGCGCAGCTCGACGTGCGCGAGCTCCTGCGCGCACAGCGCAAAACCGAGTGGGTCATTATCTCCACCGGCATGTTCATGAGCTATCTGTTCGAGCCGGAATTCGGCGTCGTCGATTTGGAGAACAGCGCGGTCCAAGCCCTTGGCAGCCTTGATACTGCTGTGACGCTGACGACGCCCGAGGACATTGGGGTGCTGACCGCGGAAATAGTGTTCTTCGAGCCGAAAATCCGTAACGAGGTCGTCTTCCTCGCTGGCGACACCGTCACCTATAGGGAGGTGGCCGACAAGCTCGAGGCGGCTCTGAACCGTCCCTTCAGCCGGGCCGAATGGACCGTGCCCTTCCTGATGGAAGAACTCGCAAATGATCCACAGAACATGATGCGCAAATATCGCGCAGCTTTCGCTCGAGGGCGGGGAGTCGCTTGGGACAAGATGGGGACCTTCAACCAGCGCAATGCCATCCGGGTGACCGACCTGACTGCGTGGATCGGCGCAAACCTCGCCTCGGTCTGTAGCAAGTAGCCGCTTCAGCAACAGCACGATGAGCCGGGCCTACGATCATTATGGCCCGTTCGGCAGAGGTGTTCCGATGCCCCTCGAGATCGAGGGAGAACGCGCCGCGGGCCTGATCTTCAGCGTCCAGAGATAACGGCGCGGGATAGTCGGCGGAGGGCTGAGCGGTGGATATTCCCAGGCCTGTAGGTCGCGGGGCCACCCTTGACCGCTGATTCAAACGTGCCATCGCTGCGGACAGGCGAACGCAAACAGGATCTGATCGCGTGAAATGCGGGTGAGCTCGGTGTTGTCCACGGGAAAGTTGCGGGTGCCGAAGAAGAAGTAGTGAGTGGTTTGCTCATCCTGCGGAGTCATAAGATGACAACCGTAGCCCGCGAGCGGTTGTTCGGCCCCAAGAGGCCGGCAGGCAAAGCCAATCAGCATGTTGGCGGCCGGGGGCCAGGTTGCCTCCAGTTGCATATCGCATTGTGCGCCTGTGGGCACAAAGGGCGCGAATGCCGGGGAAGTGTGGAGGTTCTCCCACTTCGGCAATGATGCTCGCTCGAGGATGCCGTCCCACGCAGTCCGTTGTTGGTGCTCCTGCCCTACGGAATCAGCAGTCACATGCGATAGAGAGAGGGAAGGGTAGTAATTCATGAGGGAACACTCCGCTCACGGACCGAGCTCGTGCGTCGAGTGCGTACGAGAATGCGGAGCGCTTGCTCGGCCTGCGTTGACAGCCTTCATCGCCCGGAATAGGGTACAGAAGCACTGCTAAATGATACTGCTATGAGGGCGCAGCGATTTGGAATAGAGCACGTGTGTTGCTGTTACCCGGTGCACTGATGATCGCGGGTGTGGGGCTGTGCCTGCTGCTACCATCCTAGAAGCTACCGCGGTCTTGCGCGTCAGTGGCTCCTGGTCCGTCTGTCTGGGACCGGAAGGCGTCTTTCAGCGCTTTGCGCGGCGCCAGACCCGCAATAGGGAACAGGAGTATCGGCTCGGCATGCTCGCAAGCTGCGTGGGCGCTCGCGCCATGTCTTCGTTGGACAAGCGCGGCATTCGGCACCAGGTGATCCGCGTTGTCGTTCGACGCGGGCATGAGGCGAGGGTTGCTATTCGAGTCTGCATCGAATGTGAGATCGATGATCGCACGGCACAGGAGTGTGTGACGCGATCGGTCCAGAGTGACCCGATGTTTGGCCTGCTGACCCAAACAGATCGCGTCGATTGGCTATTTGAAACTCACTCGAGTATCGCCATCCGGATTTCCTGAGGCGCTGGGAGCCCGAGTCTGCTTGAGGCCCTTGGCGCGGCGGCGATAGGCGTTGAGAATGGTTTCGGCGGAGCCGTTGGACTGAGTCGAAGTCAGCTAGCGGCAGAGCTGCAGAAGATCGCTGCCGATGGCTACGCGGTAGACAACGAAGAGTTCGAAGAGGAATGCGCTCCATTGCAGTCCCGTCGCGCCGTCCGGGCCACAGCAAGGCCGCAGTTGCTGCGATTGCCATCTCCGCGCCGGCATCGCGTTTGGAAGCGGAAGTGCTGTCCCAGGCACGGGCTGCGCTGATCAACTGCGCTGAGCGCATCGAACGCGAAATGTTTACCGAGAGTCGCGTGTTTCCGCAGAAGGGGCGAGTCATCGTGGACATCCTTAAGCAGACGCGCACTGTTTTCACCAACATCCGCGACGTGTTGACCGAAGTCGGCGCGGGGCTCGAGCACGTGGTCGACGTGCACGCCTATTTGACAGACATGTCCGAGTACGAGGGCTTCAACGAAGCTTACTCGGAACTCTTCGGGTTTGATGGGCCGCCGCGTACTACTGTTGGAGTCAAGGAGTTGCCTCATCCGCACCAACATCTGATGGTTCGGGCGGCCTGTGTCGCGGTCACCGCGTTAACAACCCCACCGGGTACGACTCGATGGCAAGCGGCGGCCCTGTGAAAGTCTTCCTGGATTACACGCAAGAAGAGCTCGATCGCGCGTACGACCAATTCAGGTGGGCTGACAATGCGGCGGCGGTCATCCGGCGCTATGGGCAGGATAGTGCGCGGGTGCGCAAGACGACGCCACCCAGGACCGAGGCGTATGGTAAGAGCAGCGCAGAGATTCTGGATGTGTTTGCCCCGCCAGACGCCCGAAACGCGCCGGTTTTTGTGTTCTTTCACGGTGGCGCCTGGCGCATGCTGTCGAAGGATGATGCCAGTGCAGCCGCTGGCCCGTTTGTTGAGAACGGATGTATTTATGTAGCTGTCAACTTCGCCAACATTCCGGAAGTGCGACTGCCTGCCATGGTCGAGCAATGCCGGTCGGCTGTTCTATGGCTGGTCCGCAATCTGGAGCGCTTCGGAGGCAATCCGGGCGAAATTACTCTGGGCGGCCATTCCTCCGGCGCGCATTTGTGCAGTGTCGTCCTGGCAACGGACTGGTCGCGTTATCAGCAGCCGTTTGGATTTTTGAAGGGCGGCGTGCTCCTCAGCGGCATGTACGATCTGCATCCAGTCGTTCTGAGCAGTCGCCGGGAGTACCTCGAGCTGAATGGGGCGGAGGTTGCGGCGCTGAGCCCGGCAAGGTTTCCCAGCGCAACCCCGTGCCCCGTTCTGGTGGCCTGGGGTGAAGCGGAAAGCCCCGAGTTCGAGCGCCAGTCACGCGAGTACGCGATCGCTCTCGAGCGCCAGGGAAGGCTCCACGGACAGGTAGTGCTGGAGACGATGAATCACTTCCAGATCGTCGAGCAGTTGTATAGCGACCGGACGCCGCTCATGCAGCGCATCCTCGGCATGATGCTTGGCGGTCATGTTGGCCGCACCTGCGGCCGTCCAGGAGAAGTCCAGGGCTGAACGCAGCAGCGGTCTGACCAACTTGTCTCTCGACTGACCTTTCAGGATGCTGGCAATGTCAGTTCCTTGAGCGGTTTTGCGGCGTCGGCGAGGAGTTCGGGGTCGATCTCGGCACGGGTCTCCACGAGCTTCTTCCCCTGGACATAGTCCTTCACCGCATTGACGCAATCGAGCGCGATCACGTGGCCGTTCTTGAGGTAGACGACCGAGAAGCTCCGCGTCGCGCTGTCACCCCTGAGCACTGTCCGGTCGAAGCCGATCGACAGCCCCACCGTCTGGAGCTTGAGGGCGTACTGGTTCGACCAGAACCAGGGTGCGGCCGTGTAGGGCTCCAGGTTGGCGGTGATCGCCTTGGCGGCGGTGGTTGCCTGATCATTGGCGTTCTGAACCGACTCGAGCCGGATCGTCGCACCATCGGCAAAGCCGTTTGCATGCGCGGCGCAGTCGCCGATCGCGTAGACGTCGGGAAGGCTGGTGCGGCAGAACTCGTCGACAGTAACGCCGTTGCTGCCCTGCGCACCCGCCGCGATTAGCGGTTCGACCGCGGGGATGATGCCGATGCCGACGATCACCATGTCGGCGGTCACGATCTCGCCGCCTGCAAGCCGCACGCCGGTGACGCGCCCGTCCTTTTCCTCGATGCATTCAACCCGGACGCTGGTGCGCAGATCAACGCCGTGCGCGCGGTGCTCCGCCTCGTAGAAGCGCGAGAGCTCGGGGCCGGCGACGCGGGCGAGTACGCGGTCGAGCGCCTCTAGGAGCACAACCCTCTTGCCGAACTTCCTAAGAACGGCTGCGGCCTCCAACCCGATATAGCCGCCCCCGATGATGACGACTTGGGTGACGGCGGGAAGCTCGTCCATCATCTTAAGCACGTCGGCGCGGGTGCGGACGGCATGCACGCCCTTCAGGTCGTGGCCCGAGCAGGTTAGCTTGCGCGGGGTCCCGCCCGTCGCCCAGATGAGCGCGCCATAGTCGAGGCGGCCGCCGTTGGCAAAGCTCAGGCGCTTGGCCTTGGCGTCAACGGCAGTAACCTCGGTGCTGAGCAGCATGTCGACGTGGCGTTCGGCCCAGAAGGCGGCCGGGCGGATGAGGATGCGTTCGAACGTCTTGTCGCCGGCGAAATATTCCTTGGAGAGCGGTGGGCGCTCGTAGGGAAGCTCGGGCTCGTTGCCGATGACTGCGATCGAGCCGACAAAGCCCAGCTGGCGCAGCGCAATCGCCGCCTGCGCACCGCCATGACCGGCGCCCACGATGACGACGTCCCGCTTGTCCATACCCGCCGTATCTTCAGTCACCCGGAGCGATCCGGACGATCAGCTCGCCCAGTGCGTCGGTCAGAATCAACTGGCACGACAAGCGGGAGTCCGCGCGGCGGTGGTCCGAACTGTCGAGCAGGCTATTCTCGTCGTCGCTGCCCGGCACCCGCGCCTCGGTGGGGCCGTGCTCAACGTAAACATGGCAGGTAGCGCACGAGCAGCAACCGCCGCACAGCGCCAGAACCTCATCGAAGCCAGCGTTGCGGAGATTCTCCATCACCGACAGACCCGAACTCGCCTCGACCTCCTTCTCGGCACCAGAACGGCCTATAACAATCAGCTTCGGCATATTGGGTCACCAGTTGACCGAGATGTATTGCGTTTCCAGGTATTCCAGCACGCCGTCGTGCCCGCCCTCGCGGCCAAGGCCGCTTTGTTTCACACCACCGAACGGAGCAGCCGGATCCGACACCAGCCCTCTGTTCAGGCCGACCATGCCCGCCTCGAGGCGCTCCGCCACGCGAAGCCCGCGGCTCAGATCCTGCGTGTAAATATAGGATGCGAGGCCGTAGGGACTGAGATTGGCCTGCTCGATCACCTCATCTTCAGAGATGAAGCTCTGGATAGCCGCGACCGGTCCGAAGATTTCGCGGCTGACGAGGTCGGCATCGGCGGGAACTTCGGTCAGGACCGTGGGCGGGTAGAAATAGCCAACACCGTTGGTCCGCTCACCGCCCGTCAGCAGCCTTGCTCCCTTGCTGCGCGCGTCGAGCACCAGAGCATGCACCTTGTCACGCGCCTCGGCACTGACCAACGGGCCCACGGCGACGCCCTTGTCCAGCCCGTTGCCCATTTTCAAACTCGCCATCTCGGCAGCAAACTTGGCGCTGAACTCCTCACTGACTGAGCGGTGGACATAGAAGCGGTTCGCCGCCGTGCAAGCCTCGCCCATGTTGCGCATCTTGGCGATCATCGCGCCGGCGACGGCCGCATTGATGTTGGCATCCTCGAAGACGATGAAGGGCGCATTGCCGCCAAGCTCCATCGCCGGTCGCACAACATTTTCGGCGGCCGCCTTCAGCAGGGTACGACCGACCTCGGTCGACCCGGTGAAGGAAATCACGCGCACCCGCTCATCTGCGAGCATCGCCGAGACGACGCTGCCCGACGCGCGCGATGGAACGAGATTGACGACACCCGGCGGCACGCCCGCCTCTTCAAGAATTGGCACGAGCGCTAGAAGCGTGAGCGGGGTTGCCGATGCTGGCTTGATCACCACCGTGCAACCGGCCGCCAGCGCGGGCCCGATCTTGCGGGTCGCCATCGCCGCCGGGAAGTTCCATGGGGTAACCAGCAGCGCTACGCCGGCGGGCTTGTGATTGACGAGTATGCGAGCCCCGGAGCTTGGAGCCGTCGACATCTGACCGATGATGCGAACAGCTTCCTCGGCATTCCAGCGGAAGAATTCGGCCGCGTAGGCGACTTCGCCTCGTGCGTCCGCGAGGCTCTTGCCATTCTCCATTGTGATAATGCGGGCCAGGCGTTCGCCGTCGCGGACCATCAGCTCATAGGCCTTGCGCAGAATTTCGCCGCGGACGCGGGGCGGCGTTGCGGCCCACTTTGCAAACGCCTCCTGCGCCGCCGCTACGGCGCTGATGCAGTCGTCGACGGTAGCGCTGGAAACCGAGACGATGACCTGCTCGGTCGCGGGATTCTCGACGTCGAAGCGCCCCTCGTCTGCGGCGTTTCTCCAGCGCCCACCGATCCAGAGTCCCGTGTTGAGCTCCTCGAAACTCGTTTCCGGCATGGCAGCTCCTAACTCGACTTGGAGCGACGGACGCTCTCGACGATCCGCGAACCCTCGAGGATCTCGCTATTCCCAGGGTGGCTCTGCTGCGCGCCGAATCGCGCGCCTCCCTCGGCCTTCATGGTTGCCCGGTACCTGTGGAGCAGGGGCTCGGTGTAGCCGTTGGGCTGGTCGACGCCCTCGAAGACCAGCGCCCGGGCGGCCTGGAAGGCGAGACTCTGGTCGCGGCGGCCGGCCATCGGCCGGTAGGCGGGATCGCCGGCGTTCTGCTGGTCGACCTTGAGCGCCATGCGGTCAAGGGAGGCATCGACCTCCTCAGGCGTTGCCACGCCGTGCAGCAACCAGTTGGCAATATGCTGGGAGGAGATGCGCAGAGTCGCGCGGTCCTCCATCAGGCCCACGTCGAAGATGTCCGGCACCTTGGAGCAGCCGACGCCCTGGTCCACCCAGCGCACGACGTAGCCGAGGATCCCCTGGGCGTTGTTGTCCAGCTCCTGGCGCACTTCCTCGGAACTGAAGTTGCGGCCGACGACAATCGGCACGCTGAGCAGCTTTTCGAGCGGGGCGACAGCCTCTGCCTTACGCTCGGCCTGACGGGCGAAGACGTCGAGGCGGTGATAGTGGGTGGCATGCAGGGTCGCCGCTGTAGGGCTGGGCACCCAGGCGGTGGTCGCGCCGGCGCGCGGATGAGCAATCTTCTGCTCGAGCATGTCGGCCATCTTGTCGGGCATGGCCCACATGCCCTTGCCGATCTGCGCCTTGCCGGAGAGTCCGCAGGCGAGGCCGATCTGGACGTTGCGGTCCTCGTAGGCCTTGATCCAGTCGGCGGTCTTCATCTCGCCCTTGCGAATCATCGGGCCGGCCCGCATCGAAGTGTGGATCTCGTCCCCGGTGCGGTCCAGGAAGCCGGTGTTGATGAAGACGATCCGGTCTTTCACCGCCGCGATCGTCGCGGCGAGGTTGGCGCTGGTCCGCCGCTCCTCGTCCATCACGCCGATCTTGATCGTGTGGCGCTCCAGGCCCAGGAGGTCCTCGATCGCGTCGAACAGCCGGTTCGAGAAGGCAGCCTCTTCGGGACCGTGCATTTTCGGCTTGACGATGTAGATGGAGCCTGCGCGACTGTTGCGGTAGCGGCCGAGTCCCCTCAGGTCATGCATGCCGATCAGGCTAGTGACGATCCCGTCGAGAATGCCCTCCGGCGCCTCGCGCCCGTCCGCCAGTTTCACCGCCGGCGTGGACATCAAGTGGCCGACGTTGCGCACGAAGAGCAGGCTGCGGCCGGGCAGGGTGAGTTCGCCACCGCCAGGGGACTCATAGACGCGGTCGGCTTCCAATGTGCGGGTAATGGTTCGGCCGCCCTTGTCGAAGGAGGCCTCCAGGTCGCCACGCATCAGGCCCAGCCAGTTGGCGTAAGCCTCGACCTTGTCCTCGGCGTCGACGGCAACGATTGAATCCTCCAGGTCGACGATGGTGGAGAGCGCCGATTCCAGGATCACGTCGGCCATCCCGGCCGGGTCGTCACGGCCAACCGGATGGTTGCGATCGATGACGACCTCAATGTGTAGGCCGTTGTGTCGGAAGAGCAGGGACTGGCCGCGTCGGCCGACAAACTGGGCCGGATCCTTCAGCGCCGGAGCGCCACCCTTGCAGTCCGCCCACTTGCCGGCCGCAAGCGGAACGGCGTCGTCGAGGAATGCCTTGGCCCAAGCGATCACTCGGGCGCCGCGCACCGGGTCATAGTCGGGGGCGGCCGTCTGGCCGGGAATAGCATCGGTGCCGTAGAGGGCATCATAGAGGCTGCCCCACCGGGCGTTGGCCGCGTTCAGCGCGAACCGGGCATTGCGCACCGGAACCACCAACTGCGGGCCGGCGAGGCAGGCAACCTCGTCGTCGACGCGGGTGGGCGCCACCACAAAGGGCGCGGGCTCGGGGACCAGGTAGCCAATCTCACGCAGGAAGCCCCGGTACTCGGCCTGGTGGATCGGCTGGCCGGAGCGGGCCTGATGCCAGCCGTCGATCTTGGCCTGCATCTGCTCGCGACGCGAAAGCAGGGCCGCGTTCTCCGGTTCGAACTTCGCATAGATTTCCGCCAGGCCGACCCAGAAGGCGGCCGGCTCGATGCCGGTCCCCGGCAAGGCGCGCTCCTCGATAAAGCGGACTAACGGCGCCGCGATCTTCAGATTCGCCTTTGCGATCATCTGCGCTGCCTCAACCGGTTCATTCCGCCTGCGCCGCGAGGGAAGGCCAGTCGGTGTAGCCCTTGGGGCCCGGCGAGTAGAAAACGCCGGGATCGGCGCTCGCCAGAGGCGCGCCCTTGGCGAAGCGCTTCGGCAGGTCGGGATTGGCGATGAACAGCTTGCCGTACACGATGAAATCCGCCAGTCCAGAGCTCAGAGCTGCGTTACCCGATTCCCGGGTGAAGCCCCCGCAGGCAGCAAAAGTGCCTGGATAGAGGGGCCGAAGCAGTTCGAAAGTTCCGGGCAGGGCGGTCTGCAGCACGTGCAGGTAAGCGAGATTCTTGCCAGCGATCGCCCGGACGAGCGTCGTATAGGTCTCTTTGGGATCCTCATCCTTGATGTCGTTGAAGGGCATGGCGGGGGCAATCTTGATGCCGACTCGTGCAGGGGTCCCCGCCGCCGCAATCATTGCGTCCAGGACATCGAGAACGAAGCGGATGCGCTTGTGCACGGAGCCGCCGTACGCGTCGGTACGCAGGTTGGTGTTCGAGGATAGAAACTGCATGGGCAGATAGCCGGAGGCCGCATGGAGCTCGACGCCTTGGAAGCCGGCATCGAGCGCGTTGCGCGTGGCTCTTCCGTATTCCTCTATGACGGTCGCGATCTCCGCGGCAGAGAGGGCCTCGGGCATTGGCAGGTCTTGCATGCCAGCTCCATCGGTCCAAATCTGCCCCGCCGCCTTGACCGCCGAAGGCGCCACCAACGGCTTGCCGGTGTAACGATTGAGACCATGCCCGATCCGACCCACGTGCATGAGCTGCATGAACATGCGCCCCCCGTGGGATCGCACCGCTTCCGTGATTTTCTTCCAGGCGGTGACCTGCTCCTCAGTCTCGACCGCGGGCGTGCGTGCGTAGCCCAGACCGCCGGCGCAGGGGGCCGTGCCCTCGGTGATGATCAATCCGGCACTTGCCCGCTGGGAGTAGTACTCGATGGCGATCTCGGAGGGAACGCCACCCGGCAACATGCGACTGCGCGTCATCGGAGACATGATGATCCGGTTGGGCACATCGAGTGTGCCGATCCTCCCGGGAGTAAACAGATCCACCGTTGCCACTTCGACCTCCTGCGGCTCGATCAGGTTGAAGAGAATATCGAAATTATTAAGCCTGAGGGTAGCACGCCGCTAAGATACCTTCAAAGACCAAATTCGTCGATAAAAAGCAACTTAGGCAAGTAAAATCGGCAAATTGAAACCGTGGGCGAATCGGCCGGAATAGGGCTTCATGGCTGACAAAGCGACTATTGCGCCCGACGCCGCAAGGGGCGCAGACATCTCCGCCGAGAAGCGACAACCCACACTGAGCTGACCTTGAAAGAGACTATGTGGGTTGGACGGTCGCTGCCGTTAGGATTGACGGCTTGACCGCTTGAACTGCTACCTGCGATCGGTGCTGCGGTCTCTCGGTGCGCAGTCACAAATCGGGTGTTGATTCAGCGTGCGCAGATCGCAAGCGTCGGCGCTCTGACAGGAGCTACTCCTTGGTCAGGGATGCCTTCGCCGCCATGGAGCCCGCTATTCTGTCAAAGGTCTGTCCGTAGTGGTGCTCGAGAAGCTTCATCGCCCGTTCTCCCTCGCCTCTGGTGCACGCCTCGACGATCGCCCGGTGCTCAGCCAACTCATCCCGCTCCGAGAGCTCATGGGCCGTGAGCAGTCTATAGCGTTCGTGTGCATCGAAAAGCCGCTCGCTGATTCGGATGATCCACCGAGAACCACAGCCACTGATGAGAGCCAAGTGAAAAGCGCGGTGCAGCTTCTCCCATTCCATGTCCGCCTGGCTGCTGCCGCCCCGGCGGGATTTGGACAGCCGGTGCAGCGCCAGGATCAGGTTCTCCTCCCAATCCGTTGCATTCCGCTTGATGGATTCCGTGATAGCGATGCCGTCAATCCAGATGCGGGCCTTGACCAGTTCCGACAGATCAGCTGCGCTGACCGGCGCAACCCGAAAGCCTTTCTGCTCCTCCAGGCTGACGAACCCTTCCACCAGGAGCCGGTTCAGGGCCTCCCGAATCGGGCTGCTGGTGGTATGAAATCGGCGGCGCAACGCCTCGGCACGCAGCTTCTCGCCCGGCCGAAGCCGTCCCTGGAGCACGTCGGTCCGCAGTTGCTGGTAGACGGAGCCGGTCAATGTTGAATTCTGTTGATTCTTCGGCAGACTCGGCGGCTGCGCCTCAGCGTTGCCATGAATGAAAAGCAGATCGTCTGGGGCGGCGGGGACAACCGCCGCCGCTGGCGCAGATGACGTGGAACGGCTCTCCGGGGTCGAACGCATCTCGGGCGGGGATCGCTTGGTCACTGCCGCGACCCGGCGGGGCTGCTTTTTTCGGGTTTTCATCCGGCGTATTTTGGGTCACGGCAGCCGTTCCGCCAAGGCCAGGTGTCGCCACCCTCGGCTTCTCGGAACGCGAGCGCGCTGACGGCCGCAATTCTGCCATGCCTGACAGGTCAGCCGCCGATCGAGGCGAGATGCGGGGTTGCGCCGCTGTTGCCATCGTGCAGACGGTGCGATGGTGCCTTGTGCGCAGTGAGCGCGACGATCCGCTCGACCAGTTCGTCGATCTGCGCATCGGCCTGGAGGAGCGGACGCAGGTCCAGCCCGCCGTCACCGAACAGGCACAGGTGCAGCTTGCCCTCGGCCGACAGGCGGAGCCGATTACAGGTGGCGCAGAAGTCCTGCGCATAGGGGGCGATGATGCCGATCCGCCCCTCCGCGTCGGAGTGGGCGAATTCCACCGCCGGGCCGGCTCCCGGCGCACGCGGCAAGCGTGTCCAGCCCCCCCGCAGCAGCGCGTCGATCACAGTCTGACCGGGTACATGACGGGCCTGGAAGAAAGGCGCGTTGTCATTCGTGCGCATCACCTCGATGAAACGCAGCGACAGGTCTCGTTGGCGAATGAAGGCGATGATCGACTCCAACTCGTCGTCGTTGACGCCGCGCATCAGCACGGCGTTGAGCTTGATCGAATCGAACCCGGCGGCCCGGGCCGCTTCCACGCCGCGCAGAACTTCGGCGAGCCGGTCATGCCCGGTGATTTCCGCAAAGCGCGCGGGATCGAGCGAATCGACGCTGACGTTGATCGCACTTACGCCAGCTGCGCGCCATTCGGCGGCGTGATCGGCCAGGCGGTAGCCGTTGGTGGTCATCGCCACGCGGCGAATGCCGGGCACTGCTGCGACACGCCGCGCAATTTCGGAAAACTCGGCGCGCACGGTGGGTTCTCCGCCGGTCAGGCGGACCTTCCACAAGCCGAGCCGGGCGAAGGCCGTTACCGCCCGCACAATCTCATCAGGCGACAGGTCAGGCGTGCGCCCGGCCGTCTTGCGATAGCCGTTGGGCAGGCAATAGGTGCAGCGGAAATTGCACACGTCTGTCAGCGACAGACGCAGATATTCGAATCGCCGACCGCTCGGATCCGTCAGGCGACCGGAGGCGGGCGGTACCGACGCGTTGAGAGGCGCCATAGTCATCGCACTGCTTTCCTGGCCAACCGGCGGATCCTCGCCTGCATCCAACTTCTTAACATCACCGATCTCGATCATGAGGGCGTTTCACGCGCGCCGCTCAAATTGTTTCCGCCAATTCATGCGCGGCCATCCTGCTGTTCAGACGTCGGATATTGATCGGAATAGCGGTCATCCTCGGCATGGCGTTGATATACTGATAGTCCTGATCTGCGGCCAGGAGGCCTCCGACGCAGACGGCTCCATCCGCATCCACCTCGCCCGGGACCGTACCCCAGCCATGTGAGATGGAAATCACTCCCGGCCGCATCGTCTCATCTGCCTCGGCGATCGCCGTGATCTTGCCAACATCCGACTCGAGTTCAACGTGATCGCCGTTCTCTATGCCCAGGTCAGCCATGTCGTCGGGATGAATATAGGCAGGATTGAACTTCGATTTCGCACGAATGCTCGGCATGCCGATGGTGCCAACGCTGTTGAACATATGCCGCATTCGACGGCAGCTAGCCAGATAGGAGAATTTCTTGCCGTGGCTGACGATATTGTCGGGTGTGATTTCATATCGGAGAGCCTCATCGAGCTCGGCTCTGACATCAGCTGGCATTACAACAAACTTGGCCGTGCCTTCGGGTCGAGGGGGAGACACACGACCTGACGGGAATTCATATACGTGGCCGCTTGGATATTTCTTCATCTCGTCCAGCGGTACGCGGCCATTCGCGGCGCGAATAGCGAGCAGATCGTCGGTGGTCAGCGGCTTTTCCAGATCCAAATCGGTCGTGCCGTTGTATTTGATTGTCAACCCGAGCCTTTTTGCAAGACCCGTGTAGACCTGCCAATCCTCGACCAGTTCGGATCCTGGGGGAGGCGGAACGACCGGCGCGGTGTATTGTGTCCAGTTTACGTCGGTGAGTACGATGGTCGGAATGGCCAGCGGCAAATCCGCGCGTTCGTAAGGCATTGTCGGCGGCAAAATGTAATCGCAGTATTTCGCAGTTTGGGTCATGAATGGGTCGATGAGGACTGACAATTCCAGTGCCTGCATCGCTTCGATCACGCGTTTCTGACCAGGAATCGCGATGACCGGGTTGCCTCCCTGGATCAGCAGCCCGCGGATTTGTCCCTTGCCCGGCGTGAGGATCTCATCCGGAAGCGCACCGGTCATCTCCTCCCGGTTGAGAAGCGTGCCCATCCCGCGGATGCGACCCGGCGGGAGCTTTTCCCACGTGCGCGATGGGGGGATCACCTCAGGATAGATCGGCCCCTCCGGGCTGAGCATTTCGACAAGCGTGCGGTCACCCTCCCGAAGATAGCGACCGCATACGACGTTCAACACATCAACCAGGTGCTGTGCAACGTTCGAGTGCGGCCCAAAGTTGTTGCCCGTGCCCGCCGAAGCCGGTCCACGTTGCGAATCACGCGCAAACATCTCGGCGGCTGCGCGCAACTGGCCCTCTTTCAATCCGGCTCGGTGCGTTACCATGCCAGGCTCGAATGGGGCGACTGCCTCGCGCAGTGCGGCCATTCCCTCTGGACCGACGTACCGTTCGCAGAATTCGCGGTCCTCCCATCCTTCCTCCAGGATGATGCGAATGAGACCCGCAGCGATCGCGGCGTCCTGGCCCGGGATCGGCTGAAGATGGATATCGGCGTAACGAGCTGTTTCTGAACGCCGAGGATCGATGACAATCAGCTTCACTCCCCTGGCTTTCGCCGCTTTCATCGTGCGGACCGGATCCGACATCAGAAAGTTGAGCGACGCGTGAGAGAGCAAGGGATTGCTCCCGAAGACCATCACGACATCGGCGGTATCAACGCGCTGCTGGCCCGCCGCCCAGAATCCCATGCGCTCATACGACACCATCTTCGCCGACTGATCGATCGTATTCGTCGTAAAAAAGTGCCGCGAGCCCAAGGCCTGCATGAACGGAGTGTGGATCGAAAAGGCAGCAGAGTTGAAATTTGCCCCGTTGCCGATGAACAGGCCAAGCGCTTCGGGGCCCTCCCGGTCCATGAGTTGCCGCATCTTCTCAGCAATTTCATCTAACGCCTGGTCGATGGAAATGCGTGCGAATGTCCCATCAGGCTGGCGCTTCAACGGATGTAGCAGACGATCGGGACTGTAGAGCGCTTTGGCGCTTTGCAAGCCTTTGAAACAGGCATAGCCGCGGCTCATCGGATTATTCTCATCACCACGGACGCTGATGATCCGCTCCTGGTCATCGACCAACAGTTTGGTACCGCAGCCAGCTGTACAAGTTCTGCAAAATGACGTCACGGTTCGCACGATCAACCTCCTAGACCATTCTCATCGAAGCAAGGCACCACACAACTGACCGTTGGCGCCGTCGCCCCAGGAATTAAAACATTGCTCATACCAGGGGCCCTGGCACGCGCATCTCTCGCACTCAGAACATCTCCATGTTAAAGGTCATAACCGAGAGATAATCGCCACATCCTCGGGCGGTTGTACGATTCATGGCTGCAACCACAGAACGTTGTAAGATCGAAACCGATCATGTTCACCCTCCTGTCGAAAATGTTGTCGAGGCCGAAGGACGCCGTGAAACCGCGGCTCAACTTCCATTCCGCGTTTGCATTGGCAATAAAATAGTCATTGGTTACTTCGGAGCTGAAGTTTCTGAGATTGTCGAAGAAGCCGCCGGTGTAATTCCCATTGGCCGACAGCGTAATTGCATTATTCGCAATCGGCAGGTTCCAGGATGCCATCACGGACACCTGCTCACGCGGCGCGAAGGCAGGCTCGACGTCCCGTATCACTGCGGGCGCAGTAGCGGTGGCGGCGGCGATCTCAACATTCTTCACCGTCGGCCGGAAAATGGTTCCGCCTACGTTTACCGAAAGTCTATGTGACGGCCTGAACAGCAAGCTTCCTTCAATGCCATAATTTGTCGCGGGCCTGTTTTGCACCAGACCCGACGTGTTCAGGAACAGAAAGGCTTGATAGTCGCGATAGTCATAATAGAACGTGGCCATGTTCGCGACGATTCCGCCATCCAGCAAGGTCGTCTTCAACCCGGCTTCATATGACACCAGCGTCTCAGGGGCGTAGGGGATTTGTGATGCGAAAAGCGGCGGCGATCCGTCGGCAAATTTGGCATTGTAAGCCCCGCCCTTTACGCCGCGATTAACTCCGGCATATACGAGCGCATCATCATTGGGGCGATATTCAATTTGAACTTTGCCGGCCCACAGCGTGTTGTGTCGCGTGTTGGTATATGGATCAGTGATCAGAGTGCCGTTTGCTGTCTGGTACGAAGGCAGTGCGACCAGATCAACATTGCCAATGTAATAGTCGTGATCGGGCAGCATGGCCGACTGGCGCGAAAAATATTGCTGGCTTTCACGGATGAGTCGCCCGCCAACGACGAGTGTGAGCTTTGGAGCAAAGGCCCACTCAAATTGGGAGAATAAAGAGGCGGACTGCGTCTTCAGCTGGACGTGATTGATGAGGTCGATCCCGCTGGTGCCAGCCGGGGGAAAGGCAGAACCCTGGGGCGCGATAAATCCACTGGCGGCCTTGGCGTCGATACTCAGATAGTAGACGCCCGCAGTCCAATGGAGGCTATCGCTATGTCCTGAAGAACGAAGCTCCTGGGAAACCTGTGAGGTTACGGAATCGCTGCCGACGCCAAGGAAATTAACGGGCACTTGTTCCGCCGGAGTGAAAAAATACTTGGTAAGGCGCTTCCAATCGGTAATAGATGCAACATCGACATTGCCGATTGCTCCGTCGATGTGAAAGGACCCGTCATAGGTTTGCAGCCTGTTGAGATCATTTATGGCGAGAACTTGAGATATCGTATTGCTATCGCGCGGCTGCTGGATGGCACCAAAAATGGGCGAGGTGTCCGGCAAACGCACCGTATCGATCAATTGCCCGGCGTTATTGAAGACGGGTGCAGATGGGTAGGATTTATACGGACTGGTTGACATGATGCTTCGGAGCGCCGATCCGAGCACTCGAAACTTCCAATCACCCGTTTCGTATTGAAGCTGCAACCGCCCGCCGAGGGTGTTGTCGTTCCAGGTGTCTTCGCAGCAGCGGCTCGGAGGCGTCGAAGGCAGCGTATTCGCAGTAGTGCCTGCGGGATAGACGTTCTTGAAGATCGGGTCCTGGCGATTGAACAGTACCGTGGCGCGAGCCGACAGCCCTTGCCCCAAGGGACCACCAACCCCGGCCTCCAGGCGAGTTTGATTGAACGCTCCGTAGGTAGCGTGCGCATTGATCGACAGTTGGTCAGTCGGCTTTCTGGGTATGAAATGGACCAGACCGCCAGTCGCATTGCGCCCGAACAGGGTGCCTTGCGGCCCCTTCAGCACCTCCACCCGCTCGAGGTCGAAGGTGCCAAAAATCTGGCCACTGAGGCTGCCAATGTAACCGTCATCGAAGTAGACGGCTACCGGCCCTTCCAGAACATCGCTGAAGTCGTTTTGGGTGACACCTCGGATCGTATACTGGGCGCTCTGACCGCCAAAGCTGCCGGAAACGTGGACGCCTGGCGTAATTCGGCCTATGTCCATACTGTTTGTAACACCGAGCCGGGTCAATTGCTCCCCTCCAATGGCGCTGATAGAAATGCCAACGTTCTGAAGGCGCTCCTCTCGATGCTGGGCGGTTACGATTATTTCTCCGATATCCTGGTCATTTGCGGGCTGGGCTTTGTCTGCCGTGGCGGAATTTTCCTCTGCTCGTGCAGCGGCAGACAGGAGTACGAAGACAGACCCAACTGATACAGCCTCTCTCAATAATGTCTTGAATGTTTGAGACATCTCTTTACCCCGAAGTTTGTAATAAGTATGTAGACGCTCACACAGCAACATGAAGTCGAGCGCATCGAACCCGTAGCAATCCATGCAGGCGCCCGGCAGCCGAAGCTGCGCCAGAGCGGGCTCTGGCAGCTCCGACGTCATCACATTCCCCCCCGCTGAATTCTCGCTACCGTTCCTTGAAGGCGTCAGCGCGCCAGAAACGACAATATCTGTTTATTGCAAGAACCACCGATAAAATAAATAAACGGAGTAGTTTTGTCGATATTTTTATTCTACAATCCGTAGCGACACAGAGCCTGCTTTCATAGGAGACCTCAATGGCGGTACCGCAACGGCCGTCCTTGGACGGCGCGCCTGCCGAGCCCACTGCAGACAGCGAGCGCATTCCCCTGGCCAAGCGCCTGGAGATCTACCGCAGCATGGTGTTGATGCGCCAAGCAGAGCAGCGGGCGAATGACCTGTTTCTGCAGAACCTCGTCAAAGGCACGAGTCATCTGTCGCTTGGCCAGGAAGCCATCGCGGCGGCTGCTGCGGCGGCCATGCGCCCGGGCGATTTGTCCTTCTGCACTTATCGCGGTCACGCGCACACGCTGGCGCGCGGTGTCCCCGTCGAAAAGGTGTTGGGCGAACTCATGGGCCGAGACAACGGCCTGATGCGCGGCAAGGGTGGCTCCATGCACCTGACGTCCGTGGAGCACGGCGTGATGGGTTCATACGCGATTGTCGGCGCACATCTGCCGATCGCCTGTGGCGCTGCCTGGCGCGCGCAGTACAAAGGCGCAAGCGACGTGTCAGTGTGCTTTTTCGGCGACGGGACCACGAACATCGGCGCGTTTCATGAAGCCCTGAACTTCGCCGCCTGCATGAAGCTTCCGGTCGTCTTCGTGTGTGAGAACAACCTATACATGGAGTACACGCCCATCGCGGAAGTGATTCCCGTCGAACACCCCGCCGCTGATCGCGCGAGTGCCTATGGCCTCGAGCGCATCGTCATAGACGGCAATGACGCCGATGTTGTGTACGAAACGCTGTCACACGCGTACGCCCGGGCGCGCAACGGCGATGGCCCATCGCTGATCGAAGCGATGACGTACAGGTATTCCGGTCACAGCCGTGCCGATCCCGCGAAATACCGGCCGGCCGGCGAGTTGGAGCGGTGGAAAGAACGCGATCCATTGAATATCTACCGGCGTCGGCTCGAGGGTTCAGGCGTCAAGGCCGCCGCCCTCGACGCGATCGAGTCCGATGTTCGCACGATCGTGGACGCCGCAACGAAAGCGTGCCAGAACGCGCCATTCACATCGACTGATGTGTTGTTCACGGATGTTTATGCCGATGGAGGTTGCGCATGGCGGAATTAACTTACCGCGAGGCCGTCGCCCGAGGCATCGCACAAGAGATGGCGAGAGATGACAACGTCGTATTCCTGGGCGAAGACGTTGCCAAAGCCGGCGGCGTCTTCAAGGCGACGGACGGACTGCTCGAACAGTTCGGTCCTAAGCGCGTCCTCGATACGCCCATCTCCGAACAGGCGATTCTCGGCGCCGCGATGGGCGCGGCGATGACGGGTCTGCGCCCGATCGCGGAGATCATGTTCGCGGATTTCATTGCCGTCTGTTACGACTACATCGCCAACGAATTTCCCAAGACTCGCTACATGACGAACGGTCAGGTCACCCTGCCACTGGTCGTGCGCTGTGGAAACGGCGGCGGCGCCCGCTTCGGTGCGCAGCACAGCCAGAGTATCGAGAACTGGTGTATGCAATTCCCCGGTCTGAAGGTCGTGGCTCCATCCTCGCCGCTGGACGTGATCGGACTGCTGGCAGCGGCCGTCCGTGATCCCAATCCGGTCGTGTTCCTCGAGCACAAGTCTCTGTACTCGACCAAGGGCGAGGTCCCCGACGGCGAAATCGTCGACATGCTTGGCACGGCACGCACACTGCGTGCAGGCACGGACGCGACGTTGCTGGCGCTCGGCATGATGGTGCCACGTACGCTCCAGGCAGCCGAAATTCTGCACACGGAGCACGGGATCAACTGTGAAGTCATCGACGTGCGTTCGCTTGTGCCGCTCGACACTCAGTGCATGCTCGGATCGATCGCACGAACAGGCCGCGTGTTCACCGTCGAGGAGAATCCACGACAACTTGGATGGGGCGCAGAAATCGCGTCGATCATCGCCGATGAGGCTTTCTACGATCTCGACGGTCCAGTGATCAGGATCACGGCGCCTAACATCCCGCTGCCTGCAGCGGACGCGCTCGAGGATCTGACGATTCCATCGGTATCTCGCATCGCCGACACGATCCGGCGCGCGCTCGCCGCGTGAATTGAGGGGAGAGGGGTTGATGAACGTATTGATGCCGCAACTCGGTGAGACCGTTGCCGAGGGAACCATCATCAGATGGGCCAAGAGCGTAGGCGACCGGGTCGAAGCCGGCGAACTGCTGTTCGAGATCGAGACCGACAAGACCGCGATGGACGTTCCTGCGCTCGCGGCCGGCACCCTCGCTGCGATCCATGCGGATGCGGGCCAGTCTGTCGAAGTGGGCTCCGTTGTGGCCGTCATTGACGATGCCACAGCGGCGGGCGTCGCCCCAGAGTCGTCGTCTGAAGCGCACTCGGCACTCCCAACGGCGACCGAAAGCACGCAGGACGCTACGATCGATCCGTTCCACGGTGTGCGCACGCCGATGCGTGACTACGGCAAAGCCATGACCGCGCGCGGCGTCAAAATTACTCCGCTCGCTCGGCGTCTGGCGGCAGAGGACGGCATCGATCCCAGCGATCTCCAGGGCAGTGGGCCGAACGGACGCATCGTCGCGGCGGACGTAGGCCGTGCGGGCACGGCCGGAGTGAAGGCAGAGCCGGACGGCGACGGCATTCGTGAAATTTACGCCGGTGTTCCGCTGCGCGAACTGCCTCTCGACGCCATGCGCAAGACAATCGCGCGTCGTCTCACGGCGTCGAAGCAAAACGTCCCGCACTTCTACCTCACCGCGCACCTCAACGTCGACGCTCTTTTCGAACTGCGCCGGCAGATTAACGCTGCGTCCGGGCACAAAGTGTCGCTCAACGATCTCATCGTGAAGGCGTATGCGCTCGCTCTGCGCGAGGTAGCAGCCGCGAATGTCGCATGGGCGGGCGATCGACTGCTGCAGTTCGAGCGCGTCGACGTGGGCGTCGCTGTCGCGATCGCGGGCGGGCTGGTGACGCCCATTGTGCGCGATGCGGGCGTCAAGTCGTTGCTCGAGCTCAGCACCGAACTCGCTGAGCTCATCGCGCGCGCGCGCGGACGCAGGCTGCAGCCGGCGGAGTACACCGGCGGTGCAGGCAGCGTCAGCAACCTCGGCATGTACGGCGTGAGCGCATTCCAAGCGATCGTAAATCCCCCGCAGGCGACGATCCTCGCGGTCGGCGCGGCCGAGCGGCGGGCAATTGAAACATCGGATGGCTCGCTGCGCGCTGCGACCATGATGACGATCAGTCTTTCCGTCGATCATCGCGCCGTCGACGGCGCGGTCGGGGCTGAACTGCTGGCTGCGCTGCGCACTTGTATCGAAAGTCCCTATAGCCTGGTCGTCTGAGAGGTCATCGCCAACATGAAATACAACAGCCCATACGCGACGGCGCATTGGGGAACGCAGGCCAAGGACTGGGAAGAGGGCGTTGATTACCATCGGCTGCGCGCCGAACGATTGGCGCGAGCGCAGGCTTGCGTGAAGGCGAACGGGCTCGGTGCCGTGTTGTGCTTCAATTTCGACAATATCCGCTATCTCACCGGCACACATGTCGGAGAGTGGGCCCGCGACAAATTCATCCGGTATGCGCTGTGTGGCGCGGAGGGCAAGCCGTACTTGTGGGACCCTGCCGCACCCGCGAAACGTCTCTCCGCGCCGTGGATCGCCGGGCAGGTTGCCGCGGGGCACTCCACCATGCAGGGTGGGCTGTCGCTGACGATGGGTATTCAAGCGGATTTCGCGCGACAGGTGAAAGCTGCGCTCGTCGACTTGGGAGTCGCGTCACTTCCCGTCGGCATCGATGTGATGGAGCTGCCGATGATCCGTGCCCTCGAGAAAGAGGGCATCGAGGTGGTCGATGGTCAGCAGGCAATGCTCGATGCGCGCGAGGTGAAGACGCGGGACGAGATTGAACTACTGAAGATCGCGTGCGCGATGGTTGATGCGGCCTACGTCGATGTCGTGAAGGCGATCCGCCCGGGAACCCGCGAGAACGATTTGGTCGCGCTCGTGAACGATCGGCTGTATCGCCTCGGCTCGGAACGCGTCGAGTGTGTGAACTCGGTGTCAGGCGGCCGCGGCCGCCCGCACAGTCATACGTTTTCCGATCGGCTCATCCAGCCCGGCGACATGGTGTTCCTCGACATCATGCATTCGTACAACGGCTACCGCACGTGCTATTACCGCACGTTCATCTGCGGCGAGCCGAACAAACATCAGATCGAAGCCTATGAGAAGGCATCCAAGTGGTTGTCGGCGTCGATGGACATGATTCGTCCCGGTGTCACACCCGATGAAGTGGCTGCTGTCTGGCCTAAAGCGGAAGAGTTCGGCTATCGCAACGAGGCAGAGGCGTTTCTGCTCCAGTACGGTCATGGTGTGGGGTTGTCACTGTGGGAGCGCCCGATCATCACCAGGCGCTACACCGGCAACACGCGGCCGCTGAAGGAAGGAATGGTATTTGCACTCGAGACATGGTGTGGCGCCGCCGACGGCTCGGGCGCTGCGCGCATCGAGGAAGAAGTCGTGGTGACGAAGACCGGCTGCGAAGTCATTACCAATTTCCCGTCCGACCATCTGATTTCCTGTGGGCTGCCGGGCTGCGAAGTGTTTTGAGCACGCACCGATCGGATTTTCGCACCCCGGTGACGCTCCTGACCGGATTCCTGGGCAGCGGCAAAACCTCGCTGTTGAACCGTGCGTTGCGCTCACCCGACCTCGCGAACGCGGCGGTGGTCATCAATGAATTCGGCGCCGTGCCGCTCGATCACGTGCTGAGCGAGGCGAGCGACGATCAGATCGTCGTGCTCGAGAACGGCTGCTTGTGCTGTACGGTATTCGGTGACCTGATCGCGACGTTGAACCGTCTGTATCACCTCCGTGAAGCCGGTGAGGTCCTGGCGTTCAACCGCGTGATCATCGAAACCTCAGGGCTTGCACAGCCGGCGCCCGTCATGCAGGCGTTTCTGTCCGATCCTACGTTGCAGGGATTGTTCCGCCTCGACTCCGTCGTCGCGACACTCGACTGCGTAACCGGCCCGGGAACGCTCGATCGGCATGCCGAATCGGTACGGCAGTTGGTGTTCGCCGATCGCGTGATACTCACAAAGCTCGATTTGCTCGGTGAAGCCCAGGCAGCGGCGCGCCTGACGGAACTCACGGCACGGGTCCGCGCGCTGAACCCGGGGACACAGGTCATGCGCGCCGATGAGCCGGGCGCGCAACCTGTGCAATGGTTGATTGGCGGCGGCACGTTGCCGAAACGCGAGCCAGAGGACGTGCGCGCATGGTTGAATGTGGAGGCCTACAATGGACGCTTGGTACACGTCCGCGCGCATGACCAGCCGATCGACGCTCATTCTCACGAATCGCGCATTGCCACGTTCTGTCTCGTACGCGACGAGCCGATAACGCTGCTCGGCCTGGAATTACTTCTCGAAGCAGTAATGCAGAACCTGGGGCCGGCGCTGCTGCGGCTCAAGGGTCTGGTCAATGTCTCCGATCGCGATGGTCAGCCAGCCGTGATTCACGGCGCGCAGCACCTGCTGCATAACATCGCCTGGCTCGAACGCTGGCCGGATGAGGATCGGTCGACTCGCATCGTCTTCATTACCGACGGAATCGATGCGCTGGAACTTCGCGACTCGGTGGAAATGCTGGACCGACTGGCGCGGCGCTCAGTGGCTGCCCGCGCACGCGCCGCCGCGCAGATCCGGGAGCCCTAAAACAGCCCGGAAGCTGCGATTGCATCGAAGGTCTGGCCGTAATGGCCGCGGATGAGCTCTGTTACCCGGCGCTCGTCGCGTGCGAGGCACGCTTCGACGATCGCGCGATGCTCGTCCAGTTCATTGGGCTCCGGAATCCACTTCAGCGCCAACAGACGATAACGTTCCGAAGCGTCGAAAAGCTGTTCGCTTATACGACGAATCCAGCGGCTGCCGCAGCCTGCCACCAGCGCCACGTGAAAATTCTTGTGGCGAATTTCCCAGGCCGTCACGCTACCCGCAACAAAGGCTTCCCGCGGCGTGCGCGAGAGATGATGCAGTGCTAGCACCAAACCTTCCTCCCACGATGCCTCGAAGCGCCGGATCGACTCCGCGGCGGCGTTCGAATCGATGAGCACGCGCGCGCCGACGAGTTCGATGAGATCGTCGTGACTGACTGCGGCGACACGGAAGCCTTTTTGCTCTTCCAGCGAGACAAAACCTTCCGCCAGCAGGCGGTTGAGTGCCTCGCGAACAGGGCTGCTGCCGGTGTTGAAGCGTTTGCGCAGCGCATCAGCACGAAGTTTGGCACCAGGACTCAATAGTCCCGCCAGGATATCTACGCGCAACTGCGCGTAAACCGATGCTGTGAGCGTCGCCGGCTGGCGATCGTCCAGCGCGCTGCCTGCCAAGATTTCTTTGGGAACGAGACTGGGGGACGTGCTCACACTCGGGACCTGCAGACCATTTTGTCGACATTATAGCGGAAATGGGCCATTTCGGCCCGAGAAGTGTCCCCTGGCCATCAAATTTCGGCAATCAAGCGAGTCCGCTGGCGCGGGCCTGGGCGAGTGCCATGACGATCCAGTCCCGGTCGGCGTCGCCAACGGCGATCGCGCGTGTCAAGCGATCCCGGCAGACTTCGGCGCTGGGTAGGGGAACTCCGTTGGCAGTGCCCGTGGCAAGGGCGAGATCGACATCCTTTAGTGCAAGAGCTGCGGTAAATCCGACTGTATCCCAGCTGCGATCGATGATCGCGCGCGAATAACCGGTGTAGGCCGGACTGGAGAACAGGCCTTCGGTCAGGACATCGCGCAGCACTTCGGGATCGGCTCCAGACTTCTCGACCAGGCTGAATGCCTCGCCCATGACCTCGATCGCACAAGCCAACACCATATTGTTGGTGAGTTTCAGCAGTGAGGCGGTGGCGGGATCGGCCCCGGCGGCAAATGTCCGCCTGCCTATGGCGTCGAACAGCGGTTGCGCTCGAGAGATTGCATCACCTGGTCCAGCCGCGATGATGCCGAGCTGCCCTGCGGCCACGGCAGTGGGTCGGCCAAGCACCGGAGCCGCGACGAGAACCTGGTCGGCCTGGGCGTGCGCGGCAGTCAGACCCCGGATCGTGTCGCTACGGTGGGTTCCCATCGCGATGTGCAGACCGCCAGCCGGCAGGCTTTCGATCAGGCCGCCCGGACCTCGAGCGACTTGCGCCAAAGCATCGTCGTCGGCCAGCATCGTGATGACCGGAGCGCCGAGCGAGGCGGCTTGCGCGATCGAGTCGGCCATGGTCGCCCCCAGGTCAAGGAGTTCGCCAAGTCGGCCCGGCGTACGGTTCCACACAACCAGATCGTGCCCTGCAGCAAGCAGCCGCCGGGCCATAGCCTGGCCCATTCGTCCAAGACCTATGAAAACCACCTTCACGACAAAGCTCCCTGATCACCGTGTTTGCGCATTAACGCGCGCCGTAATGGCCGACGACCGCGCAGCATAGCGCCCAGAACACCGGCCATTCGCTCCCGCCGATATGCCAGAGCCACTTGCGTGAGACCTTGTAGTTCACGGCTGCGGCTATCAGCAGGTAAATGCAGCCCATGTAGGCGGCATAGACCGTCAGGATCCCGAGCACCAAACAGGCTGCCAGCACGACCTCCAGTGCCATTGCCGCGTAGGACCAGAGCTGGGGCGGATTCAAGCCGGCCAGCTCGAAGAAGGCAACGGAGGCTTGCCGCGCGGTGATTTTCCCCACGACGTGGGGGATGAAGAAAGCGCCACACAAAACCCTCAGCACGGCGTAGCCATCCGTAAAGTCGAAGGCGCTGGTCACGGCATATTCCTCCACTGCACGGGGCATTCGTCTGCAGGCGCCTGGAAACGGCGTCGACATAATTTATTACGGAACGGCGCTTGACACCATAATAAAAATCGACAAAATTGGTCTCGGCGCCAAAAGTAACGAAATTCGCACGCAAGATCCATATTCAAGCGAAATTGCGAGCGGAGGTGGCGGAGGGTGCCGGAGGAAGCAAGCCGAAGGCGTTCGTTCACTTCGGGATAGAAAAGGAACCGCTCGGCATCGCTGGCGAAGTGGCTGAGACGGTCAGCAGGGCGCTGCAAGGACGCCCGACGAGATAGAGCTGCTCACCGGGGTCCGAGATTTTCGAGTCCCGCTTCTGTGAGGTCCAGGGACCCAGAATCAGGCGATTTGCGAAAACGAAGATTTCCGTATTTCCAACAGTTGAATTGTGGGAGTACCCAAGATGAAGCGCGTAAAAATGAAGGGGGTGTTACTTTGTGGTGTTGGAGCCCTAGCAGGTCCCATGCTCGCCCAAGGGGCGCCTGTCGCAGCTGACCCGGACCAGGCGACCCAGAGTCCGGCCGACGACGGCTCGGCGCCGTTGGGCGAAATCATCGTTACTGCACAGCGTCGCGAGCAAAGTATCCAAAAGGTGGGAATCGCAATCGCCGCCTTTTCCGGCGATCAGTTACGTGAACTCAACATCACCGATTCGCGCGAACTCGCAGCGCTCACCCCTGGCGTGCACCTCGGCGGCGCGCTCGCCGGCCAGAACAGCCAGTACACGATCCGCGGTGTGACCCAGAATGACTTCAACGATATCGTCGAGGCGCCGAACGCCGTTTATCTGGACGACGGTTACATCGCGATTGGCCAGGGGCAAACTTTCGCCCTGTTCGATATCGACCGCGTCGAGGTGCTCAAGGGTCCGCAAGGCACGCTTTTCGGGCGCAACGCGACCGGTGGCCTTGTCCACTACGTCACTCGCAAGCCCAAGCTGGACGCCGTTGAGGGCTTCGTCGACGTGAACTATGGGGTTTACGATTCCCTGGGATCGCCAACCGCAGTCCATGGGGAAGCTGCGGTCAACCTGCCTATGGGCAACAAGATCGCGACGCGCGTCGCTGTCATGTGGAACGACTCTCAGCCATATCTGCGCAACGAATATCCGGCGGGCGCGGTCGGCGGGTCGCCGGGCGACGGTGCCGGAGCCAATCTGGGCAACGACGATACGCTGGCCGCGCGCATTAACACTTTGTTTGTGCCCAGCGATGGGGCGCGGTTGCTGCTGTCCGTCAATGCGGCGAGAACCCAGATGTCGACGGCGCCGTACCAGCAGAAGCCAACAATCGGGATTTTCAATGCGGCGGGCGAGTTGATCAATGTGATCAACGCTTCCCCTACCGAGACGCGCGCTTCAATCGGCGCCAATGGCCAGGATTTCGGCTCGGACCTCAACAACGACGGCAAGTTCGGCGACAGTTTTGGCCGCCCCAGGCCCGGCGGCGACTTCTTCGGCTATAAAGATCCCGACGGAAAGGGTCCTCGCTTCTCGAGCGACTTTGCATTCCACGATCCCGGCCGCGTCCGAACTTGGGGCGTCGACCTGAATGGCGAGTTCGAGTTGAGCGACAGCGTCAAGTTGGCGACCGTGACGGACTACAAGAATTTCTACAAGATCGGCTTCGTGGACACCGATGCGGGGCCCGGCAACCAGTCCGGTGTGTATCAGGGCGTTAACGCTTACACTGCCAGCCAGGAAGTCCGGCTGACAGGAAAAAGCGATCGCCTCGATTGGACGGCGGGGCTTTACTACCTTCACATCGACGCGCATTCGCGGTCTGGACTGAAATTCCCTGTCGGCAGCGTTGTGCCCGGGTCGCCGTTTGATATTGGCGCCGATGGCACGCTCAAAACCAATTCCTACTCGGCCTTCGGCCAGACGGATTGGCACATTGCCCCGCGGCTGACCTTGATCACAGGCGCACGCATCATTCGCGAGCAGAAGGATTTTGACTTCATCCAGGCTATTTGGCAGACGACCGACTCGCAGCAGTCGCAGATCGGCGCACCCGCCGTCATTGGACCGCTGTTCGGAGCGAGCGGGCCGACGGGTTATGCTGACAAGGCTGGCCATACGTTGTGGGCCGGCAAGGTCCAACTCGACTTCCAGGTTACTCCTGACCTGCTCATGTATGCAGGCGTGAACCGGGGTGTGAAGGCGGGCAGTTACAACGCTCCCGTTCCGGGGGGGCTTCCGGTGCCTACGAGCTCGCTTCCTTACAGCGCAGAAGTCCTCATCAACTACGAAGGCGGCGTCAAATATACATTTCCGGACGGCAGAACGAGATTCAACGCCTCTGTATTCCACTATGATTACAAGGACTATCAGGCTTTTCTCTTCTCCGGCGTTGGCGGTATCGTAATCAATGCCGACGCGACCACGACTGGTGGGGAAGCCAACCTCTTCACCTCGCCTGTCAGGGGGCTCGATATCGGTCTTGCCGTGTCTTACTTCGATTCGATAGTGAAGGACGTGCCGCTTCGTGCCGGAGGTCCAATCCGGCGCGACGTCAAACCCGTCTATGCGCCGCCGCTTCAGGCCAGCGCGATCGTCCGTTACGAATGGGCGGCCTTTGGCGGCAAGCTCTCGGTTCAAAGCGATGTGAGCTATACCGACCCCTTCTATTACAACCTCCGCAATTTCGATGCAGACAAGTATGACAGCACGGTGATGGTCAATGCGGGGCTCGGTTGGTCGAAACAGGCCTGGGACCTGAATTTCCGCATCAAAAACCTGACCAACGAGCATGTAGGGATCCAGGGCTTTGACCTGGGCACTTTCTGCGGATGCAACGAGGTCTCCTATAAGCCGCCGCGCTTCTTCCAACTCGGCGCGCGCTACAACTTCTGAGTGCGACGCAATATTTGTGAAAACGGCTCGCGCCCGGAAAACACAGTGCGATGACAGCATGAATGAGCATCCCGTCCGGCCTTGCGATCGGCCGGGATGTTAGAGAGTGATCCGGGTGCTGCAAGGGGAAGTTATGGCAGGCAATCCAGCCAGCGATTACGATCCTAGTTACGAGTGGAAGGCGGTGGTGCTGCTCAGCCTCGGGTTCGGCCTGGTGGGTCTGGACCGCTGGATCATCGCTCCGCTGGCACCCAGCATCATGCGGGACCTCGGGATGAGCCTGCCGCTCGTCAATGTCCTGATCGCTATCCTGGGCACAACCTGGGGCGTTGCTGCAGTGGTCATGGGAAGCCTCTCGGACCGGATCGGTCGCCGCAAGGTCATGCTGCCGGCTCTTTTTGTCTTCTCACTCGCTTCAGCGTTCAGTGGGCTGGCCGGTGGCTTCACCGGCCTGCTATTGATCCGGGGATTGATGGGCGTGGCCGAGGGAGCCTTCTGTCCGGTGAGTTTCGCCGCGACTGCGGAGGCTTCGAAGCCCACTCGCATCGGGTTCAATCAGGGACTTCAGCAGAGCATGTTCGCTCTGTTTGGGTTGGGACTGGGTCCCATTCTGGCCGCATGGCTGCTCGGCTTCACATCGTGGCGCGGCGTTTTCGCCGTCGTGGGGCTGCCAGGCGTCATTCTTACCATCCTTTTGTGGATGGTCATTCGCGAGCCGGCCAAGGGCAAGCAACCTCTTGCCGCCAAAGCGCCGCGCGCATCCACGCGCGAGGTCCTGAAGGTACGAAACATTCGTCTCGCGATGGTTGGATTGCTCTGCGCGATGTGCGGCATCTTCGTGCTCAGCGCGAACACGCCGATCTACCTGTCCGAATATCTCGAGCTGGCGCCGATGGAAGTGGGGCTGGTGACCTCGGCCATCGGTTTAGGGGGCTTCGTCGGTCTGTGGATGCTCCCCGCCCTGTCCGATATTTTCGGGCGCCGCGTCATGGCTGTCGTGGGCTTCACGGGCGGAGCTGCGTTCATCTGTTACTTCATCACGCTGGGTGCGGCGCCCACGCAATTGTTCGCGGCGCTGTTTGGAGCAACCGCTTTCAGCTTCGGAGTTCTCTCGTTGCTAACCGGGCCAGTGGCGGCAGAGTCTGCCCCGCCGGGAATGCTCTCCACGGCTTCTGGCTTGATCATCGGTGTAGGGGAGATTTTCGGAGGCGGAATGGCGCTGCTTCTGGCCGGTTACATTATCGGGACCTACGGGATCCGGTACATGCTCTATCTGGCGCTCGGTGGGTTGATGGTGGGTGCTGTCCTGATGTGCGGCCTGATCGAAACCGCACCGCACAAGCGCCAGAGAAGTTCGCAGTGGAGTGAGGAGGCAATCGCGGATGGGGAGGGCTAGCCTGAACCGTGGGCATTGTTTAGTGACTCGTTCGACAGATTAACCGGGAGTTTGTGCAATGGCTGCTCCAATCATTGGTCTCGGTCCGCGACTGGATACCGATTACTCGATCTGGCCCTTGGCATATTGCCAATGCGACATGCCTCAGGACTTCTTCGGTGGTTCCGGGAAGTTCAGCAATGCCGGCATGATCCGTGTTCCGATGCTCTATACGCTCGTTGTTGGCGGCGAGGTCGGAGGCAAGCAGCACGTCGCCTTGGTCGACTGCGGTTTCCGTCACGACCATTGGCTCACGAAATACTCGTTTTCCGGCTGGGAAGAGCCGCGGGATGTACTCGCGCGGGTTGGCTTCGCGCCCGAAGACGTCGACGTGATCCTCGTCACGCACATGCACTTCGATCATATCGGCAACTTCGAAGCGTTCCCCAATGCGAAGCTCTATATCCAACTCGATGAGTATCTCGGCTGGTCGGAGATAGTCTGCTCCGCGCACCAGCTGCAAACCGAGGAGGAAAAGGCTTGGATTTTTTCCTCATTCGACCCCATTGACTTGATCCGGGCTGCACAGGGAGTGGCCGATGGGCGTGTCCGTTTCATCCGCGGCGATGAGGAGGTGCTGCCTGGCATCACGGCTCGTCTGGCCAAGGATAGCCACACCTTTGGCAGCCAGTGGTTCGAGGTGCAGACCCGCAACGGCCCGTTCGCCGTTGTTGGCGACGTCGTCTACTGGTACTCCAACATCGAGAGCATGTGGCCTCCGGGCTACCATCAGGGCAGCGCGATCAACCAACTCCGCGTCTACCGCCAGATTCGTGATTCTCTGAAAGAGAAGATCGATCGGGTCATCCCCGGGCACGATCCCAAGGTCTGGGACCGCCACAATTCGTGGCTCACGCCCAGTGGCAACCAGATTGCCGAGGTCAATCTGCGGCAGGGCGACACCACCCGGCGGCCTGACACAACTGCGCAGAAGATCATTTACACATGAGGCGCCGGTCGTCGCACATCCTCTGGAGCCCGGGACGACCGACCTGTCAGCAAACCGGGATGTATCACGTCTTGAATGCCAAACTGCTTTGAGGAAAAGACCATGGTGGCTTCAATCCCGATCTCGGATGTCAATCCGTTCGAACTCGACGTGCGACAAAACCCATACGGCTTCTATGACGAGCTCCGGGAAGCGGGGCCCGTCGTCTACTTGAGGTCGCTCGACCTGTATGCGGTAAGCCGCTTCGCCGACGTGCGGCGTGTACTCGCGGACCAGCGGGTATTCTCCTCGGCCCAAGGAGTTGCGCAGAATGCGGCGATGAATGCAGCGATGGCCGGGTCCATTGTCGGCACTGACCCGCCAGAGCACACCCGCTTGCGCGAGATTCTCGGCCGCCCGCTGACGCCGGCGAAACTCGCCCCCATGCGCGACAGGCTCTCGCAGCTCAGCACAGGGCAAGTCGAGCGCATCTTGAAACAGGGCGGCGAAGTGGAAGCCGTTTCCCAGATCGCCTGTTACCTGCCGCTGACGGTGGTTACCGAGCTGGTCGGAATGCCGGACGACGCCACGGCGCGAATGCTTCCCTGGGCAGCGGCCAGTTTCAACGGGATGGCCCCCGATATCATGCCCGGCACCGCCCCCGCGCTGGCCACGATTGGCGAGATGATCGGCTATGTCGCGGACCCCAGTCTGCCCGACAGGCTCCGACCCGGCAGTTGGTCCGCTCAACTGCACGCAGCATCCGTGCGCGGAGAAATCGCCTACGATCAGTTTCTCAGCATGCTGCAGGGTTATCTGATGCCATCGCTCGACACCACCATCTTCGCGATGTCGAACCTGTTGTGGTTGTTGGCAAACAATCCGGATCAGTGGGAATTGCTGCTTTCCCGCCCCAGCCTCATCTCGCGTGCAATTCACGAGGCCATCCGGATCGAGAGTCCAGTGCAGTTCTTTTCCCGTGTGGCGACCGAGGATACCAACATCGACGGTGCGCCCATCAAGGCCGGCTCGCGCGTGTTCGTCATCTATGCCGCGGCCAATCGCGATCCCCGTCGCTTCGAGGATCCCGACAGCTTCCGGATCGAGCGCGACAGTAAGGACCACGTCGGTTTCGGGCACTCGGCTCACCGTTGCGTCGGCATGAACCTGGCGTCGATGGAGATCACCGCAATGCTCACCGCCCTCGTCGGCAAGGTCAGGGCGATTGAACTGATCGATGCCAAGCGGGCCGACAACGCGATCCTGCGGGGTTTTGAAAAGCTATCACTGCGCCTGGTCCCATCGGCGGGCGTTTAGGGCGCGGCGCGAGAGCATTCGAACCCGAGTTTCAATCCAGCAAACCTTCGAGGCACAAAGGATAAATGTCATGTTTGTAGTCAGAAATCCCCGATCCATCGCCAAGCCGGTGGGAGCATATAGCCATTCGGTCGAGATTCCGGCCGGGGCGAGAATCCTGTCGATCGCAGGGCAGGCTGGTATCCGGCCCGACGGAACGCTGGCCGAGGGCTTCGAGGCGCAGCACGAAGAAATCTGGAAGAACGTGCTGGCCATTCTTGCCGAAGCGAACATGGGGCCGGAAAACATCGTTCACCTCAACGTCTATTCGACCGATGCGAGTGCTATCCGCTTCCTGGCGCCGCACCGGAAGAAGTACCTGCCTGAAGGTTACCTGCCAACCTCCACCTGGGTAGTGGTGTCGGCGCTCGCCAACCCCAAATGGGTCGTCGAGATGGAGGCCATCGCGGCGAAGGTCGATTGATCGCTCCGCATTGCCCTTAGCCGCAGGCATGCTGGCCGAGGGCAATGCAGGCATCTGGAGCAGGCAAGGCTCCAATGTTGTACCACTCGAGGCTGCGTACCAGAGAACTTCTCAACAATGATAACTGCGCATATAACAGCACAGCCGGGAGGTTATTATTAACGCCATCGCTTTTCCGGATCTCACTGACGCCATAGTTCAACTTCGCATTATCTGCGGACTCCTCTTCATTCCGCACATTCTCGCGCAGTTTACCGCCAGGGATGCCGTCTTTGGTTTTTTCGAGGCCGCTGGGCTCAGGCCTGCTTTCTTCTTTGTGCGAACTGCGCTCATCGTCCAAACGCTCGTGCTGCTCGGTTTGGTACTGGGGATCTACGTCGTCTATGCGGCGTGGCTCGGCGGCATCTTCATGATCTGTGCGGGACTGGCGGCGTTCAAAGTATCCAAGGGGCGCTGGGTCTGGAACCTTGGCGGCTGCGAGTTTCACATGTTCTGGGGGTTGTGTTGCATCATCGTCGCGCTTCACAGCCCGGCATAAAACGTAGAAGCACATCGAGCGCCCCCGTTCAGATGATGAAACGACTGATCGCGCCGGCGAAGTGGTGCAGTGCTGTTTACCGGACGCCCGTCGCCCAGCCGGTCGGGCCGTTGTCAACTTGAAGCAATTCCAGGAGTACCGATATGGCGTTCAACATTCCTGACGTGGACATCGATATCTACTCGCCGGAGGCGCTTGCCGATCCGTACGAGAATTATCGCATTTTTCGGGACACGGCGCCGATCGTGCGCCTTCCCAAATACGACCTCTATCTCATGGCGCGGTTTGCGGATGTGCAGGCGGCACTGAAGAACAACGCCTTGTTCTGCTCGTCGAGCGGCGTTGCGATGAATGACCTGATGAACGAGGCAATCGCCGGTAGCACGCTCTTCACCGATGCACCTTACCACACCAAACTGCGCTCGATTGTCAGTCGGCCGCTCGCGCCCGCCCGATTGAACGAGCTCCGTCAGAGGCTTTACGCTCTCGCCGAGGATCTGGTCGGGCGCCTGGTTGCAAAGGGTGATTTCGATGCCGCGACCGAACTCGCTCCATTCCTCCCGGTCACGGTGGTCTCCGAATTGGTGGGCCTGCCCGAGGAAGGGCGTGAGCGGATGCTCACGTGGGCTGGCGCGGTGTTCAACTCTTTTGGGCCACGGGGCCTCGAGCTGACGGAATCCGCGCTTCCGATACTGAACGAAATGGTTACCTATGCCCGCGGTTGTACTGCCGATCGTGTGAAGCCGGGTAGCTGGGTAGCCAAACTCTACGAAGCGGCCGAGGCTGGTGAGCTCCGCCCTGAGCAGGTTGGACCCGTGATGGGCGACTACCTGGGGCCGAGCCTCGACACGACGATCCTTGCGACGGGCAGTACGATCGCCTTGTTCGCCAAGCATCCAGATCAATGGGACAAGCTGCGCGCGAGCCCGTCGCAAATTCCTAACGCGGTCAATGAAGCCATCCGCCTCGAAAGTCCGGTGCAGGGCTTTTCCCGCGTGTTGACGGATGATTTTTCCGTGGAAGACCAGCGTCTCCACAAGGGTGCCAGGGTTCTCATGATGTATGCGTCCGCCAATCGCGACGAACGGCATTGGACCGACCCCGAGCGGTTCGACATTACGCGGCGCGCGAACGAGCAGGTGGGCTTCGGGCACGGCATCCATATGTGCATGGGCGCCAACCTCGCCCGGTTGGAAATCTCGGCGCTGCTCTCCGCACTCGTACGCCGGGTGGAACGGTTCGAACTGCACGAGGCAACGCGAATATCGAACAATGTCTTGCGCGGTTACAAGTCGCTCAAGTTGACCGCGCATACGGCGAAGTGAAGGGACGAATGCGACCATGAATGACAAACGTCTCGCGGAGACCATCGAGGACCACGCCCTGGAACGGGTACCCGATGATCAGCGCCAGGGGTGGCTCGCATTGACGTGGAATACGGCTGGCGTGGTGGTGTCCCTGGTCCAGCTGTTCTTTGGCGCCCTGGTGACATTTGTTGCAGGGTTTCAGGTCGCACTCGTCGCCGGGCTGATCGTTATGTTGGTTTGCTGGCCTCTGAGCTGGGCGAGCTCCCATGTTGCTTACCGCACCGGATTGTCCAGCACGGTCATGTCGCGATACTTCGGGTTCGGTAAAAAAGGGTCGATAATATCTTCGATAATATATTCGTTCATGATCATCGGCTTTCTCGCTCTCGAGAATGCACTCTTGTACAAAGGATTTTTATTCTACTTTAAACTTGCCGACACGCTGACAACCAAGCTCGTGATCTATGGAATGATGACGATCCTCTGGATTGTTCTGACATCCTATGGGTTCAAGCTGATCGCTCGGGCATCCTCCGTAACGCTCACCCTGTCATTGCTGGTGCTGGCGTATATCACCTACATCGTGGTCTCCAGCGGCGAGCGCTCGGTCTACAGCCTCGTTTCGTTCGGTCCCCAGTTCTCCCACGAAGTTCTGAAGGGCATGGGCGCCGACAGCCCCCTGGGCAGATTTATCTTCGCGATCAACGTACTCGTTGGTTCGGCGGGGGGAATGGCGATGTTCGGTGCGGATATCGGCAGATATGCCCGCCGCTCGAAAGACGTGGGGATTTCAACTCTGATCGGTCTCTTGTCGTTGGATATCCTGATGCTCTGGCTCGGCGGCATCATCATGTATGCCGGCGGCCCTGCGCTCGTTGATTTCTATACGCGGACTGCCGGAATGACCCATGAGGCCGCACTCAGGGCGTCGCTGGAAAGCCCGGACAGTATTGTGGCCGCCTTTGTTGTTCTGGGAGGGGCAATGGGTGCATGGCTGCTGGTTCTCGCACAGAGTAAGACCCAGGTCCTGAACAACTACGCCGCTTCGCTTTCTCTATCGAACCTGTTCGATGCACTCAATCTGCGAATGCGGCGGTTGACCTTCGTCATCCTCGCGAACGTCATCGGCCTTCTGATGCTTTACGGAAGCATCCTCGAGTTGATCAATTCCTGGGTCACAGTGCTCGGGGTGCTGTTGACGGCATTCGCGGGCATCATCGTCTCTGACTACTACATTGTGAAGACGCTGCTCCGAAAAGAGTCGCGGGCTGTTCCGGATGAGGCGGAGAATGTGAATTGGGCAGGGGTCGTTACAATGTTTGTCTCCGCGTTCATTGCTCACTATGTTCTCGTGCGAATCATGCCGATTCAGGCGATAACGACCCTCATCATCTCGATCACGCTCTATCCGCTGCTGCGCACAACAGTTCTGAAGCCGATACAGCGGGAGATTGGCCACATTCCCGAGGCCATCGAAGATGCGGGCCATGCCGCGGCAGGCGCCCGCACGGTGCCTCCAACTCAGGTCGCATGACGACCTCAAAGCTGATTAAAGCAAATTCTCAACTATCGCACTTCAAAGGCGAATACCGATGTCATTACTGAACCAACTGGCTACGGCCCTCTCGACCGGGTCGGTGAAGATAATCGACCTTACCCATACCCTCGAGGAGCGCACGCCGATCATCCCGCTACCCGCTCCCAATGCGCAGCAGTTGCCATTTCGACTGGAAGAGATCTCCCGCTTCGACGAGCGCGGGCCGGACTGGTACTGGAACAACATTCACTGCGGCGAACATACCGGGACGCACTTCGACGCGCCCGCTCACTGGATTTCGGGCAGGCACTATGAGGATGGCTCTACTGACAAGATTCCGGTCAAGAGGTTCATAGCGCCTGCCTGCGTGATCGATGTTTCCGACCGTGTTCATGAAGATTATCTCACCACGGTCGAAGACATTCAGAAGTGGGAAGCGGAACATGGCCGTATTCCAGCCGGCTCATGGGCGCTCATCCGCACGGGTTGGTCGTCCCGTAATTATTCCGACCGGTTTCTCAATGTACGCGAAGATGGCGGCCACTGGCCGGGCAATCACCCGGATGTTGCCAAGTTCCTGGCGCAGGAGCGCGATGTTATGGGCGTGGGAACGGAACCCGTGGGTACGGACTCCGGGCAGGCTTCCACCTTTGCAGAGCCGTTGCCGTGTCACTACTACATGCATGGAAGTAACAAGTTCGGTCTGTCGAGCCTTGCGAACCTGCATCTGCTGCCCCCCACTGGCGCGCTGCTGATCACGCCGCCGCTCAAGATCAAGAACGGTTCGGGTAGCCCTTGCCGCGTGTTGGCACTGGTCGAATGCTGAGCCACATCGCGGCGGCGCGAGCCGCGGGCGAAACACTGCAACAGACCACGGCGGATAAGCTGATCAAGGTTCAGTATTACGCCATTCTGCGCGAACAGGCGGGCCGTAGCGAGGAAGCCATCGTCACGGCGGCCCAGACTCCCCACGAGCTGTACGCGCAGCTGAAGGCCCGGTATTCCTTCTCACTCGCGCCGGAGATGCTGCGCGTGGCGGTGAATACCGAATTCGGGCAATGGTCACAACCGCTCGCCGACGGCGATGCCGTGGTCTTCATTCCGCCTGTGGCAGGGGGCTGAGGGACACCAACATGACTTCATCCCCGACCGCGACGATCAGACCGGGGTGCGTGTTCAGCTTCACCAGCCAGAAGATCGATGCTGCCCCGTTGCGCACCAGGCTGCTCGATCCAGCCGCAGGGGGCTACACGTGTTTCGAGGGCTGGGTCCGCGACCACAATGAGGGTCACGCCGTCCGTCACCTCGAGTACGAGGCATTCGAGCCACTGGCCGTGAAAGAGGGTGAGCGGATTGTCACGGAAGCCATCGAGCGATTTGGTATCCAACACGCGCTGTGCGTGCACCGGATCGGAGATCTTCACATCGGCGACATGGCTGTGTGGGTGGGTGTCAGCGCACGCCATCGTGCGGAGGCCTTCGCCGCATGCCGCTACATCATCGATGAAGTGAAACACCGCGTGCCGATCTGGAAGAAGGAGCATTACGAGAACGGCGATTCGGGCTGGGTGAATTGTGAGCGATGTGCCGCTCCGGGCGCCTCGACTCATGAACATGAACATGAACACGGACACCCGCAGGGCACATCTGCGCTCCATTCACACGCCAGTGCCCCTGTCCCCGATTACTCCCGCCAGACGGCCTTGAAGGAGGTGGGAGCCGCCGGTCAGGCGAAACTCCGTGCCGCGCGCGTTCTGGTCATTGGCTGCGGCGGGCTCGGCGTGCCGGTGATCAGCTACCTGTCCGGGGCCGGCATCGGCAGACTCGGTCTGGTGGACGCCGACCGGCTGGAGCCGTCCAATCTCCATCGCCAGACTCTCTACGCGTTGGCGGATGTGGGCAGGCTCAAAGCGGAGCTGGCGGCGGAGCGGGTCGCTGCTCTGAATCCGGATGTCGAGGTTCGTGCCTACGCCGTGCGCCTGGATGCCGGCAATGCCGCCGACCTGATCGGGCAATATGACCTGATCATCGATTGCACCGATAATTTCTCGACCAAGTTCCTGCTCAACGACTGCTGCGTTCAGTTCGGCAAGCCCGTTATATTCGCCAGTGTGTATCAGTACGAGGGGCAGCTTCAGATCGTCCGCCCCGCCTCGGCCTGTCTGCGCTGTGTCTGGCCCGAAGCGACACGCGACGGCATAGTGGGTAATTGCTCCGAAGCGGGGGTGCTGGGCCCGGTTCCTGGCGTGTTCGGGGGACTGCAGGCATTCGAGGCGCTGAAGCTGCTGCTCAACCTGCCGGGACAGCTCAACGATGAGCTTCTGGTGCTCGATCTGCTGACACTGTCCACCTCCCGTGTACGGACGAAGCGCGCTGCCTCCTGTCCCGAGCATGCCCGATCGCGCTCACCGTCGATGCAGGCCAGCACCGCCGACATGGAGCTGGCATTCGAAAGCCTCGATGATGCGTTGGAGGCGGGATTCGACATCGTCGATATCCGCCAGCCGCAGGAGCTGCGGGAATGGCCCACGCCCGCATCCGGATCCCGGAACGTTCCGCTGGCCGAGCTGCTCCATGGAACAGCCTCCTTTGCGCCCGGCCGTAAGACCCTTCTCGTCTGTGCCACCGGCAGGCGCAGTCTGGCGGCGACACAGGAACTGCGTGACCGGGGACTCAGCGAGGTCTACTCATTGCGCGGCGGGGTGAAGGGAATCCGGACCCGATTACTGACCTGAGGTGAGCCGAAGGGTCCTTGCCGCCACGGTGCTGGTGTTGGCAACGGCGCCGCGCGGTAAACCACGTGCTCGCATTTCCGGTCAAGCGCCAGTCACTGTGGTCTTCGAGCGCTCGGATCACTCAGGGCACCGCCGGCATCAGCGAAGTCCTGCTCCCAGAATTCGAGCGGGGCTCGAACAGACTCCTGCCGTGATTGTTCCTGGCGACGTAACTCGGCGCGCCGGATCTTGCCGGAGAGGGTCTTGGGCAGATCGCCGAATTCCAGACGTCGCACGCGCTTGTAGGGAGCGAGCAGACGGCGGGTGAAGCCGAAAATGTCCGCCGCCAATTCGGCCGTGGGCTGGTATCCCTTGCGCAGGTTGATGAAAGCTTTTGGAACCGACAGACGCAATGCGTCAGGGCTCGGAACGACGGCGGCCTCAGCGACGGCATTATGCTCGATCAGAGCACTCTCCAGCTCGAACGGGCTGATGCGATAGTCTGAGGACTTGAACACGTCGTCGGTTCTACCCACGTAGGTGTAGTAGCCATCGGCATCGCGAGTCGCCACATCGCCGGTGCGATAATACCCCTTGTGACATGAGGTCGGTTGCTTTTGGCCATCGCGGGCGTTGCGGGTTTCGTACCAAATGAGTCAGAACTGGCTGGCGGACGCATTCGTAGAGAAATTCCAACCTACGGTCTACCCGAATCCCAACACGCCCTACAATGTGATCTCCTCGCAGTTCACCATCCACGACCTGTACGCACAGTACGACAGCAAAGTGAATCTGGGACTGCGCGTTAAGGGAGAGGCGGCGGGGATCGGACTGCAGGGTGTCATCGCCCGCCGTTACAATCCCGATGCGGTGTATCGGTGGACCGCGTCGAATGTCAACCGGGACGTTCCCGGCCTGGTCGGCTCGGGCACCGTGCTGCAGAACACGCCGTTCGAGGCAGACCCGAGCGGCGTCTGGTCGGCAAACGAGTGGTTCAGCTACGCCGCGATCCAACGACTCAGCGGCTTGAGCGGGCTCAATTCCGCGGTCACCAATTTCCAACCCGCCATGAGCCAGCTCGGCGCGGCGACGGTGCCGAATTACGCTGGTGCCCATGGCGAGCTGGATACCTTCTTTCAGCTGGCAGGCGGTGCGCTGCTGGGAAACAGCAATTCGGGACTGCGAGGCCATCTGGCGCGCGAGTATCGCGAGGAGACGAACATCGGCGGCGGCCTGAGCAAGGTATTCGAGGGCGAACCGGGGTCCTGGACGGACCAACTGATCGCCAACGTGGAGGTGTTGTATACCCCCGATCGAATCTTCACCGCGCCGTCCCTGGATGCCGGTTTCCTTCGCAAGAACGAAACCATCGCCGCACTGGTGTTGGAGAAGTACCAACGCTTCTCGCCGAACTTACCGGCCACGTACCTGGTTGCGCAATTCCTTTACCGGTCGCAGAGCGACTTGTTCGGACGCTACCTCGGCGGCTACGGCGGTAGCACCGAGCAAGGACGGCGGCTACAAGGCGGTTGCGCTTGCTTTGCAGCAACCCTTTCCAAACCTCATCTGGCGGGCCGATCTTGCGGTGTTGTATGACACAGGCGGTGGACTCTTGATCCAGCCGGGGGTGCGCTGGAAGCCGAACCAGAGGTTGACGGTCGAGGGGTTTTATAACTACATCAACGGCAAGCTCAACGGCAATCCGACTAACAACGCACTCAGTACTGCTGACTACGTCAAGGAGTTCACGCTGCGCGTCGGAGCGCAGTTCTAATCCAGTGATGGGGAAAATCTCCGTGACGCGCAGGCGGTTGATACGCCAGGGCGCGCAGAGTATTTTCGCTGCGGGCGTGCTCGGGCCACTCTGGGACGCAGTTGCCGACACGGGCGACATCACACGAGCGTACACGGAGGAGCTCCTGTCGATTGAGGCCTATACGAAGGGAAAGATTCGGGTCGGGGATGAGATTACCGTTGAGAATGTTGAATACGTAAAGGATCTTCTCGAGCCGATCAAGTACGCACAGATTGTCCAGCTCGGACGCCGTTTGAAGGTGGCCGCGACAACCACGGATTTACAGCGCCTGAGTCCTTGGGAATATAACGAAGCGACCTTGCGGAATCGGGGCCTGGCCCGGTTCGACTCGAGGGGTAACGTCGTCACGGTCGCTGGTCAGCCCTGGACTGGCGGCAATCCGTTCCCGCAACCGACGAGCGCAGTCGAATTGTTCGCCGGACTGACGCTCAGCTGGGGTCGGCACGATGCCTCTCTGTACTGCATCAAGGAATACGATCTGTCGAGTGCCGGCGATGTGTTGTTCGAGTATGAGTCCACCTGGGCGGAGCTTGCGCCGATTGGCAGGGTGAGTGTGCAACCGAAACCCTATTGGCCCGGCCACGAGGACACGCTGCGATTCCAATCGGTTTTCTTTTGCGCTCCCGAGGCAGTGCGGGGGGCCTCGTTCCTCAACGTGTGGGCCTACGATCAGACAACATTCCCCGTGCTGTATGGCTATTTGCCGCTTTTCGACGTATTCGCCAGTTCCCCAGCGAACAGCGCTTCGAGCCGCTCGTGCCGGGATCCACCTTGTTCTTGTCGGATGCCTGGGCAGCCGGGGACCCTTTACTGACCTGGGGCAATTACCGGATCGTGGGCCGCGGTCCGGCGTTGGCGGCCGTCTCCGGCGGTTGGAATGCCGCGGACCCCAATTGGCAGCATCGTACTCACGGCGGACCGAAAGGTCAGACATTCTGGGACACCACCGTTGAGCTCGTGCCGGAGGCGATCGTCGTCGAGGCTGAGCCGGTCAAGTTTCCGCGCGCGCCGGTCAGCAAGAAACGTGTTTGGTTTGATGCGAGAACCTGTCTTCCGATTGCGATGGTTTCCTACGATCGTCGCGGGGAGCCGTACCGCTCATTTGACGGGGCCTATTCGCTCTATCAGTCGCCGGGCAATACTGTAATGGATGGGCAGCACCCATACTGGTCTTGGACCCACGTCCATGTCTTCGACGTACAGAGTGGCCGGATGACCCGTCTCGAGCAGGTTCGCTCCGTCCGCGGTGGGCACACGATGAGCGTCAATGATACGGATATCTACGACAAATATCTGACGACCGCCGCTCTCATGCGGCTCGGTGAGAAGTAGCGGTACGCTGTTTGACCGTCAGCACCTATTGATCGTAGCGATTACAGGCATCGACGGAAATTATTTGCGAAGACGCGCAGAAGCCGACTACTGTATCGGTGGCGTTGCATGGTGGTATCTCTCGCATCAGAGCGGTGCTGCGACTCGCAACTCGAAATGGCGCCAGGCACGACTGTGAAGCTCGGTAAGATGTTTCGTATGCCGGCCGAATTTGGGCCGGCACCCGGTCCCCGGAATGTACCCGAGGAACGGTCCCAATTGCGATACGTGAAGGAAGCCACGGTACTCGAAGTGACCGCGCGTACCGATCCGAAGCAGCTGGCCGCGTTGCTTCCCGAGCGTTGCCGGCTCGATGAGGAGCCGCGCATCGAGGTCAGCGTAACGTGTCTTACGAACGTCGGTTGGCTCGCGGGCCGCGGCTACAACATTGTCATGGTGCGAGTCCCGGCCGTCTATACAGGCAGGGAGGAGACCTTGCGCGGTTGGTTTCTCCTGGTTGTATGGGAAAGCCTCGCTGACCCCATATTGACAGGGCGGGAGGAACTCGGCTGGCCAAAGCTGCCAGCGGAAGTCCCTTCTGTCGAGTTCTTCGACGGTCAGTGGCGCGGTTGCGCCAGCTGGCAGGGCTATCGATTTTTCGACATCGAAGCGAGTGGCTTCCAGCACGCCGAACCACCGGTTCGGACAGGGGCGCTGTTGACCCACAAATACATTCCGAAAACGGGAAGTTGGGGCACGGCTGATATCTCCTACATGGCTGCAAACGACACGGAGGTCCCCCCGAAGGTGCAGAGCTTCCAGTGTGGCTCGGGCCATTTCGCCTTCCACGCGGCGCGCTGGGAAGACATGCCCACGCAATACCCGATTGTCAATCGGCTCGCGGCGCTGCCCCTGGATGCGTTCGAGACGGCTTTCCTGATGAAGACTTCAGGAGGCGGCGATCTCGGTAGTCAGCGAATTCTGCGTTAGTTTGATCGCGTTCCGCTCGAGGTGACCCACACCTGAGCCACTGACTCCTGAAGCCGACTCAGCCACCCGCCATCCGTGCGCGCTGGATAGCACGTCGGGCGATCACGGAGATCAGGTGTGCACGGTAGTCCGCCGAGGCATGCAGGTCGGAGTTGAGATTGTCGGCCGCGATACCGATACCCTCAATTGCCTCAGGGGAGAAGTCGGTACTCAGTGCCTCTTCCATTTCGGGAACACGGAATACGCACGCGCCGGCACCGGTCACCGCCACGCGCGGGCCCATCACCGTGTCGGCGACGAATACACCGACCAACGCAAATCGCGAAGCCGGATGTCGAAATTTGACATAGGCGGCCCGACGGGGAACCGGGAAACGAATGCGCACAACGATCTCGTCCGCGGCAAGCGCTGTTTCAAACAATCCCTTGAAAAAGTCCGCCGCCCGAATGGTGCGGAGGCTGGTGATGATCTGCGCATCCAGGGCCTGCAGTGCTGCGGGATAATCCGCTGCTGGGTCGTTGTTAGAAACAGAGCCTCCCAGGGTTCCCATATTGCGGACCATGCGATCGCCGATCATCGATGCGAGCTCGGCAAGAGCCGGAATGTGTCTACGCACCTGGAGATCTGAGGCTACCTCGGCATGGCGCATCATCGCGCCTATCGTGACCGATCCGGAGTCGAGCTCCAGGCCGCGGAGCTCCTCGAGTAAAGACAAATCGACCAACTGGCTGGGACGAATCAGTCGCAACCTCATTGAGGGCAATAAGGTTTGACCGCCGGCGATTAATTTGGACTCGGAATCCGCGCGCAACGCGGCGCAGGCATCGGCAACGGATCGCGGCTGGCAGTAGCTGAACGGATGCATGTGTTGCTTATTTCCGCAGGCTCTGGGCCGCCATCAAAACCGCATTGACGATGTTTTCGTAACCCGTGCACCGGCACAGGTTGCCGTCGAGTTGCTCGCGTATCAAGGTCTCATCGGGCTCCGGATGGAGCCGCAACAAATCAAGCGCACTCATCACCATGCCCGGCGTACAGAATCCGCACTGCAGCCCGTGACATTCGCGAAATGCTATCTGCAGGGGGTGCAATTGCGTGCCGCGTGAAATCCCTTCGATCGTCGTGACGCGGCATCCCGCAGCGCGAACGGCGAGCACGTTGCACGATTTCACCGCTTCATCGTTCAGATGAACCGTACAGGCGCCGCACTGGGCCGTATCACAACCCCGGTGCGTTCCGCGTAGATTGAGATGGTCGCGGATCAAATCTGCAAGCAGGGTCCGCTCTTCGACCACCGTCGAGACGTCCTGGTCGTTGACCGTGAGTTGAATGGTCACAGTCATATCTTCACCACGCAGTGTGACCGCCATCGACCGGCACGATTGCGCCGGTCATGAACGAGGATGCGTCGCTGACCAGGAATGCGACGATCTGCGCGACCTCCTGTGGTTGAGCAAAGCGTTTGATCAACTGTCGGCCGACCAGCTTGGACAGCAGGTCCGGCTGTTGCTCCGCCGGGAAATGCCCCAACAGATCACGGGACATTGTGGAGTCGATCCCGCCGGGGCAGATGGCGTTGCAACGGATCCGCGGACCCAGCTCGGCTGCCATCGCCCTGGTGAGTCCGAGAACGGCTGCTTTGGAGGCACAATACGCGGCCATGTAGGGAAGGGCAACCAGCGCTCCGACCGACGCAACGTTAACGATCGACGCCGACGGTCGTTGCTGCAGCGCGGGCAAGGCCGCTTGCACGGTCAGCAAATGTGCCATGCAATTGACGCGCATGATGCGTTCGAACTTCTCGATCGTCGTGTGTTGTAAAGTCGAATCACCGAGCATCCCTGCGATGTTGCAAATGGAATCGAGAGAACCGAATCGCTCCAGCGCAACGCCCACGATCTGCCGCGACGTGGCCGGATCGGCGATATCACCCGAAAGTGTAACGGGAGCCGGCCCGTTCTGCCGATCCAACAATTCGACTGTCTGGGAAAGTGTCTCACCGTCTATGTCGGTCAGAGCCAGCATGGCGCCCGCCTGCGAAAGGACAATCGCGGTCGCCCGACCCAGGCCACTGCCGGCCCCTGTAATCAAGACGACCTTCTCCCGAATGCTAGTGTCCAATCGATGTCACCTCGCGACTATCGAAGGCTGGTGCCTGTGCCGTTCTCGCTGCGCGCAGGGCCTCCCACACGCGCGCCGGCGTTGCGGGCATTTGAATGTCGGATACCCCTAGGGGTCGAAGAGCATCCAATACGGCGTTGATGACGGCCGCTGGTGCACCAATCGTCCCCGCTTCACCGACTGCCTTGACGCCCAGCGGATTCGTCGTGCACGGAATTTCTGCCAGCGACAGGTTGAATCTGGGAATGTCGTCGGCGCGGGGCATTCCGTAGTCCATGAAACTTCCGGTCAGGAGCTGACCGGACTCGCCGTCGTAGATGATCTCTTCCAGTAGCGCCTGGCCGATTCCCTGTGTGATGCCGCCCATGATCTGTCCCTCGCAGATCATCGGGTTCAGTGCACGGCCGACATCGTCGACCGCGTTGTATCGATCGACGCGGACATGTCCGGTCTCGGGATCAATCTCAACCTCGCAGATGTGGCAGCCGTTTGGAAAGTTGGGCGGATTGGTATCCCACCATCCGCTTGCCTCGAGTCCCACGCCGAAGTCAGGCGGCAGACCGCCCTTGCGATAGGAAGCCTGAGCCACCTGCATCAAGGAAATCGACTGGTCACTTCCAACCGCGGAAAATCGGCCCTTCTCAAACACCAACTGGTCGGGGGAAACATCGAGCAGATGCGCGGCGAGGATGCGCGCTCGTTGTAGGATTCGATCCGCCGCTATTCGCAGTGCCGAACCGCCGATCATTGAACTGCGCGCGGCGTACGTCCCGCGACCGAAATGAACTTTGTCGGTATCGCCCTGCAGATAGCGGATGTCATCGAAGGGAACGCCGAGCCACTCCGATATCAGCTGAGCAAAGACGGTCGCATGGCTTTGACCGTGGGAGTGGGTTCCGGCGAGAATCGTCACGGTTCCACCTGGGTCGAAACGCAGTCCCATCTGATCGTTGAACACTCCACCCTGTTCGATGAAGAAGATCGTCCCGCGTCCGCGCAACAGGCCTTTACGAGCGGATTCGGCCCGGCGGCCTTCGTAATCCGCGGCGCCCGACAGATCCAGGCAGCGGTCCAGCAGTTCCGCAAAGTTCCCACTGTCATAGATGAAACCCGTAGCAGTGGAGTAGGGCAGCGCGGAGGTGGGGATGAGATTCTTACGACGCAGAGTGATCGCATCTACGCCGATTCGGGCGGCCGCGATGTCCAGCAGTCGCTCGATGACGAACGTCGCTTCAGGTCGACCGGCGCCGCGATACGGGCCTGTGGGCGAGGTGTTTGTAAATACACCGACATTGAATCCGTGATAGGCCTTGATGTCATATACGCTCGGGACGAACCGTATCGAAAATACCAGTGGCGCCACGGCAGCAGATACGACATAGGCGCCAAATCCGTGCAGAGAGTTGACGCGGACGCCCAGTATCCTGCCGTCACTGTTCAAGGCCATTTCGGCGTGGACGGTTTGGTCGCGACCGTGGGTGTCACCCAACAGGCTCTCGGAGCGACTTGCAACCCACTTGACAGGTCGACAGCATATTCGGGCCGCCCAAAGTACGAGGACGTCTTCGGGATAGGGGTCGGCTTTCATGCCGAAGCCACCCCCCACATCGGGGGAAATCACTCGTAAGTGGCTCTCGGGAATTCTCAAGGCGTGAGTTGCAATCATCGTCCGCACGCCATGCGGATTCTGCGAGCTGGTGTACAGCGTATAGGCATCCTCCGCGGGATCGAATTCTCCGATACAGGCGCGCGGCTCGATCGAATTGGCCGTCAGTCGGTTATTGTGGATGTCGACGGAGACTATGTGGGATGCTCGCTCGAAGGCAGCGTCTGTAGCCGCCTGATCGCCAAATGCCACGAAACAACAGCGGTTGTTGGCGCAACCGTCGTGTATTTGCGGTGCGGTGTCTTTAATTGCTTCCTCTGGAGTAACCACTGCCGGTAGAGGGTCATAGTCGACTTCAATGAGCTCGACAGCATCCCGCGCCTGATTCGCCGTCTCTGCAACGACGAATGCTACTCGGTCACCCGCATATCGCACCTTCTCGTGGCACAAGGCCAGGCGGTAGGTTCGAAATCCCGGTGGACCGCCCATGTCCTCCGGCATGAACAGTGGAGGTGTCCCTCCGATCTCACACGCCACTGCATCTCTTCCGGTCAGCACGCACAGAACGCCGGGCGCATTGCGCGCCGCGCTAACATCGATGGAGCGGATGCGGGCGTGGGCGTAGGTTGAAAGTAGGACCGCTCCGTAACACAGACCAGGAGGGGAGATGTCATCGACGTAACGCCCGCGCCCGGTCAGGAAGCGGACGTCCTCGACGCGCTTTACGGATTTTCCGATACCGAAATTATCCATGAGCGAGGAAGGCTCCGACACGCTCCGTAAATTCCAGGGGTTGAGCGAGATTGCTCAAATGCGAGGCGCTTTCGAGTATCTCGAGGCGTGCAGCGGGAAGCTTCGCGGTAAGAGTCTGCAAACTATCAACCGTGGTCGCCGTATCACGTCGCCCTGCAATGACCAGAACAGGACACTGAATCTCGGGCAGGCGATCCAACGTATTCACGGCCTGAATCGCATCGATGGCCGCTCGATAGCCCTGCGGGTGAGTTCCCCGGATCATATCGGCTACCCATTGAACCGTCTGCGGAGCCTGGGTCAGGAATTCCGGAGTGAACCATCGCTCCAGTGTGGAGTCCACTTGAGACTGCATTCCAGCCTGGAGAGCTTGCAGCTTACGTGCTTCCCATCGCTGCTGCATCTGCGGTGGTGTTCGGGCCGAAGTGTTGGCGATCACGAGTGAGCTCAGACGATCGGGGTGCTCGAGTGCGAACCACTGTCCGATCATTCCGCCGAGCGACAATCCGACGATGGAACAGCGCGAGATGCCGAAGCTGTCCAGGAGATTGAGCATCAATTCCGTGTAATGATTCGGGTTCTCGAGGCGAGGATCCGGGTCGCTCTTACCGTGCCCGGGCAAGTCGACTGCCAATACTCGAAATGACCGGGACCAGACTGGAATCTGCGCAGACCACAGATCGCTGCTGGTGGCGATCGAGTGAAGTAGGACCAGGGCCGGCGCATTCTCCGGACCCCTGTAAATGAGGTGAAGTCGGTTGCGGTCCCGCAGCATGCTCATTCGCGCAGCCGCCATTCGACCAGGGCAATCCCTGTGTACCAGCTGGGAACCGCTTTATAGAAATGCACATGAAAAGCGGCTCCTTTGGCCGCGCCATGGGCCACCATCCAGTTGCGAATCTCTTCTGCCCCATTGCCAGCCTCGTTGACCCGGTCCGTCGCATGCCGAATGAGGGCTCGATCGTCGCCTGTGCCCAGCAGGCGCAAAAACTCCCGGTCAAACTCCTCGTTGACCATCCCCATGCGCGGCGTCGCTACATCGTGGCTGATCCCACCGGTTGCCAGGATCACTATGCGCGAATTGCCTGGATAGGAACGAATTGCCTCCCCTATGAACCGACCCCACTGCAAACACCGCGACATCGTCGGCATTGGTGGTTGCACACAGTTGATGAGTAACGGTACCAGAGTCACGCTGGCGGCCAGGTCGGCAAGGATGAGTGGCGTCAGCACGCCATGATCGAGCGTCAGTTGCATCGAAAAGGATGGATCGAAGTCAGCCGCCAGTGCTTCCCCCAGCAGGTGAGCGCCAAGTCGTGAGTCTCCTTTCAGAGTCTGCCGCTCCGCGCGTAACCAGTGCTCGGCGGGAGCCGGATAAGCATCCCCGGTGCCGATGCAGAACGCCGGGAAGTTGTCGAGAAAGAAGTGGTGCAAATGGTCATCGGACACGACCACAACGGTGTCGGGTTTGAGGGCGGCCAATGACTTGCCGAGTTGCTGAAAGTGCCGATAGATCGTGTTTCGGTCAGCTTCGCTGAGGGCGTCCGGGAGATTCAGCATCACCGGAGTGTGAGAGGTTGCGAAGGCGCCGACCAGCTCAGCCACGACGGGCCTCCCCGGCAACGGCCCGCAGCGAGGCTAGAAATGCGTGCTCGGGGATTTTTACCCCCAAGCAGTGCGCACGCAGCAGATAGGGGTTGGCCCCCGCGAGGTACATCTTCCCAACCTCATTGTCGCGAATGAGGCTCTTTATTTCCGCGGGTAATGGAATGTCCTTCATGTAGGCGTCGGCATCATCACGGTATTGTTGCAAATGCCCTTGCTTGTGATGCACGTCGTAAAGAATGCGATTGATCCAGTATGCCTGGACGGAGGGCATGTCCTGTTGCCAGTTGCGAATCATGTTGGTCTCCCGGATGCGCCGACGTGGTGGCTGATCCAATCCACGATCGTGGGGAGCGTTTGCGGTGTATGCCCCATGTGGCCACCTGGAAACAGGCGAACCGATTTGGGGCTCCCGTGCTCCGTCAGCAAATGGATGTCTGCAACGGGGCATTGGCGGTCATTCTTGCCGTTGACGAGCAGCAATGGCGCGCAGGGCTGATCCAGGATTCCCTGATCCAACAGCGATAGTCTTTGGAAGTACTCGACGTACTCGGCATCGTTGGATGCTCCGAGCATTCGCATGCGTGTTTCCACCAGATCCATGAGGTAACTGTCAGGGAATCGTGATGCCTCGATCCAATCCCGTTGGAACATGAAATGCGCGCCGCCTCCCCAGTTCACAGCTGCCGAGATTCTGTGGCGGCATGTATGTGCCAATCGAGTGGCCCAATACCCCCCGAATGACCGGCCGAGGCATGCGGGACGCTCGCCTTGGAGATCCGGTTGTCGTGTTACCCAATCCAAAACGGGAAGGAACTGCCGGTCGGCATCTGGAGTGCCTTTGACGGGGGATTCGCCTGTGCCAACGTTATCCAGGGCGACAGTTGCAAATCCTCGCGCGAGGAATGCATCACTGATGCTCGTCATTTGCTCCTTCCACGCATCAACACCACCCCACATGATAATGACGGGCAAAGGGGCGGCAGCCTGTTCCGGGCGTCGAAACAGGAACACCACCTTACGCCCTTCAGTACCGCGTCCATCGAATGGAATTTCCACGCGCTTTGTGGGTATGTCCCAGTACCTTGCAGCAGCCAGGTACGTTTCGCGCTCGGCCCGAGCAGCGAGCTCCTTCGCTGGGTGATTGGGACACGGAAACCGAGCCAGGAAGTACAACGCGCTGGCGCGCGCATACTCGGAGGCTGCTTCCATTCGATTCCCCCGCGTTTCGGCATCGGCGGCCTTCTGTCGCATCTCGTCACCGGCACGGCTCCATTCTTCGGCCCATGACTGACCGTCCAAGCCGCTGAGCCGGTTTATCACCCCATTCGCAATGATGGGGTCAACCAGATTCATGGGGTGAGCTCGTGTGCGTAGCCGTTTCCGCAGCCACGTTTTGGCTTCTTCCAGGGTTTTGGGTCGCCCCGAGACTTCATCACTCGCTTGTTCGTCAGCCAAGGGCGCTCCGGATGCAGAATCAGTTACCGCGCCTCCATCGTAGAGCCTACGCCCAGCGCCACTATCGTGTGAGTGTGAGGGTATTTGACTGCCGATGCGTAATCGCGCCCCTCCGCGTTGACGTCTTGATTGTCGGGACGGCAACAATGGAGTGCATATCCCGAAACCCAGAAAGTCACCTTGTCTGCCATTGCGAATTTCCAGGAAGAATCGCCAGTCGTGATCTGCGTGGCTCCGAACGGTGCCCGTCGTTCCCGGAAGGATCATGAACGCATCCCGTTGACTCCCGAAGAGCTCGCGCGGGAGGCAGTCTCCTGTGTGGAAGCGGGGGCCTCGGTAATGCATCTGCACGTGAGAGCTTCGGACGGCGGTCATAGCCTCGATCCTGCCATTTATCGTTCCGCCCTCGCGGCCATCCGAGCGGCGGTCGGACAGCAGTTGATTCTTCAGGTCACGACCGAGTCAGCCGGTAGGTATGCACCCCCTGAGCAGATGGCCGTGATTCGCGAACTCAAGCCCGAGGCGGCCTCAGTCGCTCTGCGCGAGTTGATTCCGGACGAGGCCGGTGAGCGGGCAGCCGCGGACTTCTTCCAATTCGTGGTGGGCGAAAACATTGGATTACAGTTCATCCTGTACACGCCGACGGAAGTAGCCCGACTCATGGAATTGCGTGAACGCGGGGTTATACCTCCAGCGCGACATCACGCCCTGTTTGTACTGGGAAACTATCGTGACCGGGTTCCATCAGCGCCCCGAAGTCTGCTGCCATTTCTGTGGGAATGGCCAACCGAGTGGCCCTGGACGGTCTGTGCATTCGGGCGCTCCGAGGCACAGTGCCTTGCTGCGGCCGTCTCATTCGGGGGGCATGTCAGAGTGGGCTTCGAAAATAATCTGTGCAACCCGGATGGCACTCTCGCAGCCAGCAATGCCGCATTGATTGAAAACATCAGCCAGATAATCGATCGGACGGGTCGTAAGCGAGCGGACGTTTCGCAGGCCCGAGCGCTGTACATGCCTGCACGGGGCTGAAGGGGATGGAACGCTGATGGTGATCAAGTCTGCGCTTATCGTAGGTGGCGGAATTGCCGGCATGTCAGTGGCGATCATGCTTCGCCGGCTCGGCGTCGCGGTGGATCTCATCGATCAGGATGCCCAGTGGAAAGTCGCCGGCGCTGGAATCACTATCACGGGTCCGACACTGCGTGCCTTCGCTGCACTTGGGATCCTGGACCGTCTCGAGCCCCAGTCGTACATGGGGGATGGTATACGGGTCTGCTCTGTAGATGGAGTCTTTCTCCAGGAGCTGCAGACTCCAATGCCCGTCGGCAGCAGAGTCCCCGGAAGTGGCGGGATCATGCGACCGGTGCTTCACCATGTGTTATCGAGTGAGGTGCTCAGCGGCGGCGTGAACGTCCGGTTAGGTGTGAAGGTCCGCTCCGCTGTTCAAACATCCGAAGCGGTTGATGTGACATTCGAGGATGGTAGCTCGGGCCGCTATGACATTGTCATCGGTGCCGATGGTCTGCATTCTCAGATCAGGCAGATCATTCTTCCGCACGCACCTTCACCCGAATATACGGGTCAGTGCGTGTGGCGGGCTGTTTTGCCACGACCGCAGGAAATTCAGAAGCGACATTACTTCCTGGGCGGTCCGGTAAAGGTAGGGTTGAATCCGGTATCGGAAGCCGAAATGTATTTGTTTCTGCTCGAGCGACGCGCGGTACGCCAGTGGATGACCGATGATCGAGCTCATGTCGAGCTTGCAGAGCTGCTACGACCCTATGGCGGCGTCTTGAAGGAGGTGAGAACCACGCTCGGGCCGCAGTCCCGGATCGTGTTTCGTCCGCTCGAAGCGTTCTTTTTGCCGGACCCGTGGTATGTCGGCCGCGTCATTCTAATCGGTGATGCAGCCCATCCCACTACACCCCAGCTTGCCTCGGGTGCGGGCATGGCCATTGAAGATGCCCTGGTGCTTGCTCAGGAACTGGACCGGTCAAACGCGGTGGACGCGGCTTTCGCGGCCTTCATGAAGCGGCGCTATGCCCGGTGTCGTCTTGTAGTGGAGAATTCACTGGAAATAGGCCGACGTGAACAGCGTGGGGAGCCGGTTGATTCTCAGACCCAGTTGGTACAAGAGTCACTACGGGCGCTGGCAGAACCCTATTAGAGACATCTGCAACCGTTTGTTCTGACGCGTACGAATAACCTCGAGCGAGTTTGATTGATGCAACTGAATCGTGAACGGCAATTGCCTGCGTCGCTGCAGGATGCGTGGACGGCATTGAACGACGTTACGGTCTTGCAGACGTGCATTCCGGGGTGCGAGGCCCTTACGCCGGCTGCCGAAGGTGAATTCGACCTGTTGATCGTAGCGGCAGTGGGCCCTGTGAAAGCGAAATTCAAGGGTAAGTTACGATTGACCGATTTGACTCCGCCGGAGCGCTACACAATCCACTTTGAGGGGCAGGGCGGCGTCGCCGGTCATGCCAAAGGCTCGGCCCACGTCGAGCTGCAACCGTGCGGGGACAACGAGACCACCCTCAAATACTCCGCACACGCGATCGTGGGAGGGAAAGTGGCACAGGTCGGTGCACGATTGGTGGACATGGCCGCACAGAAGCTCGCAAACGATTTCTTTGCGGCACTGGAACAGCATTTGCGTGGCGGGGTGGCGGCCATAAGTTAAGACGGATCATCGCCTGCTACACTGTCGCGCCGCTGCTACAACTCTACGGTTGGCTCCATTCCAGCGTCAGCGTACCCTACTCACATACTAAAGGTGCTCCTACTGGGCTGAAGCGTGTTGGACGAGGGGGGTAACTCGCAGTGCAAATCCATTCATTTTCGACTGACCTGACGCCCGTGTGGCAGCGGCCTGAGGTGTTCAGGCGTGAGATGCAGGATCGCTTCTCCGTCTGTCTATCGGTCCAGGACTCTCGCGACGCCCCGTTGGAGACCCGCGTGCGTGCCTACTGCGGCCGCCATTTACGATTCGCGGAATTGCGGTTCTCACCTCACCGCACCTCATCGGTTAGTGAAGGGCGATCCGGCTCACGAATACTGTTTACCCAGCAATTGGAAGGTCAGGCTTACTTTTCGCAGGGAGGTCGCGATTGCTGTGTGACCCCCGGGAGTTTTTGTCTGATCGATCCCGCGCTTCCATTCACCATCGAGACGACTGAAATGCACGCGCGGTCCATCTATTTGGACCGGCAGAGCGTCCTCGCCGTTGCGCCCTATATCCAGTCGATGACCAGCTGTTCAATCGACGGAAGCGCTGGCGCAGGAGCGATCATGCGGGCCGTCGTGGACGAGCTGTTCAAGCTCGCCCCCTCACTGGACGAGGACACCGCCGACACCATTTCGGAGGCTTTACCCTACACGTTGGCGACGGCTCTCACGGGTCTCGGGCGTGATCCGAATGCGGGTCGAGCCCGCCTACATCTGTTTCACAAGAAGCGAATACTCCGGTTCGCACGGCAGCACCTTCATGATCCCAACCTGGATCCACGCAGAATCGCCAGCGGCGTGAACCTGTCGTTGCGATACTTGTACGACTTGTTTGCCGACGAAGAGCTGCCGCTCATGAAATGGATCTGGAACGAGCGGCTCAAACGCGCGCAACGCGATTTGGAGGCCCGCCACCTGGTTGCCAGGAGTATTTCCGAAATCGCTTACAGCTGGGGTTTCAGCAACCTGGCGCATTTCAGTCGTGCGTTTCGCCACGAGTATGGGATTAGTCCGCGCCAATGGCGACAACGCACGCGTGTAGCGCACTGCCAGTCAACTTCCGACACGTGCGCGGATCAGTATTGATGACCTGACTCGGTAGTATCCGCCTCCAGGTTCGGTCATGACCGATGAGCGCCACATCCGTAAGGCGCATTCGGTTACCTGGGGGCGCCTTTGAAAGCTATTGTTGCTACCGTAGCCGCGTGTGCCTGCGCGAACAGCCTGATTGTGGACTCGGCGAACGCGCAGACGGCAACCGCCTCAGCGGATATTCAATCAACTACCGGCAACAACCAAGGTCAGGTCGGTCTCGAGGAAGTGACGGTAACGGCCGAGCGCCGGACCGACACGATCCAGAAGACGGCCATTGCGATCGCGGCCATGGACGCAAATGCGTTGCGAACCATGGGCAACGTCGATGACGCCCGGGGATTAGCCGCCGCTGTACCATCCATCCACGTAGCGACTCTGGGTATCTACTCGAACGTGTATGTACACGGAGTTGGAGGCGGGATTTCGAACGCCTATGGATCGCCCGCCGTTTCTTTCAGTATGGACGGTGTCTTCATAGATCAGGCTGCAGGGCCGTCCAGCGCCCTATATGACATCGATCGGCTCGAAATGGTGCAAGGCCCCCAAGGTACTCTCTACGGCCGCAATGCGACGGCCGGAGCACTCAATGTTATACCCAGCAAGCCCACATTCAGGGATGAGGGCTTCGCCTCGTTGGAGTACGGTAATTTCAACGCCCTGGAGACCGCAGGTACAGTGAATCTTGCGCTGTCCTCGAATGTCGCCGCCCGATTCGCCTTCAAGACCAGCCGTCATGATGGCTATCTGACCAACGGAACCAACGACGAGGATTCACAGGCCGCACGCGCCCAATTGCTCTGGCGTGCTACCGACAACCTGAATCTGCTGGCCTATCTGGATTACTTCCACGAAGGTGGCAAGGGCATGCAATCCGTCCCGCTCTATCCAGGACAAGACCTGAGTACATTCGGGACAGGAGCGATAGCCCCGAATTTGCCTGCCAACCAACTTTACCTGAATCCTAAGAATCCGTGGCAGGCCATTGACAACGATTTGTTATACCCCAGCCTGATTCCAGCTCCCTATCCCGCGGCCCTGCCATTGGCCGGGCGCGATGTCGGGGTCGATCACAACCAGTATATCTATCACCTGCAAGCGGATTGGGACCTTGGATTTGCCACGGCGACAGTTCTTCCCGCTCTCGTGCGCATCAATGATGACGATGTGTTCTATCAAGCCGGATTCAAGGCTCACGAGACGGATGACATCACCCAGTCATCGGTCGAGGCGCGACTGGCGTCCAACGGTAACACGGACCTCGGCAAGAAGCTTCGCTGGGTTACGGGCGTCTTCTGGTTCCACACATCCGGCCAATCATTGGGGCAGTTTTTCCAGGAGGGTGTGAGCGACATATCGCTCCTGCTCCCGCAGATGCGGGACGACTCCAAGGCGGTGTTCGGTCAAATGACTTACTCCATCATCGACCGACTGCGGATTACCGGTGGAATCCGCTATACGAGCGAATCGAAGTCCGAGAGCGGACAGACCATTGTCGGCAGTCTCTTCCTGTTTCCTGCGCCGACGCCCGCCACGTGTGTGGCGCCCTTCACATTCTACCCTGCCGTTTACAATGGCACGCCGAATCCCGCCAGATGCGGCACTCCGAATCAAGGTGATCTGCACTTCACATCAACCGATTACAAGGGCGCGCTGGAGTTCGACCTGACCGAGCAGAGTCTGCTCTATGCAAATTACAGCACCGGTTTCAAGGCGGGTGGATTCAATCCCGGAAGTCCGCCGAACACCTACCTGCCCGAGAGGCTGCGCGACTACGACCTGGGGTCGAAGAGCCGTTTCTTCGACAACCGGTTACAGGTCAATACCAGCGCCTTCTACTGGCTCTATGACAACCAGCAGGCCCAGGCGTTTGGTCCCATCAATCCCGGAGGTTACGCTTACATTGTCTATCCATCCAAGTCTCACATTTACGGTGCTTCAATAGACCTCAAGGCCCTGGTGACTCGCAATGACCGGATCGGAATCGAGGTAGATTATCAACGCGGTATCTATGATCATTACAAAACTGCCGATATTCCTGCGCTGGGCATAGCAGGCGTTGACGGTGCTCACGCCGTTCGTCCCTACACTCCGACTTTCTCAGAGCACCTGGATTACACGCACACATTTGATTTGCCGAACGAGGCGAGCCTCGATTTCAACGTCAACGCACTGTTCGTTGGTAGTCAGTACGTGTACACGACCCCCTATGCGCCTCTCGGTTTTCAGCCGGCGTATCATAAAACCAATGCGACGCTGGCCTATCATTCGCGGGACGATGTGTGGACGGTGGAGGCGTACGTTAATAATCTAGAGGACAAGTTCACAGTCAACAGCCTGCAACCGAGCTCCACGACGGGGAATTTCTTTGCGTACGTGGATCCGCCGAGGACTTATGGCATGCGGGTATCCAGGAAGTTCAGTCAGTAGATGCTCGTGACGCGGCGAAGGTCCGCACCAACTAGAGGCCATCACGATCCCTGATTGAATTCTGCGTCGATGGAGATGCCCATACCAACGCGTTGGAATTGACGTACTTTACCCGCAAGCTGATGGGCAATCAGGCCGCGGAGTGAAGGCCTGTGAAAAGGGGGTGCGATCAGGTTGGAGGTAGCTTCGCGGAATGCTCTCTCAGCTGCGCCCGGAACCAGCAATTGGCGGGATCCGCATCGCGGTGCACGTTCCACTGCAGCACCTCCACCAGCTTTGGAAACTCCACCGGAGGCGGAATCATCTTCAGCGGCAGAGTCGACAGATATCGCTTGGCAAGCCGCGTTTGAATGGTCGCAATCCGATCCGTGTCTACGACGAGGATGGGCACCAGATCAAAGCTCGGTGCCGCGATGTCGATGTGGCGTGCGTCGCCGTAGGTTTGCTCGAACCATCGTTCGAACCATGGCCGGCTGCGCCTCGCTCCGAACACCACGTGTTTTAGCGCGGTGTATTCATCGAAGGTCAAGGAATTGCCCACGATGGTACTGCCGGCCCAGGCAATGACCGTGTAGGTATCCTCGAACACCATCTGTTGAGGGTGATTGGGAAGCACGTCGATGGTCGGACCGATTACGAAGTCCACCTCGCCGGAATCGAGCTCGTCCTGAACTCGCGAGCTGGACTGATGAAACTCGAAGGTTATCCCGGGCGCCGTGTAATGAAGCCGTGCCAACAGCTCGCGCAGAAACACCTCGATGACGTAGTCCGAGGCCGTGATCACGAAATGGCGCTTGCTGTGCCCGGGGTCGAAGACCGGCTCGGTCGCGATGACGGAGTCGATCCGCAGGATGATGTCGTGGATGGGCTCGATCAGAGACTGAGCGAGCGGCGTCAGTTCCATGTTGCGGCCCACATGGATGACCAGCGCATCCTCGAAATACTCGCGCAGCCGGGCCAGCGCGCCGCTCATCGCCGGCTGCGTGATGTTCAACTTGCCGGCCGCGCGGGTCACACTCTTTTCCGTCAGCAGCGTATCCAGAGCGATCAGCAGATTCAGATCCAGGTTTCGATAACGCATGTCCAGCCCCCTCAGCCTGAAGGCGCGGCGCCAATTTGCAACCCGCAGGTATCGCGCATTCTGATGGCGCGGATCACCAAAAGCGATTTTCTCATACCCCGCGTCCCTCCCTAACATGCCCGCACCCCCAAAACGGGGTCAGATGCACAAAGGGCTTCCGGATATGCTCATCCAGGCGAAGAACCCCAACCCCCTGCGGGGCTGGCAGGTCGATCGCAGCTCAATCCGCACCATTGGCCGGGATCTGCAGCGACCCGAATGCATTCTGGCCGAGCGGGATGGCACGCTGTGGACGGCCGATGCCCGTGGGGGGGTGATGCGCATCCGATCCGACGGTAGCCAGCAGCTCATTACGCAACGGCGCAGTCGAGCCTTTGTCGAGTCGGACAGCGCGGACAAGTACATTTTGCGTGGCACCCTGCCGAATGGGCTGGCCTTTGCACGCAACGGCGACATCCTGATCGCGAATTTCGGTACCGACGCCATAGAGGTCATGACTCGCGATGGTCGCCTGACGACCTTGTGTACCGAAATAGACGGCAAGCCGCTCGGCAAGACCAATTTCGTGTTGCGTGACTCCAAACATCGAATCTGGATCACGATTACCACGCGCGTTCAGCCCTGGACTCGTGCCGTCACGGAGCACACGGCGGATGGTTATGTCGCGTTGATCGATGAGAAAGGAGTTCGCATTGTCGCCGACGGCTTCGTCGGCACGAATGAAATTCGCCTCGACGCGCGAGAGGAGTGGATGTACGTCGTCGAGAGTAATGCCCGCAGGATCTCGCGTCTTCGCGTTCAGCCGGACGGCTCACTAACCGATCGAGAGATCTACGGACCCTCGGATCTGGGTGGTATTCCCGACGGCTTTGCCTTCGATGTGTTCGGCAACTTGTGGGTAACCCTGGTGGTTTACGAGCGCTTGATTGCCATCACTCCGGAGGGCGATCTGCTGACGTTGCTCGATGATGGCGATCCGACCGTTACCGCGCAGCTGGACCGCGAGTTCCAGGCAGGCACATTCAATCCGGAGAACTTTCTGCATGTCAAAGGGGGGATCGCTCCATGGATGGCGAGCCTGACTTTCGGTGGCCCTGATCTGCGAACCGTCTACCTCGGTAGTCTCATGGGAACGACCATTCCCTACTTCACCTCCCCAGTTGCCGGGCTGCCAATGGCACATTGGGGGGACGCGTGATGACTCGCTCAACACGCCTGGCCAACAAAGTGGCTCTCGTTACGGGTGCCGGCAGCGGTATCGGGCGGGGCATTGCTCTCATGTTCGCACGCCACGGCGCAAGGGTGATGGGCACGGATATCGACTCGCGCAGCATGCAAGAGACGGTTGACCTGGCGCGTGGTGAGGGCCTTCAGATGGCGTGTATGCACTCCATCGACCTAACACTCGAAGCGCAGGTGCGGCAACTCGTCGAACAAACTGTCGCATCTCTCGGCCGGCTCGATGTGCTCGTCAATGCGGGCGCCTGGGGCGCCTTCGAGCCTCTGGAAACCATGGATTTTGAAAAACACTGGCGTCGCACTCTGCAATGCGAGCTCGATGTGGTGTTTCTCGGTTGTAAGTACGCGTGGCCCCATCTGAAGGCCAGCGGGGCCGCATCGATCATCAACCTCTCTTCCGCAAATGCGTTCATGGCGCTCGAAGGCTCGCCTGCTCTTGCGCATTGCGCGGGCAAAGGCGGTGTGCTCGCGATGACGCGCCAGCTTGCTGCCGAAGGTGCGCCGCACAACATCCGCGCGAACAGCATCTGTCCCGGGTTGGTTGTCACGAGCGCGACCAAGCCGGTACTCGAGGGTAATCCCACCATTCGCGAGGCGGCGCGACGCAAGACGATGCTCGGCCGCCTCGGTCAGCCCGAGGACATCGCCTGGTTTGCCGTGTACCTCGCCTCCGACGAGGCGAGTTGGGTCACGGGCGCTGATTTTTCGATCGATGGCGGCGCTACCGCCTGGTAAATGATTAGAAGAGGGGGGGTTGTAATGACTTGCAAGAGCATCCACGCCTGGGCCACAGGTCTTCTGGCCATCGCGGCGGCACCAGTCTGGGCGCAGGAGGCGGCCCCGGGAGGGGCTGAGCTGCAGGAGATTGTCGTTACCGCCCAGCGTCGCGAGGAGTCGGCGCAGAAGACCTCGCTGGCCATGGAGGTGCTCTCCCAGGATGCGATCAACAAAGCCGGCGTGAGCGATCCTGCGAGCATCGCGAATCTCGTCTCCGGTGTGAACATTGGTTTTGGGGGCTCGACGGTTCAGACATTCATCCGGGGTGTCGGCAGCTTCGTGACCAACAGTTTCGCCGATTCGGCGATCGCCTATAACATCGACGGCGTCTACATTTCACGGCCGCCGGCGATTTCCGGCTCCTTCTACGATCTGCAGCGCATCGAAGTGCTCAAAGGTCCGCAGGGAACCCTGTACGGACGGAATGCTTCGGGAGGCGCGATCAATCTCATCACGGTGAAGCCCTCTCATGAGCTCGGTGGCACGTTGGGTGCCGAGGTAGGCGATTACGATCTCATCAAGGTTTCCGGAGCGATGAATGTACCTGTTTCTGACGTGCTCGCATTCCGTGCGGCGTTCCAAAGCAACAAGCATGATGGGTACGGAGGCGGCGGGTATTACGATGAGGACACTCGCGCGGCCCGTCTGCACGCGCTATTTACACCGAACGAGGACTTCTCGCTGCTCTTGACCGGCGACCTGGCTCACATCGGGGGCAAGGGACCGATCGGGGTCCGCATCGGAGCGGGTGATTCATCTACGGATGATCCTTGGCGCGACCGGGTCGCGTCCGCTCCCGCCGGGCTGCCTGCCTACCATTCGCCGGTGCCCTGGGCGAACCAGCTCAACGTACCGGATAACAGCGGATTCATCGATACGCACCTGTGGAATACCAACGCACAGTTGGATTGGAACCTTCACTGGGCCACTCTGACGGTCATTCCTGCATTTCGCAACATGGAAAGCAGCACGCGGACGTTCCAGCCCGGCTTCCTGTTCGACAATCACGAGACATCACGACAGAAGACGATTGAAGCGCGGTTGGGGAACAGCACCGACAAGTTGAAATGGGTCGGTGGCGGCTACTATTTCCGGGAGCATCAGACGCAATTCTTCTATGTCGACCAGGGGGTGAACGTGGCCTCTGTGAATACCCCCAAGCTCGACACGGACAGCTGGGCGGCATTCGGTGAGACAACCTACAGCTTCAGGCCCGAGCTGCGCGCGATCGTTGGCGCACGCTATACCTACGAGAAGAAGGAGCTGGCAGGGCAACAGTGGAACACCACTCCTTACCCGACCTTCGTACGTGACTATGCATTGCCCGGTCAGGTGCCGTCCTTCCTGCTCTCCAGCGGCGGTTACGATTGTCTCTCGCCATTGCCACCCTTCCCACATCCCAGCGTGTGCGAGCTGCCGGTAAGCGGGAAGACCTCCGGAAACAAGGTGACCTGGAAGACAGGGCTCGAATACGATCTCACGCCGCAGAGTATGCTCTTCGTGACTGCCAGCGAAGGCTACAAGGCCGGTGGTTTGTTCTCCACCAAGCAGGCTGATCCGCGGTACAAGCCGGAGGAACTGCTCGCCTTCGAGCTGGGATCGCGCAATCGGTTCTTCAACAACCGACTGCAGGTCAACTTCGAGGGCTTCTACTGGAAGTATCGCGACAAGCAGGAGGCGAGCGTCCGCTTCGACCCTGTCGATGGCGTGAGCTTCATCATCCGCAACGCCTCCAAGGCGACCATGTTCGGCGCCAATCTCGATCTGGCCTTTCAGGCAACGACCCATGATCGGATCGATGCGGGAGCCGAGTATCTGCACTCTCAATACGACGACTTTCAGTATGTTCTCACCATGGCGGGTACCAGCGGATGCATCGAGACTCCTCGCAGCGACGGCAACTTCAACATTGACTGTACCGGCAAGCAGCTGCCCAAAGCGCCACAGTGGAGCGGTAAACTGGGTTACGCCCACATCTTCGATCTGCCGAATGACGCCACCGTCACAGCGGCGGTGCGCGAACAATATTCCTCGCCGACGGTGTTGGATATCACTTATGCGCCCACCGCCCGCATGGGCAGCTGGTCGGTGGTGGATGCCGATCTGACCTATGACTCACCGAAGAAGTGGTCAGTGACTGGATGGATCCGGAATATCGGTAACAAGGCCGTGTACACCGGAGGTTCACTGTACCCCTTCACGCCGGGCGTCTACTACGCAACGATTCGTCCGCCTCGGACGTTTGGCGCGCGCGTGAGCGTCAGTTTCTGATGCCCACGCCGGAGGATGGTTATGTCGGTCGTGCTCTGGTTGCGCGGCTAGGCCGCAGCGTGCAAGGGCCACCAATTGCTACGTGTGATGCTTCGTATCGATGCAAACGATTCTTGCCTGTCCCTGGATGCTATACCTTTGAGCCCTGACGAAGTCCTTTGCCGGGAGAATGCCTATGTTTCTGCGCAACGCCTGGTATGTGGGTGCGTGGTCCAATGAGCTCGTGCAAGACAAGTTGCTGCCCCGAACCCTGCTGGATGATCCCATCGTATTCTTCCGTACGCAGACCGGGACGGCCGCCGCACTTTTCGATCGCTGCCCACATCGATTCGCACCATTGAGCCGAGGCCGCCTCGAGGGGGAGGCCATTGAGTGTGGCTATCACGGACTGCGTTTCGATCGGACCGGCGCTTGTGTACTCAACCCCTATAACCCTGGGCATGTCCCGCCTCGTGCCCATGTCCGAACCTACCCGCTTCACGAACAGCAGGGGATCGTGTGGATCTGGATGGGGGAGGCCGGGCGAGCGGATCCGAGCCTCATTCCCGATTTCCCGCAACTTGCCGACGAGAGCGGCTGGCACACAGTACGGGGCTATCTCAACACGCCTGCCAATTACCAACTGGCGATCGACAACCTCATGGACCTCACGCATCCGGAGTTTCTGCATGACGCTTCTTTAGGCAGTCCGGCTCATAAGAGCGCCCAGTACGAAGTCGAACAGAGGGGGGCTCGCCTCATACGGTCGAACCGTTGGTACGACGCAGGACCTCTGCCACCGGTCATGGAACTCAGTTTCCCCACGAATGGCCGCCCCGTTACACATTGGGCGGACATGTACTGGCACGCGGCCTCGAGCCTCTGGCTGGATGTCGGCGCTACCTTTCCCGGTCGGCCGCGAGCAGAGGGGCTGCAGACATACGCTGGCCACTTCCTCGCACCTGAAACGGCGCGCACAACACACTACTTCTTCAGTTTCACACGCACCGCTGCGCTGGCTCGCGCGCAGAACAACGATGCCGAGTTGGTCGAGCTGCTACGGGGCATCTTTTCCCGAGAGGATTCTGCGATGCTGTCTGCCGTCCAAGACCGAATGGGTGGTCACGACTTGTGGGCGCTGAAGCCGGCGGCACTTCCGGGAGACGCTGGGGCGGTGCGTGTGCGACAAGCTCTCGAGAAGCTGATCGCTGAAGAGCGCCTGATGTGAGTAGCTCATTGATATCGTCGCCACGGGAGCCAGCCCCAGACGCGTCAGCTCAACACGCCGGGTTACTTGCGCAACGAGCCTGGAGCTCAGGTATTCGAGATCCTGAAGACCCGCTCGGCGTTACCGTGGTAGATCTTGGCACGGTCAGCCTCCGACAGCGGCGCCGCGTCCATGAAGCGTACCGCCTCCGGCGTTTCCTGGTAAGGATAATCAACCGCGAACATGATGTTGTCAGGGCCCACGACATTCACACAGAACTCCAGCACCGGGTTCCAGTTCATCCCGCTGGTCGTGATCATGAAGTTTGATTTGAAGTACTCGCTGGGGGCCTTGGCGAGCTGCGGCCGCCAGTTGAAGCGGGAGGCGCCGCGATGCATGTAGTCTATGCGGTAGAACCAGTAAGGAACCCCTTCACCCATATGACCCAACACGATCTTCAGGTTGGGAAAGCGATCGAACACACCGCTCATGACCAGCCGCACGGCGTGCAGACCCGCCTCGGCCTGATAGCCCCAGATCGCGTGCTCCAGAGCGTAGGGCTCAAACGGCGCCAACATCATTTTCGAGGGTGCGCGTGGGTGCAGGTAGATGGGTGCCTGGTGCGCGGCGGCGGCTTCGAATATAGGCCAGAACTTCGGGTCGTCCAGGTATTCGTCATGGGTGTGTGAGTTGATGATGACGCCGTTCAGGTGCAGTTGAGTCACGGCGCGCTCGATCTCTTTCGCTGCGTTTTGTGGATCCTGAGGGGCGACTGCCGCCAGGCCGGCAAAGCGCTGCGGATGGCATGTGATGACTTCGGCAAGGCGATCGTTTATGACCGTGGCGAGGCGCGTGCCCGTCGCCGAGTCGAACATCTGCGGGCCCGGAACCGTGATCGAGAGCACGTGCATGTCCACGCCGTGCTGATCCATTATCGCCAGCCGCTCCTGCTCCAAATCCAGTAAGCGCCGCAAGACCATCTTGCCCCAGGGATTCTCTCCCAACAGCACAGCCCAGAACTTCGTGTCTGCGTCCTTGGCGCCTGACTGTAATCCTGATCGCACACCGTCAACCAATTCAGGAACCGCATACGCTTCCTCGGTTGCTATGCGTCGGTGACGTTTGCCGATGTTTTGCGTTGGCTTGATTGCGGCGTCACTCGCGGCAGCCACGAGCCCGTTCCCGGACAGCAATGCTGTACCTGCTGCAAGCAAAGCTCTTCTATCGAGCGTCATGGTTGGATACCCCCTGACAGGCAGTCTGTGCCGGCTGGAACTGTTGTATATACTATTTACGCACCCATGGGAATTATTCCGGGCGCACACCGGATCGGCGGGTCTGGCCGACTCGATTGCGCTAAAATAGGTATCCAATCCGACCGGAGGCCGTATTTGCACGCCCGATATGATGCGCGACCCCGAACGATGCGAAAACGACGCACACGAGGGCGCCCCGCTGATGGCCGGGAAAGCGTCGGCGCGGAGGCGATAGTGCTTTACGCCTGCGACCTGTTGCGCAAGCTTGCGCCCGCGCAGGTCACCCTGGTACGTGTGGCGGAGCACGCCGGCGTGGACCGTTCGCTAATCCGCTATTACTACAAGAAGCGCTCCAGCCTACTACTTGCCGCAGCGCGTCATCTGTTCGCGCAGCTCCAGAGTGAGCTTGCCGCCGCTAAGGTCATACCCTATCGCGACGCCGAGCGTCGCCTCCGCGAGAGCGCGCGAGCGTTGCTCAGGTTCCAGATCAAACATCCGTACTTTCACCGGCTGATGGTGGATGAGGTCGTCAACTCCGACGAGCCGGCAGCGCGCGCTTTCTTCCGCTCCTTCACGAACACGGCGTTGGGCGAGTATCGGGAAACGGCCAAGGCCGCCACGTTGGAGTCCGGTGCGCGCGAGGTGGATGGCGCGTTCCTGTACATGGCGACCATCGGGATGTGTGAATTTTTCGTCACTGGGATGCCGATCCTCAAAATTGCCTTCGGCAAGGATGTCGATGAGGCTCTGAACAGCCGATTCGAAGAGTTCCTCTGCGACTACGTCGTGGATGGAATCCGCAGGCGCTGAATCCACGGAGACTGCCGGCCATGCACTTTCAGCAACTCGATTTGAATCTGTTGGTAGCGCTGGATGCGCTACTGGTTGAGAGGAACATTACCGAGGCCGGCAAGCGTATACACCTCACCCAGTCGGCTATGAGCGGCGCGTTGTCGCGGCTGCGCGAGTACTTCGGCGACGAGCTGCTCGTCCAGGTAGGACGCAAGATGGTGCCGACTCCATTGGCGGAGAATCTGTCTGGTCCGGTTCGCGATATCTTGTTGCGAGTCAAGGAAACGCTTGCCACCACCCCGGCGTTCGCTCCGAGTACCTCGACCCGGCAGTTCTCGTTGATGATGTCCGATTACGTCTCCACCGTGCTGATGCCTGAAGTGCTGAGATGCGCCGAGGCGGCGGCTCCCGGTGTGCGCTTTGAAATCATATCGAACGATACGATCAATCCCTTGGAAGCCCTCGAGCGGGCAGATGTGGATCTGCTGATCATGCCGCCTCAATATCTGTCCACTGCGCATCCCAGCGAGTTGCTCTTTCAGGACGACTTCGCATGCCTGGTGTGGAGTGGCAATAAGCAAGTGTCCGATACCTTGCCGATAGCTCAGTTTCTGGAGCTGGGGCATGTGGTGCTGCGTTTTGGACGGCGCAACGTGGGTATCGATGACTACTTCCTGAGTCAGCTGGGAGTGAAGCGACGCATTGAGGTGATCGCAATGAACTTCAACGCTTTGCCCCAATGTCTGGTAGGCACGCGGCGGACAGCGACGGTGCAGCGCCGCTTGGCCGAATTCTATGCAAAGCACCTACCGTTGCGCATGCTGCCTCTGCCATTCGAGATTCCGCCGATGCAGGAGTCGATGCAATGGCACAGCTGTTTTGCTCAGGACCCCGGTTCGATCTGGTTGCGCAGTCTTTTCAGGAGCGCTGCCGCAATGCAACCCGGATGAGCACGAGTCAACCTGGTTGCGCCAGGAGCGCGGCCACGCGTGCGTGCAATGCTTGCATGTCGACCTCAGGACCAGGGTTCAATTCCCACTCCCCCAGTTGGACAGACGCCTCGTATAACAATCGACAGCGATCAAAGCGGCGCACCATGAATTCTTCCAATAATGCGTGTACCGGCTCTGGTCGCGTGAAGATCTCACCCAGGATGACACCGTCTTCCATGGCGAGAGCGGCTCCCTGTGTCAGGTGGGGCAGCGTGCAATGAGCTGCGTCGCCTATCAACAGCACACGCCTCGAGTACCAGGGTGCCGGCATGAAGATCGAGTACAGTGGTTGATATGACACGCCCTGCGCCGCGCCAATCTGGTCGCGCAGGATGGCCAACTGACCCCCGCATGGAGCCAGTCGCTCCCGCAGCTCTGCGGGCGTGACTCCCAGCATGTGTCTGGCCTTGGTGCGTTCGCCTTGTGACAGGAACAGACAGCCGGTGTGCCGATCGAGTGGAATGAATCCGGCGGTGCCGCCGTTGACTCCTCTGACCAGAATCGGGTCCACGAGAGCTGCCGGTCGCGGCACGATGGTGCTCCAGATTCCCTGGCGGGTGTAGCGCGGGGCTGGTCTCGTTCCGAACACGGATGAGCGGGTTCTCGAGAACACGCCGTCGGCCCCGATGAGCAGATTGTATTCTGCGTTCCGGCCATCGCTGAATTGCACGCGAGCGGCTTCTTCCCCAGACTCTATACGCTCGAGGCTCCCCTCACTGTTGATTCGCACGCCGCAGCTGCGCGCGCAGTCCTCGAGAATGCGCAGCAGCGCAGAGTATGAAACCGCAATCTGCGCGGGAAGGTGGGCTCCTGCTATTCGGTCGGCGTAGCTCTGGCCGATCGTGTTTCCCTGCAGATCTTGACATAACACGCGCTCAACGGGAAAACCGGCTGTCAGGCCGGTTTGAGCGAGGCCTAAAGCAGCCAGGGAGCGCAGCGCATTGCCGCTCAGGATGATTCCGAGCGGCGGCGCTGAATCCACCGCGGTATGCACAACGGATGTGTCGATGCCCCTGCGGCTCAATGCAATAGCAGCGCTAAACGCGCTAACACCACCGCCAATGACCAATGCATTCCCGATGGCCGGCAATTGAACATTCTCCTGCTCCTTTGCGTAGCGTATCGGTGTACGCCGCGACGGTGAAATCGATATTGGCGCTGCCGGGAATCCAGGCCATCCATGGATCCGGCAGGTGCATTCGTTGTTTGAATACAACGCAGCGCATCGTTCCGCCCGATGCAGTGTATCCATCAGAACCATTTTCCAGCCTGCCGAGGCGCTGGTTACCCTTCACTCGTGATCACGTAAGGGGGCGGAGTGATGCGAAATGGTCTGATTCACAAGGTGGTCAGTTTGGCCCTGGCGGCCTCACCCGGTTGGTTGTCAGCCCAGACACAGTCGGATACCGCAGGCGCAGCCGGTCTCGAAGAGATCACAGTCACCGCCCAACGCAAGGAAGAGAGCCTGCAGCGAGCCGCACTTGCCGTGAGCGCGGTGTCAGCCGAGCAGCTCGAATCACAGGGCGTCACGCGCGTACAGGACTTGAAAGCGATCGTTCCGGCGGTGCAACTGCCGACTGCGGCCGGGCCTTTCTCTCTGTTCTATCTCCGGGGCGTGGGTAACTTCAACGGGAATTCGCTGTCCGACGCAGCTGTTGCGTTGAATCTGGACGGTGTATATATCTCGCGCCCTTCCAGTACCGCCGGATTGTTCTACGACCTCGAGCGCGTCGAGGTTCTCAAAGGGCCTCAGGGCACCCTGTACGGTCGCAATGCCACGGGCGGTGCGATCAACCTGATCACCCGCAAGCCCACCAGTCAGTTCGGGGGTGAAGCGACGCTCGACTTCGGTAACTATGGACTGCGCAAATTCAACGGTGCATTGAATGTGCCGCTGAGCGAAAGGATCGCAGCTCGCCTGTCAGCGCAAACCATCGATCACGATGGCTACCTGTCGGATGGGACCGATGATGACAAAAGCCGCGCCGCGCGGCTGCAGGTGAGTTTCCAGCCCGGCGATGCCTTCTCGTTGTTGACCAGCGCTGACTACTATCACCAGGGTGGGGCAGGGGTCGGGTCCTCGCTGCTCACGGCTACCGGGTTCGTCAACGGTGACCCTCGCATCGGGATGAACGATCCACGCGCGAGCGCCGTCTTCTCTCACACCTTGGTATTTCCCGCCGCCGAGTTTCTCGGCGCTCCCCTGCAAAACGTGCTGTTGGCACCGGTTCCGGCCAGCGTGCGCCAGGACAACGACTTCTGGGGTCTGAGCGCTACTGCCAACTGGATCACGAGCGCGGGAACGCTGACCGTCATTCCCGCCTATCGGCATTCCAAGCTCGACTTCGTGAATGATGAGCCGAGCTTCCGCATCGATCAAAAGGAAACGGACGAGCAAACCTCGCTCGAGGCGCGTTTTGCCTCGCCAGAAGAGCGGCGATGGGCCTATCTGGTCGGTGCCTATTATCTCGACGAGAGCAGCGACGGGCATGCAATCTTCGATCAACAGGTTAATGCAGGGGATCAGCTGCTGCATCCGAATACCAAGAGTTATGCGTCCTTTGGTCGGTTGCGCTTCTCCGTGACGGACACGTTTCGCCTGACCGGAGGATTGCGCTATACGCGTGATGACAAGTTCCTGACGGGCTCCTTCGCCGGCAGCCAGGTCCTGTGTCCCGCCTTCCTGGGCTGGATCAACACCCCGCCCGCCTTTCGTCCTCCCGCACCGCCTCTCTGTGTCGGTGGCGTGGGCGCGATCACGGTCCCCAGCGGGCCGCCCATCGAATTCACCGGCTCCAACAGTAAGAGTCAAAGTTGGAGCGAGACCACCTGGCGCACCGGAGTGGAGTGGGATGTGCGACCGCAATCCCTGGTGTACGCCGGCGTCGAAACAGGGTTCAAAGCCGGCGGCTATTTCTTCACGGACGACAACGCGATATACAACCCGGAAAAGCTCACGGCGTATACGCTCGGCAGCAAGAATCGCTTTTTCGCAAATCGTCTGCAGATCAATGCCGAGGCCTTCTACTGGCGCTATCGCGATCAGCAGATCTCGCATACGATCAGGGACAGTGTTGGAACAGTGGTCTTTGCTACCGAGAATGTCGGTCGGGCGACTATGAAGGGCGCTGAAGTCGAGACGCAGCTACTCGCTACCGATACAACTCTGATATCCGCGGACATCGAGTACCTGGACGCGGTGTATCAGGATTTCAACTACAATCTACCGAATTTCGGCGCACCGCCGACGACAGCGTGTCCTTTTTCGCCGAACGGAGCCACACTGTGGAGCGTCAACTGCAGCGGTTTCACGCCACCGCAATCGCCGCGCTGGTCGGGAAATATCGCGATTCAGCAGACCATACCGCTGCGTAACGACAATTCTTTGATTGTGGAAGCACGTAGCCGCTATCAGGCAGATACGCTGACGGGCCTCGAATTCCTGCCACAGGAAGTCCAGCACCGCTATTGGATGAGCAGCGCGCTTCTGACCTGGCAGGGAGCCGGACAGCGCTGGAGCGTGACTGCGTATATCAACAATATCGAGAACCGCAATGTGATGAATCTGACTTCGGTGCACCCGATTGCGGGGAGCGCGCTCATCGGGGCAGCCATTGATCCCCCTCGTACATATGGCGCCCGCGTCGGGGTCAAGTTTTAGGATCTGCAATGCAACCTACGCCTTTCAAGCTGGGCACGTTCTCGATCGCCGGGTGCAGACCCTTTGCAGGCCTGGTCCTGGACAATCGGGTGATAGCGCTCAGCGCGCTGCGTACGTTCGGCGGCGCATCGAGCCTGCGGTTGGGTGAAACCATCCTGGAAGTGCTGGCGCAGTGGGAGTCTAACTTCGCGGCGCTGCAGGACATTGTGTTCGAGATGATCAACGGCAGGTCGCCGGAGCTGCAACGACACTCGTGCGCCCTCGACCAGGTGCACGTCCATGCTCCGATTCCGGAGCCGCGTACCCTGTATTGCTCCGGCGCCAATTATAAGAAGCACGTTGTGGATCTCATCATTGCCCACCAGGATCAGGCGGCAACCCTCGGCATGACGTTGGAGACGAAACGTGCCTGGGGCATGAAGTTGATGGATGAGCGGGCGGCCCACGGTACTCCCTTCATTTTCATCAAGCCGCAGAGCACGGTGACCGGTCCGTTCGACCCCATCATAGTGCCGTACGATGCGCGCAAGCCGGACTGGGAGCTGGAGCTTGCTGTTGTCATCGGCAAACATGCCCGCCGGGTTGCGCGGGATCGTGCGTTGGACTATGTCGCAGGCTACACGGTGGTCAACGACATCACATTGCGCGAGAAGGTGTTTCGTCGCACAACGGATTCACCGGAGCTGGGGATGGACTTCGCGTTGAGCAAGGGAGCGCCGAGCTTCCTGCCCATGGGCCCCTACCTGGTACCAGCCGCCTTTGCAGGCGACCCACAGAAGCTGCGTCTCACCCTGAAGCTCAACGGCCAGGTCATGCAGGATGAAGAGACTTCGGACATGATTTTCACGGTGGCGAGATTGATCGAGTATTTGTCCGCCAGTGTGGAGCTGCAGCCTGGAGATGTGCTCTGCACAGGCTCTCCGGCCGGCAACGGCATGCACTTCGGTCGTTTCATTCAGGGGGGCGACGTGCTCGAAGGCAACATATCGGGTCCGATGATCGACCTGGGTACACAGCGCAATCCCTGCCTCCAGGAAGGTTCCGGCAGAGGTAACTAACTGCGCTGATCTATCGTTTGCCTCCATGACAGGCATGCATGGAAACGATTTCCGGAAGCCCCTGAGCACTTTTTATGATGATTGTCGGATGTGTCACCTGTCGCGGTTGTAAACGGTATGAATATCATTGGACCTGACGAGCTCGTTTTCGGCGTAGACGATCTCGAGGCGTGCAAGCAATACCTGCTCGATTACGGCCTGAAGCCGAGCCAGGCGGCGGCGCGGGGGGAGCGCTTCGAAGCGCTCGATGGCACGGCAATCAGGGTCTGTCCCGCGGACAACCCCGATTTACCTCCCCCATTGCGACCCGGTATGTTGCTGCGTGAAACAATATACGGGGTGGCCGATGATGGTACTCTCGAGTCCATCGCCACAGAGTTGGGTAAGGACCGCGCGGTGCAGCGCGGCTCTGACGGGTCGATATCTTGTGTGGATGACATGGGTTTCGCCCTCAGGTTCAAACGCACGATACGCCGCCCATTCACCGCGCCGCCCGATCTGACCAACGCCCCGGGGTCACTCTCGCAACGTCCTCTCAACGTTGTAGGCATCACTCCGGATATGCCCGCGGTGCCACGTACTCTGTCGCATGTGGTGCTGTTTGTTCCGGATGTGGCCAGGGCCGAGGCGTTCTATCACCGGCTCGGGTTCCGCACGACCGACAGATTCATCAACGCGGGGCCGTTCATGCGTCCGGCCGGAACGCAGGACCACCACACGCTGTTCATGATCCAAACACCTCCCTTCATGAAGGGAGTGGAGCACTTTACGTTTCACGTGGGCAGCGGCACCGAGGTCTTGTTGGCGGGTACCCGATTTGAGGCCAAGGGGTATACCACCTTCTGGGGACCCGGACGGCATCTGTTTGGCTCCAACTGGTTCTGGTATTTCAACAGTCCCTTCGGCTGTCACGTGGAATACGATGCCGATATGGACCTGCATGATGATTCGTGGGTCGCGCGCGAGGCACCGGCCAATGCGGATACCTCACAATTGTTTCTGTTCACACGTCGGGACAAGTGGTTCCCGAGCGGCGGTCCGCAGTAAGTCGGGAATGCAGTGTGCGGGGTCTATCTGTGTCGGTTGGATGAGTTGACGCCCGGAGTCGCGCGGGGATTCGATCCCAACCGGACTGGTGGGGACACGCTCTTCATATTGCGTCGGGGGAATAGGGTGCTGGCGTATCTCAATCGATGTCCTCACCAGGGCGCTCGTCTCGAGTACCGCAAGGACCATTTTCTCTCCGCCAATGGACAACATATCGTCTGTCACGCGCATGGCGCGTACTTTGATCCGGAAACGGGGGCATGTACGCGAGGTGCTTGTCTGGGGCAAACATTGCGGTCATTGCCCTGTAGTGTGCACGAGGGCCGGATATGGGTTTCCCTGGCGGAGGCAGTCGTCGGATGAGCTATCTACTCAATACGTGGTACATGGCGGCATGGGCTTCCGAAGTCAAAGGCGGGGAGCTGTTTCACCGCAAGCTGCTCGATGAGCCCATCGTGCTGTTCCGGAAGCAGGACGGTACGCCGGTCGCGCTTCGTGATCGCTGCCCGCATCGGTTTGCCCCTTTGCATATGGGCAAGCTCGTTGACGACGTCGTACAGTGCCCATACCACGGACTTCGGTTCGACTCTGCGGGAAAATGCGTGCTCAATCCACATGGGCCGATTCCCGCCGCGGCCCGAGTGCGGCAGTTTCCCGTAGTCGAGCGGTATAGCGCTCTTTGGATCTGGATGGGAGATCCGCAGCGCGCGGATGCGGAGCAGATTGTGCCGTTTGACTTCCTGGTCCCGGAGAGCTGGCACGTGGGTACTGATCACATGCTGATCAACGCCCATTACGAGTTGGAGACGGACAACATTCTCGATCTGAGTCATATCGAGTTCCTCCATCCGTTGTTTGCCAGCGACGCCGTCCGCGCCGCTCGAGTCCAGTCGTTACAGGAGGGTGAGACGGTCTGGTGCAAACGGTTCATCGTCCGTGACAGTCCACCCGATTTCATCCGTACGGGCTTTCAGATTCCACCGGGTGAGCTCGTCGATCGTTGGCTCGATGTCCGCTGGAATGCTCCCGCGACGATGGCACTTTACGCGGGAGGGGTCAGCAGTGGAAAACCGCGCGAAACTGGAATGGAAGTGAAGCAGGCACATGTTTTCACGCCGGAGACGGCTACGACGACCCATTACTTCTATTCCATCAGCTTCCCACGCGCTCTCGGTGAGATGGGTGCGCAGATGGCTCGAGAGTCGGTTGCGATATTGCGTACCCCCTTCGAGATGGAAGATAAACCGATAGTGGAGGGCATCGCGCGCAACATGGGTGAGGCCTCATTCTGGGACTTGAAACCGGTGTTGCTGCAAATCGATACCGCGGCAGTGCTGGCACGCAGGATCCTGGCGAAGAAGATCGCGGCCGAGCAAGGAGAACACTAGATGCCGCTGCATGGCTGCAGTCCGGTTTCCCACTCAGTCCGTGCCATGCAGGGGCTGGAGGGTGGACCGGGGTCGGGCCCGCGCCCACCACATCCAACCATCGATTTTCACTGTCACGTGCTCACTCTCGCGATCGAGCCACTGGTCGCAGATTGTCCGCAAAAGAAGAATGAGCCTGCCTCGATGCTGCAGGCGATGGGGGAGGCATCGATCGCCCATAACAATGCGGTGATGCTGCCACAGGCTTTTCCGAAGCTGACGCGTGTCGAGGCCCGCCTGGCTGACATGAGCGCCATGGGCGTGGACATGCAGGTGCTCAGTCCGTCACCCACCCAGTACTACTACTGGGCGCAGGAGGATCTCGCGCGTGAATTGGTTCGACTCCAGAACGAGCACATCGCCGAAATTTGCGCACAGCACCCGCGACGTTTTGTTGGGCTCGGGACCGTGGCGCTGCAGCTGCCAGAGCTCGCGGCCCTTCAACTCGAGCACGCGATGCGTTGGCTTGGTCTGAAAGGTGTTGAGATCTCGACTTCTGTTGATGGGGAAGAGCTCGATGCGCCGGGGCTGCTGCCCTTTTGGAAAAAGGCCGAAGATCTCGGGGCAATCGTCTTCATCCACCCGTTTGGCACGACTCTTGGGCGTCGGGTGAGGAATCACTACCTGAACAATATTATCGGCCAGCCGTTGGAAACGACTATCGCGCTGAGTCGCTTGATCTTCGGGGGAGTACTGGACCGTCATCCGGGGTTGAAAATTGTTGCGGCGCATGGTGGCGGTTATCTGCCCAGCTACTGTGGGCGCTCCAACCACGGTCATGCCGTGCGGCCGGAAGCCAGGTCGGGCGCGCGGCGCGAACCCATCGAGTACCTGCGCCGAATGTGGTTCGACACGTTGGTCTACGAGCCCGAGGCGGTGCGTCACCTCGTCAACGTCGTCGGTGCTTCCCAACTCGTGATGGGGAGCGATTACCCATTCGACATGGGCCACTACGACGCACACGGCCTGTTGGCCGCCACGCCCGGGCTGGATGAGTCGCAAATCGCGGCCATTCTCGGGGGGAATGCCGCGGCGCTGCTGGGGCGTGCGCCATAAGCTGGGAAAATTGATGGCACTACGGGAGCATGCCAGATGGGAACAGAATTTCGTCGTATCGTCACCGGTCATGACGCCGACGGCAACGCCGTCATTCTATCGGCGGCGCTGCCAACACGGGTGGTCGACTTATCCGCACAGGGCCCGCGCTTCTATGAGGTTTGGAACACACGTGAGACTCCCGTTCGCATCGATCGAGACAGCCCGGAGCCTCACGAGGAGAAGCTCACTCTCGCACCGCCGCGCAACGGCACCCGTATCCGTGTGCTCGACATCCAGCCGGAAAGGCCAGAGATGCGCAATGTTGACCCAGCCGAAGCTCGGCGGCACTTCGAGTTGGTTGGTGCAGGGGAAGCGTCCACCCTCCATCAAGGGGCGCCGCATCCCTTCATGCACCGCACGGAGACGGTGGACTACGGCATTGTGCTCGAGGGAGAAATCTTTCTTGTCGTCGACAAGGGAGAGGTTCTTTGTCGCCAGGGAGACATCATCATCCAGCGAGGCACCAACCACGCCTGGTCCAATCGATCGAGCTCGGTGTGCCGGATTGCGTTCATTCTCATCGATGGAATGTTTGATCCGGCCTTGCGATAGCACCCGGGACAGGCGAATTTGATATGAAACTCGGAACACTTCGGGACGGCAGCCGCGATGGCTCACTACTCGTGGTCTCGCGCGACCTCGAGTACGCCGTGCGGGCCGCGAACATCGCACCCACGCTACTGGATGCACTTGAGTCGTGGGACACAACCGCTCCTGAGCTCGAGAAATTGTCTGCGTCGCTGAATGCAGGCGCGATGGCAGAGGCGTTCGAGTTGGATGTTCGGCAGCTCGCGGCTCCGCTCCCGCGGACTGGGGCCTGGCTCGATGGGTCTGCCTTCCACAGCCACGGCGACCTCATGCAGAAGGTCTTCAAGCTTGCCCCGATCGAGGGTCGGGATACGCGGCCGCTCATGTACCAGGGCGGGTCCGACGATCTGCTCGGCGCCTGTGCTGATATGCCGTTTCCCTCCGAACGGGATGGTATCGATTTCGAGGCGGAAGTGGCTGTAATCGTGGACCGGGTTCCAATGGGCACACCCCCGGCGACAGCCTTGGCGCACGTCAAGCTCATCATGCTTGCCAACGACGCGAGTCTACGCGTGTTGGCGCCTGTTGAGATGAAGACGGGGTTCGGATGGATCCAAGCCAAGCCGTCGACGAGTTTCAGTCCCGTGGCTGTTACCCCGGACGAGCTTGGGCCGGCATGGCGTAACGGGCGGCTTTGCCTGCCTGTGCGGGTCCAATGGAATGGGCGCGAGTTCGGTCATCCGGACGCCGCCGCCATGGGCTTCGGATTTCACGAGCTGATTGCGCATGCGGCCTACTCACGCAAGCTCAGCGCAGGCACGATCATTGGTTCGGGGACCATTTCCAACGAGGGCTATCGTACTGTTGGGTCGGCGTGCATTGCCGAGCGTCGCGGGATCGAGCTGCTCGATTCGGGAGCGGCGGTCACCGAATATATGAAGTTTGGTGACCGGGTTCGCATCGAGATGTTTGATGATGAGGGCCGCTCGCTGTTTGGCGCTATCGATCAGAAGATGGTGCGAGCGTGAGAGTACTCATTACCGGAGCCCACGGCTTTGTTGGACAGCGCCTCGCGAGTCATCTGGCGCGCTCGCCCAAAGCGCTCGGTGAGAGATGTGATGAGCTGGTATTGCTCGATCTGAAGGCTGGAGGCAGTGTCCCGGTTAGTCAGATTCCCAGTCGCTGGGTGGAAGGAGATCTGACCGACGAGCGCGTGCTCGCCGATGCGATGAGAGGCGGGGTCGACTGCGTCTTTCATCTCGCAAGCGTGCCAGGAGGCGCTGCCGAGGCAAATTTCGACGCGGGGAAACGGGTGAATATAGACGGCACGCGCGCCTTACTGGAGGCGATGCGTGAGTTGTCAAAACCCGCCACTCTGGTTTTTGCCAGCACGATCGGTGTGTTTGGTACGCCCCTTCCGGACCTCATCGATGAGGACTCGTACCCTGCGCCGACAATGAGCTACGGCGCGCAGAAATGGATCGGTGAGATTCTCGTCGCCGACTACAGCCGGCGTGGTTGGGTTGATGGACGCTCTGTACGCCTGCCGGGGATCGTGGCGCGCCCGCCTGCACCAACGGGGCAGCTCTCCGCGTTTCTCAGTAACATTCTGCATGAGTTGTCCGAGGGGCGTGAGTTTGTTTGTCCGGTGAGTCCTGACGGGAAGAGCTGGTGGATGTCCATCGAGTGCTGCGTCGACAATCTGCTGCACGCGGCCCGTATGTCCGTCGATCCTTCATTCCTGCGGCGTGTGTGGATGCTCCCGGTGTTACATGCATCCCTTGGGGAGATTGTTGCGGCAATGGCCGAAAAGTACGGCCCGGATGTGCTGCGCCGGGTCCGTTATGAGCCCGATGCGAAACTCCAGGCGCAATTCGCGAGGTACCCGCCGCTGCGCTGTCCTCGGGCGCTTGCAGCCGGATTCCGGCACGACGGCGACCTCGGCAGCTTGATCGACCGGGCCTTGAGTTGATGTGATATCTAAGGTTGTTAGTTTGGGGGAGCCATGCGCACTGTCATTAGAGTCCTGGTCATAGGCGGCGGCATCGCAGGGATGTGTGCTGCGATTGAATTGCGGAAACACGGCGTGGAAGTCGATCTGGTCGAGATCGACCCGGAATGGCGGGTCTACGGCGCCGGTATTACGATCAGTGGTCCCACGCTGCGCGCCTTCAAGACCATCGGGGTTCTCGACGCCATCCTGCAGCAGGGTGCGTGTACAGACGGGCTCGATATATTTCTGGCGAATGGAGTAAAGGTCGCCTCGCTGCCCTCACAACGCGTGGCCGGACCCGACATTCCGGGCACCGGGGGCATCATGCGTCCTGTGTTGGCACGTATTCTGAGCGCCGCCACACTGGCTTCGGGGACCAAGGTACGTTTGGGTGTTACCTTCACGAGCTTCACGCAGGATGCTTCGCACGCTTCGGTGTCATTCACGGATGGTACTTCTGGGCGCTACGACCTCGTGATCGGCGCCGATGGCGTGAATTCTCGCGTCCGCGAGCTGACATTTCCAGATGCGCCTAAACCACGCTACACCGGTCAGGCATGTTGGCGAGCCGTCGTGAATCGTCCTGCCGATATGCAGCGCGCGGCCTTCTATATGGGGAAAGACGTCAAGGCGGGTCTCAATCCTGTATCGACAGATGAAATGTATCTGTTCTTTCTCGACAAGCGTGAGCGACCCGACCATCTCGAGCCGGAGCAGTGGCCGGCGATATTGAAGAGGGTTCTGGCCGAATTCTCAAACTGCCCGATAGCGGCTATCCGCGACTCGCTCACGCCGCAGTCGCGAATCGTTTATCGGCCGTTATTTGCGCTCATGATGCAGGCACCCTGGCATCGAGGTCGTCTCGTGCTAATCGGCGATGCCTGTCATGCCACGACGCCGCACCTGGCTTCTGGCGCGGGTATGGCAGTGGAGGATGCGATTGTGCTGGTTGAAGAGTTGGCGCGTGCGGACGATCTCGAATCGGGGCTGCAGCGTTTTAC
>Ga0068863_100000126_pt1 | contig 80622 bp, 60 predicted proteins | sample KBSSwiS62_FD_66596 | JGI IMG/M metagenome (GOLD analysis project Ga0068863, IMG submission 66596) | Switchgrass rhizosphere microbial communities from Kellogg Biological Station, Michigan, USA - KBS Switchgrass S6-2 | ecosystem: Host-associated > Plants > Roots > Rhizosphere > Soil ... | reverse complement strand
GTGGGTCATCGTCAGGTCGAGCCAGGCCGAGATCAGCACGATCCGGTCGGGCTGCTCACGGCCCCGGTCGCGGGCCGCCTGCGCGGCGGCGAGCGCGAGGCCGCCGCCCGCCGAGTCCCCCATCAGTACGATCCGGCCGGACACCTGCTCGGGCCCGGCGGCGTGCCGCGCGGAGAGGAGGTCGTCGAGCAGGTCGGCGGCCGTCGCGACGGTGGGGTCGGCGGTGCCGTGCGGCGCCAGCCGGTACATCGGGAGGACGACCCGGGCCGGCACGGCGCGGGCGAGCCGGGTGACCAGCAGCCAGTGCCAGCTCAGCGGGCCCTCGACGTAGCCGCCGCCGTGCAGGTACAGCACCGTCGTCGCCGGGTCCGGGCCGCGCCTCGGGCTGACCACATGGACGGGCCAGCCCCGCCGCCGGGCGACGTGATGCCGGGCGGCGACGCGTAGCCAGCGCGGCGCCATCGCGACGGTCGGATTCGCCGCCTCGGCGGCGATCCGGGCGCCGACCGAATCGGCGGACCTGAACAGCCGATCCGCGCCGATGGCCGGCAGGGCGACGCGTTCGATGAAGCGGACCCGGCGGCTCGGCGTACCCGGCGAAGGCAGCCCGGCCGCGGTCAGCGTCGCCCGCTCAGAAGGCGATGAAGAGGATCTCGTCGCGTCCGTACTCGTGGCCCGGGTGCTTCTCCTTCAGGTGGGCCTGGGTCTTCTCGACCAGCTCGTCCTCGTCCTTGCCGACGATCCGCGTCCCGCACGGGCAGTCAAGCGTCGTCTTCATGGCCAGCTCCTCCGGGTTGCGCCAATCGTCGTCAATCCTAGTTGGCGCCGCCCATCCGGCGCCCGGTTCCTCCCGGTGCACGCGCCTACGCGCGATCGATCCATTGGGCCTTCCTTCTACCGCGCACGACCGGCGGAGTTTCGGCGGCGGACAGCGAGGCGACCCGCCGGGCCCCGGCGCGAAAGGCCCGACACGGCCGCGATCGGGATTACCGAGAGTGACACCGCCCGAGGGTCAGGATGGCGGTTCGACGGCGCGCGGCGGCGCCGACGACCGCGGAGGGACGGAGACGGGGATGGCCGGCGGCGGGGCGCACAGCCGACGCGCGCGGCCGCGGCCGTAGCCGCCGATGCTGGTCGCCATCGCCGCCCAGCTGGCGGTAGCGGCACTGCTGCCGGCGCTGGCCCGGCCGCTGGGCGCACGGGTCTACCTGGTCGGCGCGGCGGCGCCCGCGGCGGTGTTTGGCTGGCTCGTCGCCACCGGCCTCGGCCCAGTCGGCGACGGCGCCACGCCGGCCCGGACGCTGCGGTGGGCGCCCGGGCTCGGTCTGTCGGTGATGGTGCGCCTGGACCCGCTGTCGCTGCTCATGGCCCTGCTCGTCACCGGGATCGGCGCGCTCGTGCTCGCCTACGCCCGCTGGTACCACGCAGGCGATGCGGAGGGCCAGGGACCCTCGGCGGCCGCGCTGCTCGCGTTCGCCGCCGCGATGCTCGGCCTGGTGCTCGCCGACGGCCTGCTCACCCTCTACGTCTTCTGGGAGCTGACGACCGTCTGCTCGTTCCTCCTGATCGGTGGGGACGGGGTCGCGCCGCGGGAGCGGCGGGCCGCGGCGCAAGCCCTGCTGGTGACGACGACCGGCGGCCTGCCGATGCTGTTCGGGTTCGTGCTGCTCGGCCAGGCCGCCGGGACCTACCGGATCTCCGCGGTCGTCGCCCACCCACCGGCCGCGACCGGCCAGACCCTCGCCGCCGCCGCGCTGATCCTGCTGGGCGCGGCGACGAAGTCGGCGCAGGCCCCGTTCCACCCGTGGCTGCCCGCGGCGATGGTCGCGCCGACGCCGGTCAGCGCCTACCTGCACGCCGCGGCGATGGTGAAGGCCGGGGTCTTCCTGGTCGCGACACTGACGCCCGCCTTCGCCGCCGCCGGCGGCTACACCCACGCCTGGGCGGGGCCGGCCGCGGTGCTTGGCGCCGTGACGACGCTGCTCGGAGGACTGCGCGCGCAGGTGGCGACCGACCTCAAACGGCTGCTCGCCCTCGGCACGGTCAGTCAGCTGGGGTTGCTGACGATGCTGCTGGGGCTCGGCTGGCGGACGACGGCGCTCGCCGGGGCGGCACTGATCCTCGCGCACGCGCTGGCCAAGGCGGCGCTGTTCATGGCGGTCGGGATCATCGACCACCGGACCGGCGGCCGCGACCTGCGGGAGCTGTCCGGCGTCGGCCGGCGGGCGCCGGTGCTGTGCGCGGCGACCGCCGTCGCGGGGGCGTCGATGGCGGGCCTGCCCCCGACGGTCGGGTTCCTGGCCAAGGAGGCCACGCTCGGCGGGCTCTGGCACGGCCCGGCCGCCCGGCAGCCGGCGATACTCGCCGTCGCCGTGGCGAGCGCCGCGCTGACGGTCGGCTACACGCTGCGCTTCCTGTGGGGGGCTTTCGGCAGCAAACGCGGCGCCGAGCCCTCGGACTGGCGGCCGGCGAGCCCGGCGTTCAGCGGGCCACCGGTGCTGCTCGCCGCCGCCGGCCTCGGGCTCGGCTTCGCGGCGCCGGCGCTCGACGGCCTGCTCGCCGGCTACGCCGACACGCTGCCGGCCGGCGCACAGCCCGGCCAGCCGGCGCCTTACCAACTGGCGCTGTGGCACGGCGCCGGCGCGCCGCTCGCGCTGACCGCCGGCGCCCTCGCCGCCGGACTGGTGATCTTCCTGGCCGGCTGGTCCCGGCCGTCAAGGCGGGTCCCGGGCGCCCGCGGTCAAGTGTGGCGGCCCGCGGCGCCCGCCTGGCTGGCGGCGGTCGCTGACGCGCAGCGCTGGTACGAGCGGACGCTGGCCATGACCGGCCGGCTCGCGCTCGCGGTCACGGCCCGCACGCAGGTCGGATCGCTGCCCACCTACCTGGCGACGATCCTGACGGTGACGCTCGCCGTCCCGGGCGCGGCGCTGCTCACCCGGCCGGTCTGGCCACGGCGCCTGCCGCTGTGGGACTACCCGATCCAGCTGCCGCTCGCGGCGATCGTGCTGGTGTCCGCGGTCGCGGTGGCGCGGGCGCCTGGCCCGCTCGCCGCAGCGCTGCAGCTCGGCGCCGTCGGGTACGGCATCGGCGCGCTGTTCGTCGTCGAGGGCGCGCCCGATCTCGCTCTCGCCCAGTTCCTCGTCGAGTCGCTGCTGCTGCTGGCGTTCGTCTTCGTGCTGCGCCGGCTGCCGGACCGGTTCTCGACCGTCCACCGGGCGCCTGTGCTGCGCTGGCCGCGAGTGCTGATCTCGCTGGGGGTCGGGGCGTTCGCGGCCGTCTTCGCGGTGGAGACGTCGGCGGCGCACCGGGGTACCAGCGCCGCGAGCCTCGGCTACATCGCCCGGGCTCCCCTCGATGCGGGCGCGACGAACGTCGTCACCGCGATCGTGCTCGACTTCCGCGCGTTCGACACCCTCGGGGAGATCACCGTGCTCGCGGTCGCGGCGCTCGGGGTCACCAGCCTGCTGCTGTCGGCCGCGCACCCGCCGGGTGTCGGTGGCGCCGCGTCACTGCCCGTCGAGGTTGACGGCGCCGCCGGGGCCCGGCCCGGCAGCGCCACGCGCTCGCGCAGCCGGTCGGTGCTGATCGAGGTGACGGCCCGGGCCGTCTTCCCGGTGGTGCTCGTCTTCTCGGTGTACCTGCTGTTCGCCGGGCACAGCCGCACCGGCGGCGGGTTCGCCGGCGGCCTCGTCGCCGGACTCGCCTTCACGCTGCGCTATGTGGCGGGTGCGCGGGACCGGGTCGGCGCGGCGGTGCCGGTCTCCCCGACGCGACTGATCGGCGCCGGCCTGACGGTCGCCACAATGGCGGCGCTCGCGCCGGTCCCGTTCGGCGGCGCCGTGCTCGACGGCCACGTCTACGAGGTCGGCGCCGGGCCGTTCGGCCACGTCGAGCTCGCGACGAGCCTGCTGTTCGACTTCGGGGTCTACCTTGTCGTCGTCGGCGTCGTCCTCGACCTGCTGGGCACCCTGGGCGTCGGCATCGACGAGGAGAGCAACGCGGCCACGGCCGCCGTGGGACACCCCGTCGCGGCCGGTCCCGCCGCCGCGGCCACGCTCAGCGGCTCGCCTGGTCCCGGCGGCGCCAGGAGTCCGGGCGGCACGGTTGGGCCGGGCGACACCGGCAGCGGGACCGGACGCGGCCGCCTGCCCGGGCTCGGGGGCCCCGGGGGTGACCGGGCTGATCCGCCGGCGCGGCCCGGCAACGGGCCGGCCCCGGCCGGGCCGGCGGGCGGTGGCCCGTGACGCCCGGCGTGCTGGCCGCCGCCGCGGCCACGCTGAACGCCCCGCCGGGCCCGGGGCCGAGCGCCGTCCCGCCGGCGGACGGTGCCGTGGTGAACCTGACGTCGACCCTCGTGGTCGCCGGCCTCTACGCCGTCGGGACGTACCTGCTGCTGCAGCGAGCCCTGATGCGGGTGGTCATGGGCGTCGCGCTGCTCAGTCACGGGACGAACCTGTTGCTGCTGCTCGTCGGCGGGCGCAGTGGCCGGCCCGCGATGACCGGCGCCGTCACGCCCGCCGCCATGTCGGATCCGCTGCCGCAGGGCATGGCGCTGACCTCGATCGTCATCACGTTCGCGCTGACGACCTTCCTGCTGGCGATCGTCTACCGGGCGTTCACCCTGCTCGGCAACGCGGAGGTTCGCGACGACGTCGAGGACCACCGGCTGCACGCCCTGGAGGAGCGTCTCGAGGCCCAGCACGCGCATTTGCCCCACCCGCATGTCCCCTCCGCCCACCTGCCCCACCGACACGCCGCCCAGCCGCGGGCCACGCGACCGGGCGGGGCCGGCCACCCAGGGGGCGCCGCGGCCGGGCTCGAGGGCACGAGCCCTGAAGACACCAGTCCTGAGGGCGCGGGTCCAGGCGGGATCGGGCCCGACGGCACCGGCCCGGGAGGCATCCGGTGACGGCGCCGGCGCTGCTCGTCGCGCTGCCCGTCGTCGGGCCGCTGCTGGCGGCGGGAGGGACGCTGCTGCTGCGCCGCAGCCTGCGCGCGCAGCGGGTGCTCGCGCTCGGCGTCGTCGCCGCGGTCGCCGCGGACGCGGCGGTGCTGCTCGCCGCGGCCGACGCGCACGGCCCGGCGGTCGCCCATCTCGGTGGCTGGCCCGCACCGCTCGGGATCACGCTGGTCGCCGACCGGCTCGCCGCGCTGCTGCTGCTGACCTCGGCGGTCGTGACGCTCGCGGTGCTCGGCTACGCCGTCGGCCAGGGCATCGTCGACGACACTCCCGGCACGGACGGCACCAGCGCCAGCCATCCGGCCACCAGCCGCCCCGACGCCAGCGGCGCCGTCACCGGCAACAGCGGCAGCCCTGGCGCGGCCTCGAACCCGCCGGCCGGCGGCCACTCCCGCCACCGCGACGCCGGCCAGAGCTCGATCTTCAACACCTGTTTCCTCGCGCTGGTAGCGGGCGTCGCGCTGGCCTACCTGACCGCGGACCTGTTCAACCTCTTCGTCGCGTTCGAGATCATGCTGTCCGCCAGCTACGTCCTGATAACCCTGGACACGACGGCCAGCCGCATCCGCGCCGGGATGACTTACGTGATCGTCAGCCTGACCTCGTCACTGCTGTTCATCACGATGCTCGCCCTGGTGTACGCGTCGACGGGCACCGTCACCTTCGCCGGGCTGGCCACGGCGGTGCCGGGACTGCCCGGGGGCCTGCGGGCCGCGCTCTCGCTGCTGGGGCTGGTCGTGTTCGGGATCAAGGCGGCGATCGTCCCGCTGCACTTCTGGCTGCCGGACAGCTATCCGACAGCGCCCGCCCCGATCACCGCGGTCCTCGCGGCGCTGCTGACGAAGGTCGCCGTGTACGCGCTCGTCCGCACCCACACCCTGGTGTTCCCGCACTCGGGAACCTGGCCGCTGCTGCTCGGCGCCGCCGTCGCGACACTGCTGGTCGGGGCGCTCGGCGCGCTCGCCCAGGAGAACCTGAACCGGACGCTGTCGTTCCTGCTGGTCAGCCACATCGGGTTCATGCTGTTCGGGCTGTCGCTGTTCACCGTGATCGGGCTGTCCGGCGTGATCCTCTACATGGTCCACCACATCGTCGTGCAGGCGACGCTGTTCCTCGGCAGCGGGCTGATCACCAGGTACGCGGGGACGTCGGTGCCGCGGCGCACCGGCGGGCTCGCGTCGGCGGTGCCGCTGGTCGCGGCGCTGTTCGCGATCCCGGCGCTGAGCCTGTCCGGGGTACCGCCGCTGTCAGGGTTCGTCGCGAAGCTCGCGCTGCTGCGGGCGGGCGCGCGCGCCGCCGGTCCGGGCGGCGGCGCCGACCGGACCGGGGTGTACGTGGCGGTCGCGGCGATGCTGCTCGCGAGCCTGCTGACGCTGCTGGTGATGGTGCGGGTCTGGGTGTACGCCTTCTGGCGGCGCCCGCGACCGGCCCGCCCCGACCCGGCCCCTGAGGACCACCTGGCTGTCGGCACCGCCACCGTGAGCCGGGCCATGACCGGCGCGACGGCTGGGCTGGTCGCCGTCGGGCTGGCGTTCCCGCTCGCCGCCGGGCCGCTGTCCGGGCTGACGGCGCGCGCCGCGCAGGACCTGTTGCGCCCGGCCGCCTATGAGCGCGCCGTCAGGGAGACCGCCCGATGAGGCGCCCGCGCCGGTTTCGCGCCGCGCTGACGGGCGTGGCCCGGCGGCCGGGGCAGGTGGCCTGGCTGTGGCTGGTCTGGGTCCTCATGTGGGGGCAGCTGACCCGGCCCACCGTCGTGCTGGGGCTGCTGGTCGCCGTGGCGGTGCTGGCCGCGTTCCCCTCCCCTGGGCCGGAGCCGGCCGATCCTGGCGCGCCATCGCGGCTGGCGGCGACGGGGGCGGGCCGGCGGCGACGGTGGCGGCCGTCGAAGGTGGTCATGCTGGTGCTGCGGCTGGTGGCCGACCTGATCCCCGCCAGTATGGGCGTCGCCGGCCAGATGATCAGACTTGGCCCGGCGACGCCGTCGGCGATCATCTCGGTACCGCTGCGGGCCGGCGACGAGGTCGCCTACACGCTGGTCGCCAACGCGATCTCGCTCGCCCCCGGCGTGGCCGTCATCCACGTCGACCGCGACCAGGGCGTCTTCTACGTCCACGCGCTCACCACCGGTGGCGCGACCGGCGTCGAGAAGGTGCGCGGCCGCGTCGACGACGTGCAGCGACGGGTGCTGGCCGCGCTCGGTGCCGACCCGGCGGGCGGGGGGCCGGCCCGGTGACCATCGTCTACGTGGTGACCCTAGCGCTGCTCACCCTCGCCGCCCTGCTCGCGCTCGTCCGGGTGGCGCGCGGGCCGACGGACCTCGACCGGGTGGTCGCCCTCGACGTCCTGGTGGTCCTCGTCGTCGCCGGCGTGACCGTCGACATCGCGCTGCGCCACGAGAGCTGGAACCTGGCGCTGATCGGCTCAGTCACCCTGCTCGGCTTCCTGAGCGCCGTCGCCGCCGCCCGCCTCGTCGAGCTGCGCGGCCCCGACCGGGGCGGCCGCGACCCCGGGGAGCAGGCACGCGACGATCCTGCCGGTCCGGCGAGCGGCGAGCCGCCCGGATGAGCGCGACCGTCGCCGAGGTGGCGACCGCCGTCCTCATGCTGTCGGGGGCGTCCTTCTGTTTCCTGGGCGCCTGGGGACTGCTGCGGTTCCCCGACGTCCCCGCCCGTCTGCAGGCCGCGACGAAGCCGCAGACAATCGGCCTGCTCGCCATCCTGGCCGGCGCCGCACCGCAGGTACCGCTCGGGTCCGCCGCCGGGCTCGTCCTCGTCGGCCTGCTGCAGCTCGTCACCACACCTGTGCTCGCGATCCGCGTCGGCCGGGCCGCGTACCGCACCGGTCAGCTGCGCCGCGACCTCCTGCTGGCCGACGAACTGCTGGCCGACGAGCCCGGCACCGGCGCGCCGCCACCAGGCCAACCGGGCCGCTGACCGGCGCCGGACCCGGCCGCCCACTCGGGCCCGGATTCCGGGACACGCCGCTCACGGTGTCGGGCGCCCGACGCCGGGGCAGGAACCTGGCCGGGCGCCCGGCCGTTGGGCCTGATGCGAGCGTGCCCGACCCCCTGACCCGGGCCGGCCCCCGGGATCCTCCCTCCCGGAGAACCCGCCCGGTCCGCCCGCCGCGTCTTCCCCCATCGCGGCGGCGGGCCGGGTGGCCGGGGCCGCTCCACCCGGCACGGCTCGGGCCGAGCCCGCGGGCTCGCACCCGACAGGCCGACGGGGCTAGATCTCGTGATCCGGGCGGGTCGCTCGTGTGATCGTCGCGACCGTGTACGGCTTGCCGGCCGGGCCGTGGGACGTCAGCCGACAGACGGACAGTGCCCAGCCGCGGTGCAGGACGCTCGCGCTGAACACCACCGGGGCGGTCAGCAGCGCCGGGCACAGCAGGTTCAACCGCACCGACGTGGTGTAGTCAGCCGCCGGCGCCGTGGTCAGGGCACCGGCGCGCGCGGCGGCCGCGAGCCCCGAGCAGGTGAACAGCAGGCCGCCGTGCATCGTCCCGCGGGCAGGGGTCATCCGTGGTGGGTGGCACAGTAGCCGTCGCGGGCCGCAGCCAGCCCGGCGTTCAGCAGCGGCGGGTAGCCGAAGGTGAGCTGCACCTCACGGGCCGCCGCGACGGACTCGGTCTCGATGGCCCCCTCGGCCACCGAGCGGGCCGCCGGGGTCGGCGCGGAGACGAGCAGCCGCGCGTTGTTCCAGGCATTCTCCCGCCAGCCGACGATGATCGCCATGAACGCGTCGTAGGTCAGGCCGTAGGGGCTCCTCAGGTCGTTGATCGTCGGATCGAACCGGGCCGCGGCCTCGTCGAGCATCGGCGTGACGACCATGTTGAGGAAGACGTTGACCTTCTCGTGGTCGGCGTGCCGGCTGGTGCCGTCCGGGGCGACCAGGCCGAGTCCGGCGAGGATGTAAGGCAGGTCGCGGTTGATGTGCGCGTTCATTCCGAGCAGGAGGTCGCCGAGTCCGGACATGGACCTGTCCCGCGCGGCGCCGAACGCGATCTGCCACGCCCGCGGAACGGCAGCCCTGTCACCCCTCTCCCAGGCGTCGTGTGCGGCAAAGAAGTACGCCCCGAAGTAGACGTCCTCGACGTTGACGAAACGCGGGTCCTGGAAGAAGCCCGGTTCGGCGGCCACCGTCTGGTACTGCTGCGTCGTCCGCAGGTAGGCGAGCGCGAACGGCGCCCGGTGGTCACACGTCGAGGCCAGACCGTCCAGCATCGTGTTCATCTTTCCGATGGTGACCCGCACGCAGTCGTAGCCGCCCGCCAGGCAGTCCGCGGCCTGGTCCGGGGTGTACCAGGCTGACAGCGACGGCCGATAGGCCGCGATCCCGGTCAGCTGGACCGGTGGGTCGGCGCTCGCCGGCGCCGTGCCCAGCGCCGCGGACGCCGCGAGCGCCACTCCGGCGACCAACGCAACCTTCCTGGTGCGCCGCCGCCCGGCCGGCGGTGCCGCCCACCGGCTGAACGGGACAGGACGCGAGAACGCGGACCTGAGCCGGTCCGCCGGATTCTCATCGGTGCGCTTCTTTCGTTCAGGCGCTTGTTCGTCGGCGCCGGAGCTGTTCACCGGCGGCACCGGAGAAGCCTCACAACAACGTATGCGCCCGGCCAGAATCGACATGCGGTCACCATAGATCCGGTAAACGCCGCTTCAATGGCGCCGGGATCAGGGCGACTACAATGCCACTCGCCCGCGCCGGCCTACGCTTTCCCGGTTTCCTTGCGCTAGTTCCTCTTTCGGGTGGGCACCCGGCACCGATGGACAGGAACGACCGGGCAAGCCGCGCCCCCGCGTGGCCCGGGTGGCCGCCGGCCGCCGGCCCCGAAGCCCGAGGCCCGAGGCGAATCGGCGTGCAGCGCGGCCGGGCGGAGATCCGTCCGTCTTACTCATGACAAACCGGCAGGTATCGCGGGACGGCGTGGCGTCCACCCCGCTTGTTCTGCGGCGACGCGGGCGGACGGTGGCTTTCGCGGTCTACTCCAAGGTGGCGCCGCCGGGGCCGCGGAAGGGATCCGCTCGGGCCTCGTGACGAGCGACACGTTGAGCGCGTACGGTGTCGGACGGTAGCGAGAGGCGCACTGTTCTGCGCAGGCGTTCCGGGCGGGCCCGTCCAAGCTTCGCCGGTGCCAGAGAAGGGGCGGCGTGGGCATGGCGGACCCGGTGCGACCCGAATCCGTGCGCGCGGACGGCGTCGCCCGCCGGACGGTTGACGACGCCGGGTCCCGTGACCTCGGAACCCGTCGCGATCCGGCGGCGCACGGCGCGCCGGGGCAGGACCACGGAACAGCCGCGCCGGGCCACGACCTCGGCCCCGGTCCGGACCGAGCCCAGGACCCGACCGGCCCCGGCACGGCTGCGGGGTTCGGCGCCTGGCAGGCCGCGGTCGCCGAAGGCCGAGCCGGCCCCGCGGCGCACACCGCGGACCAGCACGCCCCCTCCCCCGGCCCGTCCGCGCCGAACTCGGCCGCGCCCGGCCCGATCCCGCTCAGCCCGCCCTCGCCTGACCAGTTCCTGCCCGGTTCGGTCGCGCGGGCCCCCATCGCGCCCGCGCCCCCGGCCGCGGCGGCGGCCGGGGGCGCGGGCCTGCCGGGCGGGTCAGCCCAGGGCAGCGGGCAGACCCCGCTGTCCGCGGGGCTGGCGGCGCTCGACCTGCTCGACACCCTGGCCGAGATCGTCTTCCGGACCGACGCCGAGGGCCGCTGGACCTACCTGAACCCCGCCTGGACCCGGCTCACCGGGTTCGACATCGCCGGAAGCCTCGGCAGCCGCTTCATCGACTACGTCCACCCCGACGAGCTGGAACACACCATCGCGCTGTTCATGGCGGTGGTCGTCGGCGGCGCGGAGCACTGCCACCACGAGACCCGCTACCGGACTGCCGACGGGACCTACCGGCGGGTACAGATCCGGGCGAAGGTGCTGCGGGACGAGGCCGGTGAGGTCGTCGGCAACATCGGCACGATCATCGACGTCACCGAGGCAAGGTTCGGCGCGGAGATGGCATCCGAGCAGGGCGCGCTGCTGGAGCTGGTGCCGACCGGCGGCAAGATCGACGACCTGCCGGTCGGCGTCGTCATCTACGACCCCGACGACACGGTCCGGCGCGCGTCCCGCGTCGTCGACCGGCTCGTCGGCACGCGCACCCGCGTCGGCGATCCGCTCGACACCCTCGCGGCGCGGCTGCGCCCGTCGGTGTCGGTCGAGGCCGGACGGACCCTCGGCGGGCAGTGGGGCCTGGTGGCCACGGCCAGGCGCACCGAGCAGGCGCAGATCGGTGACCTCGACGTCGTGGCGAGCCGCCCGGGGACGACCTTCGCCGCCGGACAGCCGGTGGACGGGCAGCCCCCGGCGCCGCTGGAACCGTGGCGCTCGCTGCGCGCGACCGTTATTCCGATCAAGAACGACGGTGCCGTGCGCGTCGCCGTCACGCTCTGGGACATCACGGACCTGCGCCGCGCGGAACGCCAGCAGGCCGCGTTGGCCTACCTGGGCCAGCGGGCACTGACCATGCTGGACGTGCCGACGCTGCTGAACGAGGCGGTCGAGCTGGTCGCCTCGACCCTCGTGGTCGACCGGTGCGACCTGATCGAGTGCATCGAGGTGGCCCCGGAGCCCGACCAGCACGTCCCGGTCGAGTCACCGGCCGCCGAGGCGCGCGGCGTGGTCGTGACCCGCGCCGCACCGCAGGACGGCGGCCGCCGGGCCGCCGCCACCGAGGACGGGCCCTTGGGCCACGGGGGCGGCGGACGCGACGCGCACCGCGGTGGCGGCGAGGTGTACGCGCACGTCCGCGCCTGCCACGCCCGACGCGGCGGCACCTGGGCCGCCGGCGCGGTGTCGGCTGCGCCGGGCTCCTACGTGTGGAACGTGCTCTCCTCGCGCGAGCCGGTCGTCATCGACGACCTGGCGGCTCGCTCCGACGTGCGGCCGGAGGGCTGGCTGCAGGGCGACGGCACCCGGGCGACCGTCGGCGCCCCGATCGGCGTGGGCAGCCGGGCGTTCGGGATCCTCGCCGCGCACAGCTACAGCCACCGCCGGTTCACCCGCGACGAGGCGCACTTCGTCCAGTCGGTCGCGAACGTGGTCGCCGCGACCGTGGAGCTCGCCCAGATGCAGGAGGACCGGGCTCGGCTCGCCGTCTTCGAGGACCGCGACCGGATCGCCTGCGAGCTGCACGACCTGGTCATCCAGCGGCTGTTCTCCGTCGGGCTGCGGCTGCAGTCCCTGGTGCGCCTGGTCGCCGAGCCGGGCGCCGTGCGGATGGCGACCGCGATCTCCGACCTCGACCAGACCATCGACGAGGTCCGCCGCACGATCTTCGACCTGCGCCCGCCCTACGCCTGACGCACCCGCCCTCCCAGAGCACGCTGCGCCCAATTCCCGCCGGGCCAGGCCTTCGCACGCCCTACCGCCGGGAATCACACGGAGCGTGGGGTGGATGATGCGTGCCGTGGCAGCAGGGAGAAACCGGGACATGGCCGAGGTGTCGGGGAGCGCGGGGCAGACGGAGCGACCACCGGGTTCACGGTGGCGGCAGTTGCTCGCTCCCGGTGTGCTCACTGTAGTAGCCGGGCTGGTCCTGGCGGCCTGCCAGCCGGCCACGCTGGCCGACCTGGACGGGTCGCCGACGAATCTCTACGAGGACCTCAACCTCGCCTACGCGTCCGCTTCGCCCGCGGAGAAGCTCGACCTCTACCGGCCCCAGCACCCGGACCCGGCCAGCGCGCTGCCCGTCATCGTGCTGGTCCACGGCGGTGGGTTCGTCGGCGGTGACAAGTCGGATCTCGACGACACGGCCGCGTCGCTGGTCGCGCACGGGTACGCGGTCGCCAGCGTCGACTACCGGCTGGCCCCCGAGGCGACCTTCCCGGCGCCGATCCAGGACGTGAAGGCCGCCATCCGCTGGCTGCGCGTCAACGCCGGGAAGTTCGACCTCGACCCGGACCGGTTCGGCGTGCTCGGCGAATCGGCCGGCGCCTACCTCGCTGCGATGGTCGGCACCTGGGGCTACGTGCAGACGCCCCAGGACGCCGCCCTGGGCAACCCCGGGGTGGTGAGCACGGTGCGGGCCGTCGTCGACCTGTTCGGACCCGTCGACTTCACCGCGATCGACGCCCAACTGCGCTCGGACGCCTGCCCCGCGAGCGCGGTGGCCGCCCACGACGGGCCCGACGGCTACGAGTCGCGGTTTCTCGGGCACGAGATCACCACGGTGCCCGCCCTGGTGCAGACGGCGAATCCGGTGTCCTACGCCGGACCGGGCCACGTTCCGCCGCCGTTCGACATCGAGCACGGCAGCGCCGACTGCACCGTCCCCTACCAGCAGTCCGAGGAACTGGCGGCCGGCCTGCGGGCCGCTGGCGGCGACGTCTTCCTGAACGTGGCCCCGGGAGCCGGCCACGGCACGAGGTTCCCGCGGGCCGCGCGGTTCCCGGCGATCGTCGCATTCCTCGACCACTACGTGCGCTGATCCGTTCGTTTCCCAGGCCCTCGGCCCGGTCCCCGCGTCGCGGGAGCCGGGCCGAGCTGATCGCCCGGACCGATCCCGCGGACCTGATGCGCCACCACATCGACTGGAACACCCCGGTCGCCGCAGCCTCGGCGGCGCTCGCTCCCGGTGCGGGAGTGCACTGACGGACGGGCGCCGCTAGCCGTGGGTGGCGATCGCCAACTGACTCGCGCCGCCGGTGATCGCCAGCTCGTAGCCGGGGCTGCCGTGCGGGAGATCCACGGTCCAGTTCGCGGCCGCGCCGTGGCGCTGGCCGTCGATGACAATGGTGCTCGCGCCGCCGCGGATCCGCAGGCCTACGGGCACCCCGGCGGGGCGTTCGAGCCGCAGTGCCTTCACGCCGCCGGTGAGTGAGATCGTGACGGGCTGCCTGGGGGCGCCGAGCCGCAGCGTCAGGCCGTTGGTCCCGCCGGTCAGGGAGACCGAGCGTGGGGCGACGTCCGGAAGGTCGACGTCGAGGCCCTGGGTACCGCCGCGCACGTCGATCGCCCACGGCACCCGCGGGTTGAGGGTGAGCGTCGAGGTCGCCGAACCGGGCCGCCACAGCGACCTGCCCCGGCGGCCGAAGTGCAGCCGCACCTCGCTCTCGTCCGGCCGGACGATCACTTCGCTGGTCGGGGCGGCGCCCGCGAAGTCTCCCTGGTAGAGGCTCTCGGCAGGAAAGTCGGCGCCGCCGGCAACGATCCGGAGGTGCTTGAGGCCGCCCACGACGAACAGGCGTGCCTGCGTCGCGGTGCCCAGGGGCGCCCCGAGGGTCACCGGCGCCGAGCCCGCCGCGGGGTCGAAGCGCAGCGAGTTGGTCTGGTCGCGCAGCATGTCCGTCGTCGCGGTCAGGAACCGCGCGATGGTCTGCTGCTCCGCGGGGCTGAACCTCGCCTGGACGGCGGCCGCGGCGTCGGTCATCGGTCCGAACAGGACGTCGAGCGCCGCGATCCGCTCCGCGACGGCGGTGACGACGACGCGGCGCCGGTCCCCCGGGTCCGGCAGCCGGGTGACATAGCCGCGCCGTTCCAGGCCGTCGAGCACCCGGGTGATCGCGCCCGTGGTCAGCTGCGTCGCCAGCGCGAGCTGCCCGGCGACGCGGGGGTTGGCGCGCAGGAGCGTGAGGACGGCGAGTTCGGTCGGCGTCAGCCGCGCCCGCACGCCCGCCGCCGACTGAAACAGCTGAGCGGCTGAGACAAGCTCCCGCAGCAGCGCGTCCAGGTCGACCTCGACCTCAGGTGCACGCTCCATCACCGCCACCTCTCCGCGAACGGCCGGGCTGCCAGCGCCCGCCCGCGGCCGAGTCGCCGGGAGAGGACCGGCGCATCCCGTCCTTGACATCGCCACCAACAGTATCTCACTATCGCATTGCCTCACTCGCTCAGACAATTTCGCCGCAGAGGTATGGCTCGGGTTCCGCTGGCCCGCCCGGCTGTCCACCGCCGTCATCGCCTCGCGGCGAACTGTCGGCGGCGGCCGCCATGCTGGGCGCGGCCACGCTGTCCCGAGCCGTGCCCGCCCGCCCGATCTCGACAGGACTTGACATGATCACAACCCAGGCTCTGCGCCGGGAGTTCCGCCGGTCCCGGCGCGCCCAGCCCGTCGTCGCCGTCGACGGGATCGACCTGGCCGTCGAGCGCGGCGAGGTGTTCGGGCTGCTCGGCCCGAACGGCGCCGGCAAGTCGACCACGATGCGGATGCTCACGACCCTGCTCCCGCCGACGTCGGGCACGGCAATCGTCGCCGGCCACGACGTGGCGCGGGAACGCGCGGCGGTCCGCCGCCGGATCGGGTTCGTCGCGCAGGGCGGCGGCACCGACTCGGCGGAGACCGCCCGCGCCGAGCTCGTCATGCAGGGGCGGGTGTTCGGCATGTCCAAGCCGGAGGCACTTGCCCGCGCGAACACCCTGCTCGGCCGGTTCAGCCTCACCGACGCCGCCGACCGCCGGCTCGGCACCTGGTCAGGCGGCATGCGCCGCCGCCTCGACATCGCGATCGGCCTGGTCAACTCCCCCGAACTGCTGCTGCTCGACGAGCCGACCACCGGGCTGGACCCGGCGAGCCGCGCCGAGGTGTGGGCCGAGATCCGCGCCGTGCGCGACGCCGGCACGACGATTCTGCTCACCACCCATTACCTGGAGGAGGCCGACGAGCTCTGCGACCGGGTCGCGATCATCGACAAGGGCCGGGTCGCGCGGACGGGCACGCCCGACGAGCTGAAGAGCCAGGTCGCCGGCGACGGAATCGTCGTCACCCTGCCCGCCGGCGCCCCCGAGGCGACCGCCCCCGCGGTCCGCGAGCAGCACTGGTGCCGGGATGTCGAGGTCGTCGACGAGCGGACGCTGCGGGTCTACGTCGACGACGGCTCCCGCGCGGTCACCGACCTGCTGCGCCTGCTCGACGGGCTCTCGACGCCGGTCGTCACGCTCACGTTGACCCGCCCGAGCCTCGACGACGTCTTCCTCACCGCCACCGGCCACCCGCTGGCCGGCGCCGCCGTCTGACGGGACCCGGCGCCGGTTTTACCCACGTCACCCCGGCGGGGCTCGCCCTCCTTCGGGCGCGTAGGCCGCTCTGGTACCTGCGCCACTTCTGCGGCCTCGACCGCTCTGGCCTGGGCTGCTCTGGATTGGGCCGGGCCGCTCTGGGGCCTGGGCAGCTCTCGCCAGGCGCCGGCCGTGTCTCGGCGCTCCGAGCAACTGCCGCCGTAGTGCCGATCTCGCCCTGTGCAACGACTCGACCTTCTGAAAGGAAAGCCCATGCGCTTCTTCTCCGACGTCCGGCTCACCTACGCCCGCGCCCTGCGCGCCGTGCTGCGGGAGCCGAGCTGGATCGTCATAGGACTCGCCCAGCCGCTGTTCTACCTCTACCTGTTCGGCCCGCTGCTGAAGCACAGCGGCGTCACCGAGGGCCTGCCGGCCGGCACCAGCAGCTGGGACGTCTTCGTGCCGGGCCTGCTGGTGCAGCTCGTGCTGTTCAACTGCGCGTTCAACGGCTTCGCGCTGCTGTCCGAGATGCGGGCCGGTGTGCTGGAACGGCTGTCGGTCACCCCGATCAGCCGGCTCGCGCTGCTGCTCGGCCGGGCTCTGCGCGACGCGACGCTGGTCGTCATCCAGGGCGCGATCCTCGTCGGCCTGGCGGTGCCGCTGGGCCTGCACCTGCACGGCGGCTTCGTGGTGGCCGCGCTGGTCCTGATGGCCCTGGGCATCGGCCTGTCCTGCCTGGGCTACGGCCTGGCGCTCGCGCTGCGCAGCGAGGACGCGCTGGCCCCGGTGATCCAGGGCCTGTCCCTGCCGCTGGTGCTGCTGTCCGGCGTCCTGCTCCCGCTGACGTTCGCCCCGGCCTGGCTGGACGACACCGCGCAGGCCAACCCGCTGCGCCACACCGTCGACGCGGTCCGCGCCCTGATGCTCGGCCACGGCAGCTCCTGGATCGGCATCGTGGTCACCGCCGCGTTCACCCTCGTCCTCGTCACCTTCGGCACCCGCCGCTTCCACAGCACGGAGGACCTGCGCATCACCTGACCTACGCGACCCAGCGAGCCGGGCGCACGCCAGCGGACCGGGCGACCACCCTTGGGTGAACCAGCGACCGACAGCCAAAGATCACTGGCACCAGCGGCCCGCGGCCCCGCACCGTCGACCGGTGGCCTGCTCCTCCGCCGGGCCGTCACGGAACCCCGGCACCCTGACCGCGGGCGGCAGTGGGCGCCGGGTCTAGTCGAGTGGTGGGAGGGCGGCTCCTGGGTTGAGGATGCCGAGGGGGTCGAGGGCGTTCTTGACACGCCAGGTCAGGGCCGAGGCGTCGGGGCCGAGCTGGTCGGCCAGCCATGGGGTCTTGAGCCGGCCGACGCCGTGCTCGCCGGATCGTCCCGCCGAGGCTGATCGCCAGGTCCATGACGTCGCCGAAAGCCTGCCTGGCGCGGCGGGCCAGCTCCGCGTCGGCGGGATCGAACACGATCAGCGGATGGACGTTGCCGTCGCCGGCGTGGGCGACGGTCGCGATCGTGACGGCACGCCGCGCGGCGATCGCCTCGGCGCCGGCGACCAGCTCGGGCAGCCGGGGCAGCGCCACGCCGATGTCCTCCAGCAGCACGGTGCCGAGGCGTTCCAGCGCGGGCAGGACGCCGCGCCGTGCCGCGACGAACGCCTCGCCCTCGTCCGGGTCGTCGGTCGCCGCGACTTCCGTCGCCCCCGCTTTCTCGCAGGACTGGGCCATCACCCGCAGTTCCTCGGTGCCGCCGCCGCCCGGGGTGTCCGTCCGGGCGATCACAATCGCGGCCGCGGAACGGTCCAGGCCCATGTGGTACAGGTCCTCGACCGCGTTGATCGACGTCCGGTCCATCAGCTCCAGCATCGCCGGCCGCACCAGGGCGGTGATCGCGAGGATCGCGGCGGTCGCGGCGGCCGCGCTGGGGAAGGTCGCGGCCAGGGTGGACGGGGCCGGCTGCGCCGGGATCAGCCGCAGCGTCGTGACACCGAGGGTGCCCTCGCTGCCGACGAACAGCTTGGTCAGCGAAAGGCCGGCGACGTCCTTGAGCCGGGCGCCGCCGGCGTACCGGGCGGGCCACGCCGCCCGCGTCCGCGCAAGCGACCAGTTCTGGTCTCACACCAGCAACATCCGAGACACCTCGCCCACCCCTGGCAGCGCCAGCCCGCTGGGCGTCGCGGGACTCCTGCTCATCCAGGCTGGTCGCCGCTCGATGGCCCGCCGGCGACCCGGCCACGGCAGCACCTCGGGGGCCTGGCGCGCTGGGGCGAGGCGCGAGACCGGACAGCCCCCGGCGGCGCGGCCTGACCGGGGGCTGTCCGGGAAGCAGTAGACGTGCGCCGACAGATGACGGCGGCCAGAGGAGTGGTCAGCCGGCCGCGAGCGGGCCGACGGCGTCCTGCATGCAGGCGTGCCGGTGGTGCAGGCCCGGCTCGTTGCGGCCGAAGACGACGCCCGGCCGCAGACCCGCGGCGAGGTTGGCCTGGATCTTGGCGGCGAGGCTGTAGTCCTCGTCGCGGACGCTGGCGTGGGCGTAGTCGAAGATGTCGTCGGCGCCCTTGCGGCCGGCCTCGTCGGAGGTGTCCATCGTCGTGGCGTTCTGGTGGACGGTGATGGAGTGGCCGGCCTTCTCGCCAGGGTAGACCCGGAAGATCTCGCCGTTGATGAAGGTCACCGACATGACGATGTTCGGGAAGATCGCGTAGATCACCACGAAGTTGTGCAGCGGCTCCCACTCGCTCTCCGGCTTGTCCACGAGCTCCGTGATGTTCTGCAGCGGGAAGATCAGCCGGTGGTGCGGGCCGTAGGTGTCGAACAGCGCGCAGTTGCTGCGGGCGAACACGGCGAAGGTGTTCTGGTGCACCGTGGCGAAGTGGTAGTTCTCGCCGAACGTGTCGAGGGCGAGCTTCCAGTTGACCGGGGCGTCGAGGACCTTCTCGCCGACGGGGTTCCAGTCGCCGATGCCCCAGGATTCCAGCTCGGGGCCGAGGTCGCCGAGGTGGGTGGCGATGTCGAGCGGCCCGGCGTCGGGGTCGAGGCCGACCCACAGGAAACCGGCGTGCTCGGCGGCCGGCAGCTCGACGAGACCGGCGCCGGCCATCGCGGTCGGGAAGCCGTCGCGGCCGGGCGCGGCCACGAGCGCGCCCTGCTTGTTGTAGCTCCAGGCGTGGTACGGGCAGGTGAACCGCTCGGCGAGACCGCAGCCTTCGGCGACCTTGGCCTGGCGGTGCGCGCAGGAGTTCTGGAAGGCGCGGACCTGGCCGTCGTCGTCGCGGGTGAGCAGCACCGCGACGTCCATGACCTGCTTGGTGGTGTAGCTGCCCGGCTCGGGCAGCTCGGAGCGGTAGCCGACCAGCTGCGGGGCCCGGCGCACGTAGTCGCGCTCGCGCGCGAACAGCTCCTCGCCGGTGTAGATCGCCGCGGGCAGCACCCGGTCGAGCGGCATCATGTCGGTCGTCTTGTCCATCGAGATCTTGAGCGCTCGCCGCGTGATGTCGATGAGCTCGTTGCGGTCGATCGGAGGCCTCCCTGGCGCGGCGGTGATGTCGTCATCTCGGCAAGCGAGCGGGCCCGGCCGCCGACGCCGTCGGCGGCCACCCTGGCCCGCTGGCGTTCGCGGCGGCCTCTTTGCCCCTGCGTTACCTTAATGCCCCTTCGAAAGCCGCCTTTGACCCCATTGGGGTCAGGTCGGCGACACCTTCAGCCGAGGCCTGAGGGGCCTCGCGGCCCTGTCGCTACTGGCGCCCTTGAGGTGGGTGGTCGCGTCAGCCCAGGCCGGCGATGGGGCCCGGCGCCAGGACGCCCGGGCGAGGCACGGGGGAACGGGAGACAAAGGTCACGGCAACGTGAAGTGACGGCCACAGACGAAAAACCGACTGACGGGCGCGGTACGGGGGGATCCGCGCCGGTCAGTCGGCAGTGAGACCAATGATGACAGGTCGCGGGGGTGTTGTCGACGACTTCCGCATTCTGGTCACCCTGGCTGCCCGCCCGGCCACCCGCGGACCAGCCGGCCCGCGTCAGGCCGAGCGGGAGCCGGGGGCGAGGTAGGTCCAGGGGGTGACGGCCGGGTCGAGTGGCATGGGGACGTGGATGACGGTCGGCCGGTCGGCGTGCAGCGCCTTCGCGAGCAGGTCGCGCAGGGCCGCCGGGTCCTCGGCACGCTGGCCGTCGGCGCCGAACGCGCGGGCGAGCGCGACGAAGTCGGGATTGCGCAGCGCGGAGCCGACGGCGCGGCCGTACAGCCGCTCCTGGTCGGCCAGGACGTTGCCGTAGGCGCCGTTGTCGAAGACGACGGTGGCGACGCCGAGGCCGTGCTGGACGGCGGTCGCGAGCTCCGCGGCCGCGAACAGGAAGCCGCCGTCGCCGGTCACCGAGACCACCGGACGGTCGGGGTGGGCGGCCTTGACGCCGAGCGCGGTCGGGAACCCGAAGCCCAGCGTGCCCTGGTGCCCCGACGTCACGTAGTGGCGCGGCGCGTACACCGGGAAGGCGAACACCGCGGCGAAGCCGATCTGGGAGATCTCCTCGACGAAGAAGCCATCCTCAGGCAACGCGTCCCGGATCGCCGCCAGGTAGTCGGCGTGCGGGCGCAGGTGGCGCGCGACGTCCGCGTCGAACCGCTCCTTGAGCGCGGCGAACTCGGCGGCCCTGCCCGCGGCTCGCCCGCCCGCGGGCGCCGCCTGGCCGGCGCGCTCGCGCAGCAGGCCGACGAGCGCCCCCGCCGCCTCGCGGGCGTCGGCGGTGACCGCGACGACCGGGTGCCGCCAGACATGCTGGCGGGGGTCGACGTCGACGCTCACCAGCCGCGGCCCGGCCGAGCGCTCGGGCCAGCCGAACCAGGTGAGCTCACCGCGGGTGCCGAGCAGCAGCAGCACGTCGGTGTCGGCCCAGCGGGCGAAGCCGGCCGCTGCGGTGAACGCGTACGGGTCGTCGTCGCGCAGCACCCCGCGCCCGCCGCGGTGCGACACCACCGGCGCGCCGAGCAGCTGGGCGAGCTCCCGGACCTGCGGGCCGGCGTGCCGTGCGCCACTCCCAATCATGATCATCGGGTCGCGCGCGGCGGCGAGCAGGTCGGCCGCGGCCGCCAGAGCCGGCGGGTCGACGGGCGGCGCCGCCGCCGGCGGGCGCACCAGGGGCGCCGGGACCGTCGCGGCCGCCGACAGGACATCCCACGGGGCCTGCAGCACGACCGGGCCCGGCCGCCCGGACACCGCCTGGGCGAAGGCCTCCGCGAGCAGCTCCGACGCCTGCGCCGGGTGGCGGATCGTCTGCGCCCACTTGACGAACGACCGCGCCGTCGCGAGCTGGTCCGGCAGCTCGTGCAGGTGGCCCTGGCCCCGGCCGGCGAAGCGCGTCGGGATGTCCGCGGTCAGGCAGACGACCGGAGTGCCGGTGCCCGCGGCGGTCAGCAGGCCGGCCGCCGCGTTCAGCAGCCCGGGGCCGGGCACGACCGTGCAGACGCCGACCCGCCCGCTGGACTGCGCGTAGCCGAGCGCCATGTAGGCGCACGCCTGCTCGTGCCGCGCGCCGAGGAGCGCGATCTGCTCCGCGCGTTCACCCAGGGCGTCGAACAGCGCGTAGGTCTGCACCCCTGGCAGCCCGAAGACCGTGTCGACGCCGTGCGCCATCAGCCCGTCGACCAGCGCCTGCCCGGTGGTCCGCCGCCGCCCCGTCACGGGGCCACCTTAAGACCTCCTGTCACCCACCGCGTGCCCGCGGTCGCGCGGCGCGCGGCCCCGCCGGGCACGCGGCCACGGCGTCCTCACAGCCCGGGCCCCAACCGGGCCGCAGCCGGCTCGCGGCGCGGGAATTTACCTCCGCGCCTCGCCGGCAGCGGGAAATTAACGTCCGCGATGCGGGGATGCGACACGCCCCTCTGATGATCCTCATCAATATCTGTCAGCCGACAGGTATTCTCGATCATGGGAGGTGGCGTGGTGAGCACGTCGGAGGTCGTCGCCCCGGGCGACGTCGCCGCGGGGCTTGCGCCGCACGGCTACAAGCAGGAGCTGCACCGCGGCGTCGGGACCTTCGCGTCCTTCGCCGCGGGCTTCTCCTTCGTCTCCATTCTCACGACCGTCGTCCAGCTGTTCGGGCTGGGCTTCGGCATCGGCGGGGCGTCGTTCTTCTGGACCTGGCCGGCGGTGTTCGTCGGCCAGGTGCTCGTCGCGCTGTGCTTCTCGGAGCTCGCGGCGCGCTGGCCGGTCTCGGGCGCGATCTTCCAGTGGTCGAGCCGGCTCGCCGGCACGACGGCCGGCTGGTTCATCGGCTGGATCATGATCATTGGCCAGATCCTGACCGTCGCCGCGGCCGCCATCGCCCTGCAGGCGGCGCTGCCGGAGATCTGGTCGGGCTTCCAGCTCGTCGGCGGCTCGCACGCCGACCCTACGCTGACCTCGACGACCGGAGCGCAGAACGCCGTCGTCCTGGGCTGCCTGCTGCTCGTGGTGACGACCGTCGTCAACATCCTCGGCATCCGGGAGACGGCGCGGGCCTCCAGCTTCGGTGTCGCCTGCGAGATCGTCGGCGTCGCGGTGCTGGTCATCGGGCTGTTCTGCCTGCCCAAGCGCGGGCCGCAGATCGTCCTGCACAACACCGGCTGGCCGGGCGGCGGCCACTACCTGCCGGCGTTCCTCGCGTCGGCGCTGATGGCCGCCTACGTGATGGTCGGCTTCGACTCGGCCGGTGAGCTGTCCGAGGAGACACACAGCCCGCGCAAGACCACGCCGAAGACGATCCTGCGGGCGCTGGTCACCTCCGGCATCGGCGGCGCCCTGCTGATCATCTCCGCGCTGATGGCTGCGTCCAGCGTCAGCGACGGCAAGCTCGCCTCCGGCGGCCTCGCCTGGGTGCTGACCGACCGGCTCGGCAGCGTGCTCGGCCGGCTGCTGCTGTGCTTCATCGCCGTCGCGGTGTTCGCCTGCACCCTGGCCTGCCAGACCTCCGGCGCCCGGATGATGTACTCGATGGCCCGGGAGGGCGCGCTCCCGTTCCACCGGTACCTCGGCAAGGTGTCGCCGCGCACCGGCACACCGATCACCACCTCGATCGTCATCGGGGTGCTCGCCGCCGCCGCGCTGCTCGTCAACATCAACCAGTCCGCGATCTTCCTGGCGCTGTCCAGCCTATGCATCGGGATGCTGTACCTGGCCTACCTGGGCGTGACCCTGCCGCTGCTGATCGTGCGCATCCGGCACCGCAACACCGACGGCTTCCCGAGCGGCGTCGACGAGGACGGGAAGCCGCTGTTCTCGATGGGCCGCTGGGGCATCCCGCTGAACGCGATCGCGGTGCTCTACCAGGTCGGCATGGCGATCAACCTGATCTGGCCGCGCGCGGAGATCTACGACCTCGCCGGCAAGGGCTGGTGGCTGCGCTGGAGCGCGCTGCTGTTCATCGGCATCGTGCTGGCCATCGGCGGGGCCTACTTCGCCGCCCGGCGGCTGCACCGCACGATCAGGCTCCCGCACGTTCCGCACACCGCCGCCGTCGAGGCCCTGCCCGATGCCGCCTGACACGCAGGAGGCGGCGTGCGGAGGTCTCGCCGGAGCGCAGCGAGGGCGAGGCCGGAGCACGCAGCCGACGGAGTGGCAGCAGAGGTACTGACACCCCGCCGCCCGCGTCCTCGGCCGGCGCCCTGGCGGCGCCGGCCGCCTGAGCGCCGTCCCGAGCCGCGAGCGCCCGCGCCTGACCCCGCGGGACGCGCTGGAGCAACGCCCGGCACGCGACGAAGACGAAGGAAGGTACCCATGACGATGGCTGGCCAGACCCGCGGCGCGGCGCCGCGGGACGAGCACCTGACCGACAGCGTCCTGCACGCCCGGGCCGACGCCCGGGCGCAGGGCGGCCAGACCAGTCCGTGGATGCCGTACCTGCCGGCGTCGAGCAGCCCGTTCTGCCCGCCCGGGGTCGATCCGGCCACGTTGATCTGGGCGGAGACGGTCGCGCCCGGTGGCTACACCCACAAGGTGATCGCCGCCGGCACGCGGCTGCGCTTCGACGACCCGACCGGGGACGCCTGCGCGCATCTGCTCGTCTACAACGCGGCGGAGCCGGTCGAGCGGCTCAACGTCGCCGACACCCAGAAGATCCCCTGGCAGGCCTACCTCGGCGCGGGCCACCCGCTGCTGTCCGGGGACGGCCGGGTGCTGGCCACGATCACCGCCGACAGCTCCGGGCACCACGACGCGTTCTGCGGCACCAGCACCGACGCCTTCAACCTGCACAAGTATGGCGACGCCCGACCGGAGGGCCCGGCGCCCTCGGGCCGCGGGCTGTTCGTCAAGGCGGCCGCGAAGCACGGCCTGAGCCGGCGCGACCTGCCGCCCAGCGTGTCGTACTTCCAGGGTGTGCGGGTCGGCGCCGACGGCGCGCTGGAGTGGCTGGGCTCGGCCGGCGCGGGCACGCACGTCGAGCTGGTCGCCGAGCTGGCGCTGCTGGTCCTGGTCGCCAACGTCGCGCACCCGCTCGACCCGCGGCCCGACTACGTCGTCGGCCCGCTGCGGGTGCACGCCTGGCGCGGGGCGCCGACCGGGCCGGGTGACGAACGGTTCGCCGCAACGCCCGAGCTCCACCGTGCCTACCTGAACACTGTCGATTACCGAGAGGCGCGAGGGCAGTGACGAATCCCGACCCGATCAGCACAGGGCCGGCCATCGCGGCGGGCCCTTGGGAGGCCCTCGGCGGGACGCGGTCGTATCCGACCGTCGCCGGCGGCAGTGTGCGCTCGAGCGTTCCCGTCGGCGCGGCGTATGCCCCCGGCTCACCGCTCGACTGGGCCGAGAGCCTGGTGGCGGGCACCGTCGTGCTGGACGAGCGGGTCGCGCCGAACGCCCCCTGGTCGGCAGTCGTGCGGACCGGCCAGGTGCTGACGATCGTCGACGTCGGCGGCAACCAGTCGGCCGACTGCCTGCTCTACAGCGCCGCCGACCCCGAGGAGCGCTACAGCGTCCCGGACACGCTGGCCTGGCAGGGCAACGCCTACGTCCGGACCGGCACCGTGCTGCGCAGCAGCGAGGGCCGGCCGATGGCCACTGTCGTCGCGAACGAGATCGACCGGCAGGACACGATCGGCGGCGCCTGCTCCAAGGAGTCGAACACGCTGCGCTACGGCCACCACGTGATGTTCCATCACGGCTGCCGGGAGAACTTCCTCGCCGAGGCGTCCCGGCACGGCCTCGGGGTCCGCGACCTGGTGTCCAACCTCAACTGGTTCATGAACGTGCCCGTCGAGGCGGACGGGGCGCTCGGCATCGTCGACGGCCTGTCGGCCCCGGGAAAGCGGGTCGCGTTCCGGGCGGAGATGGACGTCCTGGTGATCGTCTCGAACTGCCCGCAAATGAACAACCCATGCAACGACTTCAACCCGACTCCGCTGCGCATGATCATTGTGGAGACAGCGTGACCAGACCGGCGGGTGTTCTGGTCGCGAACCGGGGGGAGATCGCGCGGCGGGTCATCAGGACCGCGCGGCGGATGGGCCTGCGGACCGTCGCGGTGTTCTCGGACGCGGACCGGGCCGCGCCGCACGTCCGGGAAGCCGACCACGCCGTCCGGCTCGGCCCGGCGCCGGCCCGCGAGTCGTACCTGCGCGCGGACGCGGTGCTGGACGCCGCGCTCGCCCACGGCGCGGGGATCATCCACCCCGGCTACGGGTTCCTGTCGGAGAACGCGGCGTTCGCGCGGGCCGTCGAGGCGGCGGGGCTGCGCTTCGCCGGGCCGACGGCCGAGCAGATCGTCGCGTTCGGCGAGAAGCACACCGCGAAGGCGCTGGCGAAGGCCGCCGGGGTGCCGCTGCTCGCCGGCACCGAGCTGCTCGCCAGCGCCGACGAGGCGGTCGCCGCCGCCGAGGCGATCGGCCTGCCGGTGATGGTGAAGGCGACCGGCGGTGGCGGCGGGATCGGCATGCGGGCCTGCTTCAGCGCCGACGAGGTCCGGGACGCGTTCGCTGCGGTGGAGGCGCTGGCGGCGCAGAACTTCGGCTCGGCGGGTGTCTTCCTGGAGCGGCTGGTCCGCCCGGCCCGCCACGTCGAGGTGCAGGTGTTCGGCGACGGCGCGGGCCGGGTCGCGGTCCTGTCGGACCGGGACTGCTCGTTGCAGCGGCGCAACCAGAAGGTCATCGAGGAGGCGCCGGCGCCGGCGCTGCCCGGGCATGTCCGCGAGCTGCTGCACCGCTCGTCGCGCGATCTGCTCGCCGCCGTGGACTACCGCGGGGCGGGCACCGTCGAGTTCGTCTATGACCCCGCGCGCGAGGAGGCGGCGTTCCTGGAGGTCAACACCCGGCTACAGGTGGAGCACCCGGTGACCGAGCAGGTGCTCGGCGTCGACCTGGTCGAGCTGATGCTCACCCTGGCCCGCGACGGGCGGGTCGAGGACGCCGTGTTCACCCGGGGATGGGTGCCGGTCGGCCATGCCGTCGAGGCCCGGGTCTACGCCGAGGACCCGGCGAAGGAGTCGCTGCCGTCGTCGGGGCTGGTCACCCGGGCGGTCTTCCCCGGCCAGGGCCGACCGGAGATCCCGGACGTCCGGGTCGACGGGTTCGTGGAGACGGGGCTGGAGGTGTCGCCGTTCTACGACCCGATGCTCGCGAAGGTCATCGCCACCGCGCCCAGCCGTGCCGGGGCACTCGACCTGCTCGGCACCGCCCTGGACGCGAGCCGCGTCGACGGCATCGCCACGAACCTGGGCCTGCTGCAGGCGCTGACCGATCTACCCGAGCTGCGCGCGGCGGCCCACGCGACCACGACGCTGGGAACGGCGCCGGGCACGGCCACCGACCCGGCGCCCCGGATCGACGTGCTGGCGGCGGGGCCGCTGACGACGGTGCAGGACCTGCCCGGCCGGCTCGGCTACTGGCACGTCGGCGTGCCGCCGAGCGGTCCGTTCGACCCGGTGTCGTTCGCCGAGGCGAACCTCGCCGTCGGCAATCCACGCGGGGCGCCCGCGCTGGAGGTCACCGGCGGTGGGCTGCGCCTGCGCTTCTCGACCGCGACGATGGTCTGCGTCACCGGCGCCCCGGTGTCACTTACCGTCAACGGCCCGCTGGTGACCGCCGGAAACATGGGCCCGTTTCCTGGCGCCGGAGACACCGGCACGTACCCCGCCGAGGCGCAGGCCGAGTGGGAGATGACACCGTGGGAGCCGGCGACGGTGCCGGCCGGGGCGACACTCACGCTGGGCGTGGCCACCGGACCGGGCCTGCGCAGTTACCTGGCCGTGCGCGGCGGGTTCGACGTGCCCGACTACCTGGGCAGCGGGTCGACGTTCACCCTCGGCGGGTTCGGCGGCCACGGCGGCCGGGCGCTGCTCGCCGGCGACGTGCTGCGTCCCGGCCCGGCGCCGGCGACGCCGCCCGGCGGCCCGACCCCGGCCGCGCGGCGCGCCGCGCTCACCCACCACTGGCAGATCGGTGTCACCGAGGGACCGCACGCGGCGCCCGAGTTCTTCACCCGCGCCGACATCGACACCCTCTACGCCACCGACTACGAGGTGCACCACAACTCGGCGCGCACCGGCATCCGACTGATCGGCCCGAAACCGGCGTGGGCGCGGGCCGACGGCGGCGAGGCAGGCCTGCACCCGTCGAACATCCACGACACGGCGTACGCCGTCGGCGCGCTCGACTTCACCGGCGACACGCCGATCATCCTCGGCCCGGACGGGCCGTCGCTGGGCGGTTTCGTGTGCCCGGCGGTGGTCGCGTCCGGGGAACTGTGGAAGCTGGGCCAGCTGCGTCCCGGCGATACCGTCCGGTTCGTGGCCGTGAAGGAGAGCGAGGCGGCGGCCCTGAGTGAGCGCCGCGCGTCGCTGACCGTTACGACTGGTGGCGGTGACGGCGACGACGGTGTCCTCGGACGGCTGGCGGCGACCGACACCCGGCCGAGCGTCACCTACCGGCGCGACGGCGACGACAACGTCCTCGTCGAGTACGGGCCGATGACGCTGGACATCGCGCTGCGGATGCGGGTGCACGCGCTGCAGGAGACGCTCGCCGCGCACGCCCCCGCGGGAATCGTCGACGTCACCCCGGGCATCCGGTCGCTACAGATCCACACCGACGCGGCCGTCCTGCGGGCCCGGGACCTGACCGCGCTGCTGCGCGAGCTGGAGGACGAGGTGCCGCCGACAGACGCGCTGGTCGTCCCGTCGCGGCGGGTCCGGCTGCCGCTGTCCTGGGACGACCCGGCGACCCGGCTGGCGATCGAGCGGTACATGGCCGGGGTCCGCGACGACGCGCCGTGGTGCCCGTGGAACATCGAGTTCATCCGGCGGATCAACGGGCTCGCGTCCGTCGACGAGGTGTACCGGACGGTGTTCGACGCGTCCTACCTGGTGCTCGGCCTCGGCGACGTCTACCTGGGGGCGCCGGTCGCGACCCCGCTGGACCCACGCCACCGGCTGGTGACGACGAAGTACAACCCGGCGCGGACCTGGACGGCGGAGAACTCGGTCGGCATCGGCGGCGCCTACCTGTGCGTCTACGGGATGGAGGGGCCGGGCGGCTACCAGTTCGTCGGCCGGACGGTGCAGGTGTGGAACCGGTTCCGCCGGGGCGGGCTGTTCGCGGGGCACCCGTGGGCGCTTCGGTTCTTCGACCGGATCGAGTGGTATCCAGTGAGCGCCGAGGAGCTGCTGGAGCTGCGCGCCGAGACCGACGCCGGCCGGGGGGCGTTCGAGACCGCCGACGGGGTGTTCTCGCTCGCCGAATACCAGGCGTTCCTGGCGGCGAACGCGGATTCGATCAAACAGTTCCGTACGTCTCAGACGGCGGCGTTCGCCGCGGAACGGGAACGCTGGCGGGCCAGTGGGGAGTTTGATCGGCGGGACGAGCCGGCGGTCGCGGCCGGTACCGCCGTCGAGCTGCCCCCGGGGGCCGTCGCGGTCACCGCGCCGTTCACCGCCACCGTCTGGCAACTGGCCGCCGAGCCAGGCACCCTCGTCGCCGCCGACGAGCCGGTGCTGTCCCTGGAAGCGATGAAGATGGAGACGAAGGTGACCGCGCCGGTGGGCGGAACGTTGCTGGAGATCTACGTCCGTCCCGGTGAGCAGGTTGCCCCCGGCCAGACCCTCGCCGCGGTACGCCCGTGAACCCCGCCGTGAGCCCCGAGCCCGCGGGCGGCACGCCCTTCGGCCTGGCCGTGAAGCCGGTCGAGCGGGTCGAGGCGGCGTTCGCCCGGCTCGCCGAGGCCGACCGGCCCGAGGTGTGGATCTCGCTGCGGGACCGCGACGAGGTGCTCGCGGAGGCCGCCGCGATCGACCCACGGCTGCCGCTGGCCGGGCTCGTCGTCGGCGTGAAGGACAACATCGACGTCGCGGGCCTGCCGACGACCGCGGCGGCGGCGTCGTACTCCTACCGGCCCGCCGCCGACTCGACCGCGGTCGCCCGGCTGCGCGCCGCCGGCGCCGTCATCCTCGGCAAGACCAACCTGGACCAGTTCGCCACCGGCCTCGTCGGCACCCGCTCCCCCTTCGGGGCGGTGCGCAACGCCTGGGATCCGGGGCGGATCTCCGGCGGCTCGTCGTCTGGGTCGGCGGTCGCCGTCGCGCTCGGGATCGTCGACGTGGGGCTCGGCACCGACACGGCCGGCTCCGGGCGGGTGCCGGCCGCGCTCAACGGCCTGGTCGGGGTGAAGCCGACGAAGGGCCTGGTGCCGGTCACCGGCGTCGTGCCGGCCTGCTACAGCCTGGACTGCGTCACCGTCTTCACCCGGGACCTGGGCCTCGCCCGGGCCGTCACGGAGCTGATGGAAGGGCCCGACCCCGCGGACCCGCTGTCGCGGACCGGGGCCCTCGCCGCGCCGGCGCCCGCCCGGCCGCGGGTCGCCGTCCCAACACCCGAGCACCTCGACGGCCTCGCCCCCGGCTGGCGGGAGGCGTTCGCCGCCGCCGTCGCCCGCTTTGCGGCGACCGGCGTCGAGATCGTCGAGGTCGACATCGCCCGGCTGCTCGACGCGGCGACGCTGCTCTACGGCGGCGCGTTCGTCGCCGAGCGTTACGCGGCCGTCGGCGCGCACCTGGAGGCCCACCCGGAGCTCGTCGGCTCGGACCTGGACCCAACCGTCGCCACGATCATCCTCGGCGGGAAGGCACGGACGGCGGCGGACTGGGCCGCGGACAGCGCCCGGCTCGCCGCGCTCGGCGCCGCCGGCCGGGCCGCGCTTGACGGCTGCGTCGCGCTGCTCACCCCGACGACGACCTGGCATCCGACGTTCGCGCAGGTCGCCGCCGACCCGGTCGGCGCGAACACCCGGATGGGGCGGTTCACGAACTTCGCGAACCTGCTCGACTACGCGTCGCTGGCGGTGCCGGCGGGCTTCGTCGACGGGCTGCCGTTCGGTGTGATGCTGACCGGCCCGGCGTTCGCCGACCGCCGGCTTGCCGGCCTCGCCGAACGGTTCGCGAACCCGGGCGTAGAGCTGTTCGTCGTCGGCGCGCACCTGACCGGGCAGCCACTGAACCGCCAGCTCGTCGCCGCCGGCGGTACGCTCGTCGGCCCGGCTCGCACGGCGGCGGCCTACCGGCTGCACGCGCTGGAGACGGTGCCGGCGAAGCCCGGCCTGGTGCGGGTGGCGCCCGGCGGCGAAGGGGCGAGCATCGCCGGCGAACTGTGGCGGCTGCCGGCCGCCGGGCTCGGCACGTTCCTCGCGGCGATCCCGGCGCCGATGGCGCTGGGTAAGATCAGCCTGGTCGACGGGCGCGAGGTCACCGGGTTCCTGGTCGAGCCCTTCGCGGTGGTCGGGGCGCCCGACATCAGCGCGCATGGCGGCTGGCGGGCCTATCTCGCCTCGACGGCCGGCCAGGCTTCGACGGGCTAGCCGAGCAGGTCCGATCCTGGGCTAGCGGATGGCCGGTCAGGGCGAGAGGTGATCCAGGCCCACCCGCCCACGTGGAGCAACGTCCGGACGAGCGGGCGGGTCCGTGGTCGCTCAGGCGACCACCGACCCACCCGATCCGGCAGCGCTCCGGACGTCGGAGTTGTCGCAAGGCCAGGCGCCGGCGGTGCGCGGGGCGACGTCGGTGGGGCAACGGTGAGCAGAGCAGTGACGAGTACAGCGACGGCGGGTGGCGCGACAGTGGGAGGCACGGTGTCTACGGTGTCGCGGGCCGGCCGGCCGCGGCACCGTCCCGAGTCGGCGAGCGAGGTGCCGGCCCGCGCCCAGATCCTCGACGCGGCGGCGGCGCTGTTCACCGAACGCGGCTTCGCCGCGACCACCACCCGGATGATCGCCGAGCAGGTCGGCATCCGGCAGGCGTCGCTGTACTACCACTTCGCGACGAAGGACGAGCTGCTCGGCGAGCTGCTGGCCGCGTCGGTGCGGCCCAGCCTGCGGGCCGTGGGACGGATCGAGGCGCTCGTTCCGGAACAGGTGAGCGCCGCCGGGGCACTGTACGCGGTCGCCGTCGCCGACGTCGACACGCTGGTCAGCGCCCCGCACAACATCGGCACGCTCTACCTGCTGCCCGAGGTGCGCGGCGAGCCCTTCGCCCAGTTCCACCGGGAACGCCGACAGCTGCAGGACGCCTACGGGCGCCTCGGCCGGGCCGCGGCCGCGCCGGCGCTCGCCGGGACACCGGCGGACCGGCTCGGCGAGCTGCTGATCCAGCTCGTCGAGGTCGTCATCCAGATCCGGCGCACCCGGGAGCCGACCGCCGACGACACCGACGCGATCGCGGCCGGCTGCCTGCGGCTGTGCGGCCTCGGCGAGCAGGCTGTCGCCTCCGCCGCCCAGGAAGCGGGCGCGCTGGCCACGAGCCGTGACGTCTGACCCGCATCGGGCGTCCACGCGTACACCATGGTCGTGGCCGTCCCACCGTGCATGAGTCGTGCGGCGTCCGGGCCTGCGGGCGCAGGCGGGGCGGTGCCGCGGCGCCGGTGGTTTCGGCGCGGCCGGTAGCTCCGCGCCGAGAGCGCGCCAGTCCACGTGGAGGTGTCATGTCCCAGGACCCGGTCGGACCGATCGGCCCGCCCGAAGCCACCCAGGTCCCACGCTACGGCGGCCCGGCGACGTTCGCCCGGCTGCCGCGCCTGGACCAGGTCACCCGCGCCGATGTCGCCGTGCTCGGCGTGCCGTTCGACAGCGGGGTCAGCTACCGGCCCGGCGCGCGCTTCGGCCCCGGCCACGTCCGCGACAGCTCCCGGCTGCTGCGCCCGTACAACCCGGCCGTCGACGTGGAGCCGTTCGCGTCCCAGCAGGTCGTCGACGCCGGCGACGTCACCTGCAACCCGTTCGACATCCCGCAAGCGCTCGACGCGGTCGAGCGGCACGCCCGCGAGCTGCTCGGCGCCGGCAGCCGGCTGCTGACGATCGGCGGCGACCACACCGTCGCCCTGCCGCTGCTGCGGGCCGTCGCTGCCACGCACGGGCCGGTCGCCGTCGTGCACTTCGACGCGCACCTGGACACCTGGGACACCTACTTCGGCGCCGCGTACACCCACGGCACGCCGTTCCGACGGGCCTCCGAGGAGGGGCTCATCGACCGGGAGGCCAGCATGCACGTCGGGATCCGCGGCCCGGTGTACGCCCGGTCGGACTTCGACGACGACACGCTGCTCGGGTTCTCCGTGGTGACCGCCCCGTTCCTGGAGTTCGAAGGACTCGCGGCCGTCATCGAACGGATCCGGGCCCGGGTCGGGGACCGGCCGGTGTACGTCTCGGTGGACGTCGACGTGCTGGACCCGGCGTTCGCCCCGGGCACCGGCACGCCGGAGGCGGGCGGGCTGACCAGCCGGGAGCTGCTGGCGATGCTGCGGGTGTTCGGCGGGCTGAACCTCGTCTCCGCCGACGTCGTCGAGGTCGCGCCGGCCTACGACCACGCCCAGATCACCGGCATCGCCGCCGCGCACGCCGGCTACGAGCTGATCTGCGCCCTGGCGCCCCGGCGGCCCGCCCGCCGGGCAGGAGCGGGCGTAGCGGGCCGGCCGGCAGGCTCGGTCAGCCCTCCCGAGCCAGGGACCGTCGCGGACCCCCTCGTCGAACCAGCGCCGGGACACGCTCTGACGCTCACCTCGGGACCGAAGTCTGCTCATGCGCCATGGCCGTCGTGGCCCGCGAACCGCGGCCACGGCGGATGAGCGGATCGGCCTCCTCAGTCGTCTGAGCAGGGCGACTGCCGAGGACTTCGGTCGCGATCCGGATCAACGGGAGGCACCCTGGCCCCGAAGGCCCCACCGCCGGTTGCTGCGGGCTGGATCCTCGCCGGCGGGCGGCTCCCGCGGCGGATCGCTCGCACCGGTCGGAGTTGTGGGAGTGGTGTACCGCCGCGCGGCCAGTGGGAAGCGCAGGACCGCGTGGGCGGCGAGCCCGGCCGCGAGTGCCCAGAAGGCGGCGCCGATCCCGAAGAACGTCAGGTTGCTGCCGGCGACCACGAAGGTGAGGACGGCGGGCACCCGTTCGGCCGGGTCGGCGAGGGCGCCGGTCAGCGACGAGGCGAGCGTGGCCATGAGTGCCAGGCCGGCGAAGGCCGACACCACCCCGGCGGGCGCCGCGGCCACGACGGTGACCAGGACGGTGGAGCAGGCCGCGAGCACCAGGTGGGTCCAGCCGGCGACGTGCGCGACCTGCCAGCGCCGCTTCGGGTCGGGGTGCGCGTCGGGGTTCGCGGCCATCGCCGCCGTGATCGCCGCCAGGTTGATCGCGTGGCCACCCGCGCCCGCCCCCAGGACGGTGCCGAGTCCGGTGACCGTCATCGACTCCCGCCAGGGGACGGTGTAGCCGTAGGAGGCGAGCACCGCGACGCCCGGCACGTTCTGGGACGCCATGGTGACGATGAACAGCGGGATCGCCAGCGACAGCAGCGAGGCCCACGTCCACGTCGGGGTCGTCAGCCGTACCCGGGGCAGCAGCGGGCCGGACAGGCCGCCGTTCAGGCCGAGCCAGCACACGATGACGATCACCGTGACGACGAACGCGCCTGGGACCGCCCAGCGAGGCGCGAACCGCAGCAGCAGAAGCCACGCGAGGGCGACGGGGGCGACGAGCGCCGGCTGTGCCGCCAGGCCGTGTACCGGGGCCACGCACAACTCGAGCAGCACGCCGGCGAGCATCGCCTGGGCGATCGGGGTCGGGATCGCGGCGATGAGCGTGCCCAGGCGCGGCCAGGCGGCGGTTAGCAGGATGAGCCCGCCCACCAGGAAGAAGGCACCGACGGCCGCGGGCCAGCCGCCGTGCACCGGCCCGGTCGAGGCGAGCAGGGCCGCGCCGGGCGTCGACCAGGCGAGCACGACCGGGATGCGGTGGCGCCGGGACAGCAGGATCGTGCCGAGCCCTTGGGTGACGGTGACGGCGAGCAGCCCGGACGCCGCCTCGCCCGTGCTGGCGCCTACACCGCGCAGCCCGGCCAGGACGACGACCGCGGCACCGACAAACCCGACGAGCGCGGTGATCACACCGGCGCTGACGGTGTGCCACATCCGTTGTTCCATCAACGGAGCGCTCGGCGACACCCCGGTCGAAGCCGTCCTCACCATCCGCTCCCCCGCGGGCGCGCGCTGATCCCCGTACTCCGTCTGACAGACCCGAGGCCTCTTCGCCGACAGGCGTCGCGTCAGCCGGTGTAGGGGCGTTCGGCGCGCAGCTCGCGGCGGGCGATGGTGCGGCGGTGCACCGCGTCGGGGCCGTCGACGATGCGCAGCGCCCTCGCCCAGGCGTAGAAGTAGGCGAGCGGGGTGTCGTCGCTGACGCCGGCGGCGCCGTGCACCTCGATGGCGCGGTCGATGACCGCGGTCGCGACGGCCGGCGCCGCGACCTTGATGCCAGCGATCTCGGTGGCGGCGCCGCGGGCGCCGTGGTGGTCGATCAGCCAGGCGGTCTTCAGGACGTAGAGGCGCACCTGGTCGATCTCGATGCGGGACCGGGCGATCAGCTCCTGGACGACGCCCTGGTCGGCGAGCGGGCTGCCGAACGCGGTCCGGCTCTTGGCCCGCTCGACCATCAGGGCCAGCGCCCGCTCGGCCATCCCGATCGCGCGCATCGCGTGGTGGATGCGGCCCGGGCCGAGGCGGGCCTGGGAGATCGTGAAGCCATCGCCCTCCCCGGCGAGCAGGTTCGCCACCGGCACCCGGACGTCGGCGAAGACGAGCTCGGAATGGCCGTGCTGGTCCTGGTAGCCGAACACCGGGAGGTGCCGGACGATCGTCAGGCCCGGCGTGTCACGCGGGACGAGAACCATCGACTGCTGACGGTGCGGAGCGGCTTCGGGGTCGGTCCGGCCCATGACGATGAAGATCTCGCACCGCTCGTCGGCGACACCCGTGATCCACCACTTGCGGCCGTTGATGACGTACTCGTCGCCGTCCCGGACGATCGAGGTCTGGACGTTCGTGGCGTCCGAGGAGGCCACCGCGGGCTCCGTCATCGCGAACGCCGACCGAATCCGGCCCTCCTTGAGCGGCTCCAGCCAGCGCGCCTTCTGCTCGTCGGTGCCGAACCGTTCGAAGGTCTCCATGTTGCCCGTGTCGGGGGCCTGGCAGTTGATCGCCTCGGGCGCGATCACCGGCGACCAACCGGTGATCTCCGCGACGGAGGCGTACTCGACGTTCGACAGGCCCGACCAGGCCGGCAGGAAGAGGTTCCACAGGCCACGCTTGCGCGCCGAGGACTTCAGGTCGTCCATCACCGGCGGGAAGGAGTGCTCGCCGTGCGCACGCAGCCAGGCGGCCCACACCGGCTCGGCGGGTAACACCTCCTCGCGCATGAAGTCCCACATCCGGGCGCAGGTGTCCGCGGCGCGCGCCGACAGCTCGAAGTCCATCTCATCCCTTCCAGTGGTCAAGAGCCTCGGCCGCGAGCCGCTCGGCCTCGCCGGACAGGTCACCGAAGTCCTGCCCGGCCATCACCCCGGCGACCGCCCGCGCGTACACACCCTGCACGATCGCGGCGAACTTGAAGTGCGCGTAGGCCACATACGCGGCCAGGTCCGACAGGTCGGCGGCGCTGCGCCGGGCATACCGTTCGGTCAGGTAGGCGCGGCCCGGGAAGCCCGGCTCGGCGGTGACCGCGGGGATCAGCAGCGGCGAGCGCTCGCCGGTCTCGGTCCAGTAGAACAGCAGCGTTCCCAGGTCGGCGAGCGGGTCACCGAGGGTGGAAAGCTCCCAGTCGAGCACGGCGAGTACCCGGCCCGGGTCGGCCGGGTCCATCAGCACGTTGTCCAGCCGGTAGTCACCGTGCACGATCGACGGCCGCGCGGGCTCGGCGAACGGGTGGTCGGCGAGCCGGCGGCCGAGTTCGTCCATCGCGGGCGCCGGTCCCGTCCGCGTCGCTTCGAACTGGCGAGACCACGTCCTGATCTGACGGCTGATGAAGCCGGTCCGGCGGCCGTAGTCGCCGAGGCCGACCGGGTCCGGGTCGACGGCGTGCAGGTCGGCGAGCGTGTCGACGAGCGCGTCCGTGATCGCGGACCGCCCGGCCGCGTTCGCGGCGTAGCCCGCGGGCAGGGTGTCGCGGATCGCGTACCCGTCGACCTTCTCCATGACGTAGAACGGCACCCCCAGCGGGCCGTTCTCGTCGCCGATGTGCAGCACCCCGGCGACCGGGACGGCGCTGCCCGCGAGCGCCGCCTGGACCCGGGCCTCCCGGCCCATGTCGTGCGCGCCGCGCAGGATGTGCCCGGACGGCGGGCGGCGCAGCACCACCGACCCGGCGGCGCAGGACAGCTCGAACGTCAGGTTCGACTTGCCGCCCGCGATCAGCCGCACGTCAGGACGGTTCCACGCCTCGTCGCGGAGGATGCCGGCCAGCAGCGGCCCGACCAGGTCCGGCCGCGTCAAGGCGTCGAACTCTCCCACCATCCACCTCACTACCGCACGGACACACCGGAGACGACCACAGCGGGGCACCGCCCCCGCGGGCCGGAGCCCCACCGTAGCCGGGTCGGAAAACCACTGGCTCCGCACGATCCTGCCCGGTTCCGCAGGCACCGGCCAGCGATGTCCGCGAGGCGCGCGCCGCTCCCGACCAGGCGCACGGCCGGCCAGCCCGGGGGCGAACCGCGCGCGATCCCCGGCGGGCGCCGTCGGTTGCTCTGATCGAACTTGACGGGGGCAGCCCGCCGCCAGGGATGATCCGACGGACAGGAGGCGGTGACGGAACCGGGCGTGCGCGAATGCGGAGCGGTGGCTCGCGGCCGTCGGGGCGAGGGCGCTGTCATCCAGCCTCCGCAGACCTCGTAAGGTGCCCCCGGCCCGGTTCTGATGTCCGGGCCTGGCGTTCGCGGTCAGGTGACCCCGGGTGAGACGGAGGTGGCTCGTGGCCTACCGACCCGGTGGTCGACGGTTGCGTAGGCCGCCGGTGGGCGCCAGCCCCCACCAAACCCATCGGTACCAGCGGCGGCTGTGGTGGCATCCGATCGCCGACTGGACCCGCACCCACGTGATCACTACCGGCGTGGCCGTCGCCTGCGTGCTGTGCGTCATCGTCGGCCTCGCCGTCGGCTCGCTCGCCAGCCAGGACTCCTCGGCTGCCTCGGCGACCACGGGCACCTTTCCGGACAGCACGGCCGACCCGGTCACCGACATCGCCGCCCCGGCGCCGGGCGGCGCGGCGGCCGTCCCGGTGAGCGCCGAGACGACGGGTGTGGCACCGCTGCCCACCACGGCGGCGCCGACCCGGCAGACCAGCGGCGCGACCCCAACCACCCGCACCACGGCAGCGACCCGCACGACGGCCGCGACGCGCACGACGCCGGCCGGGACGACCAGGACCTCGGTGCCCACCCACGCGGTGACCGCGACGACGCCGGCCGCGGCGGTGGTGCACTCCGGCGACCCCTGCTTCACGCCCGGAGCCACCGGCGTCGACGCGCTCGGCTCGTCGATGGTGTGCGGCACCACGATGACCAGCCCGACCGTCGCCCGGTGGCACAGCGCCTGAGGCACCGAGGGCCGGCGGGCTGCGGATCCTTGTTCGGTGGCCGCGGCCGGCTCGGACACCGCAGCCGGCGCGCAGCCGGGCCTGCCGCCCGGGGCCTGGATCAGCGCGGCCGGGATCAGCGCGGGGCGAGGTCGCGGCAGGCGCGCAGCGGATCGCCGTCGGCGCCCAGGAGATAGATCACGGGTACGTCGACGCCCTGGGCCACGTACTCGGCGAGGTGTTCCCGGCAGGCATCCGGGTGGCCGTGCACGATCAGCTCGTCGACGACCCGGTCGGGGATCGCCGCGAGCGCGCCGGCCCGGTCACCTGCCGCCCACAGCTTCCACATCGGTTCCAGCGCGTCCCGGCCCAGCTGCCGGTGGAACGCCTGGTAGACGCCGACATTCAGGTAGGCGGCGATCGCCCGCCGGCCGACCTGCCGGGCAGCGTCGGCGTCGGCCGTCGCCATGACCATCAGCCGGGCGACGATCTCGCGACGGGCCGGCGGGTTGGGCCCGGCCGCGGCGTGCACCAGCGGCGCGACGCGGGCGACGTCGGCGGCGGACAGCCAGTTGAGGATGGCGCCGTCCGCCTCGGCGCCGGCAAGCTCGAGCATCCTCTCCCGCAGCGCCGCGACCAGGATCCGGGGCGGCGGGTCGGGCACGATCGAGGAGCGGAAGCCGCGGACCGCGAACGTCTCGAACTGCTCGTCGACACGTTCTCCCGCGAACGCCCTGCGCAGGAACCGGACGAGGTCGCGGGTGCGGGCCAGCGGCCGGGTGAACGGGACCGCGTTCCAGCGGTGCACGATCACGTCGGACGAGGAGCCCAGCCCCAGCGAGAAGCGCCCGGGGACGGTGGCCGCGAGCGTCGCCGCCGTCTGGGCGAGCAGCGCCGGGCCGCGGGTGAACGCGGGCGCGATCGCGATCCCGAGGTGGGCGCGCCGGGTGACGCCGGCGGCGACGGCGAGCGGGGTGAAGCCGTCGGCGTGGGTGCCCTCCGACGACCACAGGTCGGTATAGCCGAGGCCCTCCAGCTCCCGCGCCACCTCCGCCTGGCGGTCCAGCGCTAATCCTTCGACGGGGATGGTGATGCCCCAGCGCGCGTCTGTCGTCACGGGACCTCCGAGTCCGGGAGACATGCCCAACCGGGGCAGCCGCATTAAAGCAGGCGGCGTCAGCCCGTGGCGCGCTGTGCGGGGCGAGATCCTGGATCGCGCCGGCCGGCTGTGCGCGACGACGACGCAGGAGGGCCTGCCACGGCCGCGTCGCGACTGATCCCGGCCCAGCCGCCTCCACCCACTCGCCGCGGCCCGGCTGGCGGGTTCAGTGCGCCCGCCTGCGCGGCCGGACCTGCTCGCCAACGGGCTGGAAATCCGGTGTATCCGCCGTGAGGGCGCGATGAAACCGGCGGCCCGCAGAGTCTATGGACGAGGGCGGTCGACGAGCGGCCCCCGGAAGGAGCTTCCCCGATGACCTCCGCTGTCCAGGCGCGTGGCCTGGTCAAGACGTTCAGCGACCTGCGCGCCGTCGACGGCATTGACCTCGACGTGGGCGAGGGCGAGATCTTCGGCGTGCTCGGGCCGAACGGCGCCGGCAAGACGACGATGCTGAAGATGCTCGCGACGCTGCTCACGATCGACGAGGGCGAGGCGTCGATCTTCGGCGTCGACGTCCGCCGCGAGCCGCACCGGATCCGTCAGCTGGTCGGGGTGACCGGCCAGTACGCCTCCGTCGACGAGAACCTGACCGCGGCCGAGAACCTGTGGCTGTTCGGCCGCCTGCAGGGCCTGAGGTCGCGGGCGGCCCGGGACACCGCGCGCGAGCTGCTGGAGCAGTTCGGCCTCACCGACGCGGCGGACAAGCGGATCTCGCAGTTCTCCGGCGGGATGCGCCGCCGCCTGGACCTGGCCGCGAGCCTCATCACCCGCCCGCCGCTGATCTTCCTGGACGAGCCGACGACCGGCCTGGACCCGAGGACCCGCGGCCAGATGTGGGACACCATCCGCGGCCTGGTCGCCGGCGGCTGCACGGTCCTGCTGACCACCCAGTACCTCGACGAGGCCGACCAGCTCGCCGGCCGGATCGCGGTCATCGACCACGGCCGCAAGGTCGCGCAGGGCACTCCGGACCAGCTGAAGAGCTCGGTGGGCAATCTGACACTGCGGCTGCGCCTCACGCCGGGCGCCGACGCCTCGCTGGCCGCCGACGTGGTGCGCCGCCAACTGGGCGAGAACCCGGTCCTCACCCCCGAGTCCGGGCAGATGAACGTCGCGCTGACGTCGTCCGAGCAGGTCGCCGACGTGCTCGTCGGCCTGCGCCAGGCGGGCGTCGGCGTCGCGTCGGTCAGCGTCGACAAGCCGACGCTCGACGAGGTCTTCCTCGCGCTGACCGGCCACGACACCGGCGAGAGCACCACGCGCGACGAGTCCGATGACCAGGAGCCCGGCGCTGGGCCCGTCCACGCCGACGCCCCCCAGGAGGTGGCCCGATGACCACGATCACGATTGACTCCCGGGCGGCGGTCGCCGCCACCAAGCCGCGCGCCACCCCCGGGGACACGGTGCGCCAGACCCTGGTGATGGCGTGGCGCGCCACGAAGAAGATGCGCCGCAACCCGGAGCAGTTCTTCGACGTGACGCTGCAGCCGATCCTGTTCACGGTGATGTTCGCCTACGTCTTCGGCGGGGCGATCTCCGGGAACGTGCGCAGCTACCTGCCGCTGATGATCCCGGGCATCGTCGCCCAGACGGTGCTGACCTGCTGCATGGCGACCGGGGTGCAGCTGCGCGAGGACATGGACAAGGGCGTGTTCGACCGGTTCCGGTCGCTGCCGATGACCCGGATCGCGCCGCTGGCCGGGCCGATGGTCGCCGACCTGCTGCGCTACACGATCGCGGCGACACTCACCTTCGTGATGGGCGTCGCGATCGGGTACCGGCCGGGCGGCGGGTTCTTCGGGGTCGTCGGCGCGATCCTGCTCGCGGTCTTCACCGGCTGGTCGCTGGCCTGGGTGTTCACCTGCCTGGGCACCATCGCCCGCAGCGCGCAGAGCGTCCAGGGCATGTCGATGATGATCCTGTTCCCGCTGACCTTCCTGTCGAACGCGTTCGTCCCGGTGAACACGCTGCCGGGCTGGCTGAAGACGTTCACCGACGTCAACCCGGTCTCCCATCTGGTGTCCGCCGACCGGGACCTGGCCAACCACGCGGCGCTGACCGCGCAGGTCGGCTGGACCCTCGTCGCCTGCGTCGTGGTGATCGCGATCTTCGCTCCGCTGTCGGTGCAGAGCTACAAGCGCCACCTCTGACCCGCCGTGCGGCCACCCGCGCGTGACATCGTCCGCCCGCGGGGCGCGTTCCCGACCCGCACATCCTCGGCCCCTGTCCCGCCCTACCGTGGCGATGCAGGGGCCGAGCCACGTCCGGCTCCGCCCGCCGCCGAGACGAGGGGCAGCGGCTTCGGCCGGGTCTGGCCACACGGGTCAGTCCGTCGGCGCCCGGCCGAGCGAGCGCAGGAACCGCCCGGCCTCCTCGGCGAGGTCGGATCCGACGCACTCCCGGTACTCGGCGCGCCAGGCGTCGAGCCGGCCAGGCGCCCGTTCCTCGGCGCAGGACGCGATCCGGTCCCAGGACATCGTTGGGACCATGCGGTTGTAGGCGAACCGCTCCGCGAGCGCCAGCAGCCGCGCCGCCTCGTCGGCCCGCTCCGGGTGGCGCAGCAACGTCCAGCTGCCCAGGGCGAACATCACCATGCCGCACACCGGGAAGTCCAGATTCCAGCCACCGAGCGTCAACGCCCGCAGCGCCCGCTCCCGGCACGACTCGTAGAGCCGCTCGCCGTCGGCCACCTGGTCGCCGGTGGCGTGGTAGGCGAGCGCCGTCAGCAGGCTCGCCTCCCCGGACAGCGTCCAGGGCTCGCCGCCGGTCGGGACGTACCCGGGCAGGACGAGCGCGCGCAGGCGCTCGGCCGCGTCCACGTAGGCGGCGAGCCCGGAGGCGATGTCGCCCCGAGCCAAGGCCAGCTCCGCTTTGACCGCCCCGAGCACGGGACCGCTCCCGAAGGCATTCTCGGGGGTCTTCACCTTGTCGGCCCGGGTGAGCAGCGCCGCCGCCTCGTCGAGCCGTCCGGCGGACACCGCGGACATCCCCAGCATCGCGTACAGCTGCAGGAGATCGTCGAGCGCGCCGAGCCGTTCCAGGACCGGGACCGCTGCCTGGGCATGCGGAACGGCCTCCTCGCGGCGGCCCAGCTGCATGTACAGACCGGCCAGGTGGGTACGCATCATCGCGGCGGCCCACGGCCCGTCGACGGTTTCCCGCAGCAGCGACAGCGCCCGCTCGGCCGCGTCGATCGCGCTCCGCGGGTCACCGGTGTTCTCTAGCAGGTGGCTGTGCCACTGCAGGGCCGCCGCGGCGACCGAGGGATCGTCGGACTCGGTGAGCACCGTCAGCCGGTCGGCGAACCCCTCCTTGAACCCGCCGCCCCGCGTCGGGTCGAAGGCGAGCAGCACCATGGCCATCGCGTTGATCCGCGGGTCGCCGCCGCCGTCCCCGCCCAGGCGGGCGAGCATCTCCCGGACCGGCTCGAGCGCCTCTGGCGACGCCCCGATCATCGCGTTCTGCAGCACGATCACCATGGCGGCGCGGGTCGCGACGGCGAGCTGGGCCGGCGGCTGCCAGCCGTCGATCGCCTGGGCGACGGGGCCGCTGAGCGTGGAGACCCTGGTGTGCTCGCCCCGCACAGACCACAGCCCACCCAGCCCATTCAGCAGCGCGACGGTGGCGGCCGGGTCGCCGTGCCCCAGCGCGTGGCGAAGGACGTCGGCGAGATTGCCCTCCTCGGCCACGAGCGCGTCGATGGCGGCGAACTGGTCGCGTCCCATCACCCGCTCGGCGGCGGCGGAGGCGTAGCGGATCGCCCAGGCGTCCCTGGCGGCCTCGGCCGCCTCGGTCTCGCCGGCCTCGGCGAGGCGCAGCCGGCCGAACTCGCGCACCGTCTCCAGCATCCGGTAGCGCACGCCGGTACCGGTCTCCAGGACGGTCAGCAGGGACTGGTCGACCAGCGCCTGCACCGCGGCGAGCGCGTCGGGGCCGAGCACCTCCTCGGCCGCGGCGAGGGTGACGCCGTCCTGGAAGACCGAGAGCCAGCACAGCGCGTGGCGTTCGGAGGCGGCGAGCAGGTTCCAGGACCAGTCGATGACGGCGAGCAGGGTGCGGTGCCGGTCCGGGGCGTTGCGGACCCCGCCGCGCAGCAGCGCGAACCTGTCCACCAGGCGGTGGCGGATCTCCTCGACGGACATCGCCCTGGCCTTCGCCGCCGCCAGCTCGATGGCCAGCGGCAGGCCGTCCAGCCGGGTCACGATGTCCGTCACCGGGTCAGCGGGAAGCTGCACGTCGGGCCGGGCGGCGACGGCGCGGGCCCGGAACAGCTCGATCGACTCGGCGAGGCCGAGCGCGCCGAGCAGGTAGACCCGCTCCGCGCCGATCGCCAGCGGGGCCCGCGACGTGGTCACGACCCGCAGGTCGCCGGTCGTCGCCACCAGGAAGGCGACGAGGTCGGCGACCGCGTCGACGACATGCTCGCAGTTGTCGAGGATCAGCAGGCTCGGCGCGGCGGCCAGCCGCTGCGCGACCCGCGCGCGGACATCCCGCAGCTGCTCAGGCGTCAGCGCCCGGCGCCCGTGCACCGAGTCCCGGACACCCAGCGCCGAACCGACCTCCGCGACCACGTCGTCCGGCGACGTCACGCTCACCAGGCCGACGAAATGGACCACCGGCTGGTCGGCCGAGCGTCCCAGCAGATGGGCCAGCCGGGTCTTGCCGAGCCCACCCGGGCCGACGATCGACACCACCCGGGCGGTGTTGACCAGCGCGAGCAGCCGCCGCAGGTCGTCGTCGCGGCCGATCAGCGGCACCGGCTCGTAGAGCAGGCCCTCGCGGACCGGCCGGTCGGCGTGCAGCAGTTCCCGGTGAATCCGTTCCAGGGCGTCGCCGGGGCTCAGGCCGAGCCGGTCGCGAAGGTCCGCGCGGTGGTGCTCGTAGCGTTCCAGCGCGGCGCTGGCGCCGCGGACCGCCGCCTCGCTGCGCAGCAGGCAGGCGAGTACCGCCTCGTCGGACGGGTCGCGGCGGGCGGCGTCGCTCAGGCGGGGCAGGGCGAGCGCGTGGTCGCCGGCGAGACTCAGCGCCCGGCCCAGCAGCCCGGCGAGCTCGGTGCCGCGCCTCGCCGCGTCGCGGCGCAGCCGGGCCAGCGGGCGGTCGTCGTCCTTCGGCGGGACCACCAGCGACTCCGCGAGGGCGAGCCCCTCGGACGCGGCGTCGCGGGCCGTCGTCAGGTCGCCGGCCGCCAGGGCGCGCCGGGCACGGTCGGTCAGATCCCGCAGGCGTAGCGCGTCGACCTGCTCTGCGGGAATGCCGAGCCGGTAGCCCTGGGCCTCGCGGACGACGGCGTCGGGCCCGCACTGGGCGCGTGTCCGGGAGACCAGGACCTGCAGCGCCTTCCCTGCGTTGCCCGGCTCGTCCTCGCGCCAGACCACCTCGACGAGCCGCTCGTCCGGCACGGCCTGGCCGCCGCCGACGGCGAGCGCGGCCAGCAGATCACGCGGCCGTTCGCCGACCACCGGCTGACCGCGCCAGCAGACCCGGTCCAGCACGGTCAACACGATCGGCACCCGCCCAGTCTAGGGAGGACCGACCCGGCAAAGGCCCCCCGTCCGGGGCAATCCCCATCAACCACCGGCCGCGCGGGCCGCGAGTGCTCGCCGAAAGTGGGCGGCGCGCCGCCCGTTCCGGTCCGCACAACCCGCCGGAGAGACAGAGCAGCGCGCGGCCGTACGGCCGCGCGCTGCTCCGGTGAGGTCTGGGGTGTCCTCAGACGGGCTGAACCTTGTCAGCCTGCGGACCCTTCTGGCCCTGCACGATCTCGAACTGCACGTTCTGTCCCTCGTCCAGCGACTTGTAGCCATCCGCCATGATCGCCGAGAAGTGGACGAAAACGTCCGGACCGCCACCGTCCACGGAGATGAAGCCGAAGCCCTTCTCCGCGTTGAACCACTTGACGGTACCCTGAGCCACTAGCGTTCTCCTTGCTTACTTTCCCGGTAGACGTCCTTCGTCTCCCGGTCTGACGCCGGACATGGATGGCACTCCAGTTTCTGCGCTGTCGCGGTTGTTCTGTTGTGCCTTGCGCTGTGCTGCCTTACCTTGCGCCACTTGCCCTGTCACTCGTGCCATGGCACCTGCCCATGACACTCGTTCCAGGACACTTGCTCCAGGACACTTGCTCCAGGTCCGACCGTGCCGTTCGACGATGCATGACGCTCACACAGCGGGGAACAGACAACGCCACTACCCTACGCTCCATCCGCGCGGGTGGGGGCCATGGCGTACCCGGTCACGCCCGGCTCCGCCGCCGGCCGGCGCCGCCCTGGGACGGGCCATCCCGGTCCGTTCCATTTCCACAGCTATCGGACCACGACGCAGGCCGTCACGCGGACCGTGGCGAAGCAGGTGCCGCACAAGTCGTCGGCGCAGGTAGGGCGGAAACGCGGACCCGCCGGCCGTCGCGTGCAACGCGCGGCCGTGGTTAGCCGCCGCCGGGCCGCGGTCAGTTTCCGGTGGCCGCGCCGGCCGGGGCGCCCCCGGGGCTTGGGAGGTCCTGGTCAGGGGACCGCACGGTCCGGGCCGGCCAGCGGACGGCCGGGCGCAGCCGGCGCGCGCCGGCGGTGATCGCCCAGCTGGCCAGCTCGGCCAGGGCGAGCAGCGCGACGGCCACGATCCCGTCGGCCCAGTAGTGGTTCGCGGTGACGACGACGACGAAGGTCGTCATGACGGGGTGCAGGACGATGAGCCACCGCCAGCGGCTGGGGCTGGCCCGGATGACCTCGACCGCGATCAGCCCCGCCCACGCGACGTGTACCGACGGCATCGCGGACAGCTGCGCCGCCACCCCGCTGCCGAACGCGCCGTACACCGACTGGCCGAGCTGGACCGCCTCGTCGACGAAACCGACGGAGGTGAGCATCCGGGGCGGGGCCACCGGCAGGAACACCTGGATCGTCAGGCAGGCGCCGGTGAGCAGCACGATCACGGTGCGCGCCGACGGATAGCTCGGCCGGTGCCGGACGAACAGCCAGACCAGGAAGGCGATCATCGCCGGGAAGTGCACGTTGTTGTAGAAGAGGTTCACCAGCCGCAGCGCGCCCTCGTGGCGCAGCATGAAGCGCTCCAGGCCCAGCTCGCTGGGCAGGTGGAGCCGCTGCTCGGTGTGCCAGATCCACTCGCCGTTGCGAATGCCGCCCGCCACCCGGGTCACCGCCCGGATCCGGACGATCTGCCAGAAGCCGAACAGAGCCAGGATGATCCCGGCCTCCCGGGCCGCCGCGGCGACGACCTCCACCGCCCGGCGCGGCCAGAAGTGGCTGACCGCCAGGCCTGCCAGGCCCACCGCGAGCAGGACGGCCGCGACGACGACCGCCTGTTCCCACGTCAAGATCGGCATCCGACTCCCGTAGCCGTGGACCGCCGGTCTGTGCGCCGGTCACTCGCGCGACGAACAGGGCCGGCCACGATGGGCGGCGACGACCCATTCGTCACCGTACGGCGGAATCGCCTACAACGTCGCGTGGCGTCCGGCCGGCCCGCCCGACAGCCGCGACGCCGGTCCCGCTACCCGGGCGGTCAGTGCCGCTCGACGACGGGCCGCCTCCGTGCGATCCGCCAGGTGGTCACGGGTCCGCGATCAGGCACGATCACGACGTATGCCGGGTCTGCTCGTCGGGGCCGCGGCCCTCGGGCCGGGCGAACGGGCGGCCGGGATGTCCGTGGATATGCTGCCCTGTCACGGCGCGGGCCGCGGCGCGCCGGGCGGCGAGGCGAGCGGAATCCCGCGCGTTTCTCAGGGGCGGGTGGCGGCAGTTCTCCGGTCTTTTCGGCCCGGCGCCGCCGCGGTTGGCGGTGCGCGGCCCTGGGTATTCCCGTACGCAATCCGGCCAGCACTTCCTCGACAAAAGGCGTATCACGCCGGGGGGAGCAGATATGGCGCACCGAAAGAGACGAACCATTTCCCTGCTTGTTGCCGCCACCGCGTTGGGCTCGGCTCTGGCCGCGGCTCCCGCCCAGGCCGCCGGCGCACCGAAGAATGCCACCGCAGCCGCCTACCACTGCTACTGGCGTCATGTCAGCGGCCACTGGGAATGGGTGAACGGCCATCGGACCTGGATTCCGCCGCGGTCCGTCCGAGTCTGCGGCTGATATCGGCCGCCGGCGCGGTGCCCGCGGGCGCCGCGCGGCCGCGGAACAGCACGGGTGCCCGGCGCCCCGCCTCACCCTGCGGGGCGCCGGGCCTTCGCGGAGCCGGCCCGCGCGGCTTCCGCCCCGGAATCGAAGCGGCGCCGCCCGCGTCAGAGTCCGTTCGACGTGGTGGCCGCCGTGGTTGAAGGGAGCCGGCCGCCCGGACACCGCCCGCGGCTCGTTACGATGCGCCCGTGATGTCACCCGCCGAGGTGGTCGACAAAATCGCGGCCGCGATCGCCGCCGGGCAGGAGAGTGACTACCGGACGGCGCTCCAGGAACTGGCCGCGGCCGTCGGCGACGCCCAGGCCGCCGACCTGCCACCGGCGCTCGCCCGGCTGGAGCCGGTGCTCGCGGACGCGGCGCTCGGCGCGGCCGCGGACCTCGCCAGGGCGGCCGGCGGCCTGGCCTGGCTGGTCGAGGACCCGTCGGCGGTCCTCGGCGTCCTCGTCGAACGGGCCTGCGAAGCCCTTGAACTCGCGGCAGCGTTCCGCGACACCCACCGCGAGCTGATCGGCGAGCCGCCCGCGCACGACGACTTCGGCGCGGTCCAGCGGACGCTGCGCCAGTTCATCCCCGCCGCCGAGGGCCGCGTCGAGGATCCGCTGGCTCTCGCGCAGGCCTGGTTCACCGGGTCGGGCTGGGCGCAGCCGGTGCTGCTGCTCGCGCAGCGCGCCGACGTCCGGGCCGCCCTGCCCCAGCTCGGCCGCCTGCTGTCCGCCGTCGAGAAGACCCGCGACGACTTCGACGTCGCCCACCTGCTCCACGAACTGCTGTTCGTGCTCGACGACGCGCCGCTGCTGGTGCTGCACCGCGAGACCGGGCGCGGCTACCGGATGACGATCGGCGGCCTCGGCGACAACTTCCAGCTGCACATGCTGCTCGCGGCCCGCCTGATCGGGGACCCCGAGGAGGGCTGGCTGCCGGGGACGCCACCGGAGCCGGAGATGATCGCCGCCGCCGAGGGGCCGGGCCCGATGGAGCCGCCCGGTGGCCTGCGCGCCGTGTTCAACCTCGTCGACCCCTACGGCGACTGGATCTGGAACGAGGGCCGCCCGGCGGACATCCCGCTGCTCGACGGCGCGCGGGTCGTCGTCCTCGATCCGCCGGTCTACCCGCGCCGGTGGCGGGCCGGGCGGGCCTACCCGCTGATGACGCCGACCTGCCGGGTCGACGCCCAGCTGCCGGCGCAGGAGGCCGCGGCCTGGCTGGCCAAGGCGCGGCCCGCGGGACCGCGCGGCCATCGCACCGACACCGACGACGTGGGTTGACCGGTCGTCCGTTGCCGGCCCGCCCGGCGAAGGCGGCCTCGGTCGAGCCGGACTCCCCCATGACCAGTCGGCCATCAGCGCGATCAGCCCGTCACGGCTGGCGCCGTGGGAGGTCGACCTCGCCAACGCGGTGCGCCTGCACACCAGCACGGTCCGCGGCTACGAGAAGCTGCCGATCCTGGTCTGACCCCGCCCGCGGCCCCGGCCCCGGGCCATGGCGGGGCGGATGACCGGGCTCACCGGCCCCGCACCGGTGGGCCCGGCGCCGCTCGGCCGGGCGGCCACCGGCGCAGGAACGTCGGCCGCGACCGAGCGGCCGGGCGCCGCCGTCGGCCCCGGCAGGGCCAGCCGCAGGACCCGTCGCCAGACGTTCGCCGCCTGCCGCCCCAGCGGACCCGTCGTGTAGGGGATGCCGAACCGCTCGCACAGCGACCGCACCTGCGGGGCGATCTGCGCGTAGCGGTTGCTCGGCAGGTCGGGGAACAGGTGATGCTCGATCTGGCGGCTCAGGTTCCCGGTCAGGACGTGGAACAGCGGGGAGCCCTCCAGGTTGGCCGAGCCGCGCATCTGGCGCAGGTACCACTCACCGCGGGTCTCGTTCTCGGCCTGCTCCTCGGTGAACACCTCGACGCCTTCGGGAAAGTGCCCGCAGAAGATGACCGTGTGCGCCCACACGTTGCGGACGACGTTCGCGGTGAGATTGCCGAGCAGCACGGGCAGGAACGCCGGGCCCGCGAGCAGCGGGAACACCAGGTAGTCCTTGAGGACCTGCCGGCCGCCCTTGCGGGCGACGGCGCCGAGCCGGCCCGCGATCTCCTGCCAGGTCCGCTCGCCATGCCAGACGCGGTCGATCTCCGCATCGAAGATCGCCACGCCCCATTCGAACGACGCCGCGAGGCCGAGGTTGTAGAGCGGCTGGGCGAGGTGCCACGGCCGCCAACGCTGCGACGGCGTCATCCGCAGAATGCCGAAACCGATGTCCCGGTCCTTGCCGAGCACGTTCGTGAACGTGTGGTGCCGGTAGTTGTGCGCCTGGCGCCACTGCTCGGACGGGGCGGCGAAGTCCCACTCCCAGGTGGTGGAGTGGATCGTGGGGTCACCCATCCAGTCCCACTGGCCGTGCAGGATGTTGTGGCCGAGCTCCATGTTCTCCAGGATCTTGGCGCATGCCAGCATCGCGGTCGCGGCGATCCAGGCGGGTGGCAGGAACGCGGCGAACATCGTCACCCGCCCGCCGACCTCCAGGCAGCGCTGCGCACAGACGACCCGGCGGATGTACCGGGCGTCCTCCTCCCCGAGGCTCGCCACCACCCAGGCCCGAAGCTGGTCGAGCTCCCGACCGAGCTCCTCGATGTCGGCCGCGGTCATCTCGGGTGTCTCCGGCAAGGCCCCTCCCGGTCCAGGTCCCACACAGCGTCCAGGTCTGCAGATCGCGCTGGGGTACGGCGAGTTGACGTCCTTCGGGTCGAGGTACGTCAGGTCGGCTACTACATAGTTACTACAAGCCCGGGTACTACAGGTCGAGGTCGACGTCGCCGGCCGCGGCCGACACGCAGGTCTGGATGAGGTCGCCGGCCTCGCCGTGCTCGACGCCGGTCCGCAGGTCCCGGACCCGGCCGGCGCCGAGCCGGGCGACACAGCCACGGCAGATGCCCATCCGGCAGCCGCTCGGCATCAGCACCCCGGCCCGCTCGCCGGCGTGCAGCAGCGGGGTGGCGCCGTCGGCCGCGCACTGCCTGCCGCTGCGGGTGAAGCGGACGCCGCCGCCCGCGCCGGCGCCGGACGCGACGAGGACGCCGCGAAAACGCTCGATTCGCAGCCGGTCCGCCACGCCGGCGTCCCGCCACAGCGCCTGCGCCTCGTCGAGCAGCCCAGGCGGCCCGCAGGCCCAGGTCGCCCGGCACGGCCAGTCGGGGCAGGCGGCGAGCAGGTCCGCGAGCCGGGCGCGCGCCGCGCCGCCGGCAGCGGCGCCCTCGTCCGCGTGGCTGTAGCTCTCGTGCAGCCGCAGCCCAGGGAACCGTTCGGCCAGCGCACGCAGCTCGGTCCCGAAGATGACGTCGGCGCGCGACCGCGCCGCATGCACCAGCACGACGTCGCGGACCTGTCCCCGCCGGGCCAGGTCACGCAGCATCGCCATGACCGGCGTGATGCCGCTCCCGGCGGTCAGGAACAGCAGCCGTGGTGGGACCGGATCCGGCAGCGTGAACTCGTCGGCCGGCGGGTCGAGGCGCACTATCGTGCCCTGCGCGGCCCCGAACACGAGCCGCGGCGAGACCACCCCGCCCTCGACCGCCTTCACCGTGATCTCGAAACAGCCGTCGGACCGGCCGGGCGCGGACGAGACCGAGTATGTCCGGCGCCGCCACACCCCGGCCACCCGCACGGCCGTGCCGACGTACTGCCCGGCCCGGTGGCCCGGCCAGTCCCGGCCGGTCCTGATCGTCAGTGTGGCCGCGTCGGCGGTCTCCGGCCGGACGGCCTGCACCCGGCCCCACAGCTGGCGCCGCGACCAGAGCGGATTGACGAGCTCGACGAAGTCGTCGAACCGCAGAGGGGTAGTCAGCAGCGAGGCGGCCCGGAAGATCGGCCGCCGTGAGGCGGCGCGCGCGGTCACGTCACCCGCGCGGTGCTCGGCGCGGTCGAGCAGGTCACCATGTTGTCCTCTTTGTCAGCGGGCATTTCCTGTCGGCAGCGAGACACCCCGGCGTTCTCAGGGCGGCCCGGCTGACTGACGGGAGGCGGTGCGGCGCGTGCAGGCATCAGCGGACGACATACGTACGGCTGGAGAAAGGCCTGCGGGTCGGGACAGGCGGAGGAAGGCTCGTGACGACGCGCCAGCCGGGCAACCTTCAGGTGAGCGCGCGGGGAAATTGTGACGCGTGCCCTCGGGTAAGCGGCTGCCGAGCTCGCCACCTGGCAGCCTCGCCTTGGAGGTCCAGCCCCGGGGGCACAGCCACGAACGGTACAGGCCTTTCCATGGCGCGCAGGGCGCCACGCCCATACCGCGGTCCCGGTTCGAGGGCACGATCGACCGCTCGCGGGCCGCCGGACGCGCCTGGACCGGCGCCGTTCTGGCCGTCGCACGCGGACCCGTTGTGAGCGGATCGCGGTCCGCTGGAGCGGTTGTCGACCCGCCCGGCCCCGCGTCCACGGGCAGCCGGCAAAGGAACAGCGCGCAGCCCTGGGGTTGCGCGCTGTTGTGTCAACGGTCGGAGACCGTCAGAAAGGCTGGACCTTGTCGGCCTGCGGGCCCTTCTGGCCCTGCACGATCTCGAACTGCACGTTCTGCCCCTCATCGAGGGACTTGTACCCGTTCGACTCGATCGCCGAGAAGTGGACGAAAACGTCCGGGCCGCCACCATCCACGGAGATGAAGCCGAACCCCTTCTCCGCGTTGAACCACTTGACGGTGCCCTGAGCCACGAGTGTTCTCCCTATGGTTTCCCGACAGACGTCTCTCGTCTCCCGGCCTCGCACCGGAGGCGGACCATTCCGCGCCCGGCCGTTCCGTTCGACGATGCATGACGTACACACAGCGGAGAACAGGCAACGCCACCACCCTACCGGGCAGCGACGCGGGCCTGGTCACCGGCGTGCCGATCTCGGTCGCGCGCCTGCCTCGTCGCGCCCGAGGCGACGGGCGCCCCGCCGGCCGGGCCGACTGTCTCAGGCAGCCGCCCGCGTCCCCTGCTCCGCTGCCGGGTCTGGCGTCGCCGGGTCAGGCGGGTTCCTGGACCAGTTCGAGCGTGTTCCGCTCAGGGTCCTCGACGACAGCGAGCCGGCCGTCGGCGCCCCGGTCCAGCGGCCTGAACACCACCGTCCTTCTGTGTCGTTGGCCGATCAGAGACGCAGCGTATGAGGCGATTTGCCCATCCGCACCTTCTGTCCCCCTCCCGGGTCGCTCGCACGCGACCAACAGATGGATCACATGCGAGGCGCCGCCCAGCCCCGCCATCCCCGCTGTCAGGTACCGTCGGGCCCGGCCGACCCGCGCAGCGCCCCGAGCCGGTGACCGGCGCCAAGCGAGCGACGGACACGTTGAGGTGAGGCTGCCTCACCTCAACGTGCGCAACGGTCGCTGTCAGGACCCGGAGCCGTCGCGGCGCCGGTCGCGTGTCGGCCTGCCCGTGGCCGCGACCGTCCGCAGCAACCAGGGAGCCAGCTCGTGTACCGAACCTTGCTTTCCAGCAAGATCCATCGTGCGACCGTCACCCAGGCCGACCTGCACTACGTCGGCTCGATCACGATCGACGACGAGCTGATGCGGGCGGCCGACCTGGTCGAGGGCGAGCAGGTCCAGGTGGTCGACATCGACAACGGCGCCCGGCTGGTCACCTACGCGATCACGGGCCCCGCCGGCTCCGGAGTCATCGGCATCAACGGGGCGGCGGCGCGGCTGATCTCGCCGGGCGACCTCGTCATCATCATGGCGTTCCGACAGGTCGACGAGCGCGAGGTCCGCTCCTTCACCCCGCGGGTCGTGCACGTCGACACCCGCAACCGCCCCGTCGCCGTCGGCGCCGACCCGGCGGAGCCGGTGCCCGGCAGCGCCGACCAGGTCTCCGGCGCGCTCGCCTCCCCCCGGCTCGCCCCCGCGCCGGCCGCGCGCTAGCAGGCGCCCGGCCACGGCGGCCTTCTCCGGCCGTCGAGCGACAAGCGGGACAATTGGTTCCACGTTAACGTTCCCCCGCCTCGGGCGGCCACCGGGTCGACCGGCCGGGTTGGGCCGTCGCGCCGGCGGCCCGGCTCAGCAGGCGCGCAGCTGGGGGCCCGTCGGCGCGGTCGTCGTGTCCAGCGTGAGATGGTCGGCCTCGGCGGTCACGTCGATGCCGCTCGACGTGGTCTTGGCCGACGTCAGCCGCAGGTTCAGCGGGAGGCCGGTGAGCGGCAGCGACACGGCCAGGTCCTGGGCCACGCCCTCGGGTATGGGGACCGAGCCCAGCCCGGCCACACCGATCCCGGTCGCTGTGATCGTGAGGTGGTCGCCGTCGACGCCGAGGCGCACGTCACCGAACACCGTGACCTGCCCGATGATCGGGACGTCGATCGGCGCCGAGATCCGCATCCCGGAGCCGGCCGCGGCCAGCTGGATGCCGCCGGGCTGTCGGGCGAGATAGGCGTTGAGGTCGGCGTAGGTGAGCCGCACCGAGCCGACCACCCGGTCGATCGGCACGGTCTTCACGTCATTGCCGATCAGCTTGGTGAGCGGCAGGTGCACGCCCTTGACGTGCACGTCGATGTCGTCGACGCACACGCCGGACGCGGCGACCCGGCGGATGTTCAGGCCGATGTCCTTGTAGTCGCCCGTGACCACCTGGGTCAGGAAGGGGAAGCCGCCGACTGACGTCCCGGGCCTGGTCGGCAGCTGCTGGCTCTTCTGGACCTGGCTGGCCATCTCGGACGCGGCGAGGTGCGCCGCCAGCCGGTCCACCACCGCCAGCGCCACCAGCAGCAGGACGAGTGCCGCCGCGAGCCACCGCCACAGGCGCCGCCGGCGGGCGGGTTCGACGGCGACACCCGGCTCGGGCTCGGCCTCGAACAGCGCGCCGCCTACTGGCGGGACGTGCGCCGCGGTCGACCCCCAGCGCCAGGGCTCGTCGGGATCATCCCCAGCTGGGTACCCCTCGGTGGGCGGCAGTCGGCGGGTCGGCGCGGGACCGGGCCGGCGAAGCGGGCGGGTGTCGCCCGAGCCCGCATCCCACGAGCCGCCGTCCCATGGGCCGGCAGCGGGCGGACCCCCCGCGCCGGCCGGGCCGTCGGTGGGCGGTCCGTCGGTGCGCCCGCCGGCCCGGGGATCGCTGGGCGGCGCGCCGCCGGTGTCGTCGCCCTCGGGCTGCTGCCAGTCACCCACGTCGTCAACGCTCCGTTCCTCGTGCCGCCAGCGGCATCCTCCCGCCTCCGGCCCGGGCCCGACACCGGCGGCCACCGCGAACCCGGCCGACCGGGCTCCGTCGCCTCCCGGGATCGCCCAGGCATGGTCAGGGCGTGGGGGTCTCCCAGCCGAGCAGGCGGGCACCCAGGACGGCGGTCTGCAGGACATAGCGGTCCGCCGCCGAGGCCGGGTCATGCCCGGTCAGCTGCTGGATCCGGGCCAGCCGGTAGGTCAGCGCCCGCGCCGACAGCCGCAGCCGGCGCGCGGCGGCCAGGGTGACGCCGTTCGCGACGAAGTAGGCGTCCAGGGTGTCGAGCAGCGGCCCCGCGCCGCCGCGCGCCGCCCGTAGCGGGCCCAGCACCCCCTCGACCAGTTCGACGAGCGGCTCCCGGTCACGGAGCAGCACCTTGAAGATCAGCAGCTCGTCGGCGTGGGTGGGGCGCCCGACGAGGCCGAGCCGGCCGGCGAGCTCGACCGCGGCGGAGGCCTCCCCGAACCCGATGCGGGTGCCGGTGACGCCGAGACGGGGCCGGCTGACCCCGACCCGCCACGTCGGGGCCCCGGTCGACAACGCCGCGGTGAGCGCCGCCAGCGCCCGCGGCGCGCCGCGGGTCGCCGCGGCCCCGGCCCGCAGCGGGGTGAAGAAGCCCAGCTGGCCGCGGTCCGGAGCCGACCGGTCTGGCGCCGGCCCGGTGACCTCGGCGGGCTCGGCCGGTTCGCCCTGGCCCGGTCCGGCGGCAGCCGCTTCCCCCGGATCGGTCTCCTGGGGCACCAGGCAGACCAGCAGGCCACCCTGCACGGCGACCAGCGGCTCCGTGACGCAGATCGACCGCAGCGCCGCGTCCACAGCCCGGCTCATCCCGCGGCCGTCGACGAACCGGCGCTCGCCCGCGGCGACCAGGACGACGTGCGGGGCCTCCAGGTGCAGCCCGAACGCGGCGGCCCGCTCGAGCACCAGGCCCGGCTCGGTCGCCGTACCGGTCAGCAGGTCGTCGACCAGCTCACGGCGTAGCGCCTCCTCGGCTCTGGCCCGCGCGACCCTGGCCGCCTCGTAGCCTTCGCACAGCGCCGCGACGGCGTCGTCGCTGGCCCGCAGCACGGCCGTGGCCGCCGCCCGGGTCCGGTCGGCTTCGGTACGCGCGCCCGCCTGGCGCGCCGCGGGGAGCGACGGCCATGCCCGCCAGGTCGCCGACAGGTAGAGGTCGACGAGGGCGCGCAGCGCGGCGCCCGACTCGGCCGCCGCCTGCCCGAGCCCGTGGAACCCGGCCAGCTCCGCCGGCGTGAGCCGCCGGCCGGTCCGCGCGGCGGACGCGAGCGTCGGCAGGTAGTCGCCGAGCAGGCTGGCCGGCAGGCGGGCGTCCTGCGCGGCGAGCACCGCCGGCCGCGGCAGCCTGGTGAGGCTCGTGCCCGGCAGGCCCAGCGACGACGCGGGCTCCTCCTCGACCGACATGCGCCCCCTCCCCGTCTCGTCGCCGACCTCGCCCGGCACCGGCCTGCCAGGTCGCCTGGCTGCCAGGTCGCCTGGGTCGTGTGTCGCCGCGGTCTTCGGTCGTCGGGATGTCCGCGCCGAACTCACGATGTTGCCGACTCTCGGCAACCAGATCCTAGGCATCATCGCGCATTCCAGGCTGCTTATGCCGTGACTACGCAAGGGTTCGACCCTTTGAATAGAACGTGGGTCGACCGGACCGGCCGGGCGCCGCACCGACGGGTGCCCGACCGGGGCCGACCGACTGGCCGCCCGACCCGCCCGAACTCACCGACTACCCGGACTCACCTGGAGGAATGGTCATGCACGTTCCCATCTGGGCCTGGGCAGCCTTCGTCGCCGCCCTTGTCGCCCTGCTCGCCGTCGACCTGCTGGCCCACCGGCGGGCACACGTGATCCGCCTGCGGGAGGCGGCGCTGTGGAGCGCGCTGTGGGTCAGTCTCGGGCTCGGGTTCGCCCTGGTGATCTGGGCCTGGCAGGGGCCGTCGGCTGCCGGCCAGTACACGGCGGCCTGGCTGCTGGAGAAGAGCCTGTCCGTCGACAACCTCTTCGTCTTCGCGCTGATCTTCGGGTACTTCAAGGTGCCGCGCCAGTACCAGCACCGGGTGCTGTTCTACGGCGTGCTGGGCGCGCTCGTGCTGCGGTTCGTGTTCATCGCCGCCGGCATGGCGCTGCTGAACACCTTCCACCTCGTGATCTACCTGTTCGGCGCGTTCCTGGTCTTCACGGCGGTCAAGATGGTCCGCGGCTCCGGCGTCGAGGTCGACCCCGGCCACAGCCGCGCGGTTCGGCTGCTGCGCCGCGTGATCCCGGTGACCGAGCAGTACGAGGGCCAGCGGTTCCTCCTGCGCCGCCGCGGCGTGCTCATGGCCACCCCACTGCTGGCGGTCCTGGTCGCCGTCGAGACGGCCGACGTGCTGTTCGCGTTCGACTCGGTCCCGGCCGCGCTGGGCGTCACCAACGAGACGTTCCTCGTGTACACGGCGAACGCGCTGGCGATCCTAGGCCTGCGGTCGCTGTTCTTCCTGCTGTCCGGGGCGCTGGACCGGTTCCACCACCTCGACACCGGTCTCGCGGTCATCCTCGCCTTCATCGGCGCGAAGATGCTGCTCACCGACGTGCTGCACATTCCCATCGCTGTGTCGCTCGGCGTCATCGGCGTCGTCCTCGCCGCGTCGATCATCTGGTCGCTGGTCACGCCGCCGCCCGCGGCCTCCGACGAACCGGCCACCGGCGAACCCGCGGTTGCGCAGCCGGACCAGGAGCCGAGCCAGGGCGTCCTCGCCTCCGTGGCGGCCGGCCGGGACGCCACGCCGGGCGCCGAGGGCGCCGGCCGGCCGGCCGGCAAGCCGCGCCGCCGGGACGAGATGTAGCAGCCAGGGCCTGGCGCACTGGGCACAGCGGCCAGGGGCCGGCACGAGGCAGCGTCGCCCGTGCCGGCCCTGGTCCTCGTCCCCGCCCGTCGCTGCTGGCAGATACGCCACGCGGACTACCACGCGGCACACACGGCACCTTACTTTACGTTGACGCTTGACTGACACAGAGTCACCTCATGCGTCATCCCAGAGTCTCATTCGCCGCGGTCTGCTCGCTGATCGCGCTCGCCCCACCCGTCCTCGCCGCCTGCGGCCCCGCGCGCAACGAGGCGTCCGCCGCCACGCAGACCCCGATGTCCACGCCGGGGATGACCTCGACGGCGACGCCGGCGCCGCAGGCGAGGGCACAGTCGGTCATCCTCGCGCAGTTCGCCCGGTACGGCTCCGGCGTCCGAGCCATCACCTACGACCCGGCCCGGGTCCCGGTCGGCTCGGACGTGGCCGTCGCGTCGGTGGTGACGTCCGGCCAGACCCTCACCCTGCTCGCGGTCCGCGGCCTGCCGCCGAACCAGCAGTTCGGCGCGCATGTACACCAGAACGCCTGCGGCCAGGACCCGGAGGCCGCCGGTTCGCACTACCAGCACCAGGTCGACCCCAAGCAGCCGTCGGTCGATCCCGCCTACGCCAATCCGCGCAACGAGATCTGGCTCGACTTCACCACGGACGCGGCCGGCTCCGCCCACGCCGTGTCAACCGTCGACTGGACGTTCGACAACCGGCCGCACAGCTCGCTCGTGATCCACGCCGAGCACACCCACACCGGGCCGGGCGAGGCGGGCAAGGCCGGCGACCGGCTGGCCTGCGTCGACCTGTGAGACAGGACCCCGGGAGCCACAAGGTCGACATCAACGAACGGGTGACCATCGTCGGCGGGGCCGGCAACTGCTCCTGGGTGACGAAGCTCGTCGGCGGCGAGTTCACGCATGTCAACGGCGCGACGCCGATCTGCGGCACCCTCGTCCCCGGCCAGACGGTGGCGCCGGCCTCCTGACCGGCGGCACCGGTCTGAGGCGCCAGCGCCCACGCCCAAAGCCGATCAGACGGATCCGCGGGCCTGGGCGCAGGCCGGGAAGGCGTCACCCGGGCGGCCTCGCTACCCTCGTCACGAATCCTGCGGATGCCGTCACGCGACCAGCGCGCCCGACGTCCGCGACTGGCCCGCCCCGGTGCCGAGGAGGAGGACGACGGCGCGTGAAACCGCTTCGGGCCGAGGACCCGGCCGTCATCGGCGGCTACCGGCTCCTCGGCACGCTCGGTGCCGGCGGGATGGGCCGGGTTTACCTGGCCCGCAGCCCGGGTGGCCGCACCGTCGCCGTCAAGGTGATCCGTCCCGACTACGCGCAGGAGCCGGCGTTCCGGAGCCGGTTTCGCCGCGAGGTCGAGGCGGCCCGACGCGTCAGCGGAAGCTGGACCGCCCCGGTGCTCGACGCCGACCCTGACGCCGAGCATCCCTACCTCGTCACGTCCTACATTCCCGGGCCGTCGCTGGGACAGGCGGTCGCCGACCGCGGCCCGCTGCCGGTGCCGACGGTGCGCGCGCTCGGCGCCGGCCTCGCCGAGGCGCTGATCGCCGTGCACGACACCGGCCTGGTGCACCGCGATCTCAAACCGTCGAACGTCATCCTGAGCCTCGACGGCCCGCGGGTCATCGACTTCGGGATCGCGCGGGCGGTCGACGCCTCCGTGCTGACCGGCAGCGGCGGGATGATCGGCTCCCCGGCCTACATGGCGCCCGAGCAGGTCGAGGGCACGGAGGTCAGCCCGGCCAGCGACGTGTTCGCGCTCGGCTCGGTGCTGGTGTTCGCCGCGACCGGCGCGGGCCCCTTCGACGGGCCCGCCGTCGCGACGGTGCTGCACGGCGTGCTCAGCCGGGAGCCGGACCTCGCCGCGGTGCCCGCCGAACTGCGCGACCTCGTGCGCGCCTGTCTGCACAAGGACGCGGCGGCGCGGCCGAGCCCGCGCGCGGTGCTGTCCGCCCTCGCGCCGGCCGGCGCCGCCGGGCTGATGGCCGCCGGCTGGCTGCCGCCTGACCTGGTCACGAGCCTGAGCCGCCAGGCACTCGCCCTGCTCGACCTGGACGTACCCACCGGGCCTGGCCTCTCCACCGGTCCCGGCCCGGGCACCACGATCGGCCAGGTGATGGGCCCGGGGACCGGGCCGTCACTCGGCGGTACGACCGCCGCGGCGCCGTACCCGTGGCCGGCGCCGGCCGGCGCGCCGCTGCGGCCTGGCACACCGATCCCCGCGGAAACCCCGAGGCCAGCCGGAACTCCGATCCCGGCCGGCACGCCCGTCCCGCCAGGCACGCCGCTGCCTCCAGGCACACCGGTTCCGCCGGGGATGGCGTTCCCGGCCGGCGCCGCGGGCGCCTTCCCGCGCGCGGTCCCCGCGGCCCGGACCACCGGCGGGCGGTCCGGGAACCAGCTGCTCCTGGTAGCGGTGGCCGGCGCGCTCAGTGTCGCGGTGATCGGGCTGGTCGTCGCGCTCCTGGTGATCTACGGCTCCGGCGGCCACAGCCCGGACGCCGGCGGGCCGGGGCCGCGCTCCAGTGCCGCCACGACGACCGGCGTCGCGTCGGCGTCCGCGGGCGGCTCCACGCCGCCCACCGGGGCCGACGCGCCCCGGCCCGGGCCGCTGCCCGCCGGGTACGCCGGGACCTGGGCGGGCGACGTCACGACCCGGGATGGCCTGCTCACCTCGCATGTCCTGCTCACGCTGACCGCCGGGAACAGCGGGCAGACCCTCGGCCACGCCACGTCCACGCTGGTCTCACCGTCCGGCGTGGACGTCACCTGCGAGGGCGACCTGCGCTTCGCCGGGCTCGGCGGCCCGCGCGGCGACGAGGTCCTCGTGGTCGACCTCCCGGGCCCCGGGAACAACCCCACCCTCCTCGGCCTCCCGGTCTGCAGCCAGGGCGGGACCACCCGGCTGCGCCTCGGTTCCGACGGACAGCTGAGCTACGCCTCCGACGACGAGGCGGGCGGCTACCCCACCGGACACCTGCGCCGCCAGTAGCTGCCGGCGCACCCCGGCCCGCGAGGGCGGGGCGCTGAGGCCGGCGCCGCCGCGCCAGGACGGGCGCCGCGTGGCCCCTCACGTCAGTTCCAGACCGGCCGTGGCAGGTCGCGGACCTGCCCGTCGCGCAGGCAGCGACGCTGCTCGCGAGACCGCGTGCCATGCTGGCCTACGGCGCGGGCCGGTCCGAAACCGCGAATCTGGGTCGGAAAGCTGTGGGTCCGGTATAGAGGGAGATCGGACGGGGCGCCCTGACCGAGAGGAACGACGACCTCCCATGCACAGCGTGGCCGAGCTGCCGGCCCAGCCGGCGGCCGAGCCCGGCCAGCCGGTCTGGCCCGTCCTGCTCGTCGAGGACGACGACGGTGACGCCTTCCTCGTCGAGGAGCTGCTCAACGAGACCTCGGCTCCGGTCGAGCTGCTGCGGGCCGCCAGTCTCGCCGAGGCCCGCCCGCTGGCCGCCGGCGCCCGGTGCGTCCTGCTGGATCTCGGCCTCCCCGACAGCCACGGCCTGTCCGCGCTGGAGGCGATGCGGCTGATCGCGCCGCGGGCGGCGATCGTCGTGCTGACCGGCCTCGCCGACGAATACCGGGGCATCGAGGCGATGGCCGCCGGCGCCCAGGACTACCTGGTCAAGGGCGAGACCGACGGCAGGACGCTGGTCCGCGCGCTGCGCTACGCCATCGAGCGACGCGACGCCGAGCACGCGGCCCGCGCGCTGCGGGAGTCGGAGCTGCGCGCCGAGGAGAACGCCCGGCTGGAGCGCGGGCTGCTGCCGACCCCGCTGCTGCGTGACGCCCGGCTGCGCCACGTCGCCCGCTACCGGCCCGGGCGCAGCCAGGCGCTGCTCGGCGGCGACTTCTACGACGTCGTCGAGACTCCGGACGGTGTCGTCCACGTGCTGCTCGGCGACGTCTGCGGGCACGGGCCGGACGAGGCGGCGCTCGGCGCCAGCCTGCGGATCGCCTGGCGGACCCTCGTGCTGTCCGGGATCCCCGAGCCCGAGCGGTTGGGCTACCTGCAGGACGTCCTGGTCAGCGAACGCACCGGCGACGAGCTGTTCGCGACGGTGTGTACGTTGGCGGTGGCGCCCGACCGCGCCTCGCTCAGGATGCGGCTGGCCGGCCACCCGCCGCCGGCGACGCTGCGCCCGCACCTGGCCGCGCTGCCGGACACCGAGGTCGGGCCGGCGCTCGGGGTGATCGACGAGGTGTCCAGCGAGTCGGTCACCGTCGAGCTGCCCGCCGGCTGGGAGCTGCTCCTCGTCACCGACGGCCTGCTCGAGGGACGGGACGGCCCGGACGGAGAGCGCCTCGGCTGGGACGGGGTGCTCGCGGAGATAGCCGCGATCGACCCGCCCCCGGGCGACGACACGCTGCCCGATGTGCTGATCGACCGGATCGAGCGACGCAACGGCGGTCCGCTGACCGACGACGTCGCCCTGTTGCTGCTGAGAGGGCCGGTGACGTGACGCAGGAGGCCGCCAGCCCGACAGGACCGGGTTCCGGTCGCGTCGACGCGCCCCTGCCTGCCGCGGCCGGGCGGCCGGGCGGCGGCTGGTTCGGCGCGGCGGTCCGCTCCTGGCCACTGGGGCGCCGGCTGGCGGCGGCCCTGATCGGGACCGCGATCGTGCTGCTCACCGGGGTCGGCCTGATCACCGCGAGCCTGGTCCAGCTGAACCGGTCGATCCACCAGCGGGCCGACATCCTCTCGCCGGCCAGGTTGACGGCCTCCCAGCTGATGATCAACCTGGTCGACCAGGAGACCGGGCTGCGGGGCTACCTGCTCGACGCCCAGGCCAGTTCGCTGGTGCCCTACGACGACGGCCTGGCCAACCAGAACGCCGACCTCACCCTGCTCGGCCAGCTGCTGGCCGGCCAGCCCAGCGCCCTGCGTGACCTCACGGCGCTACGCTCGGCGGTCGCCGACTGGCACCGGGTGTACGCCGACCCGGTGCGGACGGCGGCCCGGCGCGGCGACGTCAGCGCCGCCCGCGCGATCGACCCGGTGGGCATCGGCAAGAGGTCGTTCGACGCGATCCGGGCCGCGGACGACCGCCTGGACGCGACGCTGCGGGACCGGACGGCGGCGGCCCGGGACCGGGTGACCGCGGCGCTGCGCCAGCTCGTCGCGCTGCTGATCATCGTCGGGGTCGTCTTCGCGTCGCTGATGGCCGGCATCGCCACGGCGCTGCGCGCCTGGGTGACCGTGCCGCTGGGCCGGATCGGGCAGGACGCCCGCGTCGTCGCGGGCGGCAGGCTCGACCACGTGGTCGCGCGGGCCGGCCCCCCTGACGTCGCCGAGCTCGCCGGCCACGTCGAGGACATGCGCCTGCAGCTCGTCCGGGAGCTCGGCACCGTCTGGGAGGCGGCGGCGAAGCTGGAGGAGCAGGCCGACGCGCTGCGCCGCTCCAACCGGGACCTGGAGCAGTTCGCCTACGTCGCCTCGCACGACCTGCAGGAGCCGCTGCGCAAGGTGGCGAGCTTCTGCCAGCTGCTGGAGCGCCGGTACGGCGACCAGCTCGACGACCGCGGCCAGCAGTACATCGACTTCGCGGTCGACGGCGCCAAGCGGATGCAGAAGCTCATCAACGACCTGCTGGCGTTCTCCCGCGTCGGGCGGACCACCGACGCCTTCGTGCCGGTCCCGCTCGGCGAGGCGCTGGACCGGGCCACGCAGGCCCTGGCGACGGCGATCGAGGAGGCGTCCGCCGAGGTCACCTCGGACCCGCTGCCGACCGTCTCCGGCGACCCGACGCTGCTCGCGGCCGTCTTCCAGAACCTGATCGGCAACGCGGTCAAGTTCAGGGGGCAGGAGGCCCCCCGGATTCACATCGGCATCACCGAGCGGGACGAGGAGTGGGAGCTGTCCTGCTCGGACAACGGCATCGGCATCGAGGCCGACTACTCCGAGAAGATTTTTGTCATCTTTCAACGCCTGCACCGGCGGGAAAGCTACGAGGGGACCGGCATCGGACTGGCACTCGTACGCAAGATCGTCGAGTTCCACGGCGGGACGATCTGGTTGGATACCGAGACGGACTCGGGCACGACGTTCCGCTGGACGGTTCCCAGGACCGAGACGACGGTCTCCACCCCGCCGCCCGCACTGTTGACTCGCGAAGGAGCAGCGTGACCAACCCGCTTCCCAAGCCGGTGGTGCCGATCGAGGTGCTGCTCGTCGAGGACGACCCCGGCGACGTGCTGATGACGCGGGAGGCGTTCGAGGACTACAAGGTCAAGAACAACCTGCACGTCGTCAGCGACGGGGTGGAGGCGCTGAGCTTCCTGCGCGGCGAGGGCGAGTACACCGGCAGTCCCCGGCCCGACCTCATCCTGCTCGACTTGAACCTGCCACTCAAGGACGGCCGCGAGGTGCTCTCCGAGATCAAGTCCGACGACAAGCTGCGCCGCATCCCCGTCGTCGTGCTCACCACCTCGGAGGCGGAGGAGGACGTGCTGCGCAGCTACGACCTGCACGCCAACGCCTACATCACCAAGCCCGTCGACTTCGACCGGTTCGTCGACGTCGTCCGGCACATCGACGACTTCTTCGTCAGCGTGGTCCGCCTGCCCAGCCACTGAGCAGGACCGGCTGCGCACCACTGAGCCAGAGCGGCTGTGTAAATCCTGAGCAGAATCGGCTCGGTAACCACTGAGCAGGACCGGCCCGGTAAGCACTCAGCGCGCCGGCGCGGTCAGCCGGCGGCCCGCTCGGCGGGCTCGGCGCGGCTCGTCGCCCAGCGGATGCCGGCGACGGTGCCCCAGCCGGCGAGCCGGTAGGCGGTCGCCTCGACGGCCGGCAGGTAGGGCAGCCGCAGTGGCCACCGGGTCCACGCTGGCATCAGGCCGACAGCGGCCGCGGCCAGCGCGGTGTAGGGCGGACGGGCCGCGAGCGGCAGCGGCGCCCCGAGCAGCAGGTAGCGCGCCGCCTGCCGGGCCTCCGGGGTGCCGGCCAGCTCCGGCCGGTACGCGGCGAGCTGGGCGGACAGCTCGGCGACGGTGCGCGGCGGGTCCTCGATCCCGAGCTTGCCGGCGACCAGGCTGGTGTCCAGGACGTAGGCGTCCTGCTCGGGGGCGGTCAGCGGGACGGCACCGTACCGCTGGTGGGCGGTGAGGAAGCTGTCCACCTCCGCGAGATGCACCCAGCGCAGCAAATGCGGGTCCGAGGCCGCGTATGGCCGGCCGTCGGGCGCGGTGCCCTGGACCCGCCGGTGCACCCCCCGGACGCGGGCGACCGCCCGCTCGGCCTCGGCGGCCGGTCCGAAGGTCGTCGCGGCGAGGAAGTAGCTGGTGCGCTGCAGGCGCCCCCACGGGTCGGCGCGGAAGTCCGAGTGCGCGGCGACGCCGGCCATCGCGAGCGGGTGCAGGGACTGCAGCAGCAGCGCGCGCAGGCCGCCGACGAACATCGCCGTGTCGCCGTGCACCAGGCGGATCGGGCGGTCCTCGGTGAACCAGCGCTCACCGGCCGCCTCGAAGATCCGCTCCCGCCGCCGCGGCCCGTCCGCGCCGGCGACCCGGGCGAAGACCTCGCCGCCCACCCGGGAGCGGATCGCCGTCACCGGCAGCCTGACGGGGACCGTCAGCCTGGCCGGGACCGGCAGTCTGGGCAGCACCATTCCATGATGCGCGCCGCGACGCCGTCCGGGCTGGTCACGGCGCTCGGCGTGAAGACCGCCACGCGGCGTCACCCGCACCCGGGCGCTCGCCGGCTCGGCGTCGGTGTTCGTCAGCACGGAGGACGCTGTGAAATCCGGCGCTGTCGACCCAGCCGCGGCCATGGCGACTGGTCGCGGTGGGCGTGGGGCTCTCAGTCGGGCAGCGGGCGGTGTGCCTGGAGCTCCATGAGCTGGCCGAAGGGGACGAAGCTGGGGCCGACAACGTCGGTGAAGACGAACAACTGGCGGACCTCACGGCCCAGTACGAGCGTTCCCGCGCCGCCGTTCAGGGTCAGAGCTTGCCGAAGTCCTGGGTCCAGTAGTAGCGGTAGGAGCCGCCCTCGGCGTAGCCGACGCCGATGCGGTTGTACGCGCAGTTGAGGATGTTCGCGCGGTGGCCCGGGCTGTTCATCCACTGCGTCATCGTGTCCGCGGCGGCCGCCGAGCCCGCGGCGATGTTCTCGGCGACGGCGGACAGCGGGAAGCCGGTCGCCCGGATGCGCACGTCGAAGGTGCGGCCGTCCAGGCTCGTGTGGTCGAAGTAGCCGTGCTGCGCCATGTCCGTGCTGTGCTCCTGCGCGGCGCTGGTGAGCCGGGCGTCGACGACCAGCGGACCGCATCCGGCCTTCGCCCGTTCGGCGTTGGTGAGCACGACGATCTGGTCGGTCTTCAACGTCCCGGCCGGCGGCACCGCGGGCGGCGCGGTCGTGGCGGGCGGCTTCGGCGGCGCGGACGTCGGTGGCGTCATCGGCGTCGCCGGAACGGTCGTCGGGGCCGGCGTTGTCGGAGCCACGGTCGTCGGGGCGGCGCTGACGCTCGCCCGCGGCGAGGACGGCGCCGTGGCCGCCGACACCGGCGCCGCGCCCGGTGCGGCCGCCGCGGACGCGGACGCCGCCGGGTCGGACGCGGTCACGCCCGGAGACGCGCTGAACGGCGGGGCGCACGAGGTCAACACCGCACCCAGCCCGAGCGAGGCCACCGCGCCGGTCACGGAACGAACACTTCTAAGAACCCGAGCCACGAGTACTCCTAGGTTGTCCCCCCTAGGAACGGCCCGAAGCGTAGCAAATCGGGACCAGCTGTCCCGCACGGGCAGCGGTCATCCGCAGGAGCGTCCCATCGGCCCTTCGCCCACACGATCGCCACGATCTCGCTGGTCCCGCGGCCGGAGGGCGATCCGGAGTTGGCTCGTCGTCGGCAGCGGCATGGAGGCGATGATCGGCCCGCGGGCTGCCACCCGGCGCTGGAGCCGCACCATAACTCCGTGCACAGGCCGAGCTTTCAGCTGGCCCGGCCGGCTAGCTGACGATGTCCTTGCGTTCGAAGCGCCACCAGGCGAGTGCGAAGAGCACTGCCGCGTAGACGAGGACCAGCCCGGTGCCGCGCATCATGTCGGCCCACTGGACATCGGGCCCGATCCCGCCGAGCCAGGCGTACTGGAAGTGCGTCGGCAGGACCTGCCGGTAGTGGCCGAGCGCGGTGATCGAGTCGAGGATGTTCGACAGGACGAAGACCATGACCGCGCCGCCGACGGCGCCCAGCGGGGCGTCGGTCAGCACGCCGAACAGGAACGCGAGCGCCGCGACCAGCAGCGACTGCAGGCTCGCGTAGCCGATGACGAGCAGCAGCCTGGTCAGCCCCTCCCCCGTTGTGAACGAGCCGCCCAACGGCGACTGCGCCGGCGCCCAGCCGAAGAACAGCCCGCCGACCAGCAGCGCCCAGGCGGGCAGCAGGACGTTGGCGCCGAGGCTGAGCGTGAGGGCGACGACGAGCTTCTGGCGCAGCAGCCGGGAGCGGGGCACCGGGATCGCGAGCAGGTAGCGCAGCGACGACCAGCTCGCCTCACTCGCCACCGTGTCGCCGCAGAACATCGCGACGAGCACGACCAGCAGGAATCCCGCCGAGGCGAACTCGGTGAACAGGGCGAAGTTCAGCGCCCCCTTCGTCGCCAGGTTGGCGAGCAGCGGCCCGGAGAAGTCGCCGTTGGCCGAGGACACGGACGACTCGGGCGAGCCGATCTCGAAGGCGAGCGCGATCACCAGCGGCAGCAGGAGCAGGACGAGCGCGACGACGTGGGTACGCCGCCGGCGCAGCTGGCGGCCGAACTCGACACCGGCGCGCAGGGTCCGTCCGGGCCGGAAGCCGTTGTCGCCGGCGTCGGGGGTGTCCTCCAGCAGCTCGTGCGCGCCACGCTGCGTGGCCGGCGGCCGCGGCCCGCCGGGCGGGTCGGGTTCGGCGGGAGGGGACGCTGTCACTGAACCTTTTCCATTTGTGCGTCTCCTGTATGAGTCGGGGCTGCCCGTCAGCGGCAGGGGAAAAGGTTCACAGGTCCGAGCCGACCATCCTGAGGAACACTTCCTCCAACGAGCGCTGCATGGGCATGACCTGCGCGCTGACACCGGCGGCGGCGAGGATCTGCCGCGCCTTCTCGGGGTCCGCGACCGCGAGCTGGCTGCCGCCCCCGCCCACGATCTCCTCGACCGACCCGGCGGCCACGAGCTTCCCCTTGTGCATGACGACCACATGGGTGCAGGTCTGCTCGACCTCGGCGAGCAGGTGGCTGGAGATCACGACGGTGCGGCCGGTCGCCGCGTACCGGCGCAGGACCTCGCGCATCTCGGCGATCTGCGGCGGGTCCAGGCCGTTGGTCGGCTCGTCGAGGACCAGCAGCTCGGGCAGCCCGAGCATGGCCTGCGCGATCGCGAGGCGTTGGCGCATGCCCTGGCTGTAGGTCTTCACCCGGCGTTCGACGGACGGGCCGAGCCCGGCGATCTCCAGGGCGGTGTCGAACCGCGCGTCCGCGGCCGGCCGGCCCGTCGCCGCCCAGAACAGCCGCAGGTTCTCCCTGCCGGACAGGTGCGGCAGCAGCCCCGGGCCCTCGATGAACGTGCCGACCCTGGACAGCACCTGCGCGCCCGCCTCGACGAGCTCGCCGAAGACGCGCACGGAGCCCGCGGTCGGCCTGATCAGCCCCATGAGCACCCGCAACGCCGTCGTCTTCCCGGCGCCGTTCGGCCCGAGCAGGCCGACGACCTGGCCGCGCTCGACCCGGAAGCTCACCCCGTCGAGGGCGCGGTACCCGTCGCCGTACTCCTTGACCAGGCCGTCGATGACGACGGGTACGCCGGCCAGCTCGGCGGCGGCGGCGCGCCGGCTGCGCCGCCGCTGGTCCGCGACGAGCAGGCCCACCAGGAGCAGCGCCATCGCCGCGCCGCCCGTGATCAGCCAGCTCCACGGCAGGCCCGGGCGCGCGACCCGGCCGTCGACGGTCGCGACGGCGAGCGGCCCGGCCAGCGGCCCGCCGGCCAGCGAGACGGTGTAGCCGCGCGGTGCGGCCGGCAGCTGGTAGGCGGCGTCGGTGGTGCCGACGGTGACCACAAGGCGGTGGCCGGCGGGGATCTGGGCGACGACCCCCGGCAGCGCCACCGTCACGGTGCTCGCGGCGCCGGGACGAAGGCCGTCCAGCCGCAGTGGCGCGACCAGCCCGCTGGGCAGCCGGACGCTCCCGTCGGGGGCGAGGTCGACCAGCGACGCGAACAGCGTCGCGTCGGTCGCGCCCTGCGCCTGCACGCGCAGCGTTACCGTCGAGGACCCGGCGACGAGCAGCGGGCGGGGCAGCGACTGCGACGCGAACGCCGCGACCTGCCCGGGAAGGGCGCCGAGGCCCGCCGCCCCCGCCAGCGGCGACCCGCCCGGCCCGGACGACGACCCCGACCGCGACGGCGATCCCGACTCTGCCGACGATCCGGAAAGGGTCGGTGCTCCCGACAGCCCGGAGAGGGTGGTGAGCAGCGAGCCGAGGCCCGGGACGTCCGTCAGGGCGGCCGGGTTGCCACCGGCGGGCGCGTAGATGGTCTGTGGCGGGCCGGCGACGGTCAGCCGGTCCGTCCGCCGGCTGGTGGTCTCGTCGGCCGCGCGCAGGGTCCGGGCGAAGGTCTGCCCGGTGTCGGTGGAGATCGCGCTCGACGGGACGGCCACGTCGAACGACCGGTCGAGCTGCCCGCGGTGCCGTAGCACCGGGTCGAACCAGCCCTCGACCTCGCTGACCAGACCCGACGCGGACGTCGACCCGTCGTGACCGCCGGTGCGCCAGATCTCCTTGACGGCGGTGCCGTGGGCGGCGAGGCCGCCAGCGTTCGCGTCCGCCTCACCGAGCGGGAACAGGGAGTCCTGCTCGCCCTGGCTGAGCAGCGTCGGCGCCGTGATCCGGCCGAGCACCGTCGCGGGGCTCGCGGCCCGGAGCAGCGCGAGGATCGCCGGGTCCGGCCGCCCGGTGGACGCCGCCCGCTGGTAGGCGGCGCACAGGTCCGGCGCGAACCGCCCGCAGGCGCTCGGCACCGGGCCGCCGGCGGCGGCGAACAGCACGCCGGCCCACTGCTTCTTGAACACGCCCGCGGCCGTGGCGGCGGCCGGGCCGGTGGCCGCGTTCGGGAACAGTGCCCGCGACAGGTCGTTCCAGGTGATGTCGGAGGCGACGGCGTCGACCCGGTTGTCGTAGCCCGCGGCGAGCAGCGCGAGCGCGCCGCCATAGGAGGAGCCGGCGACGCCGACGCGCGGGTTCCCTGGCGCGTCCCTCTCGACCTGCGGCAGCGTCGCCAGGTAGCTCACGAGCAGCCGCGCGTCCGCCACCTCGTACGCCGGCGCGTCCAGGTGCACCAGGCCGCCGGAGTGGCCGAAGCCCCTGGCCGTGTAGGCGAGGACGACATAGCCGTGCCGCGCGAAGGACCGGGCCTCGGCGGCCAGGCCCTCCTTGGAGCCACCGAAGCCGTGCGCGAGCAGGATCGCCGGGGCCGGCGTCGTGGCCGGCAGGTAGACGGTCGTGTCGAGCCTGACGGGGGCACCGTTCTCCGGGGTGCCGGCGACGAACTGAGAACGGGACCGGACCGAGGTGTCGGTACCGGCCGCGGCGACGAAGGCCAAGCCGGCGAGGACGACGAGGATCGTCGCGGCGGCGATCACTGCGGCGACGCCACGCCGGCCCGACACGAGCGACCGAAGGCGCCGCCGTCCCAGCCGTGGCCGCCTCACCGGAGCCCCCTCAACCGCGCTCCCCTCGAAACCGACCCAGCTCCCTGCGCGCCCAGCTCGCCACCTCCCACACCCCCACACCGCCGTCCCGTACGCGCCCCGACGGGACGTCCTCATTCCCGACGGGACGTCCTCATTGTTGCCGTTGGCCGGCAGCGCCCGGCAGGTGGCCCACGGTCCGCACACAGTCACCGGCCGAGGACACCGACGCCCTATCCTGTCGAGGTGTCCGCCGCTCGTGTGCTGATTGTCGGTCTTGATCCGCGCGCTCTGCCCGGTATCGAGGTCGAAGCGGTCGAACGCGGTCTCGCGTATGGTCTCGACCGCGTCGAAGCGGCGGGTTATCTCGTCGAGCAGCTTCTCGTGCCACTCGACGAATCGGCCCTGGAACTGATCGGGCAGGCAGTCGCGGGCCACACGTGGGATGCCGTCGTCATCGGTGGCGGTATCCGCAAGCCCGAGCCTCTCTTGGAGTTCTTCGAGGCCGTGGTGAATCTCGTTCACGCTTCCGCGCCGACCGCCAGGATCGCCTTCAACACCGACGGTGGTACCAGCCTCGAAGCCGTCCAGCGCGTCCTGCGATGACATCGCTGCCGCCTGCGTGTTCTTCTGCTCAGCGGCGGCGGGTTACATCACCGGGCAGGTCCTCGGCGTCAACGGTGGGTCGGTCGTATAACCCCGCCTGGCCTGCTTGCGAACGTGTGGATCTTGGCGGGGTGCTGCGGCGCGCGACGGCGTCAAGCAGGAGCGCGAGCGCGAGGATCACAGCGACGGCGACCGCGGCGCCCGCGAGGACGTCGCTCGCGTAGTGGTAGCGCAGCACGATCAGGCCGAGCGGCAGGAAGCTGGCGAGAACGGCGGCGAGCCCCGCCAGCAGCAGCCGCGACCATCGCGGCAGCCCGGCGAACGGACCCGCCGGCAGCAGGAACAGCGTGATCGTGACGGCGACGGCGACGGCACCGGTGGTGTGGCCGGACGGAAAGGCGAACAGGTGACCGCTGTGGCGGCCAATCAGTGGCTTGAGCGCGTACTCGGTCAGCAACCCGGCCAACGACGGGCCGGCCGCCGCCAGGATCGCGGCGCGCACCCGTCGCCGCGCCAGACATCCGAGAGCGAGCAGCGCGCACAGGACGGCCACGCCGGTCGGGCTGCCGAGCTGGACCAGCCGGCCGAACATCGGCCGCAGCGGGCTGAGTCGGTAGACCAGCCTGTCATCGACACGCTGATCCACCCGCAGCGGACCGTCACTGCCAGCGACCCGGCTGGCCAGCACGGCGACCCCGGCCAGGCTCGGCAGGATGACCAGCCAGCAGAACGGCCGCAGAACCGGCCACACGAGCGCGCCGGGATCCTCCACCCGGTAGGTCCCCCGGACCACAGCCCGGTCATGCAGAGCGAAGGCGCACAGCAGCAGTACCTCTGCGCAGAGCGTCACCGCGACCGCGAGCAGGGTGGCGCCCACATCCGGGAAGGCGCGCGTGTTCACGTCGTCAGGGTTGAGCCGCAGCCGCTGCGCTATGCCAGCCAGGACGAAGAACAGGGCGCATCCCGTGACGGCGAGCACCGTGACCCGCCCCGGATGGGCACGGGTGTACCGACCCCGCCGTGCGCATTGACCAGACCGTCCCGGCCGGTCGGGGCCGAGCACCACTCGATGCGAATCCGCCCCCATGGCTACTACACGCTACTACATCCTGGGTGGGGTTGGGTCTGACGCGGGTCAGGGCTGGCGTGACCAACCCCGTCTTCGAATTCGACGCCTGCTTCGACACCACCTGAGCGCCGCGGCCTGGCTGGCAGTAGTGGCCGGGCAGGTTGCAGACCAGTTCGTAGCGGCCGCAGATGGAGAGTGACCCATCCGGTCGCCCGTCGACCGGCTCGCTCACCCTCGCCCGGTCACCGACCCGCCCGCGGTAGCTGCGCCGGGCTCGTGGGGTTTGCCGGCAACGAGACCGTCGCCCGCTACCGCGTCCGCACCGGCCGGAAGATCGGCTCAGCGGCGCTCGTAGCCGACGGTCTGCAGGCCCGAAACATAAGACCTAATGATCTAGGCGATTTTGGGTAGAGTCTGCCGCGCCTTCCACGCCTCGGCGGCCCGAACATCCCGTACTGGAGGAACGATGCGTGACGCGGTGATCTGCAGCCCGGTGCGGACCCCCGTCGGCGGATACGGCGGCGCGCTACGCCCGCTCGCCGTCCACGAGCTCGGTGCGGCCGTCGTGCGCGGTCTACTGGACCGGACCGGGCTGGCCCCGGCGGACATCGACGACGTGCTGTTCGGCTGCTGCTACCCCAGCATGGACGCCCCGGCGCTCGGCCGGGTCGTCGCGCTCGACGCGGGCCTGGGCGTCGAGATCCCCGGCCTGCAGCTCGACCGCCGCTGCGGCTCCGGGGTGCAGACCATGGTCACTGCCGCGATGCAGGTCCAGACCGGCGTCAGCGACCTGGTCATCGCCGGCGGCGCCGAGAGCATGAGCAATGCGCCGTTCTTCTCCCACGAGGCCCGCTGGGGCGCGCGCGGCGGCGGGCTGACCTTCCTGGACGCGCTCACCCGCGGCCGCACCACCGCGGGCGGCAAGAACTTCCCCGTCCCCGGCGGCATGATCGAGACAGCGGAGAACCTCCGAAAGGAGTACTCGATCCCGCGGGCCGAGCAGGACGAGCTCGCACTGCGCTCCCACCAGCGCGCCGTCGCCGCCCAGCGGTCCGGCCGGTTCGACGACGAGATCATCCCGGTGCCAGTGCCGGGGCGCAAGGAGACGGTCGTCGTCAGCGCCGACGAGCACCCCCGCCCGGACACGTCCCTGGAGACGCTCGCGAGACTCAAGCCGATCATGGGCAAGGCAGACCCGGACGCGACGGTCACCGCCGGCAACGCCAGCGGCCAGAACGACGGCGCGTCGGCCTGCATCGTCACCCATCCCGCCGAGGCCGAGCGGCTGGGGCTGCGGCCGCTGGCCCGTCTGGTGTCCTGGGCGGTCGCCGGGGTACCCCCGCGCACCATGGGCATCGGCCCGGTCCCCGCGACGGCGAGGGCGCTGGAGCGCGCCGGGCTGAAGTTCTCGGACCTGGACCTCATCGAACTCAACGAGGCGTTCGCCGCCCAGGTCCTCGCCTGCACCCGCGAATGGGGCGTCACCGAGACGGACTGGGACCGGATCAACGTCAATGGCTCGGGCATCTCGCTCGGCCATCCGGTCGCCGCCACCGGCGGACGGATCCTGGCGACCCTGCTGCGCGAGATGCACCGCCGCGACGCCCGCTACGCGCTCGAGACGCTGTGCATCGGCGGTGGCCAGGGTATCGCCGCCATCTTCGAGAAGATCGGCTGACGGCGCGCCTCGACGGAAGACCTGCCTCGGCCGCTGTCACGCCTGAACCGCGGCGGCGGCTCCTTCCGGCCACCGCGGGCGCCGCGACGATCCACGCCCCGCTCGTGCCCAACGCGGCGCTGATACCCCCAACGGGACCTGGGCCGGCTGGGTTCTGTCAGACCGGCCAGTAGTACGGCAGTGTGGGGTCGACGTCGCCGAAGATCGGGCCATAGAAGTCGGGGTCCTTGCGGACCAACGCGGCCCGGTGGCTGCGGTGCAGGCGTTCGTCCCCCAGCCAGCCGGGCAGCATCCCGAGGCGCGCGAGCGCCTGCTGGGACCGTGGCGGCGCCAGTCCCGCCCGGGTGAGATCGGTGCCTATCGTGGCCGCGCACGTGTCGGCGTGGCCGGCGGCTGTCCACCTGTCGCAGACCGTCAGCCCATAGGCGGCGAGCGCCCGCGGGTAGCCCGCCCACATCCGCACCGCTGGATGGCGCTGCCAGCCATAACGCTCGTAGGTCAGCGCGCGCAGAACCTGCAGCGCCTCGACCCGCTGTTTGCCGAGCCGGCGCTCGTCGAGAACCGCGGCGCTCGCCGCGAAGTCCGCATACGGCAGAAAAGTCTGCATCGCCGCCGGGCCCTGGCCCGCTCCCTTCCTGCGGCCAGGCTACCCAGCGCACGGTCAGATCCTGTTGCGAGCGATGAGCTGTCCCGCGATGACGGTGCGCTGGATCTCGTTGGTGCCCTCACCGACGATCATCAACGGCGCGTCCCGGAAGTACCGCTCGACGTCGTACTCCTTCGAGTAGCCGTACCCGCCGTGGACGCGGATCGCGTCGAGGGCCACCTGCATCGCCGCCTCCGAGGCGAACAGCTTCGCCATCCCCGCCTCCATGTCGGCCCGCTCCCCCGCGTCGAGCCGCTCGGCGGCGTCGAGCGTGAGCAGCCGCGCCGCGCGCATCCTCGTGGCCATGTCGGCGAGCAGGTTGCCGACCGACTGGTGCTTCCAGATCTGTTGGCCGAACGACTCGCGCTCCTGCGCGTACCTGACCGCGTCGTCCAGCGCCGCCTGGCCCACGCCGACCGCCCGCGCCGCGACCTGGACACGGCCGACCTCGAGTCCACGCATCATCTGGGCCCAGCCCCGGCCCGGCGGGCCGCCGAGCACGGCGTCGGCGGCGACCCTGCACCCGTCAAACACGAGCTCGCACGCCTCGACGCCGCGGTAGCCGAGCTTGGACAGCTTCTTCGAGATCACCAGCCCGTCCCCGGGCTCCACCAGCAACACGCTCATGCCGCGGTGCCTGGGTTCGGCGTCGCGGTCGGTGAGACACAGCAGGCCGATCACTCCGGAATGCGCCGCGTTGGAGATCCACGTCTTCGAGCCCGTGATCGACCAGCCGTCGCCGTCGCGCACGGCGTACGTGCGCATCGCCTGCAGGTCACTGCCACCGCCGGGCTCGGTCAGCGCCATGGTCGCGCGGATGGCCCCGTCGGCCATCGCGGGCAGGTACCGTTCGCGCTGGTCCGGGGTTCCGAACGTCCTGATCAGATAGGTGATGACGGAGTGCCCGCCGATCGCGCCGGCCAGGCTCATCCAGCCCCGCGCGAGCTCCTCGGTGACCCGGGCGAAACACGCGGTACTGACGTCGGCACCGCCGTATTCGGCCGGTGTCAGCAGGCCGAAGAACCCAAGGTTCTTCATCTCGTCGATGAGCTCGCCCGGGTAGATGTCGTCGTCCTCGAACTCGCGCACCCGCGGGCGCACGCGGTCATTGACGAACTTGGAGGCGAGAGCGACTATCTGCTGCTCGTCGTCGGTGAGCGTCATCGCTCGATCCCCTTCTGTCTGTCTTCAAGGTGCGGCCGCGCGAGCTGCAGCTGGATGGACTTGACCTCGGTGAGCTCGTCCAGACCGAGCCGGCCCATCTCGCGGCCGACACCAGACTGCCTGTAGTTCATGCAGGCGCACATTCATCACGCAGGGGATCTTCTCTTCGACATGCTCGCCGAACGAGGGGTTCTCGCAGACGGACCGGCTGCTCTCCGCTGCTCGCGGGGTGCGCGGCGTTGACGCCGGCGACCTACCGTTTTTCACCGATCTTGTGATGGCCCAGCCGCCGCGCGCCCGGCGGCCAGACGACGTCGGTCGCGAGCTTCCTGGCTCGGGCGGATTCGACGACGGCGGCGGTTCCTCCTCGGTCGGCCGGAGATCCGCCGTCCCAGACCGCCAGCAGAAGGTCGACGGAGTCGAGGAGCGCCTCGTTCGCGGCTTCGTAGGCCGTCCGGTCGGACTCGTCGAACGGCATGACCCGGACCCGGGAGGCACGGCGGACAAGGCTGTCGAACAGTGCGGCGTGTTCTGGCCTGACCCGGCACCGCCGGTAGTCGGAGGCGGGCAGGATGACCTCCAGCTGTCCACCGAGGGCGAGGACGACCTCGGCGAAGATGCTGTCGGCGCCGGCCGCGATGCAGCTGACACCCGTCAGGCCGGTGCGGGCGTAGCGGGTGAGGACCTCGGTGATGGCCGTACGGACGAGCGGGGTGCTGGCGGGGGTGAGATCCATGTGCCCGGTGATGCCGATACGGACCACGGATGCTGGCCTCCTCCTCGTTTGGGTTCGTCCGTTCAGAGCGCCGGGGTCGTGCGTAGCACGGGCCTGATCCGGGCGCACAACTCGACGACAGGGCGCGAGTTCGTGGTGTATGCGGCCTGTCGGTAGAATTCGGCAAGTTTGACCCGCACCCGGGTGGACTGGGTTTGTTCCACCGTGTTCAGAGCTTCGTGGCCGAGGCGGGCGGCCTCGTCGAACTCGCCCTGGATGAGGCGGATTTCGGCAAAACCGATCTGGTCAAGTGCCGCACTGCGCAGGCTGGTGTTTTTCCGTAATGCCACTGCCTGGCCGAGCCAGGTGGCCGCTTCGCCGGCGAGCTTAGGTGTCTGACGCGCCAGGTCGAGCAGCCGCCCGCCGGTAACGCCGGCGAGTTCGGCCTGGTCGAAGTAGGAGATCCAATACGGCTCCCCCTCCGGATTGACGTCGCGCAGGTCGTCCTGGGCGCGGCTGGTCGCACGGCGGAATGCGCCAGGTCTGTTCTGCTGGGCATATGCCCACGCCTCGCGGGTGTGCAACATGGCTCGGACCGCCGGGGTGATGCGTCCGGACGTGCTGTCCTGCGCGAGTCGGACGAGTTCCAGCCCTTCGGTGACCCGTCCGAGGTAGTACTGCTGGCGCGCCATACCGGCGAGAATGTTCGCGCAGAGGCCGGGATCGTCGGCCGCTCTGGCCGCGCGAAGGGCCAGCAGGTAGTAGCGCTGCGCCACTACGCCCTGGCCGGAGTCCCAGGACATCGTCGCCGCGGTCGCCGCGAGGTGAGCCATCACGCCATGCAGGCGGCGCGTCAGATCGGCCGGGTGCTCGAAGTCGCGGAGCTCATCGGCGACCTCGGTGAGCTGCCCGACGACCGCCTTACGCCGCAGCCCACCGCCGAACCGGTGGTCCCAGGCCCGGAACACCCGCGCCGCGTGTTCGATCTGCTCGATCTCCTGGTAGCCGATGCCGGCGGTGCGTCGCGGACCGGCCGGCGGCTCGCCGCCAACAAGCCAGCTTTCGGCCTGCTCGAGCAGCGCGGCTCCGAAAAGCAGGCCAGCGACAGCCCGAGCCGCCGCACGGCGGTCAAAGGAGAGATCCGCCTTGGTGAAACAGCTGACGAGTTCCGCGGTCGACGCCTTATTGGGACTCATCTCGCCTACCTCACCCCCCACGAGGGTGCCAATCCCCGCCGGACGCAGCACAGGTAGCACGTCGGTGGTAGTGGCCTGACCTGATTCGGCTCGGGGCTCCTCGACGGCGGGCTCGATCTTGATATCCAAAGCCCGCTCGTAGTCCCGGACGAGCGCGGGTGTCACCTGCCGGCCGCGCCCTGTTTCCACCCGACTGAGGTGGCCTTTATCGCGGCTGATTGCGCGGGCCAGTTCTCCGAGGCTGACGCCACTGTTAAGGCGCGCGGCTCGCAGATCGCTACCAGTGATCACGCCATAGCCTCCCCCGACGCCGCTGAAACGTAGCGGACCAACATACCGGCCGGCGCGCCGCCGAATTCCGACATACAGGATCTTCAGGACGGCCTGGAGGTTGCGATTCGTTGCCGCAACGTCGTAGCGGCAACGAGCAGTGGCGACAGGTTCTTCGCGACCCGTGATCCTTGGTCCGGGGTGCGGCGCGCGCAGGTCACCCGCCAGTCCGGCGCCGCCGCACTGTCACTGTCAGCTTTCTTCCGAACCCGCCGACGTCCCGTCTGCCTGTCCAGGAGCGTTTCGCATGGCCCCCGTCCCCGCATCCGGAGCCTGTGACCCCGACCCGCCGGCGCGACCGCCTGACCAGAGCACAGCCGACCTCGCCGCGGACCCGCCGCCCGTCGGCAGGCCCGCACCGACGACCACTGCCTCGGCGACGATGCCCGGCTGGTCGATAACCCGCTGGCTGCCTACCGCCCCGTCCGCGCCCGTCATCGCCCGCCGCCAGACCGCGGCCACCCTCACCGACTGGGGCCTCGTGACGTGTCTGGACGACGCGCGGCTGGTCGTCAGCGAGCTGGTGACCAACGCGGTCACCGCCTCCACCGGCCCCGGTACCGACCCCAGCGACCCGTTGCTCCAGTGGATCGGGCTGCGGCTGTCCAACACCGGCCGGCGCCTCGTCATCGACGTCTTCGACGCGGCCCCCGGGCGCCCCACCCTCCGCCGGTCCGAGGTTCTCGCCGAGCACGGTCGCGGTCTGAACCTCGTCGCCGCCGTCGCCATCCTGGGCACCTATGTGCCAGCAACGGGACCGGGAAAGATTGTCTGGGCCGCCCTGGAGCACCACGGCGCCGCCCTGATCGGTGGGACGAGCCCGCTGTCACGACGTGTCTCGCTGGGACCGCGCCCACCCGGCGGGGCCCAGCGAAATCCGGATCTCGCGCTGCTGCGCCGAGTAAGAGACGGCCTCCTTCGGTGCGACGACGCTCCCCGCCCTCGGGCACTCGTTCCGGAGCAGAATCACGGCACTGAGCGCCGCCCTGTCTCTGGCGCCTTCCGGCCGTAGTCGTCGAACGCCCCAGTCAGATCCAAGCCTCTGCCCCGGCACGCAGGAAGGAAAAGAAAGATGGTCGACGCTCCCCTTTCGCCGGGTCCTGTCGTGGGGGCTCGACCCAGACCTCGAAGGCCTGCAGGCCCGCACCATATCGGCTTACGCCTGACCGCGCCCGCTGCCTGCGGCACCACCAGGCCGGGACGGCAGGAAGCAGCGACTCCGGATCAGGCTGGATGGCCGATCCGGCGGGCCAGCATGAGGGTCGCCGGCTCGGGTTCGACGCCCAGATCCTCGAGTGTCGCGTGGCAGTTGCGCAGCGCCCGTTCCGCGGAACCGCGGTCGCCCGCGGCGAGGTAGCTGGCGACGACGAGGCGATGCGCTCGTTCCGACCAGGGGTCGGCGCGCAGCGCCCGCACGGCAAGGCGCAACGCCCCGTCGTGCGCGCTGTCTCCGAGCAGCAGCTCACCCGCCCGTACCGCCGCGCTGACGAAGCGGGCACGCAGCCGTTGTTGTTCGGCGTCGAGCCAGTCCACCGGCGGTGCCTCCATCAGGAAATCTCCCCGATACAGGGCCAGTGCCTGCTGATACCGTTCGAGCGCCCGGCTCTGCAGCCCTTGTTCTTCCTGTTCGGCGGCGTCGTCCAGAAGTTTCTCGAAACGCCATGCGTCGACCTCAGGCCCCTCGGGCCACAGGCGTAGGCGTTGTCCGCTCACGCGCAGGTAATACGGCGCCTCGCCGTCGTCGCGATCCGGTTCGAGGATTTTCTGGACGTAGGACAGCGTCACCTTGAGATTGTTGCGGGCCGTTGTCTCGTCGAAGTCCGGCCACAGTGCGGCGGCGATGGCTTCACGGGTGGTGACCGGTTCGGCGACCATGAAAGACAGGAACTGCCTGACGCGCTCGCGCCGTAACGCGTCGACGCTGACGGGTACGCCATCGTGCAGGATCTCCAACGGGCCGAGAGCGTTGATGGTGAGCTGGTGGCGGGGCGCCGACGGTATCACGCTGAGTAGCCGGCGGGCCGAGCCGGCCAGCCGCTTCACCGGGGAGGCTGCCAAGGCGCGCACCGAGGAGCGGATCGGGCCGCCGAGCCCGTCGATGAGCCGAACCCCGTCGGGGCGCCCCAGGGAGTGCAGGCCGACACCGAGCTCCACGAGCCAGGGCCAGGGCAGCAGCCCGCGAACCGCGTCGGCTTCGACCGGCGGAAGATCGGCATGCGCCCCGGTCCCGCCGGTCTCCCGCAGCGTGACCAGCGCACAGGCCATGGCTCGAACCTGTCCGGTCGTCCCGTCCATCGCCTCCGCGTCCCAGCCGGCCCGCGTCTCCGGGAGCAGCACGTAGGAGAGCGCCACCAACCCCTCATGCACCCTGCGCAGGGTCGAGTGACCCAGCGGGACCGCGGCGAGCCCGTCGCGTAGGAGGCCAGCGGCGGCGGTCTCATCGGCGTCCGCGACGGCCACGGCGGACTCGGCGAGGGCGAGCGCCGCGGCGGTCCAGTGCATGACGGACGTTGCGGCCGCCGCGGCCCGGGCGGCCGGAAGATGCGCCCGGGCCTCGTCCGGGTGTCCGGTGAAGGCGAGCAGCGCGATCGCCACGGCGTACTGGCGGGTCGTCGGCGCGCCAAACCGCCCGGCCAGCAGCAGGCTTGCTTCGACGTCCGCGCTGCCGGTCCTGCCGGTGCAGCGCAGCACCTCGATGAGCGCCGCCGATGCCTCGGCTGGCAGTTCCCGCGCGGCCCGGCGGGCGTAGGGCTCGGCGCGCGCCGGCTGCCCGAGCGCCAGCAGGTGCAGCGCCCGCTGCCAGTCGACGAAGGCGTCGAGGATCGCGTGCCCGGCGGCGCCGATCCGTTCGAGCGCGGCCAGGCCGGTCGGCAGATCGGGCGCGAGCAGGGCATGGAAGGCCGCGATCGTCACGGCGGCCAGCGCCGACCCGGCCTCGGCCAGCTCGGACAACCGCGTGACGACGTCGAGAACCTGCGCCGGGTCGCCGTGCCAGAAGCAGGAGAGAAGCTGGCTGAGCAGTGCGGAGGCCTCCGCGCCCGCGTCGCCGGCCGCGCGGAAGCCCGCCGCTGCCCGCGCATGCAGCAGGGTGGACGCGGCCGGGTCGCGCAGGCGCAGGGACGCCGCCTGCGTCAGGAGCCCCTCCGGACTACCGCGCAGCGTCGCCGGCAGGGCGGCGTACCAGGCGCCGAGCAGGTCGACGTCACGCAGCGTGCCTGGTTGCGTGCACAGGTAGCGGCGGATGAGCCCGCGGACGTCGGCCCAGGCCTCGGCCGCGAGTAGCTGCCGCATCGCGGCGTCGAACCGACCTCGGTCGGCCAGCGCCAGGCCGGCGCGCCGCCGCAGCCCGGCGACCTCGCGCGGCGAGAGGACACCCGCGACGGCGGGCTCCCACAGCGCGTGCGCAACCCACCAGCCGTCCGCTGTGCGGGACAGCAGCGGGA
>Ga0068863_100000123_pt1 | contig 80999 bp, 83 predicted proteins | sample KBSSwiS62_FD_66596 | JGI IMG/M metagenome (GOLD analysis project Ga0068863, IMG submission 66596) | Switchgrass rhizosphere microbial communities from Kellogg Biological Station, Michigan, USA - KBS Switchgrass S6-2 | ecosystem: Host-associated > Plants > Roots > Rhizosphere > Soil ... | reverse complement strand
ATGATCCTCGGCGATCTCGGTGCCGACGTCGTCCGCATCGAGCGGCCGGGCAAGCGCGCTGGTATTCAGGTCGATGCCAGCACCGACTACCTCTTGCGCAACCGTCGTTCGGTGGCCGCGGACCTGAAGAGCGACGATGGGCGCGAGTTGGTGCTCTCTCTGATCGCCAAGGCCGACGTGTTGATCGAGGGTTTCCGGCCCGGTGTCACCGAGCGGCTGGGCCTTGGCCCGGAGGACTGCGCGAAGGTCAACGACCGGCTGATCTACGGTCGCATGACCGGATGGGGTCAATCGGGACCGCGCAGCCAGCGCTCCGGCCATGACATCAACTACATCTCGCTCAACGGCGTGCTGCACGCGGTCGGGCGGCACGGTGAGAAGCCGGTTCCTCCGCTGAATCTGGTTGGCGACTTCGGCGGCGGTTCGATGTTCCTTCTCGTGGGCATCCTCTCGGCCCTCTGGGAGCGCGAGCGGTCGGGCCAGGGTCAGGTCATCGACGCCGCGATGGTCGACGGCTCCAGCGTGTTGTCGATGATGATGTGGGCGTTCCGTGGTCAGGGTCTGTGGAGTGACGAGCGCGGCGTGAACATGCTCGACACCGGCGCGCCCTACTACGACACGTACGAAACGTCGGACGGCAAGTACGTGTCGGTCGGTTCGATCGAGCCGCAGTTCTATGCGGAACTCCTCGAGAAGCTCGGCCTCGACGGTGAAGACCTGCCCGACCAGAACGACACGAGCCGGTGGCCGGAACTGCGTAACAGATTCACCGAGGTCTTTGCCTCGCAGGACCGCGACCACTGGGCGAAGGTGTTCGCCGACAGCGACGCCTGTGTGGCGCCCGTGCTGTCGTTCGCGGAAGTGGAGAGCGAATCTCACATCACCGAGAGGGACACCTTCTACCGCGAGCGGGACTATCTGTACCCCGCACCCGCGCCTCGGTTCTCCCGCACCGTGCCCGCGGCGCCGAAGCCACCCGGCGTTCCTGGCGCTGACAACGAGGCCGTACTTGGCGACTGGGTATAGTCCCAACCAACCAGTAGGTCGAGCAACCGCGTCGGCCGTCCGAAACAGTGCGAAGGGAATGCTCCTGTGCAGATCAAAGACGCCGTCGCAGTCGTAACCGGTGGTGCGTCCGGCCTAGGCCTAGCCACCACCAAGCGCCTGCTCGACGCCGGTGCCTCCGTGGTGGTCATCGACCTCCGCGAGGGCGACGAACTCGGGAAGCTAGGCGAGCGGGTGAAATTCGCCGCGGCGGACGTGACCGACCCGGAGGCCGTCGGCCAGGCTCTCGACCTTGCCGAGTCGCTCGGTCCGCTGCGCATCAACGTCAACTGCGCGGGCATCGGCAGCGCGGCCAAGACGCTTGGCAAGGACGGCCCATTCCCGTTGGAGTGGTTCACCAAGACCATCGAGGTCAACCTCATTGGCACGTTCAACGTCCTACGGCTGTCCGCTCAGCGCATCGCCAAGACCGAGCCGCTCGGCGAGGAGCGCGGCGTGATCATCAACACCGCGTCCGTCGCGGCATTCGAGGGACAGATCGGCCAGGCCGCGTACTCGGCATCCAAGGGCGGCGTTGTCGGCATGACGCTGCCGATCGCCAGGGATCTGTCCCGTGAGCTGATCCGCGTGTGCACCATCGCACCCGGTCTGTTCAAGACGCCTCTACTGGGCTCCCTGCCCGAGGAAGCGCAGCGCTCGCTTGGTCAGCAGGTGCCGCACCCGGCCCGGCTCGGCGATCCTGACGAGTACGGCGCGCTCGCCGTGCACATCGTCGAGAACCCCATGCTCAACGGCGAGGTCATCCGCCTCGATGGCGCGATCCGCATGGCGCCGAGGTAACCGCATGGGAATCACGACGAAGTTCACCGAGGTATTCGGAATCGAGCACCCGATCGTTCAGGGCGGCATGCAATGGGTCGGCCGGGCGGAATTGGTGGCCGGGGTGGCCAACGCGGGAGCGCTGGGGTTCATCACCGCGCTGACGCAGCCGACTCCTGCCGACTTGGCCCGCGAGATCGAGAGGGCCCGCGAGCTCACCGACAAGCCCTTCGGCGTCAACCTCACCATCCTTCCGACCATCAACCCGCCGCCATATGACGAGTACCGCCAGGTCATCGTCGACTCGGGCGTCAAGATCGTCGAGACCGCGGGCTCCAACCCCGCGCCTCACCTGCCGATGTTTCACGACAACGGCATCAAGGTGCTGCACAAGTGCACTTCAGTCCGACACGCGGTGAAGGCACAGAGCCTCGGGGTCGACGGCATCAGCATCGACGGCTTCGAGTGTGCGGGCCACCCTGGCGAGGACGACATCCCTGGCCTGGTCTTGATTCCCGCAGCGGCTAAGAAGATCGACATCCCGATGATCGCCTCCGGCGGCTTCGCGGACGCCCGCGGCCTGGTCGCGGCACTGGCATTGGGCGCAGACGGCATCAACATGGGTTCGCGCTTCATGTGCACGGCCGAGTCGGCCATCCATCAGAACGTCAAGGAAGCGATCGTCGCGGGCAGTGAGCTCGACACCGAGCTTATCTTCCGACCGCTGCGCAACACGGCCCGAGTGGCGAGCAACGCGGTGTCGCGCGAGGTCGTCGAGATCCTCGACAAGGGCGGTCAGTTTGAGGACGTCAAGGACCTCGTGGCAGGCAAGCGTGGCGTGAAGGTCTATGAGATCGGCGACCTGGACGCGGGCATCTGGTCGGTAGGCACCGTCATGGGCTTGATCGATGACATCCCGACCTGCGGCGAGCTCATCTCGCGGATCGTGAGTGAGGCCGAAGAACTAATCAACGGGCGTCTCGGCGGCATGGTCACGCCGTCGCCCGTGACGGCCTCCTAAGCCTGGCCATAGACGCAAAGACGCCGCCGACGCGATGGTCGGCGGCGTTCTTTGCCAATGAGTCAGCCCCGAGGGTAACGCCCGTTTACACCAAGCGCCCGAGGGCTTGGGTCAGACTGCTTGAGCGAGGTCGGGGAACTGCTCGGAGGTATCGCCCTCGATCAGAAAGTCCCCGTGATAGAGGGCCTCGAAATCAACTTTGATGACATCTGCATTGGTGTCGTCGATCCACATGTACTGGACAGTAACCATCACGATTAAGAGAACTTTGAGTTGCGTTTCGCAAAACCCTGGCAATTCTTACTTGCGGGTAGGTTCTCACGGCGCTGGCTTGTCCAAGTGTAGGGGGTTCACCCCGTTCAGCAAGACCCACGTGGCAACGGCGGCGGCAATTGCCACGAAGAACAGCGTGATGGTGATGAGTCCGGGCCACCGCGATCTGCCAAAGAATCGAGCATCGAACGAATAGGTACCTGCACCGGCAAGGAGCAGGGCAGATGCCCCGAACGCGGACACGAACGGCACGTTGAACGGCTCGGCCCAGAAGGCCGACGTCGACACCGTGGCGGCCCAGGCGTCGATCATCGCCGCCATCACCGCGCACGCGGCAATGGGTGTCAGCAAACCAAGAAGCAGACCGATCCCACCCGCCGTCTCGGCGGTCGTGAGCAGCCCTGCGGCGAAGGTTGGTGCCCGCCAGCCCGCACTTTCCATGAAGGCGGTGGCCGTGCCGAAGTCGAACGCCTTGATGAGGCCCGCCTGGATCATCGTGGCGCCGACGCCGAGCCGCAGCATCAGCAGGCCGAGGTCGGCCGGCGAGCTCCTTCGCGCTTCTGGCATGTCGCCGGTGGCCATGCGGTGAGCGTATTCGGCTTGAAGGGTGCTGTGGGTCTAGCTCTGCGCTGAACGATTCGCGCGTCCGCGCCGTGGTTCAGCGTGTGAGGGTTTGGATTGACGGTCGTAACTTATCGTTGATAAGTTATCGACGATACTACGACAGAGGGGCCGTCCCGTGCTGAGCAGAATCGCCCGAGTGTCGATCGCGATGCCACGCCGCATCGTCGCCGTTGCCGCCCTGTTGATGGTGGCTGCCGCCGTATTCGGCATTCCCGTGACGAAGAGCCTGTCGGCGGGCGGGTTCCAGGACCCCACGTCGGAGTCGGCGCAGGCGACGCAGCTGCTGGCCGACAAGTTCCATCAGGGCGATATGCAGATGCTCGTCACCGTGACGTCGCCAGAAGGGTTCGACAGTCCCAAGGCGAAGGCGATCGCGACCAAAATCGTCGAAGGAGTGACTCGATCGCCCCACGTCGCGACGGTCACGTCGGCGTGGACGGTGCCGCCGCAGGCGGCGGCCGACCTGGTGAGCAAGGACGGCAAGTCGGGATTGATCGTCGCGGGCGTGACTGGCGGGGAGAACGACGCGCAGAAGTACGCCCAGGCGCTGGCCGACGAATTCGTCCACGACAGCGACGGCGTCACCGTGCGGGCTGGCGGCACCGCGATGGTGTACTCGCAGATCAATGCGCAGACCCAGCGGGACCTGCTGCTCATGGAGTCGATCGCGATACCGCTGAGCTTCCTGGTGATGGTGTGGGTGTTCGGCGGGTTGATCACCGCGGCCCTGCCGATGATCGTTGGCGGCCTTGCCATCGTCGGATCGATGTCGGTGTTGCGGCTCATCACGTTCACCACCGACGTGTCCATCTTCGCCCTCAACCTCTCGACCGCCATGGGGCTGGCGCTGGCCATCGACTACACGTTGCTGATCATCAGCCGGTACCGAGACGAGCTCGCCGACGGCTCTCCGCCGGAGAAGGCTCTGGTTCGCACGATGTCGACCGCAGGGCGCACGGTGTTGTTCTCGGCGACGACGGTTGGTCTCTCGATGGCGGCGATGCTGTTGTTCCCGATGTACTTCCTGAAGTCGTTCGCCTACGCAGGAATAGCGACCGTCGCCTTCGCCGCCGCGGCAGCCGTGATAGTCACCCCTGCGGCCATCTGGCTGCTGCGAAACCACCTGAACGCCTTCGACGTTCGGAAACTGGTCCGCCGCGTGCTGCGTAGGTCGGCGCCCGCGCCCAAGCCCGTCGAGAAGTTGTTCTGGTACCGGTCGACCAGGGTGGTCATGCGCCGCGCCCTCCCGATCGGGCTCGCGGTGGTAGTGCTGCTGTTGGCGCTCGGCGCGCCGTTCCTCGGCGTGCGGTGGGGCTTCCCTGACGAACGCGTGTTGCCGAAGTCTGCGTCGGCGTACCAGGTCGGAGACCAACTGCGCCAGGACTACGCGGACGACTCGTCGACGGCAGTGCAAGTCGTTCTTCCCGACGCAACGGGGCTGACGCCCGAGGCGATCGAGTCCTACGCGGCCAAACTGTCTCGCGTCGCCGACGTTTCATCGGTATCGACGCCAAGCGGGACGTTCGTAGGGGGCGCCAAGACAGGACCGCCCAGCGCGGCAACTGGAATGGCCGACGGCAGTGCATTTCTCACGGTGGGCAGCACGGCGCCGCTATTCTCCGATCGCTCCGATACCCAGCTCGACCGGTTGCACGACGTCGCGCCGCCCGATGGTCGCACCGTGCAGCTGGCCGGCATCGCTCAGGTCAACCGCGACAGCGTGCAGGCGATCACGGATCGTCTGCCTTGGGTGCTCGGCCTGATCGCCGTGATCACGCTCGGGCTGCTCTTCCTGCTGACCGGCAGCGTGGTGCTTCCGCTGAAAGCCGTTGTGCTGAACGTGTTGTCGTTGACGGCCGCGTTTGGTGCCCTGGTCTGGATCTTCCAGGACGGACATCTGAACGCCCTCGGCACCACCCCCACAGGGACGTTGGTGGCCAACATGCCGGTGTTGTTGTTCTGCATCGCATTCGGTCTCTCGATGGACTACGAGGTCTTCCTCGTCGCCAGGATCAGGGAGTTCTGGCTTTCGATGCATTCCGCCGATGGCGCCATCCCGTCCGGCAGGCATGCGATGAAGCTCGCGCGCAAGGACAACGATGAAGCCGTCGCCCTGGGCCTGGCACGCACTGGCCGTGTCATCACGGCCGCCGCGCTCGTGATGTCGATATCGTTTGCCGCGTTGATCGCCGCGCAGGTCTCCTTCATGCGGATGTTCGGCGTCGGCCTGACACTCGCAGTGCTCGTCGACGCAACCCTCGTACGGATGATGCTGGTGCCCGCGTTCATGCACGTGCTCGGCGGATGGAACTGGTGGGCGCCCAAACCACTGGTGTGGCTGCACGATCGGATCGGGTTCAGTGAGAGTGGCCCCGAAGACACCGTCGAATCACGGCCTGACCGCCGCGTCGTTGCGGCCGCGGAGAACCACTGACGTGACGCTGCCACTCAAGCGAAGGCGTGCCCGCCGCGGCGCGGGTGATCAGTTGCGCGACGAGATTCTCGACGCCACCACCGACCTGCTGTTGGAGACCGGGCACGCGAAGTCGGTGTCGATTCGTGCGGTAGCACAGCGTGTGGGCATCACTCCACCGTCCATCTATCTGCACTTCGTCGACAAGGACGCGCTGCTGGATGCGGTGTGCGCCAGGTATTTCGAGCAGCTCGACGAGGTCATGGCTCAGGTTGCCGATCAGCAGCCCTCGACCATCGAGCGGCTTCGGGCCCAGGGCATGGCGTACGTCCGCTTCGCGATGCAGACTCCCGAGCTGTATCGCATTGCCACGATGGAGGAAGGCAGGCCCGGCAGCGACGTGGACTTGACGTTGAACAGCTCGGCATTCGTGCACATGCGTGCGTCCATCGAGTCGCTGATGACCGAAGGTATTTATCCGCCAGGCGATTCCACGATGGCGGCCCTCGAGCTGTGGACTGCGGTGCATGGTGTCACGGCGTTGCTCATCGCGCGGCCGTATCTGCCCTACGGTGACGTCGAGGCATTCGCGGATAGGGTGATGACGTCGGCGTGCGTCGGGCACATCGCGACCGGACTGATCGGACCCGACGCTTCGCCCCAGGATGCAGTCGAGCGACTGAAGAGACTTGCGAATGAGTGAGGCGACGAAATGACCGAGGCACCCGCGTCCATCGACAACCCATTCTTCGCGCGGCTCTGGTCGAGCATGTCCGCGCGCGAACCGGAGTCGATACGGAAGCTGCGTCGGGAGAACCTCGCTGGACTGACGGGTCGAGTGCTGGAGGTCGGGGCGGGCACGGGTACCAACTTTGCGCTCTATCCCACGACGGTCACCGAAGTCGTCGCGATCGAGCCGGAACTTCGGCTCGCGGAGCGTGCGAGACAGGCTGCAGGGGATGCGCCAATTCCCATCACGGTGTCGACGGAGACGGTGGAGCGGTTCGCCTCTGGCGAGCCGTTCGACGCGGTGGTCTGCTCGCTGGTGCTGTGCTCGGTAGCCGATCCCGATGCCGTTCTGCGACAACTATTCTCGACGCTTCGCGTCGGCGGGGAGCTGCGGTATCTCGAGCACGTCGCGAGCACGGGTCTCCGGGCGCACGTCCAGCGACTCGCCGACGCAACCGTCTGGCCGAGAATGCTTGGCAACTGCCATACCCATCGCGACACCGAGCTCTCGATCGTCGGCGCTGGCTTCGCACTGGAGAACCCCCGGCGGGAGTGGGTGTTGCCCAAATGGGTTCCGATGCCCGTGGCTGAGACGGCGATCGGTCGGGCGGTAAGGCCGGCGTAGGAATGGCTGCCGTCGGCCGGCTAACCCAACAGCGAGGGCAACCGCTGCATCAGGGTGGGGAGCGCGGTGGCGGCGGGTTCGCGAAGCGATACGGTCGCGTGGTCCGAGAACCCCGTGCGTTCCGGGTTGACCTCGATCACCGGGATGCCCTCGGCGAGCGCCAGTTCGGGTAGTCCCGCAGCGGGGTACACGACCGCGGACGTTCCCACGACGATCGCGAGGTCAGCTGCCTTCACCGCTTCCACTGAAAGGTCCCACGCGTCGGCGGGCAGAGCCTCGCCGAACCAGACCACCTTCGGCCGAATCAAGCCGCCGCACACGAGACACGCGGGCGGCTCGACGGCCTCCACGGGTTCGGGCATGGCGGGAAGGTCATCGTAGTAGGGGTGAGCGCAACGGTCACAGTGGAATTCGAACAGGCTTCCGTGAAGGTGGTACACCCGTGAGCTGCCCGCCCTCTCGTGCAGGTTGTCGACGTTCTGGGTGACGACGTGCACGTCGGCGTGGTCCTGCCAGGCCGCGACGGCGAGGTGAGCGTCGTTCGGCTCGACCGCCTTCATCATGTAGTGCCGCCACAGGTACCACGCCCACACCCGTTCCGGGTGTCGTCGCCAGCCGTCGGCACTCGAGATTTCGTAGGGGTCTACCTGTGCCCATAGGCCCGTCTCGACGTCGCGGAACGTGGGCACACCGCTGGCGGCCGATATCCCCGCTCCGCTGAAGACCGTGACTTGCACGTCACCCAAACTAGCCGGTTTGGGTGATACTGGGCACGTGGTGGATCTGGGGGAATGGGTTCGGGTGGATCCCGACGCCGCGAAGCCGTTGTTCGATCAATTGCGGACGCAGATCATCGCTGCAATCCGCGACGGTAGGCTGTCGCCAGGGACTCGGTTGCCGACCGTGCGAGTGCTCGCCGGTCAGTTGAACATGGCGGTCAACACGGTGGCGCGCTCCTACCGCGAGCTGGAGGCCGCCGGGATACTGGAAACACGGGGAAGGTTCGGCACTTTCGTTGCCAGGGCTGATCCCTCCGACTCGGCGATGGCCGATGCCGCACGTGCGTACGCGACCACCGCCAAGTCGCTCGGCGTCGGCAAGGCCGCGGCGCTTCGATACGTCGAGGCCGCGTTCACCTAGCCGAATCGCCTCGCGTTCAAAGGGTCTCGATGATGTCGTTCTTGAGGGCCTCTGCTTCGGTGCCGAAGACCGCTTGGACGCTGTTGCCGACCTCGATGACGCCCGCGGCGCCGAGCTTCTTGAGCCGATCTTGATCGACCTTGCTCTTGTCCGCGACCTCCATGCGCAGGCGGGTGATGCACGCATCGACGTTGACGAGGTTCTCGCGACCTCCGAACGCCGCGATCACTTGCTCGGCCTTGCTGTCGGTAACGGGTGCGGCGACTGCACCGTCCACCGTCACGGCGGTGGTCGAGTCGGCACTCTCGCTCAGGTTCGCTTGCTCCTCGGCCTCGAATTCACTCTCCGGTTCGCGCCCTGGGGTTCTCAGGTTCCACCGCGTGATCGCGAACCGGAACAGCAGGTAGTACACGACGAAGAAGACGAGGCCCATGACGATCAGCAATGGGATGTTCTTGGCGGCAGGCGCGGTGCCGTAGAGAACGAGGTCGGCAAGGCCTGCGGAGAACGAGAACCCGAGGTGGATGTCGAGCAGGTACGCGATGGCCAGCGAGAGTCCCGTGAGCAGCGCGTGGATGACGTACAGCGGGAACGCCACGAACATGAAGGCGAATTCGAGGGGTTCGGTGATACCGGTCAGGAACGCGGTCAGTGCCGCTGCCAGAAGGATGCCGATCGCGACCTTCTTCTGCTTCTTGTTCGCCACGTGGATCATCGCCAACGCGGCTGCGGGCAGCCCGAACATCAGGATCGGGTAGAAGCCGGCCGTGAACGCGCCTCCCGTCGGATCGCCCGCAGTGAATCGTGGGATGTCGCCGTGGATGACCTTGCCGTCTGCGCCGGGGTAGTTGCCGTAGAGGAACCAGACGTACGAGTTCACGATGTGATGAAGCCCGAGCGGGAGCAGCATGCGGTTGACGAAGCCATACACGAATGCGCCCAACGCTCCGCTTCCCGCGATGAAGGCGCCGAGGTGATTCAGTCCCGCATTGAAGATCGGATAGAAGTAGCTCATCGCGAACGCGAGGAAGAGGCACGCCACCGACACGACGATCGGCACGAAGCGCCTGCCGCCGAAGAAGCCTAGGTACGAAGGCAATTGGATGGTGTGGTAGCGATCGAACAGAAGCGCAGCGACCAGGCCGACCACGATGCCAGCGAACACGCCGTAGTTGATCTGGGCTTGTTCGCCCGCCTTGTCGACGACGCCTTCCAGCACGACCGGCGACATCGTCTTGAAGACTTGCTGCACGACCAGGTAGCCCACGACGGCGGCAAGGGCGGTGGAGCCGTCGGCCTTCCTCGCGAATCCGATCGCGACGCCGACGGCGAAGAGCAGAGCGAGGTTGTCGAACAGTGCGCCACCGGCGGCGCTCATCGCCTGGAAGAACGGGCCGATGACTGGCGCCTTGATCCTGCCGAGCAGATCGTCCTGGCCAAGCCGTAGCAGGATGCCCGCGGCGGGCAGTACCGCGATGGGCAGCATCAGGCTCTTGCCGAGGCGTTGCAACTGTGCGAACCCCGGAATTCGCATGCCCGACTTGGCCTGCACCCCTTCAGTTTTCGTCGTGTTGCTCATTCGCGGAACCCTCCTCTGCCGCCACGGCGCCGCCCGGCGCCGAAGCTGTGCGGAAGCTTAGACGAGAACACGAGAATTTGAGACCGTCTTGCGCCGACGCTCGTATTGTTGGTGCCCACGAGCTCGAGGAGGCACGACAATGGCCCAGACGTCAGTTCTCGCCCCGGTCGCCGGGCGTGCGGTCTTACTCGCGGACGTCCCCGACCCGGTGTTCTCGGCGGGCATGGTCGGCTACGGCGCTGCCATCGACCCGCCGCGCGAGGTCGTCGACGCGGTCGCTCCGGTTGGCGGCAAGCTCCTGAAACTGATGCCGCACGCCTACGTCGTATTGACGCCGGGAGGCGTCGGCGTACTCGTGCACCTTGGGTTGGACACCGTCGCGTTGAAGGGGGAGGGATTCACGACCCGCGTCAGCGAGGGCGACGACGTCACTGCCGGCCAGGTCGTGATCACCTACGACGTCCCGTTGATCGAGTCGAAGGGACTCAATCCCATCGTCCCCGTCGTGGTGATGGACGAACGATCACCGGACAACGTCATTCCGTCCGCCGCAGTCACCGGGGGAGCGGACATCGCTTCCGGGGCAAGCCTTTTCACCGCGAACAAGTAGATGGAAGTCGTCATCCTCGAGGATGTCAAGGACATTGGCGCCGTCGCCGCGGACGCGATCTGCGCGTTGGTCGAACGCAAGCCCGACGCGGTCCTCGGCCTGGCGACCGGTTCGTCACCGATGCCGATCTACGACGAACTCGCGGCCCGCTGCGATGCGGGCCTGGTGTCGTTCCGGCTGGCCCGCGGGTTCACCCTCGACGAATACGTGGGTCTGCCAGCGGATCACCCCGAGCGGTACCGCAACGTGATCGATACGGCCTTCGTGACGCGCGTCGACTTCGCGCGAGGCGCGGTTGCTGGCCCCGACGGTCTCGCCGTCGACATCCCTGCGGCATGCGCGGCGTACGAAGATGCGATCCACGAGGCGGGCGGTGTCGATCTTCAGATCCTCGGCATCGGCACGGACGGCCACATCGGATTCAACGAGCCGGGGTCGTCGCTGGCGTCGCGAACTCGGATCAAGACGTTGACGCGACAAACCCGCGTCGACAACGCCCGCTTCTTCGGTGACGACGTCGAAGCGGTGCCGACGCATTGCCTGACCCAGGGCCTGGGGACGATCATGGAGTCACGGCACGTCATCTTGGTGGCGACCGGCCGTGGCAAGGCCGAGGCCGTTCATCATCTCGTCGAAGGCGCGGTGAGTGCGATGTGGCCTGCGAGCATCCTGCAGCATCACCCGCACGTGACTGTGCTGCTCGACGGCGCAGCGGCTCGTCGGCTTCAGCTCGTCGACTACTACCGCGAAACGTACCTGTCGAAGCCGGACTGGCAGGGAATCTGAGTGCTGCTCACGGTAGGCGAGCTGCTCACCGGCCGAGAACTGTTGCGGCCCGGATGGATTGAGGTGTCACGGACCGCTGGCACGATTACCGCGCTCGGCCTCGGTGATCCGCCGCGGCCTCCGGATCGAGAGCTCGGCGCGGCGACGGCGGTGCCCGGCTTCGTCGACACCCACGTGCACGGGGGAGGAGGCGCGAACTTCACCGTCGCGGCCGCCGCCGAAACGGCCACGGCCGTCGCACTGCATCGGAGGCACGGCACCACCACGCTGGTCGCCTCCCTGGTGACCGCGGGCCCGGCCGAGTTACTGCACCAGGTAAGCGAATTGGCCCCCGACGTTCGTGCCGGGCTCATCGACGGCATCCATCTCGAAGGTCCCTGGCTGTCGACTGCTCGCTGCGGAGCGCACCAGCCGTCGCTCATGCGCGATCCCGATCGGAACGAGATCGAGCGAATTCTCGACGCTGCGTCGGGCGCAGTCCGGATGGTCACGATCGCCCCGGAACGCGACGGCGGCATCGCGGCGATCGAGCAACTCGTCGATGCGGGCGTCGTCGCCGCCGTCGGTCATACCGAGGCGACCTACGGGCAGACGCGAGCGGCGATCGGGGCTGGCGCGACCGTGGGAACGCATCTGTTCAATGCCATGCGCCCGATCGACCGCCGCGAGCCCGGTCCGATCGTCGCGCTGTTGGAGGACGATCGGGTCACCGTCGAAGTGATCACCGACGGGGTGCACGTAGATCCGGCGATCTACCGACTCGTCACGCGCAGCGCGGGCGTCGACCGGGTGTCGTTGATCACCGATGCCATGGCCGCCACGGGCATGGCCGACGGCGAGTACGAACTCGGACCGTTGGCCGTGACCGTCGCGGACGGCGTGGCGCGCGTAGCGGGGACGCAGACCATCGCAGGGAGCACCGCGACGATGGATCGGGTGTTCAGGTTCGCCGTAGAGCACGGAGGGCTTCCGCGGGACGAGGCCCTGTTGGCCGCAGTGCGTCAGTCGTCGATCAATCCTTCTCGCGCGCTCGGACTGCCATGCGAGGGTCTCGTTCCTGGGGCTTGGGCCGACCTGGTGGTGTTGGACTCGAACCTCGCCGTGACGGGGGTGATGCGTCGAGGGTCGTGGGTCTAGCGCCCCAGCGACTAGCCGAATTCGAGCAGCGTCAGGGTGGGTCGAATCGCGTCGAACAGCGGAATCCGCTGCAGCGCCCACGAGACGGTGTTCAGGACGCGACCGCGGCCCGGCGGATAGATCACGTCGTGGACGGTCCGGATGCCTGGCACCGTGTCGACGAGCCGGGCTGCCTCCGACGGGGACATCGAGAACGGCATCGGCGGGATTCGATAGCGAAACGACGTCCGCATGCCGCGGCTAGTCAAGCCCGAAACCCACGCTGGCGCCACGTCGAACATCATCCGCCCACCGGGAAACCGCTTGGCGCATTCGGTGATCAAGCCCATCGCCTCGCTCGGCTCCAGGTACATCAGCAGTCCCTCCGCCGTGATGAACACGCCGTTGGTGCGGTCGACCTTGTCCATCCACGTGTAGTCCAAGGCCGACTCGGCGCACATCGTAACGCGATCCGAGTGGGGTAGCAGCTTGCTTCTCAGCTCGACGATGCGCGGCAGATCGACGGTCAGCCAACGGAATTGGTCGCTAACGCCACTGGCCTCGATCCGGTAGAAGCTGGTCTGCAAACCCTCGGCGATGGCGACAACGGTGGCCGCAGGATGGTCGACCAGGTACCTCTTGGTCGCATCGTCGAAGGCCAGTGCGCGCAACGCCATGTCTTGGCGACGGGCATAGCCGAACTTGGCGAAGTCGAAGTCGATGCCGTCGACGAGCTCGATGGCCATCGGATCGTCGATGATCGAGTCCGGTCGCCGCGCCTCGTTCGCGCGCACCTGCAGGGTCAGTAGGGCCGTCTCCGAGACGCCGGTCAGCGCTGCGTTCACCTTCGATCCGGGATTCACTTCCGCGAATGTACCGAAATCAGGGCTTCAGCAGCTTTTCCACCGTGCGAAGGTTGCGCGTCGTCGTCGTGGACTTGTAACGCTTCTTGCCCATCGTCTTTCCGATCGTGCTGTCCAGGGTGCCCTTCTTCGACACCTGCCAGTACACGACGCCCTTGCCGCGTGCGATCTTCTCGTCGGATCCAGCCTCGTCGGCCAGTGCGACCAGCTCGTCGAGCACGTCCGCATCGGTCACGAAGGTGACGTACGAGTGATGACCCTCGACCTCGCGCTCGAAGGGGAACGCCTCGGAGATTGCGCGGACGTCCTCGAGGTCGTAGGCCAGCACCCAGGCGTCGTAGCCGAACGTGTCACGCAGTGCGCCTTCGGCTTTCGTCCGTACCGTCTTCACGGAAGCCTTGCTGTCGAACAGCACGTTGCCGCTGGCGAGAATCGTCTTGACGTTGCCGAACCCTGCGTCGGAGAACGTGGCTGCGACGTCTGCCATCTTGAGGTTCACCCCGCCGACGTTGACCCCGCGCAGCAGGGCGGCATAACGAGTCATGGCCTCATGGTAGGAGTTGGTCGTACGCTTGCGACATGACCCGTCAGGTGTTCGACGACAAACTGCTGGCGATGATCAGCGGAAACTCCCTGGCGGTGTTGGCCACCCTCAAGCGGGATGGTCGGCCGCAGCTGTCCAACGTCTCGTACTACTTCGATCCCCGCGCCGTCGCGATCCAGGTGTCGGTGACCGAGCCACGCGCCAAGACCCGCAACCTGCGCCGCGATCCGCGTGCGTCGCTATACGTGGGGTCCGACGACGGTTGGGCGTACGCGGTGGCCGAGGGCGACGCCATGCTCACTCCTCCCGCCGCCGCGCCGGACGACGAAACCGTCGAGGGTCTGATCGCGTTGTATCGCAACATCGCTGGTGAGCATCCCGACTGGGACGAATACCGGTCGGCGATGGTGCAGGATCGCCGCGTTCTGCTGACCATGCCGATCACGCACCTGTACGGGATGCCGCCTGGCATGCGCTAAAGCGCGTCACGAACGTCGTCGTTCCACGCTACGGTTGCGGCATGGCCGATGAACCCGAAGACGAGCAGAAGCGCAAGTTCCGCGAGGCGCTCGAGCGCAAGAAGGCGAACTCGGCAGGCGGTACCAACCACGCCGACGGCGGTAACAAGAAGTCGCGGGCGCACGGCCCCGTGGAGAACCGCCGCGAATTCCGGCGCAAGAGCGGGTAGCGGGCCGCCGAAACCGCACTGAGGGTCGTGAAGTCGTCGGGTCAACGACCGTCAGTGCGGTCTCGACGTCGACTCCTGAACCAGGATCGCTGCAAGACATATCGCCGACACAATTGCCACGGCGATCGCAAAGCTGACGCCCGCGGTGCGCAGCCCCAGGTCCTGAGCCGCCAATCCCAGCCCGACGACGGGTAGCGAGATCCCGACGTAGGCGATGACGAAGTAGCTAGAGCTGACCTCGGCGCGGCGCTCGAGGGGTGTGCGCTCCACGACTGCGGCGAGGCCTCTGCTAAAGCTGATTCCCTGTCCAATGCCGGCCAGTACGGCGGCGGCGATCAGACCCGTCATCGACGAAATCTGAACGGCTATGGCAAGTGCGACCATGGCGAGCACCAACAGCGCGCACCCGATGGCCATGGCGCGCGGCGGCGCCATCCGCCTCGCGACCAATTGGGCAGTCGCCGATGCAAGGAAGATCGAGCTGGCCAACGCTCCGGCCACCGCATGGTTGTGATTGCCGATGACGGTCGCGACGAATGACGGCGAGACCGACGTGAACAGCCCCATCACCGCGAAGCCTGCGAACGCCGCAGTGCCCGCCGTGATGAAGATCGAGCGCGTCTCGGCGGGTACCGACAACCGCTGAAATCCGATGCGTCCGGCCCTCTCCGAGGTTTCCGGGGCCAGCAGTACCGCCCCTATTGCGAGGACCAACAGCACGATGTGGACGACGAACGGCAGTTGCAGGGGATGGGGGAGGTACTGGACCAGGGTGCCCGCGAAAACGGGTCCGAGCCCAAGGCCGCCCATGTTGGCCGCCGTCGCCACGGCGGCGCCACGTTCCCGCTGGTCGGCGGGCACCGCCTCGATTACGGCTGCGGTTGCGGTGCCCGTGAATATACCCGCCGACAATCCGGAGAGAAGTCGTCCGACGAGGAGCAGCGGAACGTCGTCGGCCACCAGGAACACGACGGCGCTTGCGAGGCCGGCCACCGCGCCCGCGAGCAGCACCGGGCGTCGACCGATGGCGTCGGACCAGCGGCCGAACAAGAGCAGCGCCGCCAGAACCGCAATGGCGTAGCTCGCGAAGATCACCGTCGTCGTAAAGACCTGGAAGTGCATGGTCTCGGCGTAGAGCGCGTAGATCGGCGTCGGCAGCGTCGTGCCCATCATGACCGCCGCGAACGCATACGCCAGTAGTGGGAACCCGTACCTACGGGCCGGAGGCGTCTGCGCGGGAGTCGTCACGAATCGAGTCTGGGGCATGCGATGTCGAACACCGAATGCGCCGCGCCCCATCCCGAGATCAGTGCGGTGTGGCCTTCTCCGCACCGACGCCGGTGAGCGATCGCACTTCCATCTCCGCATTCACGGCAGGGTTGCCGCGATCCGACGACGACAGCGTGCCGACGACGCCAAGCAGGAATGCCAGCGGTATCGACACGATCCCAGGATTGGCAAGTGGGAACCACGCGAAGTCCGCGCCAGGGATCATCGCCGTCTTCGCGCCGGAGACCGCAGGCGAGAACACGATCAGCACCAGCGTCGAGACGAGGCCGCCGTACATGCTCCACAGTGCGCCACGGGTGTTGAACCGCGACCAGTACAGCGAGAACAGGATCGTGGGCAGGTTCGCGGCCGCCGCGATCGCGAAGGCCAGCGCGACGAGGAACGCGACGTTCTGACCGTTGGCGAGAATGCCGAGACCGATGGCGACGACGCCGAGTACGACGGCGGTTATCCGTGAGACTCGCACCTGTTCTTCCTCGCTGACACCGGTGCTCGACTTCAGCACGTTGGCGTAGATGTCGTGCGCGAAGGACGCGGACGCCGTGATCGTCAGGCCTGCGACTACGGCGAGGATCGTCGCGAACGCGATCGCGGAGATCACGCCGAGAAGGATCACGCCGCCGAGTTCGAAGGCGAGCAAGGGTGCCGCCGAGTTCTGGCCGCCCGCTGCGGCCAGGATGCGATCTGGGCCGACCAAGGCGGCAGCGCCGTAGCCCAACACCAAGGTGAACAAGTAGAACGCCCCGATCAAACCGATGGCCCAAACCACCGATCGCCGAGCCTCTTTCGCGGTCGGCACGGTGTAGAAGCGCATCAGGACGTGCGGTAGGCCCGCCGTGCCCAAGACCAGCGCGATGGCGAGCGAGACGAAGTTGATCTGCGACGTGAACGACCCGCCATACTGCGCGCCGGGTGCCAGTACGTCGCGGCTGGAGACACCCTTCGTCGTCGCTTCGGAGACGGCCTTCTGCGCCGAGCCAAGGATGTCGGACAGGTTGAGCCCGAACTTCGCCAAGACCACGATGGTCATGACGCCTGCTCCGATGATCAGCAACACGGCCTTGATGATCTGCACCCACGTGGTGCCCTTCATGCCGCCGACGAGGACGTAGACGATCATCAGGACCCCGACGATGGCGATGACGAGGGACTGCCCGCTCTTGCTCTTGACGTCTAGGAGCAGCGCGACGAGTCCGCCTGCGCCTGCCATCTGCGCCAGCAGGTAGAACAGCGACACCGTCAGCGTCGACGTGGCGGCCGCCATGCGTACCGGCCGTTGCTTCAGTCGGAAGCTCAGCACGTCGGCCATAGTGAATCTGCCTGTGTTGCGCAACAATTCGGCCACCAGTAGCAGTGCGACCAGCCACGCGACCAAGAAGCCGATCGAGTAGAGGAAGCCGTCGTAACCGTAGACCGCAATGGCCCCAGCGATGCCGAGGAAGCTCGCCGCCGACAGGTAATCGCCTGCGATCGCGATGCCGTTCTGCGGACCGGAGAACGATCGACCGCCGGTGAAGAACTGGTCGGCGGTCTTGTTGTTGCGGCTGGCGCGGATCACCACGAACAGCGTGATGACGACGAACAACGCGAAGATGCCGATGTTGGCGACAGGGTTGCCGACCGTGGATCCGGCAGCGAGGACGTTCACTTGCTCGTCTCCAATTCGGCCTCCAGCCGTTCGCGGATCGCGGTCGCCCGTGGGTCGAGTTCTCGGTTGGCGAACCGGACGTACAACCCGGTGATGACGAACGTGGTGAGAAACTGCCCCAGTCCGATCAACAGGCCGACGTTGACGTTGCCCCAGACCTGAGTCGCCATGAAGTCGTGCGCGAACGCACCGAGGACGACGTAGATGCCGTACCAGACCAGGAAGAACGCCGTCATCGGAAAGACGAAGCGGCGCAATCGCGCTCGGAGTTCGGCGAATTCGGGGCTGGCTCGAGTGGCTAGGTAGAGCTCATCGTTGCGCTCGATGATGTGATCTGACGGGTGGTCCGTTTCTGGCACCGCGGCTCCTGACGTCGATGTGCAGGTTTGGTGATTCACACCCTACTGAGAGCTGGTTCACAGTTTGGCCGATCCCGCGGACTGGCCGAGCTATTGCACCCACTCGGTCGTCGCGTACGCGGATGCGCAGTCCGCCGACAAGGGTCCGACCTCTAACGACACGCTCTAAACTCATCAAGATGCCCACCCTGCAGCTGGTTCAAGATCCTGCGGCCGACGCGCTACTCGAGTCAAATCCGTTCGCGCTGCTGGTCGGAATGTTCCTCGACCAGCAGATACCCATGGAGGTCGCGTTCGCCGGGCCGAAGAAGCTCGCCGACAGGATGGGTCGCCTCGACGCCAGCGACATCGCCGCCTACGACCCCGATGCGTTCGTCGCGCTGTGCTCGGAACGCCCTGCGGTGCACAGGTTTCCGGGATCGATGGCCAAGCGGCTGCAGGTTCTCGCTCAGACCCTCGTCGACGAGTACGACGGTGACGCCGCGGCGCTGTGGACGGCAGGGGAGCCGGACGGAGCCGAGGTGCTTCGCCGGCTGAAGGCGCTACCCGGATTCGGTGAACAGAAGGCAAAGATCTTCCTGGCATTGCTCGGCAAGCAATACGGGGTGAGGCCGACGGGGTGGCGGCAGGCGGCCGGCGACTACGGCAAGGCGGGCACGCACATGTCGGTCGCCGACGTCGTGGACACCGGTTCGTTGGAGAAGGTGCGGTCGTACAAGAAGCAAGCCAAGGCGGCGGCCAAGGCCAAGGCGACCACGAAGGACTAAAGCGGCGGGCCGTCGAACCGTTCTCGGGTAACGATGTCGTGCAACGGCTTTCGCTTCAGCTTCGTGACCTGGTGTACCGGCCTGCCCAGCGGCACCACGGAGGCAACCGCGTAGTCGTCGGGAATCCCGAGCAGGCTTTTCACCGCAGGTTCCCGTGCGACGGCCATCGTGGTCGGAACGCCTCCGAAGCCCTCGTTGCGGGCGGCGAGCAGGACGTTCCACACGAACGGATACACCGACGCGCCGCTGATCACCCCGATGCGGTCCAGGTTCTGGTCCGTCGCCGCCACCGCGCCGAGGTCGAGGCAGAAGACGAGCAGCACCGCCGCGCCGACCATCGAGGCCACCATCGGGCTGCCATCGGTCGCCTCGACCGTCGCGTCGTCGACACCGCGTGCGTGCAACGGATTCCACGGTGACTCCCCGTTGGCTGATTGCGCGAGGTAGCGCTTGGCGCCCGGCAGGCTCAACTCGGTCAACTGCTGGCGCGTGGCCGGGTCGCGAACGACGATCACCCGGACACCTTGTCGGTTGCCACCGGTCGGAGCGAAACGGGCGTTGTCGAGGATCCGCTCCAGCACGTCGTCGGGCAGAGGTTCGTCGGTGAACTGTCTAACTGCCCCAGTGGTGCGCATTGCGTCGTACAGCTCCATGTCGAACATCATCCCGGTGTGGGATCGTGACTACATGGCAAAGACACATCTGAACTGTCCCTGCGGCGAGGCCATCACCGGCACCGACGAGGACGACCTCGTCGAAAAGGCTCAGACGCATCTGGCGGAATCGCATCCCGGGCGCGAGTACGACCGGGACATGATTCTGTTCATGGCGTACTGAGCTTCACCTAGCACGCCATCAGGGCACGACAGTCGAGCCGATCGTCGGCATGAACTGGCACTGCTTGTCGGTGGTGGTGACCTGACCGAAGATCGTCGACATCACGCTGCCAGACCCCGTATCGACGATCGCGGTGAGCGTCGTCGGTCCATCCGGGTTGATGTCGGCCTGCGGCTTGAGCGTGGCTCCGCCGGACTTGCCCGTCGTCAGGTTCACCCAGGTCACGTTCAGCGGAAGCTTCTGTTCGGCTGCCGGGCCCGGAGTTCCGATCGCCGTGAACACGTAGGCGGTCTGGCCAGGTCCTGGACCGGGCGATGGAATCGTTGCGGGACCCGCAACTGAAACTGCCGTCGCCAGAACGTTGCCTCCATCGGACAGGCAGCCGTTGCTGATCGACGGATACATGAAGTCCTGAGTGGTCGTGGCAGGCGGCGGTGCGGGCGCGGGAACGGGGTCGGGCGGTGGTGCGACGTCGCCGGCGGGCGCAGGCGCGGGTAGCGCCACCGGCGTTTCGTCGAGGACGGGGCCGACGGCGTTCGCCGGGTTGGTGCCCTGCGGTAGGTGTGCCGTCAAACCGGGAGCAGCACCTGCAGCGGGGACGTGGGCGACCTGCGGGTCGGCGACGAACTGGTTCACCGCCGCCGCCATGTCCCTCGAGTCGCCAGGAGCATTCGCGTTCCCCGCGAAGGCGGCGGCAGCGGCCATCAACATCGACGTCGCGTTGGCCGGATCATTGGCCGCCTGCTGGATGGCGGGCGCGAAGCTCTGCATCGCCTCGAGTCCGGGCGCCTGCACACCCGTGATCGGGATCGGAAGCGGTGCAGGGGGCTCTGCGTTGGCGACCGGGTGGCCGCCCAACGCGAGAGCGACCGCCGCCCCTAGTGCGGTCATCAGTGTTCTGGTCGATGGCATGGCTCTCCCGTTGTCGATGGCGGCTGTCGATCTAGGCGTCGTGCGTATCGGTTACGGCAGGGCGGCGGTCGGGAAGATCAGCGCGGGATTCGCAACCGCAGGCAATGCGGGCGCCGCGACGGCGGGTGGCACGGCGGCGGCAGCGGTGGCCGCGGCTGGGACGGCCGTTGCGGCCGCCTTTGCAGGCAACAGACTCGCTAACGGCGAACCCGCTGGCATCAACGACGCGAGATCACCAGGGAAGTTGAGTTGTTGCGGAAGCGGCAAGGGCATCCCCGGCACCTGAGGCACCGTGACTTCGGCGGATGGCACCAGATTCTGTGCCGCCGCGACGGGGCCTGCTGAGGCGGGCGCTGCAACGGGCGCCGGTGCGGCCAGCGCCGCAGGCAGTGCGGCGGGTGCCGCGGCGGGCGGGGCTGTCGCTCCCTGGGGCAGATTCAGCGACGCGCTGGCCAGCGGCGGTGGCGTCGCGGGCGCTGCGGCGGCAGCGGGCGACGCGGTGGCGCCGAAGGTGGACGCAAGGCCCTGCAGGAGCATCGGCGCGTTTGCGGGCGAAAGTGCGCTGAGGAACGGCAGATTCGGCATACCGGGAATCGCGGGCGCGGGTGCTGGATCCGCCGCCGCGCTACTGCTGAGTGCGACGGCAGCCCCGAACGCGCACGCAGCGGCGAAAACGGTGGTGGTTAAGGCTTTTCTGGCGAAGCGCATGATTCTCCCAATTGGTTGACGGCCGCGGACGCGAGAAGCTTTGGCTCACGTCTGTCACCGAAGCTATCCAGTTACTGGAGTTACTCAAGTGACACGTGTGGCATTTACTGAACCGTTACTGCACTGACGGCGGACGGTGACCGCTCGCTAGAGTCGGGCGCATACGCACCCCATTCGCTTCTCCTTCAAAGGCTGCTCGCCTCGCGACGCTGACACCGTGGCTGCTCGCGCTGAGCATCGCGGCGCGGCTGTTGATGTCGTACCTGCTCCCACACGGCACGAACTTCGTAGACCTGCACGTCTACGTCGGCGGCGCCGCAACGATCGGGACCAGCGAGCCGCTCTACGACTTCGTTTACGGCGACAAGACCCCCGACTTCAAGCTTCCCTTCACGTATCCGCCCTTCGCGGCCGTCGTCTTCTACCCGCTGCACTTCATGCCCTTCGGCGTGTTGGCCTTCGTGTGGCAGATCGGGATGATCGCGGCGCTGTTCGCCGTGGTCTCCGTGACCTTCCGTCTCCTCGGGTCGCCGAACCCGCGCGCCGCGATGGGGTGGACGGCCGTGGGCATCTGGACCGAACCGGTGCGCAGCACGCTCGACTACGGCCAGGTCAACATCCTGCTGGTGCTCGCCGTCCTATGGGCCGTGTACAGCACTCGGTGGTGGGTGTCTGGCCTGCTGGTCGGCTTGGCGGCGGGGGTAAAACTCACGCCGGCCGTGTCGGGGCTGTACTTCGTCGGGGCGCGGCGGTGGGGCGCTGCGGTGTTCTCGGCGGTCGTCTTCGCGGGCACGGTTGGCGTGTCGCTGCTGGTGCTCGGCGACCAGGCGCGCTACTACTTCACGACGCTGCTCGGCGACGCCCACCGCGTGGGTCCGGTCGCCACGGTGTTCAATCAGTCGTGGCGAGGCGGGATCTCGCGCATCCTCGGCCACGATGCCGGCTACGGCCCGATCGTGCTCGCTGCGCTGGCAGTCACGGCGGTCTTGGCGCTGGCGGCGTGGCGCGCCGTCGATGGCGACGACCGGTTGGGTGCGATCGTCGTTGTCCAGTTGTTCGGGCTGCTGCTGTCGCCGATCTCGTGGACGCATCACTGGGTGTGGTTGCTACCGCTGATGATCTGGCTTCTGCACGGTCCGATGAAGGACGCCCGAGGCGCGCGAGCGCTCGGATGGGGTTGGCTGGCGCTGTCGTTGGTCGGCGTGCCATGGCTGTTGAGCTTCGCGCAGCCGACCATCTGGGTTGTCAGCCGGCCGTGGTACCTCGCATGGGCAGGCCTCGTCTACATCGTGGCGGCGCTGGCCACGTTGGCGTGGATCGCGGTTACTGGCCGACGATCGAGTCGATGTCCCGAGCCATCTCAACGTCCTTCTCCGTGATTCCGCCCTCGGAGTGCGTGACCAGCACGAAAGTAACGGTCCGCCAACGGATGTCGATGTCCGGATGATGATCCTTGGCCTCGGCGTGCTCGCCGACGCGGCGCACGGCGTCGATGCCGTCGAGGAAGGCGGGGAACTTCACGGAGCGTTTCAAGGCGCCGTCGCTGCGTTCCCAGCCCGCCAGGTCCGGAAGGGCGGCGTCGACCTGTTCGTCAGTCAATACGGCCATGTTCGTGCGCTCCTCACCATCGAAATCATCGAAAACCGTTACCAAATCCGACGATACTGCGTGGTCGCGACGTCGCTACGAGATCATGCAGTCGTGCAAGTGATGCCCGCTCCCGCAACCGGTAAAACGTCGCGCGATGGATGGAGGCCGCTCTGATCGTCGTCGCCGGCGCCATGATCGCCGGCGGGAAACTCTTGGTGGCCCAGCGTGATCGGCCGCCGGAATTGGCAGGGATGTGGGAGCTGCCTGGAGGCAAGGTGGCCCAGGGGGAGAGCGAGGTCGATGCGTTGACGCGCGAGCTGCGCGAGGAGCTCGGCGTCGAGGTCGCCGTCGGCGAACGCGTGGGCAACGACGTCGACATCAGCGAGACGATGACGCTGCGTGCCTATCGCGTCACGTGCGTCGATGGCACGCCGCGCGCCGATGATCACCGCGCGCTGCGATGGGTCACCGCCGCCGAGCTCGAGGACGTGGAATGGGTGCCAGCCGACCGCGGCTGGTTACCAGACCTCGCGGTGGCGCTCACTCCGACTACGGCGATCCGTCCGCAGACGGCCTGGTGCTCGTCCTCATCACCACGCCACTGACTAGCTCCTTCGCGCGCGCTTGAAGATCTTCTCCAGTTCCTTGCCTCGGATGCCGTTTCGTTCGGCCTTGTGAACTTTGTTGATGACGACGGGGCAGCGCTTGCAACGAGGTTTGCTGCGACAGCACCTCTTCTTCGGTTTTGCGGCAGCTAGCTTGCTGAGGTTCACGTGATGAGGCTCTCTCGTTTTCGCGAATGGTTACCTGCGCTGCGACAATCACAAACGTGGATTTTCGTAACGTAGCAATCGTGGCGCACGTCGATCACGGCAAGACGACGCTGGTCGACGCGATGTTGCGGCAATCGGGGGCGTTGCACCACCGCGGTGACGACGTCGTCGAGCGCCTGATGGACTCCGGTGACCTCGAGAAGGAAAAGGGCATCACCATCCTGGCGAAGAACACCGCCGTGCACCGGAAGAACCCCGACGGCAGCATGACGGTGATCAACGTCATCGATACTCCTGGCCACGCCGACTTCGGCGGCGAGGTCGAGCGGGGCCTCTCGATGGTCGACGGCGTGTTGCTACTCGTCGATGCCTCCGAGGGACCGCTGCCGCAGACCCGCTTCGTGTTGCGCAAGGCACTCGCCGCACATCTGCCCGTGATCCTCTGCGTCAACAAGACGGACCGCCCCGACGCCCGAATCGCCGAGGTGGTCTCCGAAAGCCACGACCTGTTGCTCGACGTTGCGTCGGACCTCGACGACGAAGCGCAGAAGGCGGCCGAGGACGCACTTGGTCTACCGACGTTGTACGCCTCGGGACGTGCGGGCATCGCCAGCACCACCGAGCCCGCCAACGGGGAGAACCCCGATGGCGAGAATCTCGACGCGCTGTTCGACGTGCTCCTCGAGCACATTCCGCCGCCGCAGGGCGATCCAGAGGCTCCGCTGCAGGCGTTGGTGACGAACCTCGACGCGTCGGCCTTCCTCGGTCGGCTGGCCCTCATCCGCATATACAAGGGTCGGATCAAGAAGGGCCAGCAGGTCGCGTGGATGCGCGAGGTCGACGGGCACCCCGTCATCACCAATGCCAAGATCACCGAACTTCTGGTGACCGAGGGCGTCGAACGCTCGTCGACCGACGAGGCCATCGCCGGTGACATCGTCGCCGTCGCGGGCATCCCCGAGATCATGATCGGCGACACCCTCGCCGACACCGAGCACGCACATGCATTGCCGCGCATCACGGTCGACGAGCCTGCGATCTCGGTGACGATCGGCACCAACACCTCACCGTTGGCGGGCAAGGTGTCCGGGCACAAGCTCACCGCGCGCATGGTCAAGTCGCGGCTGGACTCCGAGCTGATCGGCAATGTATCGATCAAGGTCGTCGACGTCGACCGCCCGGACGCATGGGAGGTGCAGGGCCGCGGCGAGCTAGCCCTGGCAGTGCTCGTCGAGCAGATGCGCCGTGAGGGATTCGAGCTGACCGTCGGCAAGCCGCAGGTGGTCACCCGGACCGTCGACGGCAAGCTGCACGAGCCGTTCGAGGCGATGACGATCGACTGTCCCGAAGAGTTCGTCGGCGCCATCACACAGCTGATGGCCGGCCGCAAGGGTCGCATGGAGGAGATGGCCAATCATGCGGCGGGCTGGGTTCGGATGGACTTCATCGTGCCCAGCCGTGGCCTGATCGGCTTCCGCACCGACTTCCTGACGCTCACGCGTGGTACCGGCATCGCCAACGCCGTGTTCGATGGCTACCGGCCGTGGGCTGGCGAGATCCGGGCCCGTCACACTGGTTCGCTGGTGTCCGACCGAACCGGCAAGATCACGCCGTTCGCGCTGACTCAGCTAGCCGACCGCGGCCAGTTCTTCGTCGAGCCCGGTGATGACACCTACGAGGGTCAGGTCGTCGGGATCAACCCGCGAGCCGAGGACCTCGACATCAACGCGACCCGCGAGAAGAAGCTCACCAACATGCGGTCGTCGACGGCCGATGTCTTCGAGACGCTCGCCCGTCCTCTCGAATTGGGTCTAGAGCAGGCCATGGAGTTCTGTGCGGACGACGAGTGCGTCGAGGTCACGCCGGAGATCGTGCGGGTCCGCAAGACCGAGTTGAACGCCAGCCTGCGCGCGCGCTCGAAGGCGCGCGCCAAGGCCCGCGGCTGACGTGACGGTCAGTCCGTCGAACGCCAACCTTGGCCACCGAACACCGTCGTGAGCGGCGATTTGAAGGCGACCCAGGCGACGTCGCATGCGGTTCCGCGCTTCGACAGCGCTGTTGTCCGCGCGAAGCGCAGTCACACTTCGAGGGGTTGCGATATGTGGCATAGAGAGCCCGTGGTGGCATTGCACCGCGGCTCGATGTGCGTCTGCTCGCGGCGACGACGAGGTGATCGACGCCATTACGTAGATCGCCAGATCGGGTGTGGGAACCGCCGACAACATCGACACCGGATCACTATTGTCACTTCGCGAAATGGCGACTCGCACAGGTGGACTGACAGTCCGAGCTAGTTACCTTAATTAGGTCGGCACGTTGTTGGAAAAGTAGTGCGGCGAGACCTCAAAGAGGGCGGCGACGTCATTTACCAACGGCAGCTTGGGAGAAGCCTCGCCGTTGCAGTACCGGTAGAACTGCGTTGGTGAACGGCTCAGGGACGGATTTGCGTCGCACAGCAAGCCCCACAGTGTGTTGGGGTTCAAACGGGTTCGCTGCCCACGAAGGATTCGCGGCTCGCTGGATTCCATGAGGGCGCGCAGTTGCTTGGCGAAGAACACGTTGGCTGGATGACTCACCAGCATTGTCCAACCCCCGGCGGTCGCTGAATTCGGGCCCGCAGCTTTACCAATTGGCTTGGGCGACGGTACGTCCCCGGCACGGTGATCGCTCCCGCTAGGCTGGCGCGAGGTAGCGCACGCACGTGTGTCGGCGCCAGCGGCACTCTTCAGCGAGCTGAATGACGGGGTGGTCCTTGTGGAGGCGCAAGACCAACGGATGCACTGGCATGAGTAACCGGACCTGACAACGATGCAAGTCCTACCGTCGGTCATCAGCAACAGGGTCGCGCACATCGGGGGGGCATCGGCAATCCCAACGCCCCGCAAAACCCTTGCCCGGCAGGAGGCTAATCATGAACGACCCCGTCCTCGGGAACATCACCTTTACCGAAGTTCGCGGCTGGCAGGGGACCTATACCCACCCGTTCTTCGGACACGCCGTGACTGTGCCGCTCACGCTCGGCGGTTGGCACGAATCAGAGCCTCCAGAGCCAGGACAACGAAGCGCCGTGGAACACTTCAACGCGCGCAAAGACGAACTCTGTGTCGCTGCAGAGGACGCGATCTGGCGTCACTACCTCGAGCGTGCGCCAGAGCTTCGCGAGCAGTTCGGCGCCGGCGCCGATGAACTGATGCCCATCATCGATCACAAGAACCAGATCACGCGGTTGGTCAAACCCACAAATTTCTTTGTGCCACTGGCGTTCTCCGACGACCGCGTCATCGGACTCTTGTACGACTGCACCTGGGAACCCGAACTCGGCTTAGCCGTAAAATTCGTCAATGAAACTATCGACGAAGTAGGCCCACAAGACATCGTGCTATGAGGTGGTCGTCCGCGAAGATCGATGCACCCTAACTAGAATGGAGACATGATCCGAACCGGAATCAGCCTCCTCGCCGCCGCCGTCCTCGGGGTTCTGGCCGGCATCGCCCTGTGGGTGGTTTCGGTGTTTGCCTTGTTCGCCTTGGGCTTTTCGTTCTACGCTGTAAACACGGCTCTGCCGGTGGCACTCGTCGCTGCCGCCCTCATGGCCGTGATTCTCTACCGGCGCAGCCGGATTCGTTCGCCGCAAACCCTTCGAGTCATTCTCGCATTCTTCATCGGCGCCTCGGCGGTCCTGCTCTACGGCTGTATTGCAGTCGTACTCACCGCGCCACATACCATCGTGTTCTTGACCTGACACCGAGACCCGAGAAACCTCGTCCCGCAGTATCGTTGGGTTCATGGCCCCGCAACAAGGTCCCCAGCTTTAGTCAGGCGCACTAGAATCGAGCCGCGTTGATCGGCGCTCGGCGGCAGCGTCTTCTGGGCTGTCGCGGCACAGATCATCAGCGCCTCACATGCCGCGGCGTCAGCTCCTCCGGGGTGTGCTTGGCCGCCGCGCTCGTCGTCACCATAGGACGCTCGTCGTGACATAGGAGTAGTCCACCAAAAACGCTGCACCGGAGTGCGCAACCATCCATGAAACAAGTCCAAATCAGCTGTGGGGGAGCTGCATTCGCACACCAAGGCGTCGCAGCGACGAATTGACTCTTGCCAAGGGCAGAGGACGACTGGAATCTAACGCTGTGGCGAATCTCTGGCCCCCGCGCACCTCAGACTCGGCGAGGAAGGTCACCCGGCGGAGCGTATTGATCCAGGGGTTTTCGGCGCTCCCACCACGGTGCCGACCTCCATGCGTGGCCGCTCTCTGCGGCGGCGGCGCGATAGCGTTCGTCGAGTTTAGTCACAGCGGCCCGCAACCGGTGGGCACGTCGCCCACCGTTGCGCATCAGCCCTTCCAGCCGCGCACGAGCGTCGCCGGCCCCTCCAGGGCGCACCGGGTCACAACAAGGGCAATCGTCAGGACGGTCCGCCACGTACCCACCTCGACGCGCGAGGCGCTCGGTGTCCTCCACGCGCATGCGCCACTCGTCGAGGTATCGCAGCGCAGCGCCATCCTTGCGGAGCTTTCGCTGACGGTGCGGGTTCATCCGCGCGGAAAGGCAAACGCCAATTGAGAAGATTTGTCCATCGACTACGTCGTGACGTGACGCTACCGCTGAAGCGACGACCGTGATGCCGTCGACCAAGACGATACATTCGCGCTCTGCGCGTGTCATCTTGCGGGACCGCGCGCCGCGAGCACCGCACGACCTGCACCGCCGTGGCCCCCAAGGACGTCTTCACCGTCCGCGCATAGGCCGCCCAGACACCCTACGTACCGCTGGCTAGTGCACGGTCGCACCAGGAAGACAGCAATTGCCCAGCTCGCAGACCTACGGAATGACCGACCCGCAACGGCGATGAGAGTCACGTTAAACAAGCCGCCCGCAGGTGCCAGAGGAAAGTGGATCGGCCACACCGAGGAGAAGGCGGCATCATGACGCTCGATCAAGGTGGACTGTTCGACACCGTCGGCGTGTCGACGCGCACCCGGTTTCTGGAGTTTCCTGATACGCCCGATCACGGGCCATGGCGCAGCGGTGAGATCGAGCCATCGAGGCTGCCGATAACCTGAGTGGCGTGCCGACCAACTTGCGACGACTTTTCCGCGTCGCAAGCGCACTGGGCACCACGTTTCTGCTGATCGCTGCCTGCACCGTCAGCCCGCCCCCTGCGCCACAGAGCACCGAGACCGCCGAGAGCACGCCGCCCCCGCCGCCGAAGGCACTGCAGATCATCATGGGGATCGACTCGATCGGGGCAGGCTTCAACCCGCACCTGCTGTCGGATCAGTCGCCCGTGAACGCCGCGATCTCGTCGCTGGTCCTGCCGAGTTCGTTCCGGCCCATTCCCGATGCGTCGACTACGACGGGTTCGCGCTGGGAAATGGACCCGACGCTGCTGGTGTCGGCCGAGGTGACGAGCGACAACCCATTTACCGTCACGTACAAGATCCGGCCAGAGGCGCAATGGACCGACAACGCGCCCATCGGCGCCGACGACTACTGGTACCTGTGGCGGCAGATGGTCAGCGAGCCCGGTGTCGTCGATCCTGCCGGCTACGACCTCATCACCGGCGTCCAATCGATCGACGGTGGCAAGACGGCCGTCGTCACGTTCTCGCAGCCGTATCCGGCGTGGCGGGAACTGTTCAACGACATCCTTCCCGCGCACATCGTGAAGGACATGCCGGGCGGGTTCCCTGCGGGATTGGCAAGGGTCATGCCTGTCACCGGTGGTCAGTTCCGAGTCGAGAACATCGATCCGCAGCGTGACGAGATCCTGCTCGCCCGCAACGACCGGTACTGGGCGGCGCAGGCCAAGCCAGACCAGATTCTGTTCCGCAGAGCGGGAACGCCTGCGGCGCTGGCAGATTCGATCCGCAACGGGGATACGCAAGTGGCCCAGGTGCACGGCGGCCAAGCCACGTTCGCTCAGTTGGGTGCGATCCCCGACGTGCGTACCGACCGCATCGTGACGCCTCGCGTCCTGCAGCTGACGTTGCGTGCACAGCAAGCCACGCTGTCTGACTCGCGCGTGCGCAAGGGCGTCCTTGGATTGCTCGACGTGGACCTGTTGGCTGCCGTCGGGGCGGGCACCGACAACAGAGTGACGCTCGACCAGGCACAAGTCCGTTCGCCGTCGGATCCGGGCTACGTGCCGACGGCGCCGCCCGCGATGTCTCGCGACGCCGCGTTGGATCTTCTGAGGAGCGCCGGCTACACCATCGAACAGGTGCCACCACCGACCACGGCGCCGCCGACGACGGGCGCGCCGCCGCCAGGTGCTCCGCCACCGGCGAGCGTGCGCAGCAAGATCACCCTGGACGGCCAGCAGCTGACTCTGGTGCTTGGCGTGGCTTCGAACGATCCGACGTCGATCGCAGTGGCCAATACCGCCGCAGATCAATTGCGCAGCGCGGGAATAGCGGCGTCGGTGCTCGCGCTGGATCCGCCGGTGCTCTACGGCGACGCGCTCACTCAGAATCGATTCGATGCAATCGTCGGGTGGCATCAGGCGGGTGGAGACCTCGCAACCGCGCTTTCGTCGCGTTACGGCTGCCCCGCGCTAGAAGTGGCAGCCGTGTCCACCGCGCCAGCCACCTCGACGTCGACCACCACCCCCAGCCCGAGTTCGACGACCTCGCCGTCACGTGGTCCGTCGCCTACTACGACCCCGTCGTCCGCCCCGGCCACGACGACAACGCCCGCACCCGCGCCTGCGCCTGGCGAGCTGGTGCAGGCGCCAAGCAACCTGACCGGAATCTGCGATCGAAGCATTCAACAGAAGATCGATGCCGCACTCGACGGCAGCGAGGACATCGGCGAGGTGCTCGACGCGGTGGAACCACGGCTGTGGAACATGTCGACCGTGCTGCCGATCCTGCAGGACACCACCATCGTCGCTGCCGCGCCGAACGTCGTGAACGTCAGTCTGTCTGGCGCCGTGCCGGTGGGCATCGTCGGCGATGCCGGGAAGTGGATCAAGACGAGGTAGGTCTACTCGCTCGCTTCGACCTCCGCCGAGTCTTCGCGATTTCGATCGCGGAGCAACCGGATGCCGTATGCGGCGTATGCGGTGACCGCGAATACGATCAGAAGCCAGTACGGCGGTCTCGCCAACTCCCAAACGAACAACGCGGCCCATGCAGGCGCGCGCTGAGTTATCGCAAGCACGCCCGCGGCACAGGTCAAGGACACGGCAGCAATCTCGAGATGCACGCCGCCCACGTGGTTGAGAAGCAGCGTCGTCACCGAGCCCGCCGCGGCACCCGTCGCCAAGGCGGGAGTGATCATGCCGCCGACGGCGCCGGTCCGGAGATACAACGCGGTCAGTAGCGGCTTCAAGAAGAGGATCACGGCCGCCCCGGTCAGCGTGAGACCCGCGTTCACGCTGACCGTCAGGATGCTGCGGCCGTTGCCCGGAAGCTCGGGGTACCAGATCGAAACGATGCCCGTGGCCAGGCCTGCCACCGCCATGGCGGGGATCAACGTCCATGACCGGATCTGCGGCTTCGGGCGGGCCAGCGACATCAGTTTGTCGAAGCCAAGACCCACCGCAACGGAGAGCGGCGCGATCGCAAGCGCCAGCACGATGAATAGATAGGACAGCGAGGCGTCGGGCCACTTCAGAGCGTGTTCGAGATGGGTGACGGGGGCGGCGACGGCGACGGCGAGGCTCGAAGTGATCAGAGCGGTCCCGACTGCCCGCGGATGCCACGTGCGGAGCATGATCCGGGCCGCGAACAGCGCGCCACCCAACGGCACGCTGTAGACCGCGCCGAGGCCTGCGCCCGCTGCACAGGCAAGGAGAATCTCGCGATCTCGGGGAGTTAGCGACAGCCGGCTAGTAGCAGCGTCACCGAGGGCGGCGGCGAGTTGACGAGGTGCCCCTTCCCTGCCGAGCGATGCCCCAGAACCGACGAGCAAGACTTGAAGTCCGGCGTCGATGGAGAATCGCCAACGCGGGATCGCACGGTGCTCGGCGATGGTCGACGTCAGGCTGGGCACCTCTTCCCTGCGGCGCAGGATCCACCACCCGAGCGCGGCAAGGATGCCGCCGACCATCGGCCCGACGGCCCGACGCACGGGACTGCTTCCACCGACGCCAGTGAGCAGGGTGCCGAACGTGTAGTGGTAGGTCGCGTGTTCGATCCAGTGCAGTACCACCGTGGTCGCGGCGCCCGCAACACCAGCCAGAAGTCCGATGAGCAGAACCGCGCACGTGTACTCGAGGGTGCGCCGCGACACGAGGTCAATCTATCTTGTGCGCATGGAGATTCCGCGGTTGCTTTTCGTTCACGCGCACCCCGACGACGAGACGATCTCGACTGGAGCCACCATCGCGCACTATGCGGCGCTTGGCGCCCAGGTGAACGTCGTGACGTGCACGCTCGGCGAGGAGGGTGAGGTCATCGGCGAGCGCTGGGCTCACCTCGTCGTCGACGAAGCGGATCAGTTGGGTGGCTACCGCATCGGCGAATTGACCTCCGCGCTAACGGAATTGGGTGTAGACAAGCCCATCTTCCTTGGAGGTGCAGGGCGATGGCGTGACTCGGGGATGAAGGGCACGCCGCCGCGTGCCTGGCAGCGGTTCATCGATGCCGATTCGGAAGAGGCCGTCGGCGCACTGGTCGAGATCATCCGCGATCTTCGCCCGCACGTCGTCGTCACCTATGACCCCAACGGTGGTTACGGCCATCCCGATCACCAGCACGCGCACGAGGTGACGACGGCAGCGGTCGCGGCGTCGGGCGGATCGCTCTACCCCGGTGAGCCGTGGGCGGTGCCGAAGTTCTACTGGAACGTGATGGCGAACAGTTCGATCGAGGAGGGCGCGCGGCAACTGGCCGACATCGATCTGCCGCCGACCTGGTCACGCGTGTCGCGCGAGGAGTTCGACTGGGGATACGCCGACGCCGACATCGACGCGGTCATCGACGCGCCCGACAGTCGCGCCGCCAAGGTGGCCGCGCTTCGCGCCTACACGACGCAGGTCACGGTGGAGCCAGGTGGCCGAGCGTGTGCGTTGTCGAACGACTTGGCCGTGCCCATCGGAGCGAGCGAACACTACGTCCTCGCGGCGGGGGTGGCAGGGGAGCGCGACGACCGGGGGTGGGAGACCGATTTGCTGGCGGGCCTGAATCTCGGTTAGCAGGCCGGGATCGGGGTAGGCTTCTCCCGAACCACCTGCGAGGAAGGCATTGCGATGGACCCGGACCTGGATCCCAATCTGCAACATTGGCAGGACCGCCTGGACAGCTTCCAGTGGACGGTTGGCGCCATGGTGGGGTTGCTCGACAGCATCCCGACCTGAACCGACCATCCGTCGCCGCGGCGCGGTTGGCGATGCTCGCGCTGCTTGCCTTCGATGGCGTCCTATCCGCCGTCGCCGGAGTGTTGTTCCTCCCGATGTTCATCGGCACGATTCCGCTGCCAATCAGTGCGCTCGTCAGCGGCATCCTGAACGCTGCGCTGGTGTGGGCGGCGCTGCAATGGACGACCAACCCGCGCTTGGCCGCGCTGCCGCTCTGGGCGTTTCTCTTGACGGTCTTGCTGCTGACGTTCGGCGGACCGGGCAGCGACATGATGTTCGACGGGATCGCCGGCGCGGTCGTGATGGTGTTGTTCGGTACTGCGCCCCCGGCCTTCGTGCTGTGGCGAAGGGCGAACGCGGCTAGCTAGTTGCCTCGGGCTTTTCCTTGGCGATGCGGTCCTGCACCGGATGCGGCGCTGACGAGACCAGATCGCGAACGGCCGAGGTCATCTTGGCCACCATGCCGTGGACTCTCGGACGAGGCTGTTCGCCCGCCGCGTCTTGTTGGCCAAGGGTGCCTGCCGCTTGGGTGACGACCGAGTTCCTGGTCGCGGTCGTAGCCCTCCCGGTGAACTTCTGCACGAAGGTCGCGAGTCTGCCGTCCCTCCCCTTTTGGGCGATCGGTCCGGCGATCTGGAGCGCGGGCGCTTCGGTGCCCGTCGACACTGCGTCGACGAGTTTGTCAACGGGTCCTGGCGCAGCCGATGCCGTGGTCAGTCCGGTGCGACCTGCGAGGATGGGTGGACGCGGGAAGTTGGGAAGCCAGAAGTCCAATTGCTGGTTGCCGAACCGAATGAATGCGTCGACGGTGTCTCTTGCGACATTGTTCAAGCCCTGCGCGAAGCCGATGTTCAGGGTGAGGACGTCGGTGACGTTGAACACGATGCTTCGGGTGATGCTCTCGCCAAGGTTGTAGAAGATCATCACCTGCGGCGACAGCCATCCCACCCACGGAATCCAGCCGACGCCGTATGCGACCCATTCGAAGCCGTAGCGGACCCACTTCTCAGCGGTGAGGTAGGCGTTCTTGACGAACGAGTCGACCGAAGTAGGAGCTGGGGCAACGATGACGCCTGGCGTAGGCACCGGTGCGCCTGCGCTCGGCGGTACGACGATGCGCTCGATCCAATCACCAAGAAGCGTGGGCAGCGCCGCTACCGACAGGGGCTGCGATCCCGCCGCCAGTTCGGTCGGCATCGCCATCACGTGGACCGTCGCACCGGGTGTCGCGGTCGGTTGCGGTGCGGGTGCAGCCACCCACGGGACGAAGGCGATGGCTGCGGCGGTCATCGTCGCGACGCCGGCATTAAGGCAAGAGCGAACGGTCTTGTTCATGGCAACCTCGGGTCAGGTCGGCGTCGGTGTGTTGCTGAACTTACGCGCACGAAAACCCAACTGAGCGAACTTGGATATATGACGAATGACGTGGCGCATCGAAGAACGCGCGCCTGGTACTACTGTTGCCGGTATGCCAGGCGGCCTTGTTTCAGATCGTGAGACGCGCGGATGAATATCGGCGACACCGGGGTTACAGGGGAGTGGCTCTGAACCCCCAGCGCGGCACCGCACTGCCCGACCCGGTTTTTCCACCCAAGGCGCACGTGCCCAGCCCCGCCGCGTTGCGGCGGGTCTTGCGGCGTGCGCGCGACGGGGTGGCGCTCAACGTCGAAGAGGCCGCGCTTGCCATGACTGCGCGCGGTGACGACCTCGCCGACCTCTGCGCGAGTGCTGCCAGGGTGCGCGATGCCGGACTAGAGGCTGCCGGGCGACGAGGCCCGACGGGCAAGCTCCCGGTGACGTACTCACGCAAGGTGTTCATCCCCGTTACGCATCTGTGCCGCGACACCTGCCACTACTGCACGTTCGTGACGGTGCCCGGCAAGCTTCGCGCTGCAGGCATGGGCATGTACATGGAGCCCGACGAGATCCTCGACGTCGCCCGCCGCGGTGCCGACCTGGGTTGCAAGGAAGCGCTGTTCACACTCGGCGATCGGCCGGAAACTCGGTGGCCGGAGGCGAGGCAGTGGCTCGACGAGCGGGGTTATGACTCGACGTTGGACTACGTGCGGGCGATGGCCATCCGAGTGCTAGAGGAGACCGGCCTCCTGCCGCATCTGAACCCAGGCGTGATGAGCTGGTCGGAGCTGTCGCGGCTCAAGCCGGTCGCACCGTCGATGGGCATGATGCTGGAGACGACGTCGCGCCGTCTATTCGAGACGAAGGGCTTGGCGCACTTCGGAAGTCCGGACAAGGATCCGGCAGTGCGGCTGCGCACGCTGGACGACGCAGGCAGGCTGGCCATTCCGTTCACCACCGGATTGCTCGTCGGGATCGGTGAGACGCTGACCGAGCGTGCCGAGACCATGCACGCAATTCGCCGTTCGCACAAGGAGTTCGGGCACGTCCAGGAAGTCATCGTGCAGAACTTCCGGGCCAAGGACCACACTGCGATGGCTGCGGTGCCCGACACCGGCCTCGACGACTTCGTGGCGACCATTGCGGTGACCCGCCTCGTGCTAGGCCCAAAGATGCGCATCCAGGCCCCGCCGAACCTGGTGTCGCGCGACGAGTGCTTGGCTCTCGTGGGAGCCGGAGTCGACGACTGGGGCGGCGTCTCTCCGTTGACGCCCGACCACGTCAACCCCGAGCGGCCGTGGCCTGCACTCGACGAGCTGGCCGAGGTGACCGCCGAAGCGGGATACGACCTGGTTCAACGGTTGACCGCCCAGCCTCAGTACGTGCAAGCGGGCGCAGCCTGGATCGACCCGCGCGTGCGCAGCCACGTCGACGCGTTGGCCGATCCCGCGACGGGGTTGGCGCTCGACGTCAACCCGGAGGGCAGGCCATGGCAGGAGCCCGACGAGGCCGCGGAATCGCTGGGCCGGACCGACCTGCACACCGCCATCGACACCGAAGGACGCTTGACGGAGACCCGCAGCGACCTCGACAGCGCGTTCGGTGACTGGGAGTCCATTCGGGCGAAGGTGGAGGAGCTGGCCGCGCGCGCACCGGATCGCATCGACACCGACGTGCTCGCGGCGCTGCGCTCCGCGGAGCGAAACCCGGCAGGCTGCAGTGACGACGAGTACCTCGCGTTGGCGACCGCTGACGGGCCAGCCCTCGATGCGGTTGCAGCGCTTGCGGATTCGTTGCGGCGCGACGCCGTCGGTGACGACGTGACGTTCGTCGTCAATCGCAACATTAACTTCACCAACATCTGCTACACCGGCTGCCGGTTCTGCGCGTTCGCCCAGCGCAAGGGTGACGCCGACGCCTTCTCGCTGTCCACCGACGAGGTCGCGGAACGGGCCTATCAGGCGCACCTGGTGGGCGCCACCGAGGTGTGCATGCAGGGCGGCATCGATCCCGAGCTGCCGGTCACCGGATACGCCGATCTCGTCAGGGCCGTCAAGGCGAGGGTGCCATCGATGCACGTGCACGCGTTCTCGCCGATGGAGATCTCCAACGGAGTAACCAAGAGCGGCACCAGCATTCGGGAGTGGCTGACGAGCCTTCGCGAGGCCGGCCTAGGCTCCATCCCTGGCACGGCCGCTGAGATCCTCGACGACGAGGTGCGGTGGGTGCTTACCAAGGGCAAGTTGCCTACCTCGGCATGGATCGAGATCGTCAGCACCGCACACGAAGTCGGGCTGCGCTCCAGTTCGACGATGATGTATGGCCACGTCGACACCCCTCGACACTGGGTCGGCCACCTCAACGTCCTTCGCGACATTCAGGACCGCACTGGCGGGTTCACCGAGTTCGTGCCGCTGCCCTTCGTCCATCAGTCCTCACCGCTCTACCTTGCGGGAGGTGCTCGACCGGGGCCGACGCACCGCGACAACCGGGCGGTGCATGCCCTCGCGCGAATCATGTTGCACGGCAGGATCCCGTCCATCCAGACCAGCTGGGTCAAGCTCGGCGTCGAGCGGACTCAGGTGATGCTCAACGGCGGCGCCAACGATCTCGGCGGCACGTTGATGGAGGAGACCATCTCGCGGATGGCAGGCTCGGAGAACGGTTCGGCCAAGTCAGTCGAGGAACTCGTCGCCATCGCCGAGGGCATCGGCCGTCCCGCCCGTCAGCGGACTACGACGTATACGCCGCTCGCTGCCTGACGCTGCCTACTGTCGTACGATCTTGATCGTTCTGCGGCAGTCGATTCGGTGCACGAATCGACTCGCAGTCGCTGCCAGACAGGAGGCACCGTGGAGTTCCTCGTCACCATGACAACCAGCGTCCCGCCGGGTACGTCGGACGAGACCATCGCCGACGTCCGGCGGCGGGAGGCCGAAAACTCCAAAAGGCTTGTGGCCCAGCGAAGTCTGTTCCGCTTGTGGCGGCCTCCGTTGGCGCCCGGCGAATGGCGCACACTCGGCCTGTTCGCCGCAGCGAACGCCGACGAACTCGAAACCGTCCTCGCTTCGATGCCTCTGCGGATCTGGCGCACCGACGAGGTGGAGCCACTTTCACCGCATCCGAACGATCCGGCACTCGTTGGTGTGGGAACGGGCAGCGAGTTCCTCGCCACGATGGTCGTCGCAGTCCCCGACGGAACGACGGAGGCTGCGGCGCAGGACAGGTTCGGCCGCGAAGCCGAGCGCGCCCGCGAACTTGCCGATCAGGGACACCTTCGGCGATTGTGGGCGCTCGATGCGCCCGTTGCCGTGCACCGAACGCTGGGGCTGTGGAACGCCAGCGACCCCGTAGAACTCGGCACCATCGTGGAGGCGCTGCCGCTCCATCCATGGATGACGGTGGCGACCACGGAGTTGTCACCTCACCCCAGCGACCCGGCCAGGTTGGCTTGAATCGGCCAGGCGACGTCGAGGACTGATCCGAAATCGTGCGGCGTGGTGAACTTACTGCCAGGCTCGCCCGTGTACGAAAGTGACCGTCGCCGTCGACAAGCCAGGAGCACCATGACCACCATCGGCGGATTGCCTGCCCACGCCCTGCTCGTGCACGCCGTGGTCGTGCTAGTCCCATTGCTCGCGCTGCTCGAGATCTCGTGTGCGCTCTGGCGCCCTGCGCGGCAACGGTTGGTGTGGTTGGTGCTTGCGCTCGGGATCGCAGTCATGGTGGTCACGCCGTTGACCGCCGCGGCGGGTCAGTGGCTGTACGACCAGGACCAGCAGCATCAGCCCATCACCGACATTCACGCGGAGCGGGGTGAGTGGATGAAGTACTTCGCCATCGGCTTGCTCGTCGTCGCGGTCATTCAGGCGGTGCAGCACTGGCGGGAATCGCGGTCGAACGAGCTAACACGCGTGCTTGCCATAGCCGCCGCAATACTGGCGATCCTGGTCGGGGTGTCGTCGATCGTGGTCGTGGTGTGGATCGGGGACGCAGGCGCCCATGCCGTGTGGGGCGGCGGCTGAGCGTGACATCGCCCCAGACTCACACCGCCGACGGACGGCCCCGCGCGCGAGGGGCGGGCATCGAATTACAGGGCCTGCCAGGGCAGCTCAATGCGATCACCGACGTACCAGGCGTCGAGGTCGGAACCGTCACGCTGATCGAGGGCGATGGGCCGATGCAGGTCGGGCGCGGGCCCGTGCGAACCGGCGTCACCGCAATCCTGCCTCGCGGACGCGACGGCGTCGGACGACCATGTGCGGCGGGTTGGTATTCGCTCAACGGCAACGGTGAGATGACGGGTACGACCTGGATCGAAGAGGTCGGAGCGTTCAATCTCCCCGTCGTGCTGTCGAATACGCATGCGATCGGCGCATGTCATACCGGCGTGGTGAGGTGGGTGAACCGAGTCAACCCGCGGCTCGCCCGTCAGTGGCTACTGCCCGTGTGTGCCGAGACATGGGACGGCTACCTCAACGACATCAACGGTGGTCACGTTCGACCCGAACACGCCGAGGCGGCACTCGATTCAGCTACGCCGGGACCGGTCGCCGAGGGTTCGGTCGGCGGCGGTACCGGCATGAACTGCTACGACTTCAAGGGCGGCAACGGAACCGCCTCCCGAGTCGTGCAATACGGCTCGCACGCCTTCACCGTGGCCGCGTTCGTGCAGGCGAACTTCGGCTCTCGTGGCGAACTCACCGTGGCAGGCCGACACGTCGGCCCATCGCTCGCCGACGACAACCCGCTCGACTCCGACTGGTTCGCCGCCGACCTGGGCCTACGGCCGCCACCGGGTGCGGGTTCGGTGATCGCGGTCGTGGCGACGGATGCGCCGCTACTGCCAGGACAGTGCAAGGCGTTGGCCCGCCGCGTGCCGCTCGGACTGGCCAGAACCGGCACGACGGGCAGTCACTTCTCCGGCGACATCTTCCTAGCGTTCTCGACCGCCGACGCCGACGGACTCGAAAGTGGATTTCCGATCGGGCCGCCCGCCGACGACGAGTTCGGCACTCTGAGATTCGTGCCGTGGGGGCGGATGGACGATCTCTACGCCGCCGTCGTGCAGTCCGTCGAGGAGGCGGTGCTCAACGCCCTCTTGGTCAACGAGGACATGGTCGGCCGCGACGGGCATCGGTCACCGCGGTTGCCGGTCGATCGATTGCTGCGACTGCTGGAGTGAAACGGACGCGGTCCGGGTGTCCGGTGTTTCGTGTATCACATCTCCGGGCAGTCCTAGACGATGAGCACAGACCAGCAGCAAACCCAGAACGATCAGCAGGCCAAGGATCAAGATGGCCGCGAGATGACCGAGAAGCCCGAGGTCACCGACGAGCACAGGGCGAAGGCCAAGGAAATGGCCAAGGTCTACAACGAAGACCCGGTAACCACGACGATGCCGGGCACCGGCGGTGCGGTCTCCGGAACGGCCGTCACGGGCTGGGTCGACGAGAAGGACAAGGGCCACGTCGAAATGAGCGCTCAAGAGGGCGACGTGGAGTTCCGCAAGACCGAGGAGTATCGCAAGCAGAAGGCGGAGCGCGAATAAACCGGACTGAGGTCCGGAACAAATGCGGACCGGGGTCCGTTTGGTTTCAATGAGGCGCTGACAGTCGGCGTCCGGAGCCAAGGAGACAACCATGACCGCAGTCGTATCCACCGAACTCGCCACGGGAACGTGGGCCATCGACCCCGCCCACTCGTCGATTGGGTTTGCGGTGCGCCACCTGATGGTGAGCAAGGTGCGGGGCACGTTTGGGTCGTTCAGCGGCGCGATCGTCGTGAACGAAGACGGTACGCCGACGGTGAACGCCGAGATCGCGATCGACTCGGTCAACAGCGGCAACGAGCAGCGCGACGCGCACCTCAAGGCCCCTGATTTCTTCGACGTCGAGAAGTACCCGACCGCGTCGTTTGCATCGACTGGTGTGCGGGCCGATGGCGACGACTACGTCGTCGAAGGTGACTTCACCCTCAAGGGCGTTACCAAGCCAATCGAACTCAAGCTCGCGTTCAACGGCACGAATCCCGGAATGGGCCACGGAGAGGTCGCGGGCTTCGAGGCCTCGGTCGTGCTCAACCGCAAGGACTTCGGCATCGACATCGACATGCCACTGGAGACCGGTGGCACAGTCGTCGGCGAAAAGGTGACCATCACCCTCGAGATCGAGGCGCTCAAGCAGGCCTAGTCCTTCCCCCAAGCCGCCCGACGTCGAAGCCACGGCGAGATTTCACCGAATCTCTCGCCGTGGCTTCACGTTTGCGAGGTTGTGGCCTCTTCAACCCCATCGCTACCAGGCGATGGCTCCGTTGACGTCGAAGAAGCCCCCGCTCGGTCCGTCGGGGCTCAGTTCAGCCATCCGGACGATGATCTCCGCGCCCTCCTCGACCGTTTGCGTGCCGGTGTTGTGATTGAGGTCTGTCTTGGTGTAACCCGGCTCGACTGCGTTGATCCGAATGCTCGGAAAGGCTTTCGCGTACTGGACGGTGATCATGTTCAGTGCCGCCTTGGACGATGGATAGGCGACGGCGGGATAGAAGTGTGACCTCGACTCCGGCCTGATGAGCTCCCGTGTCAACGCCAGTCCGCTGCTCACGTTCACGATGACTGGGGCATCTGAGTGTTCGAGCAACGGCAGGAACGCGTGCATTACCCGCACGACGCCGAAGACGTTTGTCTCGAAGAGCGTTTGCAGCGTCTCGGCCGTGGTGTCCTTCGCAGACACGAAACCGCCATCAGGGTTGCGCCCCTCGACGCCGGCATTGTTGATCAGCACGTCGAGACCTCCGTCGGCTTGAATTTGCTTGGCGGCGGCCGTCACCGACGCATCGTCGGTGACGTCGAGCTCGACGAATCGCGCCCCTAGCCGGTCCGCGGCTGCCTGGCCGCGGTCGGTGTCCCTGGCGCCGACGTAAACGGTGTGGCCTGTGGTCACCAGTCGACGGGCGGTTTCGTAACCAAGACCCTTATTGGCTCCGGTGATCAGTGTGGTCGTCATGATGTATCTCCTTGCGATTGTTGGGGTTTCGTCGGTTGAGCCATTCGAGAGCTTCGGTGATCACGGCGTCGGCCGACTCGGGGTGGTCATCACCGGGCATGTCCGGGTCGACCGGGTATCCGCGATGGCCGAAGTAGTAGGCCAGCATTCGATAGCTGGCCCGTAGCTCGGCCATCTCGGCGTGGTCGATCCGGATGAGCTCGCCAGGCATCACCGGGGTGAGCGTGTCGCGTTCGTAGATCGTCGACAGATCGCAGATTGCGTGTCTGCCTGCGCGACGTTCCAATCGATAGATGCCGCGGGCATAGCTGACCAAATCGGCTTCCACACCGTGTATTTCGATACGAAATTCGATCGCCATCGGCGTCGTCACCACCGCACGCTCATCGCGCAGATGTACGCTTGGCAACGACAGCCGGTGTCTCGCGTGGTCGCCGCTGGCCGCCATGTCGCGTGATGCGTCGGCGAAGTCCCGGCCGCTGCCGGAGAACCACATCGACCGGACCCGCGAGTCTTCGTGGTAACAACTCGCCATCTGCTGCCACCACCCGCGATCGCGCCCTTCCCGCTCGTGTGCGATCACGCCGATCAAATCGGCGACCGATTCATCCACCGTCCCTACCTCCTTTCGGTTTGCGCATCGGTTGGTGCGCTCACGTCAAGTTTCGAAAGGCATGCGGCGTCGTGGGTAGGCCTAGATGATCCTGAGGTCTGGCAAACCCACCTTGAGTATTCTCAGCTGGTGACTAGAGGTGACCCACTCGGTGAGTACCTCAAGCTACGACGCAACCAGGTCCGTCCGGCCGACGTGGGCCTGGTTCCCGGTCCGCGACGACGCGTGCAAGGGCTGCGCCGCGAGGAACTGGCCGCCCTGGCCGGCATCAGCACCGACTACTACCTGCGCATCGAACAGGGCCGCCACGCCAACCCATCGCCGCAGATCCTCGACGCGCTAGCCCGAGCGCTGCGGATGGATCACGCCGCAACCGCACATCTGCACGAGCTCGCCCGTGTCGGCGACCGCGGACGGCGTGTGGACGCGGAGCACCTTCCCGACGGTGTCGCCACGCTTGTCGATCAGCTCGGCGTGCCCGCCCTGGTTCTCGGCAGATGCCTGGACTGCCTCGCGTCCAACCCGCTCGCGCGGGCGCTGTCCCCGAACTTCGCTCCGGGACGAAACGTGTTGCGGCAACTGTTCTTGGATCCCAGCGAGCGGCTGCTCCACGCCGACTGGGACGACGCCGCCGCTGGCGTCGTCGGCGGTCTCCGGCAGGTCGCGGGCGGTGAAGTCCCAGACCCACGCCTGGACGTAATCGTGGACGAACTCTGTTCGCAGAGCGAAGAATTCGCGGCACTCTGGGCACGTGCCGAGGTTGGGTATCGGCCTGCGGGCGCCAGCCACTTGCGCCACCCGCGCCTGGGCGAGCTGCATCTGCTGCGGAACCGATTCCTCGTTCCGGACTCCGGCGGGCTTCATCTGCAGATCTACCATGCACCGCCTGGCTCCGAATCGGCCGGCAAGCTCGCGCTCCTGCGAGCCGAAGCCTAAAGGCGTGCTGCGAGTTCGGTTCCTTGCCGGATCGCCCGCTTGGCGTCGAGCTCGGCGGCGACGTCGGCGCCGCCGATCACGTGCGGTTCGATGCCTACCCGCCGCAGACCGTCGAGCAGATCGCGCACCGACTCCTGCCCAGCGCAGACGATGACGTTGTCGACGGCGAGTACACGGCCCCCGGAGCGATCGCCGCCGAAGCTTATGTGCAGACCATCGTCGTCGATTCTCTCGTAATTCACACCCGAAAGTTGTTGCACACCTTTGGCCTTCAGCGACGCGCGGTGCACCCAGCCGGTAGTCTTGCCAAGGCCCCTGCCTTGTGCGCCCTTGGTTCGCTGCAGTAGGTACACCTCGCGGGCTGGCGGCAGCGGAATGGGTGTGGTCAACCCGCCGCGCGCATCTTGCGGAGCGTCACGAGGGTCGAGGATTCCCCACTCGGTCTTCCATTCCTTGACGTTCAGCGTCGGAGACTGGTCGGTCACCAAGAACTCGCTCACGTCGAAGCCGATGCCACCCGCACCGATGATCGCGACCGTCTTGCCGACTGGTTTTCCGAGTATCGCCTCGGCGTAGGACAACACCATCGGGTGGTCGATCCCGGCGATGTCGGGAATCCGGGCGGCGACGCCCGTCGCCAGTACCACCTCGTCAAACCCGGCGAGACCGTCGACGTCGGCGCGCACTCCGAGGCGTACGTCGACGCCGTGCTTCTCGACCATTCGCGTGTAGTACCGAATGGTCTCGTTGAACTCCTCCTTGCCGGGAATCCTTCGTGCCAAGTCGAATTGGCCGCCAATGGCCTGCCCTGCCTCGAAAAGCGTTACGTGGTGGCCGCGTTCGGCAGCGGTTACGGCCGCGGAGAGGCCTGCGGGTCCTGCGCCGACAACCGCAATGCGCTTCGTCCACCTGGTGGGGCCGAGCACCAACTTCGTTTCGTGGCCTGCTCGCGGATTGAGCAGGCACGACACCGTCTTGTGCACGAATGCATGGTCGAGGCACGCCTGGTTGCATGCAATGCAGGTGTTGATCTCGTCGGCGGCGTCCTCGGCGGCCTTGCGCACCCAGTCCGGATCGCTCAGCAGGGGGCGGGCCATCGAGATCAGCTGCACGTGGCCGTCGGCGAGAATCTGCTCGGCGGCTTGCGGCATGTTGATCCTGTTGGACGCGACGACGGGAATCTTCACCTGCTCGGCAAGGGCGTTGGAGACGTCGACGAAGGCGCTGTTGGGCACCGAGGTCACGATGGTTGGCACGCGCGCTTCGTGCCAGCCGATGCCGGTGTTGATGATCGTCGTGCCCGCTGCCTCGACTTCGCCTGCCAGCGCCACGATTTCGTCCCAACTCTGGCCATCTTCGACGTAATCGGCCATGGAGAGTCGGTAGCAGATGATGAAGTCCCGGCCAACCGCCTCGCGGGTGCGTGCCACGATCTCGACCGGCAGCCTGCGCCGTTTCTCTGCCGTGCCACCCCACGCGTCGGAACGCTTGTTGGTGCGCGGCGCCAGGAACTGATTGAGGAGATAACCCTCGCTACCCATGATCTCGACGCCGTCGTACCCCGCTTCGCGGGCCAAGACGGCGCACTTCACGAAGTCGCGGATCGTGTCGTCGACGCCGCGGGGGGAGAGCTTGCGCGGCCGGAAGGGATTGATGGGCGCCTTGATCGACGAGGCGCTGACCGAAAAAGGATGGTACGCATAGCGTCCCGCATGCAGGATCTGCAGCAGGATCTTGCCGCCCTCGTCGTGCACGGCCGACGTGATGCGACGATGACGCCGTGCGTCGGAAGACGACAGCATCGAGGCAGCGAACGGTAGCAACCACCCAGCGCGGTTCGGGGCGTAGCCGCCGGTGATGATGAGGCCGACGCCGCCGCGAGCTCGCTCTGCGAAATACGCTGCCAGCCGGTCGATGTCGCGAGCCCTGTCCTCCAACCCGGTGTGCATCGAGCCCATGATCACCCGGTTGCGCAGGGTCGTGAACCCGAGGTCCAGCGGGGACAACAACTTTGGGTAGGGGTTGCCGGTCACGGTGTGCCCTTCAGTGCGGCTGCCACTTCGTCGAGCCAGTCGATCGACCCTTCCTCGGCGCGGATTCCGCCACGCAGTACCAGGTACTGGTGCAGCGATGCACCGTGCAACGTGGAGGGATCGGGGAACTGTCGCTTGGCCAAGCCCAAGTACGTGTCGAGCAACTCGGCGCGTTCGTCGCGCAGGGAAGCGACCTGTGTACGAAGCGCGGTGAGCGACGAGTCGTCGGCATGGGCGACGCCCCGAATCTTGACGGCCAGCTCGCGCGTACGAGAGTCGGTCACCGAACTGCCGCGGCCGTGCAACGGTTCGGCGATCCAGCGCGAGAGTTCGCCGCGGCCTGCGTCGGTCACGCGGTAGACCTTCTTGTCGGGTCTGGCTTGTTGTTCGACGACGTCGACGTCGACCCAGCCGTCGTTCTCCATCGAACGCAACGTTCGGTAGATCTGCTGGTGGGTCGCGGCCCAGAAGTAGCCGATCGTTCGGTCGAAGCGGCGGGCCAGTTCGTATCCGGAGCCCGACTGCTCACTGAGGCTCACGAGGATCGCGTGGGGGAGGGCCACGGCGCCAAGGTAAGCGCTACCGACGGTCCTATGCAACTTGTTGCATTGAGCACGTATTCGGTCGTGTTGCAACTGGCCGACTTGTATATGCAACGTCTAGTATCAGTTACCACTCGCCACCCCTATCGGGGCGGCGGGGAAGTTAGGGCACACTGAGACAGCCGTCCAAGTATCGACACCGCATACTTGGCGACGGCTCCTCGGGGCCCACCAGGCTGAACGCAAGAACTGACCGGCAGCCCCACTGGACAGGAGAGACATCTAGTGACGTACACCATTGCCGAACCCTGCATCGACATCAAGGACAAGGCATGCATCGAGGAATGCCCCGTCGACTGCATCTACGAGGGCGCACGCATGCTGTACATCCACCCCGATGAGTGCGTGGACTGCGGCGCCTGCGAACCGGTGTGCCCGGTAGAGGCCATCTACTACGAGGACGACGTTCCCGACCAGTGGTCGGGCTACACGCAGCACAACGCGGACTTCTTCGCCGAACTGGGATCGCCCGGCGGCGCATCGAAGGTCGGCCAGACCGACAACGACCCGCAGGCCATCAAGGACATCCCGCCGAAAGAAGAGGACTAGCCACGGCCATGCGGCTATCGGCGTCGCTGCCGGTATTTCCGTGGGACACGCTGGCTGACGTCACTGCCGCCGCGCGGGCTCATCCCGACGGCATCGTCGACCTTTCGGTGGGCACGCCCGTCGATGCGGTCGCGCCGATCATCCGCGACGCATTGGCCGCCGCCAGCAGCGCGCCCGGATACCCCACCACCGCAGGCACGCCTGCGTTGCGCGCCTCCGCCGTCGCCGCGCTGCGTCGTCGGTACGGAATCGACGGTCTCTCCAACGACGCAGTTCTACCGGTCGTCGGTACCAAGGAGCTCATCGCGTGGCTGCCGACGTTGATGGGCCTAGATGGCGACGACGTCGTCGTCATCCCCGAGCTGGCCTACCCGACCTACGACGTCGGCGCACGGCTCGCTGGCGCTCAGGTGCTGCAGGCGGACTCCTTGACGCAGCTCGGCCCGATCAGGCCCAAGCTGGTGTACCTCAACTCGCCGAGCAATCCGACTGGCGCGGTGCTCGGCGTCGATCATCTCCGCAAGGTCGTCGGGTGGGCCCGCGAGCGGGGTGCGCTGATCGCCTCCGACGAGTGTTATCTGGGTTTGGGCTGGGACGCAGAGCCCCTCTCGGTGCTGCATCCGGACGTGTGCGGCGGTGACCACACGGGACTGCTCGCCGTGCACTCCCTGTCGAAGACGTCGTCGCTGGCTGGCTACCGCGCCGGGTTCGTAGCAGGCGATCCCGCGGTAGTCGCCGAGCTGCTCGCGGTGCGCAAGCACGCCGGGATGATGGTGCCGTCACCCATTCAGGCCGCGATGGTGGCGGCGCTCGACGACGACGCGCACGAGAAGGAGCAACGCGAGCGCTATGGACGGCGGCGCGACCTACTGCTGCCCGCCGTTCGTGGCGCCGGGTTCACCATCGAACACTCCGAGGCCGGACTGTATCTCTGGGCGACGCGTGGTGAGCCGTGCAGGGACACAGCCGCATGGCTTGCCGAACGCGGAATCCTGGTGGCGCCGGGCGAGTTCTACGGACCTCGCGGCGCCAAGCACGTGAGGATCGCGTTGACCGCGACCGACGAACGGATCGACGCTGCGGTGGCGCGGCTCTGCCGATAGCGTCGACCGCGGCGAGGATGTCGGCCACTTCGCTGCGCTCGCCGTAGTTCGGATGGACGTCAATCCAACGGGCCACGCCCCCGGCATCGACGACGAGTACGGTCGGCATCTGCACCCCGGTCTCGGCCTCGGTGTTGGCCCGGGTGAGGGCCAGTCCGAGATGGCCTGTGCAGCAACGACTTCGGAAGGCTGGTGCGGCCCGCACCCCCCGACTCGTGGCAGCGGGCTGAGCGTGGCCCAGCCCGCGACATCTACCCTGGCGGGATGCTGACCGCATTGGTTGATCTGCCTGGTGGTGCCTTTCGGATGGGATCGGTCGATTTCTATCCGGAGGAGGGTCCGGTCCACACGGTCACCGTGGCGCCGTTCGCCATCGAGCGTCATCCGGTGACCAATGCGCAGTTCGCGGAGTTCGTTGCCGCCACCGGCTACGTGACCGTCGCCGAACGTCCACTCGACCCGGCCGACTTCCCGGGCGTGCCGCCGGCCGAACTGGTTCCGGGTGCATTGGTATTCCGGGCTACCGAAGGACCGGTCAACCTGCGCGATTGGCAGCAGTGGTGGGACTGGGCGCCCGGGGCGTGCTGGCGGCATCCGTTCGGCCCCGAGTCGTCGAGGCCCGCTGCCGAAGACCGACCCGACCATCCGGTCGTGCAGATCGCCTACCCCGATGCCGCCGCCTACGCGGATTGGGCGGGGCGACGCCTACCCAGCGAGGCGCAGTGGGAGTATGCGGCGCGGGCAGGGTCCACCGCCGCATATGCATGGGGGGACGATGTGCGTCCGGACGGCCGGCTGATGGCCAACACCTGGCAGGGCCGGTTCCCCTACCGTAACGACGGCGCACTGGGGTTCTCGGGTACTTCACCGGTAGGCACGTTTCCGTCCAACGGCTTTGGTCTGTTCGACATGATCGGCAACGTGTGGGAATGGACGACCACGCCGTACACCCGCCAGCACCGACCCGACGCACCGACCGAGGGTTGCTGTCCGCAGCCGGTCACCTCGCCCGATCCGGCCGTGCGTCAGGCCCTCAAGGGCGGGTCCCATTTGTGTGCGCCGGAGTACTGCCATCGGTACCGGCCGGCGGCCCGGTCGTCGCAATCGCAGGACAGCGCCACCACCCATATCGGCTTCCGCTGTATCGCGTAGGTGGCGAAACGCGGCAGGCTACGCCGCCGCCGGACCCGCTGGCCTGAGCGTTTTCCACGGCGTCAGGTGGCGTAACATTCCGAAACCGCCACCCCGGCCGGCGCGATGGCACAGTGAACGCATGCCACGGCGCCCCAGGATCCCTCCGAAGGACTTTCCCCGTCCTTCTGTGCGTGAGTACCCGGGTACGAGGGCCGATGCGGCCCGCTGGGTGCGCGACGTGTTGCGCAGTCAGATCCTGGAAGGCGCCTTCGGTGGCCTTGCCGCGCCGCGGCCGGCGCTGCCGTCGGAATCGGAGTTGGCCGCCGAACTCGGCGTGAGCCGCAACGCCATTCGCGAAGCGCTCGAATTGTTGCGCGGCGAGGGATTGATCACCCGTGTGCAGGGCTCCGGGACCTTCGTCACCGGCGCCAAGCTGCGCCAACACCTCGACAGGCTCGAAGGGCTCGCGGAATCGCTTGCCGGACATCGGCTTCCGGTCGACAACGAGGTACTGTCGATCCGCGAATCCTCCGCGACACCGTTCGTCGCGGCCAAGCTGCAGCTGCCTGAGAACGCCCCGATCCTGTTCATCGAACGGCTGCGGTCCGTCGGAGGGCTGCCGCTGTCGCTGGACACCACCTCGCTGCGGATCGGCGCGATCCCCGCCGACGCTGAGCTCGGTCAGCAGGATGTATTCGCGCTCATCGAATCCGAACTCGGTGTGCGGCTCGGCTGGGCGGAGATAACCGTCGAATCGGTTGCCGCCGACTCGAGAACCGCTGAACTGCTCAAGATCCGGACCGGTGCACCACTGTTGCTGCTCCATCGCCTCACCCACCTCGAGGACGGCACCCCGTTCGACCTCGAAACCGTCCGCTACCGCGGCGACCGGTGCTCACTGGTGACCACCGCCGCCCGCGGTGACGCTCCGAGCGCGTAACCCGCGAAAGCACCGTCATACCAAACGATACGAAAGGTGTATTTGTCATGCCCGAACAACCCAACATCGTCTACTTCCACGTCGACAACCTCGGTATGGGCGAGCTCGGCTGCTACGGCGGAGGCATCCTGCGCGGCGCCGACACCGTTCGCGCGGACGCCTTCGCCGCGGAGTCGCTGAAGCTGTCGCACTTCGTCGTCGAGCCGCAGTGCACGCCGACTCGGTCGGCGCTGATGACCGGTCGGTACCCGATCCGATCGGGCAACCACACCATCGCACTTGGCGGCAACGGTGGCGGCATCGTCGCCTGGGAACGGACGATGGGCGACATATTGTCCGAAGCCGGTTACGCCACAGCATGTTTCGGTAAATGGCACATCGGTGCCGAGGACGGCCGGTGGCCCACCGACCACGGTTTCGACGAATGGTACGGCCCGGCCCGCACCTATGACGAATGCCTGTGGCCCGACGATCCGTGGTACGACGGCGACCGCGACGGCTACTCCTACATGTACGAGGGCACCAAGGCAGACGGGGTCGCCACCACCGACCAGCAGCTGACGGTCAAGCTCAAAGGCGAGATGGACGGCGAGTACGACCGGCGCGCCAGGAGTTTCATGAAGCGCAGCGTCGAGGCAGGCAAACCGTTCTACCTGTACCACAACCATTCGCTGATGCACTTCCCGATGGAGGTGCGCCCGGAGTTCAAGGGCAAGAGCACCAACGGCGCCTGGGGTGACTCGCTGCTGATGCTCGACCACGACTTCGGCAGCATCCTGGATACGATCACCGAACTCGGTATCGAGGACAACACCATCGTCGTCTTCGCCGGTGACAACGGCGCCGAGGACCACCTCGCCGGACGCGGCACCGCCGGCTTCTTCGACGGTTCTTACTTCAGCTCGGCGGAGGGCGGCATCCGCACCCCCTGCCTCGTCCGCTGGCCCGGCAAGGTTAAACCGCGCGAGAGCAACGAGATGGTGCACGTCACCGACATGTTCCCGACGCTGCTGCGCTGGGCCGGCTGCGACGTGCCGGACGACCGCATCATCGACGGCATTGACCAGCGTGAGTTCTTCGCCGGCGCGGACGAATCACAGCGTGAAGGCTGCATGGTGTGGCTCAACGAGGAACTGCACGCCGTCAAATGGTCACAGTTCAAGATCAACTTCAAACGCCAGCAGCATTTCCATGATCCGGAGATCCCGCTGGGCTTCGCCCGCATCACCAACCTGCTGGAGGACCCCAAGGAACGCGAGGCCGTCAACCAAACCTGGGTGCGGTGGTGGGTGATGCAGCACGCCTACCGCTTCATCCAGGAATTCGACAAGAGCGTCGAGACCGAACAACTGATCCCGGCAGGCGCACCCATCGACTTCGTGCCGGCGCGCACGCAGTGAGCGAATCCAACTCCTATGGCGCCCAATCCATCACGATTCTGGAAGGGCTGGACGTCGTCCGCAAGCGACCGGGCATGTACATCGGGTCGACGGGCGAGCGCGGCCTACACCACATGATCTGGGAGGTCGTCGACAACGGGGTCGACGAGGCGATGGCCGGGCACGCCAGCCGCGTCGACGTGACCCTGCTGGCCGACGGCGGCGTCGAAGTGCTCGACGATGGACGTGGGATCCCGGTGGCGACGCACGCCACCGGGATCCCCACCATCGACGTCGTGATGACCCAGTTGCACGCCGGTGGCAAGTTCGACTCCGACTCCTACAGCGTGTCCGGCGGTCTGCACGGTGTCGGGGTATCGGTGGTCAACGCGCTGTCCACCCGGCTCGAGGTGGAAATCTGCCGCGACGGCCACCGGTGGTCGCAGACCTACGACCGCTCCATGCCCGGGACCCTGACGCAGGGTAAACCCACCACGAAAACCGGCACCACTGTGCGCTTCTGGGCCGATCCGGACATATTCGAGACCACGACCTACAGCGTCGAGACGGTGGCCCGACGGCTGCAAGAGATGGCGTTTCTCAACCGCGGTTTGACGCTGACCCTCACCGACCTACGTGACGGCACTGACACGCGCACGTTCCACTACACCGACGGGCTAATCGACTTCGTCCAACACATCAACCGCTCGCGCGATGCCATCCAGCCCAGCATCATCGGATTCACCGGTGCCGGCGCCGGCCTCGAGGTCGAGGTCGCGATGCAGTGGCACGCCGGTTATTCCGAATCGGTGCACACCTTCGCCAACACCATCAACACCCATGAGGGTGGTACCCACGAGGAGGGCTTCCGTGCGGCGTTGACCACCGTGGTCAACAAGTACGCCCGAGACAAGAAGCTGCTCAAGGACAAAGAGCCCAACCTCACCGGCGACGACATCCGCGAGGGTCTGGCCGCCGTCATCGCCGTGAAGGTCGCCGAACCCCAATTCGAGGGTCAGACCAAGACCCGGCTCGGCAACTCCGAGGTGCGATCGTTGGTACAGAGGATCTGTCACGACAGGCTGACCCACTGGTTCGAGGCCCACCCCGCCGAAGCCAAGATCGTCCTCGCCAAGGTCACCTCGTCGGCGCACGCCCGGCTGGCCGCCCGCAGGGCGCGGGACCTCGTGCGGCGCAAGAGTGCCACCGATGTCGGTGGGCTGCCCGGTAAGCTGGCCGACTGCCGCTCGACCGATCCGCGGAGGTCGGAACTGTATGTGGTGGAGGGTGATTCGGCCGGCGGTTCGGCCAAGAGCGGTCGGGATTCGATGTTTCAGGCGATCCTGCCGTTGCGCGGCAAGATCATCAACGTCGAGAAGGCCCGTATCGACCGGGTGCTGAAGAACACCGAAGTGCAGGCGATCATCACCGCCCTGGGCACCGGTATCCACGACGAATTCGACCTGGCCAAACTGCGGTATCACAAGGTCGTGTTGATGGCCGATGCCGACGTCGACGGTCAGCACATCTCGACGCTGCTGTTGACGCTGCTGTTCCGATTCATGAAGCCGCTCATCGAGAACGGCCACGTCTTCCTCGCCCAGCCGCCGCTGTACAAGCTGAAGTGGCAACGCTCTGAACCGGAATTCGCGTACTCGGATCGAGAACGCGACGGTCTGTTGGAGACCGGCCAGAAGGCGGGCAAGAAGATCAACAAGGACGACGGCGTCCAGCGCTACAAGGGTTTGGGCGAGATGGATGCCAAGGAGTTGTGGGAGACCACGATGGATCCGTCGGTGCGGCTGCTGCGCCAAGTCACCCTTGACGACGCCGCCACCGCCGACCAGCTCTTCTCGGTGTTGATGGGCGACGACGTGGAGGCGCGCCGGAGCTTCATCACCCGCAACGCCAAAGACATTCGCTTTCTCGACATCTGACTCAGAGCAGCGGCAGCAGCAGGAACGCGACCACCAGCGCCGCCAACGCGACCACCGCAGCGCCGGCGGCCATCACCGAACCCCGGGCCGGTCGATACGCCCGAAACGGGCGGGTGGCCAAGGTCCGGCGCCGCCGCATCCCCACCGCGTACACCAGCGCGGCGACCACCGCCGCGGCGGCGCCGACCGCACCGCGCACCGGTTGGTTCAGCGGGTGGGGGTCTTTGACGACAAGCAGGCCTCCGGTGACCAGGACGGCCAGCGAGGTGCGGGTCCAGGCCAGCACAGTCCGCTCGGGCTGCAGGCCACGATCGATGGCCAGTGCGTGGCGCGTCATCGTCCACCGGCGTTCGCGCCGACCGCCAATGCGACCGTCACCAGCCCGAGTGCCACCAATCCCACGGTCAGGTAGAGCGGCGTCGCCGGACGCGGCAGCGGCCGGTCGTCGCGCATCGCCCGGTCGACCTGCAGCCACCGGTGCAGGCCGGCACCGGCCGTCAGCATCGCCAGCGCCCCAATCGCCGCGCCCAGGGCATGACGGAGCCCGGGAACAGCCAGCTCCGGAAGGAACTGCACCACTGCAACCGCGGCGGCGAGCAGACCCAGCGCCGTGCGTTGCCAGGCCAGGAACGTTCGTTCGTTGGCGAGGGTGAAACGGTAATCGGGTTCAGAAGACATGTCTGAGTTCATCGAGTCCTGTTGGTTCACAATGGTTTCGGCGTTGCTCTCGGATCCCACCCGCCCAGTCTCGGGTCGCGGCCCGTTCGGCACCAGGACGCTGTTGGTGGCGTAACGAAGACTTCACCTCACCGCCGCAGTGACGGGGTGTGCCCGGTGGCGGTTTCGGCGCGGCGATGCCCAGACCTCGACCTGTTGACCTGGTCCGATGGCGTAACTGCTGTGCAACGTTCAGTGACGGTGAGGTAACAGAAGAACCGGACTCTGGGGTGCGTGAACGACCGAAACCCAACTCCGCGAGGCCGAGGCCGCCGCACGGCCGCGCTCCTCGTGGCTCTGGCGCTGGCCGGCGCGCACGCCCTGACCGGCTGCGGGCTGCTCACCGAACCGACGGTTACCGTGAACGTCGGCTACCAATCCAAGACCATCAATACGGTCAACGCGGGCACGCTGCTGCGCGACCGTCACGAATTCGAGAAGGCTCTCGACCGGCTCGGCGACGCCAACGGCAAGAAATACCGCGTCGTGTGGCAGGACTTCTCGTCGGGTGCACCGCTCACCGCGCAGATGATGGCCACCCACGTCGACATCGGCTCGATGGGCGACTACCCGCTGCTGACCAACGGATCCAAGACCCGCAAGTACAGCGACGCCGAGACCGAGATGATCGCGACAACCGGCTACAGCTTGCGCGGGTCGCTCAATCAGGTTGTAGTGCCTGCCCATTCGCCTGCCCGCAACCTGGCCGACCTGAAGGGCCGCCGGGTGTCGACCAGTCTCGGCTCCGCCGGAGACGGCATGTTCTCGACGGCTCTGCAGCGCAACGGAATCGACAAATCGGCTGTGCAGATCGTCAATCAGGACCCTGCAGTCGGCGCCGCCGCCATCGAGGGCGACCAAGTCGACGCGTTGGCGCAGTTCGTGCCGTGGCCGCAGCTGGTGATCTTCCGGGATCAGGGCCGGCTGCTCTACGACGGCGGCGACAACGACGTCCCGACATTTCACGGCATCGTCGTGCGCAAGCAATTCGCCGACGCCAACCCCGAGGTGATGACCGCCTTCATGCAGGCGGTGCAAGCAACCACCGACTACATCGTCACCAACCCGCTGCAGGCCGCCCTGCGGGTGAGCGCCCTGACGGGTATCGAACCCGAGGTCGTCTATCTCTACAACGGTCCGAACGGACTCGTGTCATTCGACATGACCCTCAAACCACAATTCCTCGCGGCGTTCACCAAGGTCAAGGACTTCCTGGTGAATCGCGGGTCGGTGACCGCCGACTTCGACATCCAGGGATTCCTCAACGACCGCTATCTGCGGCAATTGTTCGGACCCGACTACGACCGCCGCCGTGACGACGTCGTCAACCCCGCAGCGTTGTCCGGCAGGGACGACGTGTGCCGGCTGCCGGTGGGGGATCCCGCCCAGGCGTCGGAGTTGTGGGCCACCGGCACCGAGGGAACCCAGGTCGCTGCCACACCCACCTGCTTGCTGCGCCGGATCGCCGCCGCCGAGTCCGTCCGCGCCGCGTACGTCCCCGACACCCTCACCGGTACCCGCCTGTTTGCCGATCACGCCGTCTGGCTCGACGACGGAAGTGCCTCGGCGACGGAGCGTTATAAGCCGTTCGCCACCACCGACGGGGCGGACACCTACCGGACAGCCCATCCGGGCGCGAAGCCCATCGAATATCCGATGGCCATCACGCAGTCGCGGTCCGCCAACTAGCCACCCATCCACGCAACCGAAGGAGACAACGATGGCCCCGACCCTGACCCTGAACGACGTGGGCGCCGCGGCCAGCTGCGCGCCGGCCTCATCATCCCGAATGCCACTGCGGGACAGCATCACCGGGCTGATACCGGCAAAACTGCGTACCCGCGCCGCCGCGATCGTGCTGCCCGTCATTCCGATCGCCGCGTTCCTGGTGCTGTGGCAGCTGCTGACCGCGCACGGCGTCGTCGCCTGGCTGCGGTTCAACCGGATGCCCTCGCCGGGCAGCGTGTGGGACTCGCTGCTCACGCGCATCGGTTCGGGCTCGTACTACGACGACCTGCTCGCTAGCCTGCAGCGCATCCTGCTCGGCTTTGGGTTCGCCGCCGTCGCCGGCATCGCCCTGGGCATCCTGGTCGGCCGGTCAAACGTAGCGCGAATGACGTTGCGGCCGTTCATCGAAATCATCCGGCCCATCCCGGCGATCGCACTGGTGCCGTTGACCATCCTGCTGTTCCCGTCCAGCGAGCAGGGCATCGTGTTCATCACGTTCTTCGCCGCGTTCTTCCCGGTGGTGGTCAGCACCATCCACGCGATGGACTCGCTGCCGAAAGTATGGGAGGAAGCCGCCAAGACCATGGGCGCGGGCCGGGTGTCGCTGCTGTTCCAGGTGATCCTGCCCGGCGCGCTGCCCGGTATCTTCGCAGGCCTGTCGGTGTCGATGGGCGTCGCGTGGATCTGCGTGGTCAGCGCAGAGATGATCTCCGGTCAGTTCGGTATCGGCTACTACACCTGGCAGTCCTACGGCCTGCTTGACTACGCGGGCGTTGTGGTTGGCATGATCTCCATCGGCGCGCTCGGCCTGATCACCGCGTGGCTGGTCGAGTACATCGGACGACGGGTCAACCGCTGGCTGCCGAGGGCCACCCGATGAGCACAGGAGCCGTCAGCCTCGACAAGTTGAAACTCGGATTCAACGGTGTGCTCGCGGCCGACATCACGCTCGACGTCGACCCCGGCGAGGTCATCGTGTTCCTTGGTCCGTCCGGCTGCGGAAAGTCCACCATCCTGCGGGCACTCGCCGGGCTACTCATCCCGATGGGCGGCACCGCCACCGTCGACGGCGCACCGGTTGCCGGCAATGCAGCCCAGTGCGCCATGGTGTTCCAGGAGGACGCGCTGTTCCCCTGGCGCACCGCGCTGAAGAACGTGCAGTACCCGATCCGGCTGCGCGGGGTCCGGGGCAAGGAGCTGAAGCAGGCAGCCACCGCAAGGCTCGAACAGGTGGGGTTGAGCGCCTATCTCGATCATCTGCCCAGCCAGCTCTCCGGCGGTATGCGACAGCGAGTGCAGCTGGCCCGAACCCTGGCCTGCGAACCGCGAGTCATGTTGATGGACGAGCCTTTCGGGGCGCTCGACGCTCAGACCCGCCTCGAGATGCAGCGTCTGCTGACCTCGGTGTGGGAAAGCCAGCGGATGACGATACTGTTCGTCACCCATGACGTCGACGAGGCGCTGTTGCTGGCCGATCGCATCGTGTTGCTGAGCAACCGGCCTGCGACCGTCGCCGACGTCATCACCCTCAAAGACCCGCGGTCCCCGGAGGCCCAGTTCCACGAGGACTACCAGCGGCTGCGCCGCGGCATCCTCGACTTCCTTGGCCAGAGTCCGGCGCGTAGCGCATGATCAGCATTCACTCTGTCCGGCAGGCACTTCGGTCACCGGCACGGCTGCGTACCGAAGTGCTCGCCGGCCTGGTGGTCGCGCTGGCGCTGATTCCCGAGGCGATCGCGTTCTCGGTGATCGCCGGGGTGGATCCGCGGATCGGACTGTTCTCGTCGGTGACCATGGCCATCACCATCGCCGTCGCCGGTGGCCGGCGATGATTTCGGCGGCCACTGCCGCGGTAGCGCTGGTCGTTGCGCCCGTAGCCCGTGAGCACGGGGTTGGCTACCTGGTGGCCACGATCCTGCTGGCGGGGGCGTTCCAGATGCTGCTGGCCGTCGCCGGCGTCGCGAAACTGATGCGGTTCATTCCGCGCAGCGTGATGATCGGCTTCGTCAACGCACTGGCCATCCTGGTGTTCGTGTCGCAGCTGCCGCACCTGCTCGGGGTGCCGTGGCTGGTGTATCCGCTGACCGCGGTCGGCATCGTGGTAATGGTGCTGCTGCCGAAGCTGACCACCGCGATCCCGGCGCCGCTGGTCGTGGTGGCGCTGCTGACGGGGGCTGTGGTGCTGTTCGGTTGGCACGTTCCCGACGTCGGAGACCAGGGCGCGCTGCCGGATTCGCTGCCGCTGCCGGGGTTTCCCCACGTGCCGCCGACCTTGTACACGCTGCGGGTCATCGCGCCGTACGCGCTGGGCGCGGCGCTCGTCGGGCTGCTGGAGTCACTGATGACCGCGAAGCTTGTGGACGACATCACCGAGACACCGTCGAACAAGACGCGCGAGGCGTTCGGTCAGGGCACCGCCAACATCGTCACAGCGATCTTCGGTGGCATGGGCGGCTGCGCGGTGATCGGGCAGACGATGATGAACGTCAAGGTCGCCGGCGCCCGGACGCGATTGTCGACGTTTTTGACCGGCGCGTTCGTGCTCCTGCTGGTCGTCGCTCTGGGACCCGTGGTGGGCCTGATCCCGATGGCCGCGCTGGCCGCGGTGATGGTGGTGATCTCGGTGACCACGTTCGATTGGCACAGCATCGCGCCGCGCACGTTGAAGGTCATGCCGCGAAGCGAAACAGCCGTGATGGTGGTGACGGTCGTCGGCACGGTCGCAACCGGCAATCTCGCCGTCGGGGTCTCGCTCGGTGTGCTGGCCGCAATGATCGGATTCGCCAGGCGAGTCGCGCATTTGACCGTCGTTGAGTGCGATCCTGTCTCAGTGCCGAAGACCTATCGGGTGCGCGGCGAGCTGTTCTTCGCTTCCAGCAACGACCTGATTCATCAATTCGACTACGCGGACGACCCCGACGAGGTGATCATAGACCTGTCCGGCACTGACGTCTGGGATGCGTCGTCGGTGGCGACGCTGGATGCGATCCGGCAGAAATACCACGTGCGCGGGAAGACCGTGCGGCTAACCGGTCTGGACGGCGCCAGCCTCGAACGACTGAAAAAACTGTCAGGGCGACTCGGAGTCTGAGCGCCCAGGCACACATCGAGACCTACGCAGTCAGATAGCCCGCAGGCTGAGCGAGAGCAGAAGCCGCGCATCGGGATCGGCGAGCGAGGCGCCGAGGTATTCCTCGATCTTCCGCACCCGGTAGCGGACCGTGTTGGGGTGGACGTGCAGAAACTGTGCCGCGGCCGCGACGTCGCCGAAGCTGTCCAGGTAGACCCGCAACGTCTCGGCCAGCACGGAGTCCTTGTCGCGCAAGGCCTTGACGCGCGGGTCGACGAGTCGCTCGTCGGCGCCGATCATCGTGACGATCTCGTCGAGCAACACGGTGGTGCGCGCCTCGGCGAGCGAGGTCACCTGACCGATCGCGCTCGGGTGGCGTTCGGCGCTGTCGAGCACCCGGTCCACTTCGACGCGGGCTGCGGCGACGCCTGCCAAACCCGTTGTGGGCGTACCGATCACGGCCCGCATCTCGAGCCCAAGCTCTGCCCGCAACGCCGCGATGGTCCCCCGGATCCACGACGTCACCGCACCCTTCCCGTCGCTTCGCTCGCCCCGGACGGACGCCCTGCCCGTGTGGGGAAACAGCACGTACACCCGGGAGCCGCGTGCGACCACCTGGGCGTCGGGCCGGAAGGCGCTGGCACTCAAGGCCATCACGTCGACGAGCCGGCTGGAGTCGTCGCCCGCCACGGTGAAGCCGATGACGGCCGTGCGTCCGTCCGGCGTGATGCCAAGCTCGCGTGCCGTTGCGACGACGTCGACGTCTGCGTCGCGGAACCCGAGCAATTCCTGCACTCGAACGGCGTGAGTCGACGGTGTGGCCGCGAGCCTTCCCAGGATCCTGGCCGCGAGTACCGCGGCACCTCGCAACACCTCGTCGGTGTCGTCGGCAAGCGGGCGGGATCCCTGTTGGACCCAGATGGTGCCTGCAAACGTCGAGGGCCGGCCTGCGGCGGAGGGGTTGAGATGGATGCCTACCGCGCGACGCGGTTGCAGGCCGAGTTCGGGACGCGCATCCACGCTCACCACGTCGCCTGCGCGCACGGCGTCGAAGATCCCCCACCGACCGATCCACTCCAGGTGTTCGGCGGGCCCGGCCCTGCCGAGGATCGACGCTCGTCGAAGTTCGTCGGCCTCGTCGTTGGATGCGGAGTAGGCGAGTACGTGGGATTGTGCATCCTCGATGCTGACCATTCCTCTGGTGCGGTCGGCGATCGACTGGGCCAGCCCGAACAGGTCGGTGCCCGAGTCATCTTGAGGATCGGTTCGGCGATGTTCGAAGACGTGGTCGATGAGGCGGTAGAGCCGCTCCCAGCGGGCGAGCGGTTCGACGGCCACCACGGCCGTACCTGCCTTGGTCCCTTGCCTGATGACGGCATCGGACGGTTGCTTGACGAAGATGGCCACCGGCGTGCGGGGGGAGGACTGGCGCACCAGCCACGACAGCACCTCGTCGTCGCCGACGCCAAGCAGGAGGAACACGTCCGCCGACACCGATGCGGCGGCCAAGCCCAGCCGAACGTCGTCGGAATCGATCAGAGCCGCCGACGCCACGGGGAGATCGAGTCCCCGAGGTGCGTTGACGAGGGTGACCATCGTGGAGTCGAGCGCAAGCAGCAGTTGACCCAGGCTGACTCCACCAGCGCTCATGTTGTCCGATCCTACTAGCAATGTCAAAAAGTCTGGCGTATCGGCCAACGGTTATGCGGGGTGCCGCGCGGGAACCTTATGGTCATGGACGCGATCACCAACGTGCCGATGCCGGCCAACGAGCCGGTTCACGAATACGCCCCGAACAGTCCCGAGCGTGCGCGCCTGACCGCCGCTCTCGACGCGCTAACCTCCTCCGACCCCGTCGACTTGCCGCACGTCATCGGCGGCAAGCACGTGATGGGAAGCGGCGACCGCATCGACGTCGTTCAGCCGCACCGCCACAACGCGGTGTTGGGCACGTTGACGAATGCCGGGCACGCGGAGGCCGCCGCGGCCGTGGACGCCGCGATTGCCGCCAGGGAGGCGTGGGCGAATACGCCGTTCGACGAGAGGGCCGCGGTCTTCCTGCGCGCCGCCGACCTCCTCGCAGGCCCGTGGCGCGAGAAGATCGCCGCCGCGACGATGCTCGGCCAGTCCAAGACCGCCTACCAGGCCGAGATCGATGCGTCGTGCGAACTCGTCGACTTCTGGCGGTTCAACGTCGCGTTCGCGCGCCAGATCCTTGCCCAGCAGCCAATCAGCGCACCGGGCGTCTGGAACCGTACCGACTATCGCCCGCTAGAGGGCTTCGTCTATGCGATCACGCCGTTCAACTTCACCGCGATCGCTGCCAACCTCCCGACCGCGCCCGCGTTGATGGGCAACACCGTGGTGTGGAAACCGTCTGTCACGCAAGCACTCTCGGCGTACTTGACGATGCAACTGCTCGAAGCGGCCGGCCTTCCGCCTGGCGTCGTCAACCTCGTTGGTGGCGACGGCCTCGCCGTGTCCGACGTCGTCCTGAGCGACCCTCGGCTCGCGGGCATCCACTTCACGGGGTCGACGGCCACCTTCCAGCACCTGTGGCGGGAGGTCGGCACCAACATCGACAGGTATCGCACCTACCCGCGACTCGTCGGCGAGACGGGAGGCAAGGACTTCGTCGTCGCGCACGCCTCGGCACGGCCGGACGTGTTGCGCACGGCGCTGATCCGCGGTGCATTCGACTACCAAGGGCAGAAGTGCTCCGCCGCATCGCGAGCGTTCATCCCTCGCTCGCTGTGGAAGCAGATGGGCGACGACTTTCTCGGGGCCACCGCAGCATTGACCTACGGCGACGTCACCGACCTCTCCAACTACGGCGGCGCGCTCATCGACGCTCGCGCGTTTGCGAAGAACGCCCGCGCTATCGAGCGGGCGAAGAGCGCACCTGGCGTCACGATCGCCGTCGGAGGCGAATGCGACGACAGCGAAGGCTATTTCGTGCGGCCGACGGTCCTGCTGTCGGACGACCCGACCGACGAGGCCTTCTCATCGGAGTACTTCGGCCCGATCCTCGCCGTGCACGTATACGACGACGAGCGATGGGACGACGTTCTCGGCGTAGTCGACGGCGGCTCGAAGTACGGATTGACCGGCGCAGTGATCGCCGACGACCGATCGGCCGTCCTCGCGGCCCAGGACCGGTTGCGGTACGCGGCGGGCAACTTCTACGTCAACGACAAGCCAACGGGTGCCGTCGTCGGCCAACAGCCGTTCGGCGGATCCCGCGCGTCTGGCACGAACGATAAGGCCGGTTCTGCGCTGAACCTGCTCCGCTGGACGTCGGCCCGTTCCATCAAGGAGACCTTCGTCCCGCCGACGGAGCATGCCTATCCGCACATGGGGGTGAAGTGATGCCCGGCGTCTTCGACAGGGTGGCGCGTCCGGCGATCCTGGCGGCCAGCCGATCAGGCGGCCTGCGCCGGATGGCCGAGCGCATGCCGGTCACCCGCGACGTGGTGCATCGGTTCGTGCCGGGTGAGACGGTGGCCGATGCCCTGGATTCGGTTGCAGTGCTGCGGGATTCCCGACGGTTCGTCTCCATCGACTACCTCGGCGAGGACGTCACCGACGCCGAAGCCGCAGACACCACCGTGCGGGCCTATCTGGAACTTCTCGACGCGCTCGGTCGGCTCGACGAAGCCGACGACGTCCCGCGCAGACTCGAGGTGTCGCTCAAGCTCTCCGCACTTGGCCAGGCGCTGCCGCGCGACGGCGAGAAGATCGCACTGGAGAATGCGCACACGATCTGCGAGAAGGCCCGCGACGTGGGGACGTGGGTCACCGTCGACGCCGAGGATCACACCACCACGGACTCCACGCTATCGATCGTTCGCGAGTTGCGTGGCGACTTCGAGTGGCTGGGAACGGTTTTGCAGGCCTATCTGAAGCGCACTCACGCGGACTGCGAGGAGTTCGCCGGCGGTGCCGTCGACTCCTCGCGCGAGCGCTCGTCGGGCGGTGCCCGGATTCGGCTATGCAAGGGGGCATACGACGAACCCGCGTCCGTGGCCTACCGGGACCGGTCCGAGGTCACGGATTCCTACCTGGATTGTCTGCGAGTGTTGATGTCGGGCTCGGGCTACCCGATGGTGGCCTCCCACGATCCAGTGATCATCGGCGCGGTACCCGCCATGGCTCGCGAATTCGGCCGGGGTGCAGAGGATTTCGAGTACCAGATGCTATACGGCATCCGCGACGCAGAGCAGCGCAGGTTGGCCGACGGTGGCAACCACGTCCGTGTCTACGTTCCGTTCGGGACCCAGTGGTACGGCTACTTCGTGCGGCGGCTCGCCGAACGGCCCGCGAACTTGACGTTCTTCATGCGGGCACTCGTCGACTGACGGATTGGACGCAGCCTCCCAGCATCGTGTCCTAGGCTGACCATGCCGTGAGGAGGTGCGCATGACGGTCACCGGCCCCGGTGCAGAGAAGCGACGAGTCGACGGATTCGGGCGGCTCGATCTCGGCCTTCGACAGGCGAGCGAGTGGTATCTGTGGGGGCCCTATCTCAGTGAGCGCCAGTGGGGCACCGTTCGCGAGGACTACAGCGCGGACGGCGACGCCTGGACCTACCTGCCGCACGACCACGCTCGCTCCCGCGCCTACCGCTGGGGGGAAGAAGGTCTTGCGGGCTGGTCCGACATCGAGCAGCGACTCTGCCTTGCGCTGGCCTTGTGGAACGGCCGTGACGCGACGTTGAAGGAGCGGGCATTCGGGCTTACCAGTCACGAGGGCAACCACGGCGAGGACGTCAAGGAGTACTGGTGGTATCGCGATGCGGTACCCAGCCACGCGTGGAACACCTGGCGATACCACTACCCGCAGAAGGCCTTCCCGTACGACGACCTCGTCGCGGAGAACGCGCGCCGCGGGAGGCTCGACCCGGAGTACGAACTCCTGGACACCGGCGTCTTCGACGGCGACGAGTACTGGGTCGTCGACGTCACCTATGCCAAGGCCGACGCATGCGACATCCTGATGACGATCGACGTCACCAACGCCGGGCCCGAAACCGACGTCCTTCACGTCTTGCCCACCCTCTGGTTCCGGAACACTTGGTCCTGGAGCGAGGAGAAAGAGACGCCACCACGGCTGTCCGGGACCTCCGCCGACACCGTGACGCTCGAACATCCTTTCCTTGGCAAGCTCGAAATGGTTTGTGACACAGACCCGCTCGGCGCGCCGCCGGAGTTGATCTTCTGCGAGAACGAGACGAACGTGGCACGGCTCTACGGCACGGAGCCGACGACGCCGTGGCCCAAGGACGGCATCAACGACCACGTCGTCTCGGGCGCCGATACCGTCAACCCCGAGCGGCGTGGCACGAAGTGTTCGGCGTGGTACCGACTGACCATCGCACCCGGCCAAACCACGCGGCTGCGGCTGAGGCTAAGAGCCAGCGACCCCCAATCATCAGGTCTTTCAACCGACTTCGACTCCGTGCTCGACGACCGTCGCGCCGAGGCGGACGAGTATTACGCAGAACTGACCCCTGCGCAGGCATCGACCGACGAAGGGTCCGTAATGCGCCAGGCCTTCGCCGGCCTGCTGTGGAGCAAGCAGTTCTACCACTACGACGTGGCTCGCTGGCTCGACGGAGATCCCGGCCAACCGCCGCCACCGCAGGGACGCAAGTACATCCGCAACGGACGCTGGCGCAACTTCGAGGCACTCGACATCATGTCGATGCCGGACACTTGGGAGTACCCGTGGTTCGCAGCATGGGATCTTGCGTTTCAGTGCGTGGCACTGACGCACGTCGACCCCGCGTTCGCGAAATACCAACTAAGCCTTCTGTGCCGGGAGTGGTTTCAGCATCCCAACGGTGCACTGCCCGCCTACGAGTGGGACTTCAGCGACGTGAACCCACCGGTTCAGGCCTGGGCAGCGCTGGAGATCTTCGCGATCGACGGCGGTCGCGACATCGACTTCCTCAGCCGCATCTTCGACAAACTCCTGGTCAACTTCACGTGGTGGGTGAACCGCGAAGACGCCGACGGCTCGAACGTGTTCGAGGGTGGGTTCATGGGGCTGGACAACATTGGGCCGATGAATCGTTCGCATCTGCCCATCGACGGCGTGCTCGAGCAATCCGACGCGACGGGTTGGATGGCGACCTACGCGCTGTGGATGGCGATGATCGCCACCATCCTGCACGTCTCTGGTCATCGTCCCGCGGTGGATCTCGTGCAGAAGTTTCTCGAGCATTTCGCTGCGATCTCGGAAGCCCTTGACACCGTTGGGGTTTGGGACGAGCAGGACGGCTTGTTCTACGACCGGGTCTTGATGCGCGACGGTAGTTCGGTGCCGCTGAAGGTGCGTTCGATCGCCGCCGTGATTCCGCTCTTGGCGGTGGCCGTCGTCGACGACGAGGCGCTGGACCTTGCTCTGGTGACCAACAAGCGCTTCGCCAGCTACCTGCGTCGGCAGCAGGATCGCCGCGATGACGGGCTCCCCGCTGGCGGGATACTGGAAGGCAAGAAGGAGCAACGGCAGACCCTGGTCGGAATCACGAGTCCCGAGCGGGTTCGGCGGTTGTGCGACAAGCTGTTCGACGTCAACGAGTTCCTGTCGCCGCACGGGCTGCGTTCGCTGTCGGCGTACCACCGCGAACACCCCTACGAGGTGGAGATACAGGGCGTCCGCGCGGGCATCGACTACGAGCCCGCTGAGTCGACCACCCCGATGTTCGGAGGCAACTCCAACTGGCGCGGACCGGTGTGGTTCCCACTGAACTACCTCATCGCCAGGGCGCTAGAGCGCTATCACGAATTCTTCGGCAACGACTTCACGGTCGAATACCCCACCGGCTCAGGCGACTTCGCCACGCTCGACGCGGTAGCGTGCGAGCTCTGGAAGCGGCTGGTCGATCTGTTCCTGGTCGACGACGGTGGTCGCCGACCGTGCTTCGGCAGCGTCGAGCGCTTCCAGAGCGATCCGAGGTGGTGCGATGGCGTGCTGTTCTTCGAGTACTTCAATGGCGACGACGGCGCTGGTCTTGGCGCCTCCCACCAAACGGGCTGGACCGCGCTGGTGGCCGACGTCATACGCCGTCGGCACGGCACGCTGCCGACCGTCAACGACATCATTGCCAAGGTCATGCGCGACCCCACACAGCCTTCGACGCCCGACTAGGTCGCTGGGAACGCCGCGACGTCCATGACGACGTCGCCGTCGCACGGGCCTCCGTCGATGTCGGTGCGCCACACGCCGCGCAGTGACTTCCCGTCGGGTTCGGGCGTGTAGTAGGCCACCGAGTGCGCTGGCGCCCACACCTTGGGAACCCCCTCGCCCATGAAGCAGTCCCACTGCCAGTCGTAGACGTGCACCCAACGCGATCCGTCCCACGTGTACTGCGGTGGCTGCGGCAGCGTCGGGTTCTTCGGTTTCGGGCCGTTGACGACGGTGGCGATGCACGCCGTCGCCGAGCATTGGGTGACGAACAGATAGTCGTCGCTGAACGTCGGTTCGGGTTGTCGCGCCGCCAGACTGGTACCGGTCTTCTGTGCGGCGTAGCGGACCAGTGACCAGGTCCCGGTCCACCCGGGAAGCACCGCCGAAGCGCCAGGTGCAAGCGCGGTCGAGCCGAGCATCACGGCGACCAGGGCAGTCGCCAGGCGACGCAGGGGCATCCGAAGAGCGTAGGCGTGGCGGGCTGGAACACCTCGATGAAACGCCGCGAACCCGAAGGCTCGCGGCGGGCGGCCCAGAGGTTAGGCGGGGTAGTTCTGGCAGGTGCTCGCCAGCGTGAGGATCTTTGGCGCATTCACGGGATACCGGGCCTCAGCCTGTTCGTACATGCTCCGACGCTGCTCGGGCCCCGCGTTGATCAGGTTGTGCAGAAACCCGACCGCCAAGGGGTTGTTGAGGATCGTCGCTGCGAGCTCGGGCTCGGTTTGGTTCATCGCCTCGACGACCTGGTCGTATGTGCAGGTCGAGGTGAGGAGCGGCGTGATGTCTGGGTCTGCGGATGCAATCCCGGTTCCAGCGATCATCGACAGTGCCAGCCCCCCGGCGACGGCAATCAATCTGGTCGTCAACGGCATTTCGTAGCCACCTTCCAGTCCCCGACGGTGCCCGACCGGCAAGTCGCCAATCCTTATACAGCTCTTAATATTTGGTGACACCAGCGGCCAGTCTAGCCGTTGCCGTCGGCGAGGCGTAGCAACATCCATCCTGCGATCGACTGAGCGTCGGTGATGATGCCGCTCAGGATCATTTCTTCGATCTCATCATCGGTGAACCACGCGCTGCGCATGTCCTGCTCTTCGGGTTCGCGTTCGTGGGGCCCCTCCTCCAGCCCGGTGGCGAGGAACACCCAGCCGCGCTGACTGCTCATCCCCGGCGCAACGTCCAGTTGGCCTAGTGGCACGACCGACTGTGCGCGTAGGCCGGTCTCCTCGCGCAGCTCACGCCGGGCGAGCTCAGCTGGCTCCGGCTCGGCGCCGTCGAGTGTCCCAGGAGCCGTTCCTTGCGGAAACTCCCACCGCCGCAACCCGATTGGATAACGGAACTGCTCGACGAGCCGGAATCGATTGCCGTCGCGCGCAATCACCAACGCGTAGGCGGGCTTGTCGATCACCCCGTAGATGCCGTAGCTGCCATCCTCGCGACGGACGTCGTCCTCCCGCACGGTCATCCAGCGATTCCGATACACCTCACGGGATGCGACACGCTGAAAAGGGTCCACGCCCCAAGTATCGCCGAAGCCCGGCCGAGTAGCCTCGCTCGTGTGCTGCTGGACTCGCTGAACCCCGCGGCCGTCGCCGCAGGCCATGACCTTGCGGATGCCGTGCGGATCGACGGGACGACGCTCAGCCGCAGCGATCTCGTCGGCGCCGCCACCTCGGTGGCCGAACGCATCGGCGGCGCGCGCCTCGTCGCGATCCTGGCCAGGCCTTCAGCGACGACGGTGCTCGCCGTCACCGGCTGCTTGATCGCAGGGGTGCCGTTCGTGCCGGTGCCCGCCGACGTCGGTGCCACCGAACGCAGACACATGCTTACGGACTCGGGCGCCCAAGGGTGGCTGGGCGAACGGCCCGCAGACGACGAGCTCGAGGGGCTGCCGCACGTGCCGGTGCGGATGCACGCGCGGTCATGGCACCGGTACGCCGAACCGCGACCCGAGGCCACCGCGATGGTGATCTACACCTCGGGAACCACTGGGTCGCCGAAGGGCGTGGTGCTGAGCCGTCGCGCGATCGCCGCCGATCTCGACGCGCTCGCCACGGCGTGGCAGTGGACGCCCGAAGACACACTGGTACATGGTCTTCCGCTGTTCCACGTGCACGGGCTGGTGCTCGGACTGCTCGGTTCGCTACGGGTGGGGAACCGGTTCGTGCACACCGGCCGGCCCTCGCCTGCGGCGTACGCGGAGGCGGGCGGGTCGCTGTACTTCGGCGTCCCCACGGTCTGGACGCGGGTGGTGGGCGATCCCGACTCGGCGCGCGCGCTCTCGTCGGCCCGGCTCCTGGTGTCTGGCAGTGCAGCGCTTCCGGTGCCCGTGTTCGACGGCCTGGTGCGGCTCACCGGACACGCGGCGGTCGAGCGCTACGGCGCCACCGAGTCGCTCATCACCGTCAGCACCCGCCCCGACGGGGAGCGGCGGCCCGGGTGGGTCGGGTTGCCCCTGCAAGCCATGACGACACGGTTGGTCGACGAGTCCGACGCGCCGGTGGCCCACGACGGAGAGAGCATCGGCCGCCTCGAGGTGCGGACGCCGACGATATTCGACGGATACCTGAACCGTCCCGATGCGACCGCAGAGGCCATGACCGCCGACGGCTACTACCGCACCGGCGACGTCGCGGTCATCGACGGCGACGGCATGCACCGCATCGTCGGTCGCGAGTCGGTCGATCTGATCAAGTCCGGCGGTTACCGGATCGGCGCGGGTGAGGTCGAAACGGCGCTGCTCGGCCATCCCGGTGTCGCCGAGGTCGCCGTGGTGGGGGTGCCCGACGACGACCTCGGGCAGCGCATTGTTGCGTTCGTCGTAGGGGACGCCGATCCGCAGGCGTTGATCGACTACGTGGCGCAGCAGCTTTCGGCGCACAAGCGCCCGCGCGAGGTGCGCAAGGTCGATGCGCTGCCCCGCAATGCGATGGGCAAGGTGCTCAAGAAGGAGTTGGCAAAATGACGCTGGTATTCGACGAAATCTGCGTGGATGCCCACGACATGCGGGCCCTTGCGGGGTGGTGGTCGATGGTCCTTGGCTGGCCCGCCGAGGACACCGACGACGGTGACGTTCTGCTGCGCCCGCCGCCGGGGCAGGGGCCGCCCTGGCTGTTCATCGCGGTGCCCGATGAGAAGGTCGTCAAGAACCGCATCCACTTCGATTTCCGGCCCGACGACCAAGCGGCCGAGGTCGACAGGGTCATTGCGCTGGGTGCGCGGCAGGTGGACATCGGTCAGATCGACGAATCCTGGGTGGTGCTCGCCGATCCCGAGGGCAACGAGTTCTGCATCCTCGCTGCCGAATAGACGGTTAGGACCAGAACTGGTTCCACTCCGCGCAGTCGGCGGGCAGCGTACGGATCGCCGTGACGACACCCTCCGACATCTCGTAGACCGTGTTGACCAACATGTTCAACGATCTACCGTCGCGGAGTGCCAGCGTCCTCTCGATCGCCACGACGAACTGTTCGCCGCCGAGTATCTCGATGATTTCGGTGCCAAGTGTTCCGTCGGTCATCTTCCAACACTCGGTGATGTGTGCGGCGATCGCTGAGGGGCCGCGGTATTCGCCCCCGCGGGAGTTTCCGCCAGGTTCCACCCAGACGGATTCGTCGTTGAAGACCGCGAGCGCCCGATTGGGGTCGTGGTCGGCCATGGCCTGATACATGTCTGTTATCACTTGACGATTCGACCGGGTCTGCGTTCTCAACCCATCAATACTTCGAAGGAGGTCCACTTCACTCTTTCTTGCGGATCGGTTAGCTGTCTGTGCGGATGCATAGGTCGGCTACTTTGCGGGGGGTTGCTTCTCTGTCAGGATAGCGCATGTGAAGACTGTCTATGGAGTTAGCTGGATATTGACTCAACCGAAGGTGGACAGTTGCCCCTAGGAGTCGGTTCGCGAGTGGCGATTACGACCAGAACTCGTTCCATTTCTGGCAGTCGAAGGGGAGCACGCGCACCTTGTGGATGACGCCGTCGGTCATCTCGAAGACCGTGTTGACCAGCATGTTCAACGCCATCCCGTTCCGCAGGCCCAGAGCCCTCTCGACGACGACGACGTAGCGCATGCCGACCAAGATTTCGAGGACTTCGCTGCCGAACGTCGAGTCGGTCAACTTCCTGCAGTGGATTGCGTGCAGGGCGATCTCCACGACGCCACGGAAGACGCCACTACGTTCGTTGCCGGCGGGCTCTTCCCAGACGGTGTCGTCTGTGAAGCAGGCGTAGGCGGGTCCGCGGTCGTGGTCCTCGAAGGATGCGTACAGGTCCTCGATCGCCTGACGATTTGTCTTGGTTGGCACCATCTGTCCCTCTGGGTTCTCCAAGGAATTACAACACCGATTCATGGCAAGGGTGTTTGCGGTGGGTGTGTTACTTGTCACTTAGGTCTGTTTGCGGTGGCGTTGGCGCAGCCACCGGGCCGTGCCTACGCGATCTTACGTGATGGTCAATTCGATCCTACCTGTTGGGATCATGTTAGTTAGCTGGAATTTTTTCTCGTCGGCCGGCAGTCGCTCGCAGGTAGGCCGATGAGGAGTTGAAACCGCCGAGACTCAGCGGTGCCACGCTCGTCAAACCATGCCTAAGCGCGATGCGCTCTCCGATGAAGCGTTGTCACTTTTGCCGAAAGTGCCAACTTTGTCAATGGTTGTTTACTTTGCGTGCAACGCTGACCATCACGGAATCATCGAACTAGAAGATGCCGCATCGCGCTTGGTCACCCGGCGACGAACCTAGCCGCAATGATTGCGGGAGGCGATGCAGCAACGCTTGCACGGAAGTTTGCGAGGTTTGCGAAGCCGTCAATTCAGGGCGACCGCGGCGTCATCCTCTGATCGTCCGTGGGGTCGATCCGATAGCCGCGCAGCAGCTTTCGGGCGAGCTGGGCGCGCTCACACGAGCATCTGCTCGACGTGCGACCCGATGACCGCAGCGAGCGTTTGAGCGCAGCGCGCACATCGCAGAAGGGTTACTCGCACCGTGCGGAGTCGCCTCGCGGATGGCACGCGATGGGTAGGGGGGCCGCGCCCCTAATTGGCGTGCAGAGCCTCGTTCAGCGTGATGCCGCTGCCGTCGCGGGCGACGACCTCGACCGCCCCCGACAACGAGTTACGGCGGAACAGGAGGTTGCTCGCCCCCGACAGATCGCGGGCCTTGGTCGTCGTGCCGTCCGACATGGCCACCTTCGTTCCGCCGGTGACGTACAGCCCCGCCTCGACTACGCAGTCATCGCCGAGGGAGATGCCGACGCCGGCGTTGGCGCCGAGCAGGCAGCGCTTGCCGATCGAGATGACTTCCTTGCCGCCCCCCGACAACGTGCCCATGATCGAAGCGCCGCCGCCGACGTCGGAACCGTCATCGACCACCACGCCCGCCGAGATCCGGCCCTCGACCATCGACGTCCCGAGCGTGCCGGCGTTGTAGTTCACGAACCCCTCGTGCATCACGGTCGTCCCCGACGCCAGGTACGCCCCGAGTCGCACTCGATCCGCATCCGCGATCCGGACCCCGGTGGGCACGACGTAGTCGACCATGCGGGGGAACTTGTCGATGCCGTACACGGCGACGGGCCCACGCTTGCGCAGGCGCGCACGGGTCAACTCGAAACCGTCCACGGCGCAGGGGCCTTGGCTAGTCCACACCACGTTGGCGAGCACGCCGAACATCCCGTCCATGTTCGCGCCGCGTGGGGCGATCAGCCGGTGCGACAGGAGGTGCAGTCGCAGGTACGCGTCGTAGGCATCGGCAGCCTTGTCGTCAAGCGAGCCGATGGTCGTGCGAACCAGTACGGTGTCGACGTCGCGGGCGTCGTCGTGACCTTCTAGCGCGGCGAGGGCCTCGGGGACTTCGGCGGTCGACAGCTTGATCGTCCCCGGCTCACCGTCCTCGGAGAGCTCGGGTTCGGGGAACCACGTGTCGAGAATCGTTCCGTCGGCCGCGATGGTGGCCACGCCGACGCCTGATGCGGAAGTCACGCTGCCAAAGGTTACTGGAAGTCAGGCGGCGGAACTGCGCTCCGCGGCGAGCAACGTCGCTGCGGAAGCCAACGCCGTCGTAGATCGGGTGGAGTTGGTGGGTCCGTCTACTCCGACGATGTGACGTGGCGTCGGGAGCACCCTCTAGCCTGGTAGTCGTGCTGGACTTGAGGGCAGATCCGATCGCGCTGACCGCGGCGTTGGTCGACATCCCGAGTGAATCGCGGCACGAGCAGCGCATTGCCGACGAGATCGAAGCGTCACTGCGCGCGCAGACGACCGGGTTCGAGATCATCCGCAGTGGCAATGCGGTGCTTGCTCGTACCAATCTCGGCCGACCGTCGCGGGTCCTGCTGGCCGGTCACACCGACACCGTTCCCGCCGCGGGCAATCTGCCGAGCCGGCTCGATGGCGACGAACTGCATGGCTGCGGTACCTCGGACATGAAGTCGGGCGACGCGGTCTTCCTGCACCTCGTGGCGACGGTCGCCGAGCCTGCCCACGACATCACTGTGGTGATGTACGACTGCGAGGAAATCGAATCCAGTGCCAACGGCCTGGGCCGCATCGAGCGCGACCATCCCGACTGGCTCCGTGCGGACGTCGCGATCCTTGGTGAACCGTCCGGCGGATACATCGAAGCTGGCTGCCAGGGCACCATCCGGGTCGTCGTGAGCGTGGCGGGCGCCCGCTCGCATTCGGCGCGAGCGTGGCTGGGCGACAACGCCATTCACAAATTGGGGCCCGTCCTCGATCGGCTCTCCACCTATCGGCCTCGCAACGTCGACATCGACGGGTGTACGTATCGCGAGGGATTGTCGGCAGTCCGCATCGACGGCGGCGTCGCGGGCAACGTCATACCCGATGCCGCGTCGGTGACGGTCAACTTCCGGTTCGCACCCGACCGCAGCGTCGAAGAGGCGTTACGTCACGTCCACGAGGTCTTCTCCGGACTCGACGCACTCGACTTGAAGATCGAACTGACCGACGCCGCCGCGGGCGCGTTGCCTGGCCTGACCAAGCCCGCCGCCGCCGCGCTCGTCGAAGCGGCTGGCGGACAGGTCCGTGCCAAGTACGGGTGGACAGACGTGTCCCGATTCGCCGCCTTGGGCATCCCAGCGGTGAACTACGGCCCCGGTGACCCGAACCTTGCGCATCGCACCGACGAGCGGGTGCAGTTGTCCCAGATCACCGCCGCCACCGACATGCTGCGGAAATATTTGGTTGGCTGACGCCGCTACCATGGTCGGCAAGAGCCGTCGAGACTGAGGTGGGCCGAAGACATGGTGGGAGACGACATCTCCGGGTGACCCGGAGTACGTCCTGATCGTCCCATCACGTCGCAATGTGCGGCGTCTCCAAGAAGAGACCATCGCATGTCTTCCATCGTTCTTTCGCATCTGTCCTTCGCGTGGCCCGACGGCACTGAATTGTTCTCCGACCTCAGCTTTGGCATCGCTGGCGGTCGCACCGGACTCGTCGCGCCGAATGGAACGGGCAAGAGCGCTCTGCTCGCGCTGATCGCTGGTGAGCTGGCGCCCACCGCTGGATCGGCCACCGTCGACGGGTCGCTCGGCTACCTTCCCCAGACGTTGCCCTTCGCGGACGTCGGAGCCGAATGCACCGTCGCCGACGTCCTCGGCGTCGCACCCGTCATCACCGCACTCGACGCCTTGGCAGCAGGTGACGCCAGCGACGAGGTGTTCGCGGCGATCGGCGACGACTGGGACCTCGAGGACCGACTACACGCACAGCTGCACCGACTCGGTTTGGGCCACGTCGCGATGGAGCGACGGTTGACAACCCTCAGCGGTGGGGAGGTCGTGTCCATTGGGCTTGCCGCGCAACTACTTCGGCGCCCCGACGTGCTGTTGCTCGACGAGCCGACGAACAACCTCGACGGCGATGCCCGCCGCCGCCTCTACGGAGCGCTCGACGACTTCGGGGGAACCTTGCTCGTCGTGAGTCACGATCGCGCCCTCTTGGAGAGGATGGATCGCATCGCAGAACTGCGTAGAGGTGAAATCGCCTTCTACGGTGGGTCCTTCACCGAATACCAGAATGCTCTCGACGTGGCGCAGCGGGCGGCAGAGGCCGACGTGCGCGCAGCCGAGCAACTGCTGAAGCGCGAAAGGCGGCAGATGCAGCAAGCTCGAGAACGCGCCGCGCGACGCTCCAGCACCGCCGCCCGCAACGTCAGGGACGCCGGCCTGCCAAAGATCGTGGCGGGCAAGCTCAAGCGCGACGCCCAGGAGTCGGCTGCAAGGTCGGACGAGGTTCACGCCAAACGCGTCGAGGGTGCGACGGCGCGGCTCGGCGATGCCGAACATGCGGTGCGCGACGACGACGCCCTCGTCATCGATCTGCCGGACACCGAAGTACCCGCGGGGCGAACCGTTCTGGTGGCGCGGGGGCTTCGCGTGAGCAGGGGCGGCCGAGAACTGTTCGGCGGCAACGGTATCGACCTCGACGTCCGTGGGCCCGAACGCCTCGCCCTGATCGGCGCCAACGGTGCTGGCAAGTCGACCCTGCTGCGGATGCTGAGCGGTGAGCTCCTGCCCGAGTCGGGTGAAGTTGAGCACGCCGACGGCCGCACCGCGTATCTGTCCCAGCGGTTGGACCTGCTCGATTCGGCACGTAGTGTCGCCGACTGTCTGGCAGAAGCTGCGCCTGGTCTGTCGCATACCCGACGCATGCACAGGTTGGCCCAATTCCTGTTCAGCGGCAGCAAGATTCACCTTCCCGTCGCAGAACTATCGGGCGGCGAGCGCCTGCGGGCCACTCTGGTGTGCGTGCTCAACGCCGAACCCGCGCCGCACCTCCTGCTGCTCGACGAACCGACGAACAATCTCGATCTGGTTAGCGTGCGTCAGTTGGAGACTGCGTTGAACGCCTATCAAGGCGCTTTCGTCGTCGTAAGCCACGATGAGCGCTTCCTAGAGGCGATCGGGGTGCAGCGGCGGTTGGTACTCGCCGACGGTCGCCTACGCGGATGACTGCTGAGGCCGAGTTTGCGCGGGCTGTGCGGGCCTCAACGTGCGCTCGGGGACCGGGCCCTCGCCCTTGCCGCCGGCCTCGGCCTTGTCGCGGGGCGGCGGTCCACCCTCGCCCTTGCCGCCCGGCTGGGCCTTGTCGTCGGCTCGGGCCTTATCGTCGGGCCGGGCCTTGTCGTCTGGTCGGGCCTTGTCGTCTGTCTCGCCCACCTTTTCGCCAAGAGGACCGCCGGCCCCACCGGCGCCGACCGCCGACTGCACGATGCCCTGCACACCCTGCATGACCTGCAGGGGGATCTGCGCAAGACCCTGCACCGACTGGGCGAGTGTCTGTCCGAGTTGCCCGACCTGCTGGCCCACCTGGCCTGCGATCTGGCCAACGCCATCGGCGCCACCGGCACCACCGCCGCTGGTGCCCGAACCCGCTCCGGCCGACCCCGCGCCGCCCGGGCCACCGCCCGCAGAGCCTGCTCCCGCAGCACCGTCGCCACTCGCGCCGGTACCACCCTGCTGGGCCTGGAGAGCCTCCGCGGCCGCCCTCAGCTTGGCCGCACCCTCGCGGTCACCATGCTCGTACATCTCGATGGCCCTGGAAACCAGATCCGAGATCGTCTGACTAGCGGTCTGCGTGATACCGAGCACGGCCTCCCTGCTGGGCAGAACCGAACCCAGGGCAGAGGTGACGCCGAAGGCGATCGCGCCGTGCGAGTTCTCGATGCCCAGGGCGTCCGGGGCCGTGCCCACCACCTGCAGCAGGCGAGTAGCCGCGCCATCGAGGGTCTGCTTGATGTTGCGTATGGCCTCGGTGTTGGCGTAGAGCTCGCCGCCGTCATTCATGTCGGGTCTCCGTAGGTCAGAGGATTGGCCTCGTCCATCGTATGGCGGTCGGCTTCGGGTCACTGACACCAACTTGACCCTGCCGACGATCGTTAGCCGCGAGCTACGGCTGAAGATCGCGCCGACGCGTCCGCGGCAGCGCCCGCCATCCCGATGGCCGCGAAACCGTCTGCCACCACCGTCAATGCCGTTGCATCGCTGGCACTTTGGGCCTTGGCGTAGTCGAGGGCCAACCTGCCAACCGCACAGTCGACATCGAGCCGCTCGATGGCATCGGCGGCATGAGCGTCGCCGAGGCGCACCGCGTCGAGTAGTGCTCGCAGGGCTACTGCCGACTGTCCGCCGCGTTCTGCCGCCCGAGCCGCTTCCCTCGCCGCCTTGATCGCGCCGGGACCGTCGCGGCGCGCCGCGCATGTCCACGCCTTCGCCAGCGACAGCTCCGGTGCGAACAACATCGACTTCAGGCCATGGCGTGACTCCGCCTTGGCCACCATCCGGCCCGCGTCGGAGATCCGACCCAGTTGACCGAGCGCCTGCGCCAACAACATCCACGCCAACGGACCCCACGAATAGCCCGTCGGCGCGAGCGCCGTCGCCGCACCCTCTAGCAGGTCCACCGCGCCCGCTGGGTTGCCTCGGGCGATCAGCACGTCGGCGACCAGTACCTGGCCGATCGCATGACCTGGCTGCGGCGGCTGCGTGGCGTCGTGGAGTTCGCGTGCCAACAGCTCGGCGCGGTCGAGCTCACCAGCCATCACCAACGCCGTCGTCTGGCCGAAACCGCTGGTGAACCGCAGAAGACCGGGGTGCCCGGCCGCGATCGCCCGCGCCGCCAGATCGTCGACGTCGTCGAAGACGCCCATCCTGGCGTTGGATAGCGCCGCCGCAGCGGCGGCCCATCCGATTGCCTGATCGTCGGCCCCAGGGGAGTCGAGCACGTCGCAGGCAATCTGAATCGCTCGCTGCGGGCTGCCTGCGTTCATCGCGAAGGTGCCGAGCAGCGCGTCGAGCGTCGCGGCCGCCGGCACCGACGTCACCCTGCCCCGCGTCGTCCGCAGAAAGGCGGTGGCCTTCTCCGGCTGGTCGAGCATCCAGAACTGGTTGGCCGCCCTCGGCAACGCCCACGCCATCAGCTCGGCTTCCGTCAGCGCCGACGGGTCGACCGCTTCCAGCACTTCGTCGGCGTCGCGTCCGCGTCCTTGCCAGGCCAGGGCCTGTGCGAGGGTGAGACGGGCCTGCAGTGACTCACCGCCCTTCAGCGCACCACGGCTCAGTTCTTCCGCCGCCGCCAGGTCGCCCCTACCCAGAGCTTCCTCGGCCGCGGCGATTCCTTCGAGCACGGCGGAAGTGTATGGCCGTCGGCGTGGCCGCCATTGAGGAACCCGAGTACCTTGCACCCGTGTCCGCCGAAAGCCCGCAGGATCGAGATTCCAACCGACCGTGGGCGGTGTGCGTCTACTGCGCATCCGGCCCGACCCACCCCGAGTTGCTGGCGCTGGCGAACGAGGTCGGTGCTGCCGTCGCCGACCGCGGCTGGACGCTGGTGTCCGGGGGCGGCAACGTATCGGCGATGGGCGCGATAGCCATCGGCGCGAGGGCTCACAACGGCCGAACGATCGGCGTGATACCGAAGGCTCTGGTCCACCGCGAGGTTGCCGACGTCGACGCCGACGAATTGATCGTCACCGAAACCATGCGTGAGCGGAAGCAGGTCATGGAGGACCGCGCCGACGCGTTCCTCGTGCTACCCGGCGGCATCGGCACGCTGGAGGAGTTCTTCGAGGCGTGGACGGCCGGATATCTCGGCATGCACGACAAACCGCTGGTCATGCTCGATCCGTTCGGCCACTACGACGGCCTGCTGACGTGGCTGCGCGGGCTGATCGACACCGGATACGTCGGGGATGCGGCGATGGATCGCATGATCGTCGTCGGAGACACCCAAGCGGCGATGGCGGCGTGTGCACCGGCCTCGTGATGGCGGTCACCCGCGCGGATAGGGTTGTTGCTCATGAGCGACCAGAACTCCGGTACCCGTAACAGCGTCGGCCTGCTCGACATCGCCACGCGCGTCCCCGGTCTGCTGATGGACTCCCCGGCGATCGTGCGCGGCGTCGTGACCGGCTTTCTCGCACGGCCGTCGGCGAAGACGTCCATCGGCAAGGTCTTCCAGGACCGCGCAGCACGCTACGGCGACAAGGTCTTCCTCCGGTTCGGTGACGAGTCGCTGACCTATGCCGAGGCGAACGAAACCGTCAACCGCTACGCGGCGGTGATGGCAGCGCGGGGCGTCGGGCACGGCGACGTCGTCGGCATCATGCTGCGCAACTCGATCGACCCGGTACTGCTGATGCTCGCGGCGGTGAAGTGCGGCGCGATCTCCGGAATGCTCAACTACCACCAGCGCGGCGACGTCCTCAAACACAGCCTTGGCCTGTTGTCGGCGACGTTGCTGGTCGCCGACACGGATTTCATCGAGCCGATCTCCGACAGCGGCGCCGACACCGACGGCCTGCTGACCGTCGACGAGTTCAAGCAGCTCGCCCAGACGGCTCCTACGAACAATCCGGCCACGACCACCGCGGTGCTTGCCAAGGACAAGGCCTTCTACATCTTCACGTCCGGCACGACGGGCATGCCAAAGGCCAGCGTGATGACGCACTATCGATGGCTGCGCGCGCTCGCAGGCTTCGGTGGTCTCGGCATGCGGTTGACCAGCGACGACACGCTATATTGCTGCCTGCCGCTCTACCACAACAACGCGTTGACGGTCGCGCTGTCGTCGGTGCTCAACTCGGGTTCCACACTGGCGCTTGGCAAGTCGTTCTCGGCGTCGAAGTTCTGGGACGAGGTGATCCGCTACGACGCAACCGCGTTCGTCTACATCGGCGAGATCTGCGCCTACCTGCTCAACCAGCCGGAGAAGCCGACCGACCGCAAGCATCGCGTTCGGGTCATCGCGGGCAACGGACTGCGACCGGCGATCTGGGACGAGTTCACCAAGCGGTTCGGCATCGCGCGCGTATGCGAGTTCTACGCCGCCAGTGAAGGCAACACCGCATTCCTCAACGTCTTCAACGTGGACAAGACGACCGGCATCTGCCCGTCGCCGATAGCGTTCGTCGAATACGACGACGAGACCGGGGGACCGTCGCGCGGGGACGACGGTCGGGTCCGCAAGGTCAAGGCCGGTGAGCCGGGGCTGCTGCTGTCGAAGGTCAGCAACTTCCAGCCGTTCGACGGCTACACCGACGCCGAAGCGACCGAGAAGAAGCTCGTTCGCGATGCCTTCAAGGAAGGCGACGTGTGGTTCAACACCGGTGACTTGATGCGTTCGCAGGGGTTCGGCCATGCGGCGTTCACCGACCGCCTCGGCGACACGTTCCGATGGAAGGGCGAGAACGTCGCGACCACCGAGGTCGAGGCCGCGATCTCGCTCGACCCCCAGGTCGAGGAGGCCACGGTGTTCGGCGTCGAGGTCGAGGGCGCAGGCGGCAAGGCAGGCATGGCCGCGATTCAGCTCAAGGAGGGTGAGGAGTTCGACGGCAAGGCGCTGGCGAAGGCCGCCTACGAACACCTCCCCGGCTACGCCGTGCCGCTGTTCGTGAGGATTACGAAGGAACTGGCGCACACCTCGACGTTCAAGAGTCAGAAGGTCGACCTTCGCAAGCAGGGCTACGGCGGGAACACCGGCGAGGGCGACGAGGACGCTGGAGAGATCGAGGATCCGATCTACGTGCTGGCCGGTCGCGACGAGGGCTACGTCGAGTTCTACGACGACTATCCCGCCGAGGTCGTGGATGGCAAGCGCCCCAAGAACTAGGGCTTCTCGCAAGTAGCCTGGACCACGTGACGTCGACGTGCTCCGGCCGCTTCCTCGGCCGTCCCGTGGCAGGCGACCGCGCCCTGATCATGGCGATCGTCAACCGAACGCCGGACTCGTTCTACGACCGCGGGTCCACGTTCTCCGACGAGGCAGCCAAGGCGGCTGCGCACCGCGTGATCGAGGAGGGGGCAGACGTCGTCGACGTCGGCGGCGTCAAAGCAGGCCCAGGGGGGCCGGTCGGTATAGACGAGGAGATCACCCGTGTCGTGCCGTTCATCGAATGGCTTCGCGATACCTATCCCGACCAGCTGATCAGCGTCGACACCTGGCGCGCTGCCGTGGCCAAGCAGGCGTGTGCGGCAGGGGCGGACCTGATCAACGACACCTGGGGTGGTGCCGACCCGGAGCTACCCGCCGTCGCAGCCGAATTCCGAGCGGGGCTGGTGTGCTCGCACACCGGAGGAGCGGTGCCGAGGACGCGACCGTTTCGGGTCAACTACGGGTTGACCGAGCACGGAGTGGTCGACGACGTGATAGCCGAAGTGACCGGAGCCGCCGAGCGGGCAGTTGCCGCCGGGGTGGCCCGCGATGCGATCTTGATCGATCCAACCCACGATTTCGGCAAGAACACTCACCATGGTCTTAGTTTGTTGCGCCACGTAAAAGATCTTGTAAATACCGGATGGCCCGTACTGATGGCGCTGAGCAACAAAGATTTCGTCGGGGAGACTCTGGGTGTGGGCTTGACCGAACGCCTGGAGGGCACCTTCGCCGCGACGGCACTTGCCGCCGAGGCCGGTGCCGCGATGTTCCGGGTGCATGAAGTCGGACCCACTCGGCGCGTACTGGAGATGGTCGCGTCGATACAGGGAAGGCGTCCACCGACGCGGACCGTGAGGGGACTGGCATGAGCTTGACACCTGAACTCGACGCAGCCGACGCCGTAGAGAACCACCGCTGGCTGACCGATCACACCTGGCGCAGGCCGAAGTGGACCGTCGCCGAGCTAGAAGCAGCAAAGGCGGGCCGCACGGTTTCGGTCGTCCTGCCCGCACTCAACGAAGAGGAGACCGTCGGTTCTGTCGTCGAAACCATCACGCCGTTGCTCGGCGGTCTGGTCGACGAGATCGTGGTGCTGGATTCTGGGTCGACCGACGACACCGAGATCCGTGCGCTCGCCGCGGGTGCCAAGGTGATCAGCCGCGAGGTTGCGCTGCCCGAGATCGCCCCGCAGCCGGGCAAGGGTGAGGTGCTGTGGCGCTCGCTCGCCGCAACTACGGGTGATCTGGTGGTGTTCGTCGACTCCGACCTCATCGATCCCGACCCGATGTTCGTTCCCAAGCTGCTCGGTCCATTGCTCACCACCGACGGCGTCCATCTGGTCAAGGGCTTCTACCGTCGTCCGCTGATGGTCAGCGGGCGCGAGGACTCCAACGGCGGCGGGCGGGTCACCGAGCTCGTCGCGCGGCCCCTGCTTGCGGCGCTGCGTCCGGAGTTGACCTGTCTGCTCCAACCGCTCGGCGGCGAATACGCGGGCACCCGCGAGCTGCTGACCTCCGTACCGTTCGCACCCGCATACGGCGTGGAGATCGGTCTGCTGATCGACGCCTACGACAAGCTGGGACTGGACGCCATCGCCCAGGTGAACCTCGGCGTGCGCACACACCGCAACCGGCCGCTGACCGAACTTGCTGCGATGAGCAGGCAGGTCATCGCCACACTCTTGTCACGCTGCGGCATCCCTGATTCGGGCGTCGGCCTCACGCAGTTCTTCGCCGACGGCGAGGACTACACGTCCAGGACGTCCTCGGTGTCATTGGTGGACCGCCCCCCGATGAACACGCTGCGGCCCCGCAAGACCTAGCCTTGCCGCGTCCTGTGTGCAGATGCGTCGGTCCCCTCAGGCAATATCAATGACGTGACGCTCATTCTGCTGTACCTGGTGGTCCTGATCCTGGTGGCCGTCGTGCTGTTCGGTCTCGGCAGCGTGCTGTTCGGCCGTGGCGAGCAGTTGCCGCCACTTCCGCGTGCCACCACCGCAACGGTGCTTC